>Ga0209810_1002700_pt1 | contig 20475 bp, 16 predicted proteins | sample Coa_R1_7_FD_187159 | JGI IMG/M metagenome (GOLD analysis project Ga0209810, IMG submission 187159) | Surface soil microbial communities from Centralia Pennsylvania, which are recovering from an underground coalmine fire - Coalmine... | ecosystem: Environmental > Terrestrial > Soil > Unclassified... | reverse complement strand
TTCGCCCGTCACCGAAGAGGTGGTGCGCACGGCCCTGGCGAAAGACCCGCAGAATCGCTTTTTGCGCGTGGAGGCGTTCGCCAACGCCTTTGAGCAGTCAGTCAGGGCCGCGCCGGGGCCGCAGCCCTCGTTTGCGGGGCCGCAGATCGCGCCCCAATCGTCGATAACGCCGCCACCACAGGTCGGCAGGTTGCCTCAATCTGGCTCTTCATTCTCAACATCATCCCCATTCCAGAGCGCGCAACAACCCGCACAGCTCAGCCAGTCCGGGCAAATTACGTCGACGACTTCCAATCAGGGGAACAGCACACCGGGCTGGCCGCCGATGCCCTCTTCCGGGCAGGCGCGCCCGCCCATGCAGGGGCAATCGGGCGCGCAGTACCCGCAGTCGCCGCCCGCGCCCCTGATCGTTCCGCCACCGAGCCAGACCCTGCCGCCCCAGGTTGCTCGATCTTACTCTGACCAGACGGGCGCGACTTATGTGATGCAGCCGCCTCCTCAGAATCAGGGGCAGGGATGGGAGCAGGGGCAACCGGCCTCATCGGGCGCGCGATTTCCGCCCGCGCCGGGGCCATCGTCCGGGGGCAATTTCCCGCCTGCGCCAGGGTCAGCATTTCCACAGCAGTCACCACAGCCACAGCAGCCCGCGCAACAGAGGCCACAACAGACGAAGCGCGGCATGTCGCGGCGCACCGTGCTGATCGGCGGCACATTCGGCGCGCTGGGCCTGATTGTCGTGGGGGGCGGCATTGCCTGGTTGGAGCTTGGACACCAGAAAACCCCTTCCGCGCCCGGCGGCACCACCGCTACCGCTGCCGTCAATCAGAATACTCCAGCCAGTACCTCGACCGGCGCGCCCACGCAGAACCCGACCGCCGGGCCAACTGAGACCACAACGCCGGGCGAGACGCCGACGAGTTCGCCGACTGGCGCAACTGTGACCTACACCGGCCATTCGCGCTACATCGCGGCGCTTGCCTGGTCGCCCGACGGCTCGAAGATCGCTACAGCCAGCGGCGACGGCACGGTGCAGGTCTGGGATGCCGCATCGGGGACTTCCATCTACACTTACACCGGCCATCAGAATCAGAATCAGAATGCGTCTGTCAATGCCGTCGCCTGGTCGCTGGATAGCACCACTGTCTATTCGGCTGCTACAGACATACAGGTCTGGAAAGCTGTTGACGGCACCAAACTCTTCACCTATACCGGCCACAGCAATAATACGATTCACTGCCTGGCCCTCTCGCCTGACGGCAAATCCATCGCCTCCGGCAGCGACGATAATACAGTGCAGGTCTGGGACGCGAATTCCGGCAGTCATCTTGCCACCCATACGACTAACGGCACGGTGCGCTCGCTCGCCTGGTCACCGGATGGAGCGCGTATTGCTTCCACTATGTACGATACAGTGGAAGTGTGGAACTCCACGTCCGGCAACCTGCTCAATACCTATAAAGGCCATTCCGGCAACAACGTCAATGCCGTCGCCTGGTCGCATAACGGGAAGCATGTGGCTTCCGGCAGCGATGACAGGACGGTGCAGGTCTGGGATGCCGCTTCGCTGAGCGCCTCCTACACCTACACCGGCCACGCGCAGCCCGTCTACGCCGTCTCCTGGTCAGCAGATGATAGCCGCATCGCTTCCGGTGGGGCCGATATCACAGTGCAGGTCTGGAATGCCTCCGGCGGCTCCAACCGCTTCGTCTATCACGGCCACAACAGTCAGGTGAACACAGTGGAGTGGTCGCCCAACGGGAAAGAAGTTGCCTCCGGCAGCGGCGACCCCAATACGTACGACGGCAGCGACGACCATACCGCCCAGGTCTGGCAGCCGCCATCCTAGACAGGCGGACCAGTCGGCCAGCCGCGCAGGCCACGGCTAGTCGCCGCGTGGCCCGTTGAGATTCTACACTTCCCGGTAGCAGTTCGTAATCGGCAGGCGGCGGTCGCGACCAAAGGCGCGGGTGGTGATTTTGACGCCGGGGGGAGCCTGGCGCCGCTTGTATTCGCTGGTGTCCACCAGGCGCATCACGCGCTCGACCGTTGTGTGTTCAAAGCCCATCGCCACCATCTCTTCAAAGCTGCGATCCTCCTCCACGTAGGCGTGCAGGATGGGGTCGAGAACCTCGTAAGGTGGCAGGCTATCGACATCCTTCTGGTTCGGGCGCAACTCGGCTGAGGGCGCTTTTTCGATCACCGTCTGTGGGATTACGGGTCGCTCTCCCACCGTGTTGCGATAGATAGCCAGTTCATAGACAAGCGTCTTGAGGACATCCTTCAGCACGGCGAAGCCGCCGGCCATGTCGCCGTAGAGGGTGCTGTAGCCCGTCGCCATCTCCGATTTGTTGCCGGTGGTCAGCACGAGCGGGCCGAGTTTATTGGAAATGGTCATCAGGAAGTTGCCGCGAATACGCGCCTGCAAGTTTTCTGCCGCCAACCCGTAATCGCCCCTGCCCAGCGCCGGTTCCAGCGCCTTCAACGATGTGCGGAACGTCTCCTCGATGGGGATGGTCAGCATCTCGATGCCCAGGTTCTCGGCCAGTTGGCGCGCGTCCGTCTTGCTGCCCTCAGAGGAGTAGCCGGAGGGCATGGAGACGCCCAGCACGTTCTCCGCACCCAGCGCGTCAACGGCGATGACGGCGGTCAGCGACGAGTCGATGCCGCCGGAGAGGGCGATCACCACGTTCTTGAAGCCGTTTTTACGCACGTAGTCGCGCGTTCCCAGCACCAGAGCCGAATAGATTTCCTGCAAGCGGCTCATTTCCGGCTCGATGCGCTGCGGCGCGCCAGGCACGACCCACTGGCTCGATGTGGTGGCCGAGGGCGGATGGTAGGCCCCTGGCGGAATCGTTTCCTGCCTGTAGGCGCGTTGCTCCTCTTTGCTCAGCAAAACCGGGGGCGGGGGTGGTTCCTGTGCCTCTGTCACGCGGATGAGCGGCACCTCGGCGGCCGTCACCTGCAGGCGTTCCTGGCGGCGGCGCGGGTCGTGCAGGCGCGAGCGGAAGACTGAGGCGGTATCCAGGTCGACAATCAACATATCTTCCTCGAACTGCTTGCCGCGAGCGATGAGCGTCCCCTGCTCGTTGAAGACCATGCTGCCGCCGTCGAAGACCAGTTCGTCCTGACCGCCGACCATGTTGAGGTATGCGACGATGACCTCGTTATCGGCGGCACGCGTCGCCAGCATCTCCTGGCGGAAAATGCCTTTGCCGACATAGTAGGGCGAGCCGTTGATATTGAGGATCACCTCGGCCCCCGCGTGCGCCTGCTGTGTCATTGGCCCCGTCGGGTACCAGATATCCTCGCAGATATTCACCCCCACATGCACGCCGTTGATCAGAAAGATAGGCGCCTCGCGGCCCGCCTGAAAGTAGCGGTTCTCGTCAAACACGCCATAATTGGGCAGGTAGTGTTTGTGATAGACGCCTGCCAGCTTCCCCTCGTGGATAACCGCAGCCGCGTTATAGATATCATGGTCACGATCCACAAAGCCGATGACCGAGGTCAGGCCCGGCAATTTGCGGCTGTACTCAACCAGATCATCCAGATCGCACAGGTTATCGTCCACAAAACCCGGTTTGAGCAGCAAATCCTCCGGCGGGTAACCGGTTAGCGCCAGTTCCGGCAAGCAGACCACGTGCGCCCCTGCCTCGTGCGCCTGCCGCATGGCTTCCCGTATCTTTCCTCTGTTGTTGTCCAGATCGCCCACTGTCACGTTCACCTGTGCCAGCGCAATCCTCAATGGTGTAATATTCATAGCTCTCAAATCCTTATCTCAGATGCAGACTGTCGCAGCATTCCTCGTCTCTCCTTATTTTACCTCAATATTCCCCTCAACGGAGACACATATTCCGTAGGCGCCATTGATCGACTCGCGTGCCTTCTGTGGTCCGCCTGGCCGATCAATCGGCGCCTACGGAAGCATATATGCCCGGCTGGCAAAAACTCTTGACGAATTGTGTGGAAAGCACTACGCTAGTTTATGATGAACTTTTCCGAACAGAATCGGGAATGCATTGTGGATATGTCATGCTATGAAAAAGGCTCTCTGACGTGTCATGCTGAGGGCAGCGAAGCATCTGATTGCTGGATTGATCGGCATGACAGCCCGGATGCTTCGCTGCCCTCAGCATGACACGTCTACAGCGCACGATATCAGCTAGATCAGAGGAGCAGATATTTTCGATGGAACTTCAGGCGTTTGCTGTTTTTGTTATACCGTTCGTCATTATTGTCTATCTCGCGTTCCTGCTGTTCATCCAGCCAACGCGTATGGCGCTGCTAGCGTCGCTGCTCGGCGGCTTGCTGATGAGCGCGCTCAACGCACTTGCCGATTTACTGGCTTATTATACCCATCTGTGGCACTACACGCTGAGCGGGCTGACCCTGCACCTGCCCTTACCGTTCTACATCGTGCAGTTGCTGGTCTACGGCTCAATTGACTACCTGCTGATCTGGCGGCTCTGGCGCGGGCGGTTCTCCTGGCTGGCTCGCCTGCTCCTGTTCGGTACGCCCCTGCTCGCCTTCCTGCGCGACCTCAGCACGGCCCTTGCCAACGATGGCGCCCTGCGCTGGAATAGCCCTCTTGCGGCCCCGCTCGATTTCGTGATGTGGCTGCTCATCTTCTACGCCGGTTACTGGCTCTTCAAACAACTGGCGCCCGCCCGCGAAGTAGCCACCGTGTGAATTTTCTGAATAAAGAGAGGAAGAGAGACCGTGCAATTATCCGGCGAAGAACTGGTAAAGCTGCTCAACAGTACCCGCCAGGGGTCGATCTGGGAGACGCTTGATATCACCGTTGTTACCGCTGAAAAAGACCTTGTGGTGCTGGACATGCCCGTTAGCCCCGGTCATCGCCAGCAGGCGGGCTATCTGCATGGTGGAGCTTCCCTGGTGCTGGCGGAATCCGCCGCCTCGCTGGGGGCCGCGTTGAACTGCGACCTGGAAAGGCAATCCACCTTTGGTCTGGAGATCAATGCCAACCACCTGCGCCCCAAACGCGATGGTCGCCTGATCGCCACCGCCACGCCCCTGCACAGGGGACGTACCACTCACGTCTGGGACATTCGCATCACCGACGAAAATGACAAACTCATCTGTGTCTCCCGCTGCACCATCGCCATTGTTGACCGCCCGCCCGAAGCCATCAACCCGCTGAGCAAATGAGACGGAGATGGTTCAGGGGAGCAGTGACAGTAAGGAAGAGAAAGGATACGTGATCTGGTGGAAAGCAGCGAAATCTGGACCGGTGAGGCTACTCTGTATGATCAGACTCGCCCCAGCCCGCCACCGGTCTTGCTCGATATTCTCACTCAGTTGACTCATACGCCCCGTCCCTCGCTGGTTGTTGACCTTGGCAGCGGCACCGGACTTTCAACGATGCTCTGGAGCGAGCGAGCGCAGCGTGTGATTGGCATCGAACCCAACGCCGACATGCGCGCTCAGGCCATGCGCAAGCTTGAGCATCATCCCTTCGCTGCAAACATCGAATTTCGCGAGGGCGTTTCCAGTCACACCGATCTACCTGAGAGCAGTGCTGATATCGTGACCTGCTCTCAATCCTTCCACTGGATGGAGCCGACCTCAACGCTGGCCGAGATCGGGCGTATTCTGCGTCCCGGCGGGCTCTTCGCTGCCTATGACTATGACTGGCCGCCAGCACTGAGCTGGGAGCTTGAGCAGGTATACAAAGAGGTTGATGAACGCTTCGAGGCACTTGAGCGGGAGCGCGGCCTTGCTCAGATTCTTCAGAAATGGTCAAAGAGCGGCCATCTCGCCCGCATGCGCGAGAGCGGCTTCTTTCGCTTCACACGCGAGTTGCTCCTTCATCACGTTGAGCAGGGAGATGCGGAACGCTTTATCGGCATGGTTATGACCGGCGCTTATAGCCATCAGTTCAAGCTGAAGACCATCACCGAACAGGAGATTGGCTTTGATCGCCTCAGACAGGCCGCATACGAGTATATTGGCTCGGAGCCAATCCCCTGGTACTTTAGCTACAGGGTCAGGATAGGGGTTAAGTAGGCGCAATGGCTATGAGAGGCTGATCTTATTGCATTCGATGAAACGCAGATGCGACCGCTGCTGGCCGAGGCTTATGAAATAGCGGTGAGCAGGTACAGGAGACGGGCGACCCGGTAGTCGACCCGGCCCACCCCGGATGCTTCGCTGCGCTCAGCATGACACGTCAAGGGGCGTTTGTCATGGCATGCTAGTACTGGTTACTCAGGCCCTTCGCTTCACTCAGGATGACATGCTATTTACCTCTCCAGTTCCGCCACCACTGCGGCAATGTCGGGGTAAACATAGTCGGGTTTGGTGGGGAAGGTTTGCAGATCGGAGAGCGAACTGCGACCGGTGAGGACGAGCAGGGTGTGGGTACCGGCAGCTTTGCCGCCCGCGATATCGACATCGAGGCTGTCGCCGATCATGACGGTTTCGTCTGGCTGGCTGTGCAGCAGGTGCATGGCCTCTTGCAGCAGCAGCGGCTGCGGCTTGCCCACGACCTCAGGGGAGCGGTCGCTGCTGGCCTCGATGGCCGCGACCATCGCGCCGCAGCCGGGGATGAGGCCGCCGACGATGGGCAGCAAGGGGTCGCGATTGATGGCGATGAAGGCGGCCCCGGCGCGCACGGCGCGCACCGCGCCTGCCAGTTTTGTGTAGTTAAAGTGACGGTCAAGCCCGACCAGCACGACATCGGCGCTGGGAGCGTCGAGCGGGACGACGTTCAGGTTGTAGGCGTGCAGCAGGTCGAGCATGGGCTGCTCGCCCACGAGGTAGACGCTGGCATCGGGGTAGCGGCGGGCGATGTGCTGCACTGCCGCTTCGCCTGCGCTCAGCATGTGTTCGGCGCTGGTAAAAATGCCCAGATTTTTCAGCTTTTCCAGAATCTGTTCCTCAGAAGCAAAGGAATTATTGGTCAGAAACAGATATTTTTTGTGATGCTCGTCCAGCCAATCAATGAAAGCTTTTGCTCCCGGCAACAGGGCATTACCTCGGTAGATGACGCCATCGAGGTCGATCAGGTAAGTGGTGAATGGTAGCATGTGGCTTAATCTCTCAATAATATTTCGCGAATGGCGATAATCTCGCGGCGCAGGTTGGTATCGATATTGACCGCGCTGCTGATTTTCTCGCAGGCGTGCAGCACCGTGCTGTGGTCGCGCCCGCCGAAGAGCTGACCGATTTCCAGCAGCGATGCCTGCGTCTCCTGGCGAATCAGGTACATGGCGATCTGGCGCGGCATGACGATATGTTTGTCGCGCTGCTTGCCGCACATAGCTTCCAGCGAGATGTGATAATATTCGGCCACTGCCTGCGCAATCTGGCGACTGTTCAGCCGCGTCTCGCGATTGTCGCTTTCCAGTGAGGACATGGCGGCGCGGGCCACATCCATCGTCAGGTCGACGCGGTGCAGTTGCTGGTAGGCGATGAGCCGGTTCAGGCACCCTTCCAGTTCACGGATATTGGTCTGCACGCGCCCGGCGATATAGGCGATGATGTCATCGGGGACGCGGTAGCCGAGCAGGTCGGCCTTGACGCGCAGGATGGCCATGCGCGTCTCTAAATCCGGCGGCTGGATATCGGCAATCAGGCCCCACTCGAAGCGCGAGCGCAGCCGTTCTTCCAGGCTGACGATGGCTTTGGGCGGGCGATCACTACAGATCACGATCTGCTTGCTCATCTCGTACAGGCTATTGAAGGTGTGGAAAAATTCTTCCTCCGTCGATTCTTTGCCCGCGATAAACTGGATATCGTCCACCAGCAAGATATCGACCGAGCGATATTTGGCGCGAAACTCCTCGGTGGTGCGATAGCGAATGGCGTTGACGATCTCGTTGGTAAACTGTTCCGAGGAGACGTAGAGGACGGCCAGCCCGGTCTGCATCCCCTGATGGCCGATAGCATGCAGCAGGTGTGTCTTGCCCAGCCCCACGCCGCCATAGAGGAAAAGCGGATTATAGGACTCGCCGGGGGCCTCGGCCACCGCCAGCGAAGCTGCGTGGGCCAGTCGGTTGCTATTGCCGACGATAAAGGCATCGAAGGTATAGCGCGGGTTGAGCCGGTTGTGCATGAGAATGGTGCGCTGCTCGTTGTCCCACTCATCCAGCGCATCCAGATTCTGCGGCCCGGCATAGTGCTGGGCTGGACCCGCCGCTCTGGCGGGAAAGCCGTATTCTTGATAGCCGTATGCGCTTGCGTGTCCGGCCTGCGCATGCGCCGGGGCATAGCCGCGCATAGAGGGTTCGCTCCCCTGCGCGTCCAGTTGCTCGCCGAAGCCATCTTCCATGTCCATGCCATGTGTGACTGTGATGCTCACCGGCTGACCGGTGACATCCGACAGGATATCTTCGAGCGAACGCCGCCAGCGCGTGTTGATGATATCACGCGCCAGGTCGTTGGAGACTTGCAGCGTAAAATAGGTCAACTGCTCCTGAGCGGAGGAGGCTGCGTCGATATCATCGGCGCCGATGTAGGGCGCGTTGAGCAGGTGGGCCTCGCGTAGCCACTCCTTGCACACGGCATCAGGAGCGACGGGCGCGAGTTCCAGCCGTTCGAGCGTAGTCCGCCAGATGGCTGCTGTATTCCCTGTGTTCCCTGTGTTCCCTGTGTTCCCTGTGTTCACGGGTGTTCTCCCAGGCGTGTGTTAGTCTGCAATGAAAGCGACGCACTCGATTTCGACTCGCGCCTTGCGCGGCAGTTCCGCCACCGCCACCGTAGAACGCGCAGGGGCCGGTTTCCCCTGCTGGCCGAAGTAGGTGGCATAGACGGCGTTCATGGCCTGAAAATCGCTCATATCTGTGAGAAAGACGGTTGTTTTGACGACGTTAGCCAGCGAGGTTCCCGCGCTTGCCAGCACGGCCTGCAAGTTTTGCAGCACGCGGTGCGTCTGTACCGTTACATCGTCGCTGACCAGCGTCCCACTGGCCGGGTCAAGGGCGATCTGGCCGGAGGCGAAGACAAACTGGCCGCAACGAATGGCCTGGCTATACGGGCCGATGGCCGCCGGCGCCTCTGATGTTTGAATCTGTACATGTTCCATAGACATTATTCCCTGATAAACGTGATAATAATGATACTCCTGGCTGCTGTCGCGCCCCCTGTCATGCTGAGCGAGAGCGAAGCATCTGAGCGCGGCATACAAAACGATTGGTTGCCCCGGATGCTTCGCTCTCGCTCAGCATGACAGGGCGAGTCTCACAGAAAAGATTACGATGAATATGGCCCGCGTCCCGCCGGGGGAGCGTATCCATTGGCATCGGCGGTATACGGGTGCGCTGCGGGAGCCTGTTGCGGAGTGGCGGGAATGGCGGCGCGTTTTAGCTCGCGCGCGCACGCCAGCAGGGCGTAGCGCATCTCCGCCGCCGAGTGGAAGCGATCATCCGGCTCTTTCTCCAGCGCGCGTGAAATAATGTTTTCGACCGACGCGGGAACATTCGGGTTAAACTGGCGCAGCGGCGGCGGGTTTGTCGATGCGTGTTGCATGGCGATGGACACTGCCGTTGGCCCGACGAATGGCGGGCGACCGGCCAGCATCTCGAACATCACCACGCCCAGCGAATAGAGATCGGACGCGGCCAGCAGCGTCTCGCCGCGCGCCTGCTCTGGCGAGAGGTAGTCGGCGGTTCCCAGCACGATACCACTGTTGGTCAGGCCCGCGTCCTCGGCCACGCGCACAATGCCAAAATCGGTTAGCTTGACCAGCAGGCCGCCGTGATACAGCCCGCCCAGGCCGCCGGGACGCACCAGCATGATATTCTGCGGCTTGATGTCGCGATGAATGAAACGCCGTTCGTGGGCCACCTGTAACACGGCGCAGACCTGGGCGGCGATTTCAATGGCCTCTTTCGGCTGCAATTTCCCGCGCTGCGCGATGAGCTGCTTCAGCGTCGGGCCATCGATATACTCCATGACCAGGAAATACTGATCGAGTTCCTCGATAAAGTCGTAGATGGTGACGGCGTTGGGATGCGTCAGGGCTGCTGCCGCTCGCGCCTCGCGCCGGAAGCGTTCGACGGCCCGCGAGTCATTCTTATCGAGGGAGCGCAGCATTTTTACCGCCACCACCCGCTCCATCTTGGCATCCCAGGTTTTGAAGACGCTGGCCATGCCTCCGGCTGCAATATGTTCAAGTATCCGGTAGTGACCGGCAATGACTTTGCCTTCAAGTTGATGCACTGTTCCTTACCTCAACAACCTGGAATGACTGTAACTGTACCACACGAACGTCCAACGAACGTTACCACGCTAGTATACCATTAACGGGCTACGGCGTCCAGAATGGGCGTGAATCGGCATCAACGCCGCCCTGCGTGAGCTGGATCGGGCTGCCCTGCATGGCATACTGGTTTGTTTTGGCGTTGAGACTTACATTCGCCAGCCAGATATCGAACTCGTTGTTGTTATAGGAAAGGAAGGCGATTTGCTTGCCGTCCGGCGACCAGACGGGCTGGCCGATGAACTGGCCCTGCATAATCAGCGACGATTCAGGATACGAAGCCAGCGCCGCTTTCTGCGTTGTGGGGCTATTCGGATTGCTCGTCAGGTCGCCGGACGGGACGGGCATGACATACAATCCCATCGAGTTTGTTGACGGATTACGGCGGATGTAAGCAATCCAGTTGCCATTGGGCGAAAAGGCCGGTTCAATGCACTCCACGTTCGGAGGCGTCAGCGCCACTGCCGGGTCCAGCCCTGATCCCTCGACGCCCGGACTGTACATAGTTGGATGTTGCGCGATCGCATTCGCGTCTTCCAGATACAACTGAATCACCTGGTTGGTGCCGGTCTTGTCATATGTGTAGTGAGTGTAGATGATCTGTGAGGGGTGGCCGGGGCGATACATGGGGTCGCGGTCACCGCCATCGCCATAGTCGGCGTAGGCGACGATCTGCGAATCGGCCTTGCCTTCTGCGCCGGTAAGGTTGGTGTGGGTGATAGAGATGGAAAAAATCTGCATATCAACAAACGGCGCGCTGGCGAAATCGCCGCCCAGTTGCGCCCAGTCAAAGTTTTTCTGGAAATCGCTCAGGAACGCCAGGTGTGAATTATCCGACCATGCTGGCTGGCCGAACCAGTAGAAATCATCCTGCGGAAAGCCGCCGCTGTTCGTCCAGTAATGGCCGTTGCCGCTGATAATGACATGCTGCGGCCCACCGTTGACCGACATGTAGACGAGATTGGCATAGTCCCCGTAGCGTACATCGAAGGCGATCCACTTTCCATCCGGTGAGACAGCCGGGTCGCGCACATCCTCTCCGTGTGTCAGTTGTTTCACAGTGCGCGAGCCATCCAGCACCAGCAGGTTGCGGCCCTGGGTAAAGTAAATTTTGCCCTTGAAAACCGCCTGAGTCGCCTGGTTGACGCTGATTTTCTGCCCGTTGCCTGTATTTTCCGGCTTGAAATTTCCCTGGTTGCTGCTGCCGCCAATGCCCAGGCAGCCCTGAACCGCAAGGGCCACCAGAACCAGTAAGAAAGCGACACGGAAAGAAACGCGATTTTTCATAGCCTCGCCCACCTCACGCTTGCATGCCAATTGGCGACTCGAAAACGGTCATACAGAGCAGGTCAAGCAGGCTGCGCATGCCCATCAGACTGCTGCTGCCGTCGCTATAGCTCAGGCCGTTAACTTCCGTCATTTGCTGCGCCACCTGCCAGACGCTGTCGCTACTGACCGGCCCCGCGAAGGCTGGCGCTGCGGTGGACGCAGGGGACGTGACTGTAGCAACGGCTGTTGAGGTCGGTTTTCCGGTGCTGCTGATGCCGGTATCACAACGCGCCTGATCGCCCAGACCAAACATCTGGGCAATGACGGGTATGACTGCCGCGCAGTTGAGAACCACGATATCCTGCGGCCCATAGGCAGTGGGGTAGCTTCCCACCGTGTGCGAATACTGTCCATCCAGCACCACCTGCTTGATCTGGCTCTGGTTAATGGTGCGCGCAAAGTTCATTAACTTGAAGACGTCCGTTAACTGCATGTCTGTCTTTACGTATCCATTCAGGTCGTTTGCCAGTTGCGGCAGCTCACTGACGATGCTCGGATTGTTCAGCTTGAGCTTCAGGGCCGATAGCAGCTGTTGCTGGCGCTGGGAGCGGCCAAAATCGCCTACCAGGTCAGCGTGGCGCGAACGAACATATTCAAGCGCCGTGTCCCCGTTCATATGCTGCGGCCCTGGCGCGATATACAGCCGCATATAGGCATACTGATTCTTGCTTCCGGCACGATCGTCCGGGTAGTTATCATCGGTAATCGGGTGAAAGGCATCGATATCGACGCCATTGACGGTATTCACCACTTTAATGAACCCGTCCAGCCCTACCCATCCATAGTAGTTGATTGGAATACCAAAATCCTGATAGATTGTAGCACGACTCAGGCCAACGCCGCCACGTCCATATGCCTGGTCCAGCTTCATCATGCCGTAACCTCCGGCGGCATTGAGCCAGGTGTCACGCGGGATTGAGAGCATGCCAACATATTTTGTCTGTGGATCAATAGTAACAACAATATCGGTTTGCGCCAGGAAATCGCCGTTAAATTTCTGATCGGTATCGCTGCCCAGCAGCAGAATATTGATACGTCCCCCGCTCAAAATATCTCCGCCACCGCTCGTGCTGTTTTGATTGGGGTTGACATCACCCTTCATACGCGGCACTACCTGCCCTGTAATGTTTGCGACAGGAGCCGCGAAATTCGTCTCGTAATAATATGCGCCTGCTCCTCCAGCCAGGAGAATGATGAGGACAAGAACGAGGATGACGCGCGCCCAGATGGGGACGCGCCGCTTCTTGCGCTTCTTCGCGTTTCCTGCTGATTTCTGTAAGCCCGGAGGCGGCTGGTAGGCCGGTGGAGCGTAGCCGACCTGACCGGCGTAAGCGCCGTAGCCGCCGACGGCGGCCTGCGCAGTGTCTGGCCATGCCTGCGACCAGACATCGGTTTGAGGAGAGACGACCGGCAAGCCAAACGGGTCGACCCGCCGGGGATTGGAGACAGGAGCCATTGTTCCCATGACCGGCATGGCGCCCGCTGCAGCTCCGCCCGGCATATTCGGCGCGAGCAGCGGTTGAGACTGCGTGGGCGCGATCACTCCGACTGGCATGATTGTCTGAGCCGGTGATGGCTGGCCCATAGAAGAAAGGAGTCCTCCGGTTCTGTGATAGCTGTTACCGTTACCGGGAGAGGCAGACGGGGTAATGGCCTGCGACCGGGTGGCGAAAGCTTGCGCGGCGGCAGGGTTGACTGCCGGGCCTGTCACCGGCCCCTTCACCACAGGCTGCTCCTGCATTGCTTGCCCGGCGATTGATGTATCCCGGTTCCTGTTGAAGCCGCCAGCACTTCCTCGTCCAGCTTTCCAGCCGGAGAGTAACCCCATGCCGGGCGTATATGTCGCGGGCGTCACATTGCGCGTAGAGGCAGATGCCATACCGGGTTGTGCATCTGTCGTCGGCGACCACTCGGTTCTCGCCGCAGGCTCGCCTTGCCTTTGCTGATCTGGCCGTATCGACCGTTCTTCTTTATTCTGGAAAGGTTGTATCTGCACAAACTGGCGTTTCACCGTTGTCTACCTGCTTCCTTATACGCTCTGATTGCTGGATAACCTCTTTCCCGGCCCTTCCCGTTTTTCCGTCTTCCATCCCATCATACTCCACCTGGCAACGGGCCGTTTCTCTCCTCTGTTATCCTCTCTCAGTTAGCATAACGACGGAAAAAAGAGAAAACTCTTGCCTTCCCTAAGTATAACGTAGAAGGACAGGTAAAGTTCACCAACCGTGCGAACTTACAGGCAGCAATAGGACTTTTTGCTGGTTTTGAGAGAGGTGATGGTGCAGGTATGAGCAAGCCACCCCTGTCTGCCGGGCCGCAGACGAGCCGCGTCCCGGCAAAGAGGGCAGGCTATTCCTCAAAAATGTATGGGCGCTGGAATAGTTCCTCTTCGAACTGTTGCCAGGCCAGCCGCTCGGCCTCCATTGAATTGATGGGCCGCGACTCGACGACTGACTCGGCCATAATGCGGGCAATGCGCTGTTGCATCCCGGCGAGGTAGTGCAACTGGACATCTTCCGATGGCATGACACACAGTTCTATTTGCTCGCCCGGATAGAATTCCTCCGGCTCGAAAGCCAGCACGATCACTTCCGCGTACCGTTGGAGCAGTTGCAGACGCTCCGTTTCCGCGAAATAGTCCGGTTGCGCGCTGGCAGCGAGAAGACACCCGGCGATCTTGCCTGCCCGCATGATGGGGTAGGCAGCCATGCTCTGCTCGCAGCTTCCATTGCCCGTTGATCGGCAGGCGCTTTGTCCACCCTGGGTCAGATTCTGAATCACCGCCGGGCGCCCCATGCTTACCGCGTAGCCCGCCAGTGATTCTGCCCCCAGAAAGAGCAGGGTGTCTTCCTGCTGCTGTTCCCAGGTGGCGATGCGCATGCATTCGTGTAGACTGCGAATCTTCTTCCCGCCACGCGGAGGCAGGCAGCGCGCGATGGTCACTGCAATCCCCTGCCGCTGCGGGTCGAGTTGCTCCCTTGCCTGCCGTAGCACAAGATTGCAGATCGCCCAGAAACGTAAAACACCTGACAGATTTGCATACGCTCTCAGGACATCGGCATAGAAGACGGAAGCAACCTCTTGCCATGCTTCTCTGCCGTTCCTGCCTCCCGTTATACCCTCCGCTTTTCTGATTTCCCCTGTTTCTCCTGTCCCTCCGCTCCCCCTCTCATGCCTCTGTGTGGAGAAACTTCGATACTCCTGCCATAGCTGCATCTTTTGCATCTGTGTACCTCATTCCTACAAAGACAGTTCCAATCGTCGTTTCTTCCCCCGTAAGAGCATACTCGCTTGCTGGAAAAAAGTCAATCTCTCTGGAAAAAGTATTTGATAAATTCATGGAATTTTTGTGCGCATAATAGATGAACTCTGGCGAAAAACTCATCAACCCGTAATAAAAACCTCATGCTTGCACGCCCGCTTGCTGACGGCCTTCTCAATCCGCTTGCTTTCATCGTTATCATTATCTGGTCGCTTGCTTTCTCATGTATGCTGGCATTATTGCCTGTTTGCCCATTCTGCTGTCCGCTATTGCCCGTCTGCTGTCCGCTCGTTCGGCCTCTCACTTTCCTTTTTTGCCCATAGCACATGGATAAAAAACAGGGAAAGAGGGCGAGAAACATCCTTCGTTTCTCGCCCTCTTTCCCTGTTCCTGGCTGACCCTTTTTTCCTATCTGTCCCGTTCCTCGCGCAGAGATTGAAGGAAGGACAGCAGTAAAGAGCCGAGCAGGACGATCAGCAGTGCAATTTCCATGGCGCTGAATGTCTTCTTTTTCTGCATTGATGTCTCCTTTTTGCTGGCGATGAACTACACGTATCCACCGGTCGCATGCAAGCATTATAGCGTGTGCCATCTATTCCTGCAATGCCCCGCGCGCTCTCTTCGCCTTCGTCTAGCGTACCCATAGCTCCTGACCTGCGCCGTAGCGATATGCGAGGTGGAAGTGGAGCGCGACCCAGGCGTGGAAGCCGCTCAGGCGTTGCAGTCGCCCGGTGAAAAAGAGGACGGCATGTACCTGTGGGGACGAGGCGGCAGCAATCAACTGCTGGCTGGTCAGGAAGCCGCTCTGGATGCGCACGAGCGAGGTGTCGACCAGCGAAGGCGGCACGTTGCGGTTGGCCAGCCCGGCGATGAATTGCGCATCGGTAATCACCTGTTCGTCGGGGGTAATCAGTCGTTGCAAATCGGCGGCGACCTGCTCATTTTGCCGTGTCTGCGCGCTCATACTTTCCAGACGAGTACCGCGAAAATAGGTCTGATCGCTCAGGATATTCAGCCCGGTGGTGACGAGGATCAGCGCCAGCGCGATAATTCCCGCGATCTTTGCGAGCGACACCTGGTTCTTTACAGCCTCGCCATAAGCACGTGGGGAGAGCCTGCCGCCGATGCCGATGACGGCCAGGCTTGCCATCGGTGGAATGAGGATGACCAGGTGGTGGTGGAAGAGCGGCACCTGGTCGTAGAGCAGGTAGATGCTGCCGAGTAGCCAGCCGATGAGCGGCAGCACGCGCCAGTCGCCGCGCAGCAGGGCCACGAGCATACCATAGAACGCGGCAATCGCCATAATCGAGGTCAGCAGGTGCGACATGACAGAGACATTATTGACCTGTGTGGACTGGTAGAAAGCACTGGCGGTGGTGTGGAAATAGACGACGCTGGCAAGCATCTGGTGGAACGCTCCTCGATAGGGCAGCAGCACCAGCAGGGATGTCAGCGCGAGCGTCACGATGCCCACGCCAATGGGCAGCAGCGCCGTCAGCCGTTTCGCGGGCGCAACCTTACGCGCGATTTGCCACAGGCGGGCCAGCAGCAACATGCAGATGGGGATGAGACCGGCAAAACCAAAAAACTTGCTCCAGATGCTCAACGCGATCGTGATGCCGGTCAGCGCCGCCAGCACGATGCCGGAGAGGCCATCTGGATGCTCCCACCAGAGATAGGCGCAGCCAGCGGCCAGCAGCATGAAGGCTACGCAGGGGGCCTCGGCCTGCAGCGTCTGCGATTGCGCCAGGTAGAGCGGGTCAATAGCAACGAGCAGCAGCAGTGCCAGCGCGCCGACACGCCCGTTGAGCGCCTTGCCGAGCAGAAATGCGCCCGGCAGCGCAAGCAGGGAGACCAGCGCAATGCCGAGCCGTGCCGACCAGAGTGTGCCGCCGAAGAAGGCGAACACAGGATAGACGGAAAGCATAAAAAAAGGCGGCTGTGAGTAGAAGATTTGCGCGTAGAGGGGATATCCGGCGCTCATAGCGCGCAGCGTTTGCCAGTAGACGCCCTCGTCATAGCCATCACGATCAAAAGGCAGGCCAAGTTCATACAGACGCAGGTTGAACGCCACCAGTAGCAGCGCGATGACTGCCAGCCAGAACAGGATAGTTTGCCAGACAGGTGCGCCTTTCTGCTTCTTTGTCTCCGTGACAGCTTCATCCACAGTAGTTGTTGTTGACATATACTATTCTCATCATTTCCATGCAGCTTCACCCGGTCCCCGGTCAGCCTGGTACAGCCCCCCGATCAGGCCGGTGTTCCCCGGAGCAGGCCGATGTGCGCCCCGAGCAGGCCGATGTTCCCCGGAGCAGCCGCAAGGGCTGGCCCCAGAAGCGTTACCGGAAGGCCGCCCCAGGCCAGCCGCAAGGGCTGGCCCCAGAAGCGTTACCGGAAGGCCGCCCCAGGCCAGCCGCAAGGGCTGGCCCTACTATATACGAATGCAAGCGCGGCTCTAAGAGCCGCGCCCGTGTATAGTAGGGGTACCCCTTGCGGGTACCCTGTACCGGCGGCTATCCTGTACTGTCGGCTATCCTGTACCGGCGGATACCTCTTGCGGGTACCCTGTACTGTCGGGTACCCCTTGCGGGTATCCTGTACTGTCGGGTATCCTGTACCGGCGAATACCCCTTGCGGGTACCCTGTACTGTCGGGTATCCTGTACCGGCGGATACCTCTTGCGGGTGCCCTGTACTGTCGGGTACCCTGTACTGTCGGGTATCCTGTACCGGCGGATACCCCTTGCGGGTACCCTGTGCTGTCGGGTACTCCACGTTGGCGGGTAACGCGGGTACCTTACCGGGACTAGAGGTACCCTGCGTGCGCGATGGAAACAAAACTATCCACCCATGAAGAAGGTCATCCCGCTCCCTCCATCCGCTGGCGGAAGCTGCATTTTGAATGGTTCAGGGGCAGGAGACGCCGGATAGGAGAGGAACTCGTCGTCGCCGTCTCCTATCGCTGTTGATTCCATGCTCGCGTTGGGGGTCAGGGAGCCGCTGCGGTGTCCGTTGCCGCTCCCGTTGCCTGCGGTGCCGCTCCCGATCAGCGTCTGCCCGTTGACGCCGTTGCTTTTGCCGTTCTTGCTGTGGCCGTTGCCGAGCAGTGGCTCGAACTCGTCCAGCACGGCGCGTGCCACGCGGCGCGCATCGGCCTCGTCGATCAGTTGTTTGATCTCATCGGCCACCAGTTCGTCGCGTTCGATCAGCGCCTCGGCTACAGCGATAACCGCCTCGCTGTGTTCTTCAAAGAGCCGCTTGACCTCTTTCATTTGCTTTTGCAGCAGATCTTCCACGCGATTGATCAGGTTTGGTACGCCGATGCCGGAATACTGGCTGGTCAGGGAGGCGTAGGAGATGAGAGTGCCATCCATGCCGTACATGCCGATGAAGCGCGAAGCCTCTTCGGTGGCCTGGGCAAAGTCGGCAGCAACGCCATTCAACTGGACATCCAGGAACAGTTCCTCTGCCGCGCGTGAGGCCAGGCAGACCTTGATGCGCGCCAGCACCTCTTCTTTGCTGCTCGTCTTCACCGTCTCTTTCTGGCGCCAGGCAGCAAAAGCCTCGGCGCTGCTCAGACCGTCGTGGCGGTGTAGCGTGACATAAGCGGGGAAGTAGCGATCCATCAGGTAATAGCAGGCTACCGTGTGTCCTGCCTCGTGGTAGGCCAGGCGGCGGCGCTCGATGGGGGTCAGGTCGCTGAGCTGGCGCAGCCCGAACTCGTGGGTATCCTGTGCTGCGATCAGGTCTTTGTAGGTGACCACGTCGCGCCCATCGAAGTGGGCAATGATGACGGCCTCGTTGATGACGTGCTTGATGGCCACCGGGGTATAGTCGAACATGCGCTGCACGAGGGCCTGAATGGAGATATTCGGGTCGTGCTTGACTTTGTTCAGGTAATACTCGATAACCTCACCGCGATATTTATCAGTCGGAGCCAGCACACGAATCTGGCGATCAAAGCGACCGGGACGCAGCAGAGCCGGGTCAAGCGTATCAGGAACGTTGGTTGCGCCGATGGTCAGTACCGGTTCGGGCTGGGCGCGCGTGTGATAGAGACCGACAGTGCGCAAGATTTTCTTGAACCAGCCGGTTTCTACTGGGGGCGGGTCCATCTGCATCAGCAGTTCGTTGAGGCCGCCGTTGCCGGCGCCGAAGAAACCGCCCAGGCCCATGCCTCGCATCAAGCCAGGCGTTTGCCCGGGGCCGCCGGTACGCGAGGTGCCGATGGCATCGAACTCGTCAATAAAGATGACGCAGGCCCCGAACTCGCGCGCATAGCGTCGCGCTTTACGGTAGAGGTTTTTGACCATCAGCACATCCATGCCCCAGAACATGCCGCGAAAACTGGCGGCGCTGGCGTAGGCGAAAGGCACTTCTGCCTCCGTGCTGATACATTGCGCCAGGTAGCTTTTGCCGGTTCCTGGCGGGCCGGAGAGCAGCAGGCCGCGCACAGGCTGGCCGCCCATCTCCTCGAACTCTTTCACGCCGCGCAGGATGGTGACAATACGCTTCGCTGCTTCCAGCACGTCCGGGTTGCCCTTGTAATCCTTAAAGCCCAGACCTGTTTCGCCCGGCATGACCCAGTACAGGCGTGGACGACCCATAAACCAGAAAATCGCCACGAACTGCATGATACCAAAGAGGATGGCGAACATGATCTGGAAGGCATAGAGCAGGATATCCCCCGGCGATGGGGGCGTGAGCTGTGGCACGATGTAGACGATAAAGTACCACATCACTATGCCTGCGAGGAGGAGCCAGAACCAGCGGAGTTTTACGAAACGTCCAAACTGGTCCATGCCCAGATCGATTGATCTATCCAGCTCGCTCGACTTTTTCTTGTTATCGTCAGTTTCTGACATGATTGTTCATCCCTTCTGCTTCTGGGACAAGCATCGCTATCTCACCAGCCTACGGTTTTACACGCTACTCTGGCGTTCGTGCCGCCCTGCTTATAAGGGGGCGCGGAAATCTACAAGGTTCACTTTAAGGATCGTTGGGCCTATTGTCAGGTTGGCGGTGACGAAATGCCAGATCATAAAGCCTGTCACGGCCCCGCCTGGCCCGTTAGCCGATACGTCTACCTCGACAATACTGTCCACCGTTGTATCGCCTTCTGTATACACTCCCATCACAGTGATGGTTTTCCAGTAGAGATGCGCCTGTGTCTGGCTGTATGTGCTGACCAGTTGGTTGACGTCAGGCGGCTGCGACATATCTTTATCGAGCAGGGTCAGCGTGCTGCTATCGCCGTTGCGCAGCGCATAGAGCCAGTTCTTCACCTGGTCGCCACCCCCGTTGGTGCCGTGTACGTGAAAGTTAAAGGGGTCGTTGGCGATGCCAAAGGGGAAGTATCCCACCGCCACGTAATTCGTCACAAAGACGCTTGCCAGCAAGAGCAGCACGACGATCAGAGTTAAGAGCTTGTGCGTGCGCATACCGGTCAGCAGGTAGTAGAGGCCTTTAAAAAAAGGGCGAAAGATGCCTTTGATAAAGAGGGCCAGCGGCGTTTGTCCGGCCCTTCTCCTGCTCGGCGTCATCTTCACCGGCTTTTTTTGCTCTGCTGGCTGGTCGGGCTTTTGTTGCGTCGGTGTAGGAGTCAGCATGCGTCTTGCATCTCAACTTTCTCAGGGAACTTGCCAGCTTGCCTCTACAGGCAC
>Ga0209810_1002698_pt1 | contig 20484 bp, 16 predicted proteins | sample Coa_R1_7_FD_187159 | JGI IMG/M metagenome (GOLD analysis project Ga0209810, IMG submission 187159) | Surface soil microbial communities from Centralia Pennsylvania, which are recovering from an underground coalmine fire - Coalmine... | ecosystem: Environmental > Terrestrial > Soil > Unclassified... | reverse complement strand
GCCCCCGTCGCCTGCAAGCCCTCCTTCAACGCCTTGCGCAGCGGCCCATGATCGTCAACCAGCAACAGTTTGATAATCGCCATATACGAACACCTCGATGCAAACAAAGGTTTCCTGCATGCTAGTATAGCAGTTTCGCGGCAAACTATACAGCATCCGAGATCAGGAAAACTTGCACACGAGGTAAAGATACCTTTGAGCGCAGAGCGAACAGGCTCTGCGCTCAGACACGGAAAACTAATACCCCGTACCTTTCTCGAAGGTGCTGGCGATTACACTGTAGCCCTTATCTCTGGCATGGATATCTTTGAAGATGCTGCACATCCAGGTGTAGGTGCAGATGTTCGGATTGGGCGTTGTTGGGCCGCCGAAAGACTTGAAGACGTTGACGATGGTGCCGTAACCGCTGACATCGTTTGCCAGATGCTGGTTGATGGTCTGGACATATGAGACAGTATTGGGGCAGATGTTCTGGTACGGGTCATAATAGTTCATCATCACCAGATCGCCCGTGACTTTTCCGCTGACGGTCATGGCCGAGACCAGTTGCGGCAAGATGGTTTGTGTCAGATTACTGTCCAGCGTAGCGAGGTCGGTGTTGAAGCTGGAACTGATGGTACAGGTACTCGTGTTGATGTCGGGCAGCAGATCGTTCGCGCCGATATCAAGTGTGACGGGGCTGACCTGTCCGGGATGGAGTTTGAGATAGAGAACGGCAGCGTTGAGTTGCGCGCCAACATACGGGTACTTGCGCAGATAGGCATAGGGACAGCCGCCGTTGATGAAGGTGTTGCTGGTCTCGCCCGGGCAGCCCATATTCGCCAGCGAGGTCACGCCATGACCTTTCAGATTGCCGTAGAAGTCATCGACGTAGCCATGACTGAAATCGAGGTCGGGCTGGTAGCCGAAGGCGAGCGAGTCGCCGAGGGCCAGGTAATACTTTTTCGGCCCAACCAGCGAGAGACGATGGGTCGCGGGAGCGGCCAGCGCGGCAGGCGCAAAGGCCAGGAAGACAAAGAGTAGCAGGGACAGAGGCGCAACGATACGCCAGGCAAGCACACGTTTCATCGACAGAACCCCCTGTGGCTATGGGACGCTCTGGGGTCGCCCCGGCAGAGTAAGAGGAAGAAATACACACACCGCCTATCTCAAGTATAACCTGATCTTGAGCAGAATGCAAGGGTTCTGCGATTATTTTGTTCAGATCGGCAAAAACTTCTTGACCTGAGCAGGCCAATGGAGTATAGTGAGCGCACATTATCTCTGTTTCTGGCTACCTCTGCGTATCCTGATTTCCGTGGCAAGGTGAGGATTATGACTTTCGGGCGAACGAAGAGCATTCAATTTGGTTTGTTACTGCATAACCATCAACCGGTGGGCAATTTCCCCTGGGTGTTCCAGAAAGTATATGACGAATCGTATTTGCCGATGATCGAGGCGTTGGAACGGCATCCCGGCATCCGCCTCTCGCTCCACTACACCGGCTCGCTGCTGGACTGGCTGCAAGAGACGCACCCGGAATTTCTGGCGCGCGTGGCCGCGCTGGTGGAGCGCAACCAGGTCGAACTGGTGAGCGGCGGCTATTACGAACCCATTCTCCCTTCTATCCCCGATGTTGATAAGATCGCGCAAATTCGCCGCCTGAGCGCGCGGGTCGAGCAAGCTTTCGGCATGCAGCCAACGGGCGCGTGGATTGCCGAGCGCGTGTGGGAGCCGGGCCTGCCCCGTTTGCTGCGCGAGGCAGGCATCGAGTGGATTGTTCTCGATGACATCCATTTCAAAAATGTGGGGCTGGAAGATAGCGACCTGTATGGCTATTACGCGACCGAGGATCAGAGCAGCATTTTGAAGGTCTACGCCACCAGCAAGGCGCTGCGCTACACCATCCCCTGGCGACCGGCGCGCGAGACGATTGAGACCCTGCGCTCGCTGGCAACAGCCGATGGTAGGCGCATCCTCGTCATGGGTGATGACGGCGAGAAATTCGGGAGCTGGCCGGAGACAGGCCCCTACTGCTGGGGCAGCACAGGTCGCGACGGCTGGGTTGACGAGTTTTTCTCGCTTATAGAGGAGAATAGCGACTGGCTGCGCATGACGCCGCCGGGCGAATATGCGCGCATCTATCCGGCGCTTGGCCGCGTCTACATCCCCACATCCTCGTACATTGAAATGACGGAGTGGGCGCTGCCGCCGCAGAAATCGTACCAGTTCGGCAAGCTACTGCATCAGCTCGAGGATGCCCACCGCGACGATATCACGCAATTTATGCGCGGCGGCTTCTGGCGCAATTTCCTGGTACGCTACCCTGAAGTCAATAATCAGCACAAAAAGATGCTGCGCGTGCATGACGCCGTTTATGCCGCCTGTTCCGCTGTGCCGACCTCAACCTCTGCTGAAGAGTTTCCCGGGCTGGTTCACCTGTGGAAGGCGCAAGCCAACGATACCTACTGGCACGGCCTCTTTGGCGGCGTCTACACAGGCCACATGCGTTCCGCCATCTACCACCACCTCATCAAAGCCGAAAACGCCGCCGACGCCATACGCTTCGGCCCCGGCCCCTGGCAGCGTTTCGAGTTCACCGATTTCGACCGCGACAGCCAGGACGAGCTGTTGATCGAAAGCGACCGGCAGAACCTCTATATCGACCCGCAGCGCGGCGGCTCGCTCTTTGAATGGGATATACGCCGCAGCATGCACAACCTGCTCTGCGTCATGACGCGCCACCAGGAGAGCTATCATCAGACGCTGCGCGAATTTGAGCAGGAACGCCGCAAACGCGAGGCACGTGAGGCGCAACTCGCGCCGACAGGCAGCGAACAGAGCGGCACGGAACCTGCTTCGCCCCACACGACGGTACGCACCAGAGAGCCAGGGCTTGACCGCTATCTCGTCGTTGATCGCTACCGCCGCCACAGCCTGATCGACCATTTTCTAGCCCCCGCTACCACGCTGGAGCATTTCGCGCAGATGCGCTTCGAGGAACAGGGCGATTTCGTCGAAAAGCCCTACCAGACAGAGGTACAGCAGGATGAGCAGGGCATCACGGTTACGATGACGCGAGATGGCGCGGTCAAGCGGGCAGGCGCGCTGGGGCCATTGCCGGTGCGCGTGAGCAAGAAGCTCTTCGTGCCTGTCGGCGAAGAGCGGCTACTGGTCTCCTACACCATCCAGAATCTGGGGCAGTCGCGGCTGCAAACGCGCTTTGCCTCGGAATGGAACTTCCACCTGCTCGGCGGCGGAGCCAACGAGGAAGCATATTACCGCATCAGAGATCACGAACTTGAGAACGCCCACTTCGACAGCACGGGTGAGGTGCCAGAAGTACGCGAAGTGCATATCGGCAATCGCTGGTTGCAACAGGATATCGGCTTCACGCTAAGCGATGCAGCCACGCTCTGGCGCTTCTCCATCGAGACGGTGACCGGCTCCGAGGCAGGCTTTGAACGCAACCATCAGGGCAGCAGTTTGACTCTGCTCTGGCCCTTACTGCTCGACGCGGGCGAAAGCTGGCACGCCGAGATCGTCTGTACCGGTAGCACCTGCGATAACCATATGTAGCCATTGCATTATAGACAGCCGGACTATTGCAGTGCGTGTTTTTCTGGGATATTATTTAGAGCAACAGGGAATTAAAGAACAGGGAAAGGAACTGCACGTTGACAAAGCGAGTGCTGGCGTTGCAACACGTCTGGGATGACCCGCCCGGCTATCTGGGCGAACTGCTGGAAGAACATGGCATTGGCTGCGATACGGTAGATGTTGAGAAGGAAGAAATCCCTGACCTGAGCCGCTATGATGCCCTGCTCTCTCTGGGCGGCTGGCAACAGGCTTACAATGATGAGCGATTTCCCTATCTGGCGCGGGAAAAAGTGGTGATTCGCGAGGCGATTGCGCACGAGATGCCCTATCTGGGTATCTGCCTGGGCGCGCAACTGCTGGCCCACACCCTCGGCGCGCCCGTCACTCGCCACCACCTGACCGAAATTGGCTTCTATGAGGTGGAATTTACTGAGGAGGGCAGGGCCGACCCGCTCTTCCAGGGCCTGCCCGCCCACCAGCACGTGATTCACTGGCACGAAGATACCTTCGCCATCCCGCCGGGCGGCCTGCTGCTGGCGACAAACCAGTACACGCACAATCAGGCGTTCCGCTACGGCCACAACGCCTATGGCCTGCAATACCACATCGAGCTTACTCCACAGATGCTGGACACGTGGCTACGCTTTCCTGACTATAAGAAAGAAATTATCAAAGTGATGGGGGAAGAAGGGCCGGAACTGATCGAGCAGAAGCGCAGCACGTATTACCCGCTGGTGAGGAAGCACGCGCGTATCCTTTTCGAGAACTTTTTGCGCATTGCCAGCCTGATGTGAAACCGGGCCAGGCAAGAAGACAGGTTTATAGAGTTTTTTCAGGTTTCCTGTCATATCCCTTTTCATTTTGACCAGTTTTCTGTTATACTTGCACTCAAACACAATCCATAAACGTCTACTGTGCTTGACAAACGACGAGATGGCGCTACATCATTCAGCGCAAGGAGCTTTTTATTCATATGGCGCAACACAGGACAGGCCGACGAATATACAGTGCTGCAAACGGCCATGCCCTCGAATTACTTCCATTTACCTATGCACGACAGAGTATCGCCTGCGAACGGCATCCAGAGAGAAATGAAGATAGTCTAATTGTTGATGAACGCAGCGGCCTTGTCGCGGTCTTCGACGGCGTAGGAGGCAGCGCCGCCGGTGAGATCGCGTCCCAGACGGCGGCACGGGCCGCGCGCAACTGCTGGAAACGGGCGCTGCAACAGGTGCAAAAGGGGCGAAAAATCCAGACGTATCTGGAGAGCAGCGACGAAGCTGATCTGCCCGCTATCCTGCGGCAGATTGTTGAAACCGCCAACGAGCTGGTGCGTACTGAAGGGGCGCAGCGGGCGGGAACCGATGATCTGGCCACCACCGTTGCTCTTGCCGCTTTTCGCCGCGAACCGTCTTTCCGGGGCTATAGCATGGTCTATGCCCATGTCGGAGATAGCCGTATCTACCTGCTGCGCGAGAACGAGCCGCTCAAACGTCTGACCAACGACGATGGATTGCTGGCACGGCTGGTGGAGAATCAGATCATCAGCGAAGAGGATGCTCTACGTATCGACCAGGCTATGCTGGCTGACGAGCTATCTGATATCGAGTTCAGCTACTTCCGCCTGCGCGGCGGCATCACTCAGGCGCTGGGCAGCCCGCTTGCGCCCGTCATTCATGTCGATCAGGCGACAATCTACCCCGGCGACCGTATCCTTCTCTGTACCGATGGCATTCATGACAATTTAATTGACGCGGAAATTGAGGAAATTTTGCGCAGCAGCGGGCGGTCTTCTGCCGCGCGCGTGCTGGTCGAGCAGGCGCTTGAACGTTCGCACGCAGAGCGAGAGACGACGATACGGGCCAAACCCGATGATATGACCGCTATTGTGATTACCTGTCGCTTTTAAGCTCATCTTTATACCATCCTGTATCAGGACAGTCCAAAGGTACCACGTTCGGGTCTGAATTTGCATCTAGCAATCAAGTATGCTAACCTCCTGTTAAGAACCGTTTGTTTTGTAAGACGTTTCTCAGTAGGAGTTGAGCATCGTGGGCAGAAAATGCTGGAGTTTGTTTGGATTACTTCTTATCCTGGCGCTGGCACTCGTGGGCTGCGGCTCCGGGCAAAATAGCCAGAATAACCGAACATCTCCATCTCAACCGGCGCTGGTTGATGCGGTGAATGTGGAGCAGCGGCCAGACCCCACGCAGGTGACGATTCCCAGCCAGAAGGCCACGCCAACTCCTCGACCGACTCCCGCGCCACAATCGCAGGTCAATGCCCCCGGCTCCATTCCAACAAACAACGGATCGGGACTTGAGCCTTATGGCCCACCGCCTCCGCAGACACCGGAAGAGATGCAGTTGACGCAGATGCTTTTCGCGCAGATCAACAAAGACCGGGCGGCGCGCGGCCTTTATCCCTTTGTCTGGAATGCGACTCTGGCGGCGGGCGCGCTGCTCCATAGCTGGAACATGTACCACTGCGGCTTCAGCCATACCTGCCCCAACGGAGAAGACCAGTGTACGCGCATCGCCAATGAGGGCTTTGCTGGCTACACCGACTGCGGGGAATGCATCGGACTGGCCGGTCCTTCCAACCCACCCTGGACCAACGTCTATGCCGTGCAGGAAAGCATGATGAACGAGGGGCCAACCGGCTGGCACTTCATTCACCTGACCAGCACCACGCTGCACCGCGTCGGCGTCGGCATCTATGTCGACCCCAGCGGCTGGGTCTGGTTCACCGAAGACTTAGTCAGTTGATGTCGGCAGCGATTGGAGCGTGATTGTCTTGCCTTCACCCCATGCTCCCTCCCATTCAATCACCTGTTCAGGCACGGGCAGTTGCAGGCTGTCCTCTCCAACCGTTTCCCCTGTTTTTTCCCGCTGTGTATAGCGGAGACGCAGCGCGTAGCTCTTTGCGTCCCTGACCACACACTCGATTGCCAGCGCGAAATCTCCCCATTGCACCGGCTCAACGCGATAGCTGGCCCCAACCCGGCGCAGCAAGCGGGGCAAGGCAGGAGCGATCGTGAGCTTTCCGGCCTCTTCCTCTCGCAGGCCCAGCACATAGCGCAGCAGCAGGTGAATACTGATGGCCCCCCAGCCATAGCCCTCGATGCCAGCGTTGGCATAGGTCAATGCGCCACCCTTTCTTCTGCCGGTGACCTGATGATATTCGCGGGTGATGCCGGGCAATCCCCCATGTTCATCGGGGACGCGACTATCGATGCTGGTGTAGGCAGCATCGATGAACTGAGCGGCCAGTTCGGCTGCTTCAAGAGGCAAAGCAGCCTCAGAGGCCGCGCCAACGAGAGTCATGGCCACAGGGGGCCAGCAGAGGGGCGCCCAGCCACTGTGCATGGGCGGCTGAGTAAAATACGGGCGCAGTTGCTCGATATGCCCCCACCCGGCCGCGCCACAGAAGACCGGCGCGAGATGCATGGTATCCTGCTGCGTTGACCATTCGCGAGCCACCGAGTCATAATCGCGAAACCAGCCCTTCTGCCACATTGTGCGCGTCTTGACAGTAAATTCGTCGGCGATACTCTTCCAGGCGGTCGCTTCGGCGCTATAGTCAATAGCGGTAAAGAGAGCTTGACCTGTGTCATGCTCATTAGCGAGCAGCCTGGCCCAGCGGTGCAGGATGGCTGCGCCCTGCGCCATGCTGGCCTGCAAATCAACAGGGCGCACATGCTGGATAATGGTACCGCCGGTCTGTTGGGGGCCAAAGCGGCTGGAGACATCCTGTCCGCTTTCCCATGAGCAGGCGTAGACCAGCCAGCCCTCTGCATCACGCCGGTTATCCAGCCACCAGCGCAGGTAAGCCGCCGCGTGCGGATAGAGGCGGCGCAGCCAGCGCAGATCGCCTGTGCGGCGGAAAAGCCGGTCGCAGCACCAGAGCGGGAAGCCCCATTCCGGCGCAGTCCCGCAAATCTGCCCATCATCGGCCACCATGTTGTAGCTGCCATCCTCGCGCATACAGGGCAGTTGTGGATGCGGCGCCGACTCGAAATGGCCGAGCAGGACTTCGGCGGCCAGTTCGGGGTCGGCATAGCTGAGGAAGAGGCAATCCATCGCGGCCTCGGCAATCACGGTACGCGGGGCCTGGATTTGCATACCATCCCAGAAGTGCGCGATGACGCCTACCGGTGGGCGGATGGTCATACGCAGCGTCTCAAGATCGTAGACCAGGCCACGCCGCCATGCAGTGGGCCAGTCGCCGGAAAGCTGTGGGGCTTGCTGCCAGAAACGTTCATCGTCGGCGCGGTGCGCTGCCCCGACACGCGCAATCTCCTCGATGCCGTCTTCCCAGTGTCGATAGGCTTGATCCTGCGAGACGCCGCGCGACAACACGGCATTCAACGTGCGCGGCGCCTCACTGTGGGCATCCAGCGTCAGCGTGCAGGGCAGAGAGAGCGCGCGCAGTTGCCAGCCCGTCTCCTCCTGATGCTGTGTAACGGTTGGCCGGGCGATGCGACGGCCACGCGCCCAGGCGGAAATGTCCTCAAGCCCGATGCCATAGCCCATCTCACCTGTTACCAGCATACTGCCATCAGCGGCGCGCACGCCATGCATGAAGACATCGCCCTCGCTGGCAATGCCGAGCATCAGGCCGCTGCTGCCGGGCGCCTGGCGGGCATAGAGGCCGTGTTCCCATAAGCGGCTGGTAAACGGGTTGTGGGTATGCACGTGCGTCAGGTAACAGGTCACGGGTAGCGGCTCATCCCAGGTTGAGGAGAGCGTAAGGACACAGCCGAGGGCATGCTCATGAACCAGAAAATAGCAGGCGGTGAGCGTCAGGCCACAGGCAGGTACAAAGCAGGTATATTCAAAGCGATTCTTCGTGTGCAGCGAACTATTGATCGAGCAGCCCTGACGCTGGAAATCTTCGGGCGTAATCAGCACAAACTTGCCTACCTTCAGACCGATAGTGAGATGGGCAGTGTACTGAAACTGGTTGCGCACATACGTCCCCAGATTCGGGACATGCCAGCCCATGCCAAGCGGCTGCATCGAACGCAGCACCCCGCTGGGATTGAGCTTCCAGCTATGATACGGGTTATCCAGATACCCGTGCGGTGTGAAATCGTCGCGAGGAACCATGCGTTATTTCCTTCCTGCCTGTGTCTATCTGTGATGAGCAATGTGATATAGATGCATTGTACAGGTAGCGGGAAGGCAGGTCAACAAAGCAAAGTCGCTCCGATCCACTCGATTTCCTCACTCGTGTCACTTTCCTGTAACCGATGACGTATTACCATTGCAGGAATTCTCATTCTCTGAGGATGCGCAATGTCAAGGGAAGCAGGGTATGATTACCAGCATGGCAGATTTTCTTGAAAGAACATCTATGAATAGCCGGTATCGCGATCTTACACAGGCAGCCAGCAGTGAACTGGAACTCCCCCTGCTGCGCGTACTGGATGAACTGGGCAAAAACGTGAAAAGCGAACGAGAAGAACACTATCGGCACGTCTTTTCCTCGCTCACGCGGGCAATGCAGGCAAAAGATGCCGAACTCTACAGGCATTCGCGGCGCGTGCGGCAGTATGCTTCTCAGCTTGCGCGAACGCTTGACCTGCCGGAAGGTGAGATAAAAACGATTGAGCTGGCTGCGTTCTTCCATGATATCGGCAAAATTGGCATACACGATCTCGTTCTCAACAAACCTGCGCGCCTCACGCCGCTTGAGTACGAGTACGTTAAGGAGCATGCTACACGGGGAGCCTTGATTCTCACTCATAGCCGTGCGCTGCGCCACCTCGCGCCACTGGTGCGCACGCACCACGAGCAATGGGACGGCTCTGGCTACCCCTTTGGGCTGCGGGGAGAGGCCATTCCTCTGGGCGCGCGCATCATCTCCATCGCCGATGCTTTTGAGGCAATGACCACGAACCGGGTCTATCAGGCGGCACGAACGCCATTCCAGGCGCTGAAAGAACTGGTGCGCTGCGCCGGAACGCACTTTGACCCTCTACTGGTCGAGCGTTTCTGCGCCAGCATGTTCCAGCGCATAGCAAGTGATGAAAAACGGCCAGGGATGTGTCATGCTTCGCTGCGCTCAGCATCTAAGGTAACCAATGCCTCAATCTGGCCCATGCGGATGCCTGGCTGCGCCAGCATGACACGTCCCTGGCCGTCTTCAATGGAAGAGCATAGCTGCGTACACAGGCCAGCTTACGTATCGGCCAGCAACTGGGCCACAATGTCCAGCAAATCGGTCAATTCAAATGGCTTTCTGAGCAGATAGATGCCACGTTCCCGCAATGCCTCAAAAGGGAGTGTGGCCAGCGCGCTGATGAGAACGACCGGGACGCCGCGTATTGCCTCGATCTCCTGCATGCGATCATAGAGCTTCAGCCCGTCCATGATGGGCAACATATAATCCAGCAGGATCAACGAGGGGCGAAACTGATGTGCCGCCGCCAATGCCAGGTCGCTTTCAGCAATCCAGACCGTCTGGTAATTCGTATTCTCCGTGATGATCTTCTGTAAAACGTCGCCTATTTCGAGATCATCATCCACAATCAAGACGACTTTCTCAGCGCCGGGTACCATCGTCTCCCCTGTTTGACTCATCATGTCATCATGCTCCTTCCTCACCATCCATGCCGATACCATACCTCATTTTCAGACGAGCGCGCAACAAAAATCGGGTAGATGCCGATAGGACTAGTACTTATAGGCAAGTAGGCGAGTATGGAAGGAAGGAGATAGGCAAGCAGCAGGCAGGGCGAAGGCCAGTTCACCTGTTTCATGCGGCCAGAGCCTGCTGGAGCGAGCGATAGCAGCGGCGCAGGTATTCTTCCAGTTTGGCCCAGTCCTCTTCAATGTTGGTGGAGAGCTTGCCGGTAATCAGGTCGACAACGTCGGCGGCACGCACGCGCCATTCTGCCGATTCGCGAACGGCTGTGGGCGAGAGGCCAAAGATGGCGCTGTGCAGTTGCACCATTGTCTCCACAAACTCGCTTTTGTCCTGCGCGCCAACGAGACGGCGATGCACGTCAAAGTATTGCAACTCTAGCTGCGCCACGCGCTCAGGGTCGAATTGTAGGCCGGAATAACGGCGCGCCACACGATAAAACTTTCGCAGGTAGGAGAGGACTTTCTGCTCATCGTGGTCAACGGGTACCCAGGCCGCCGAGGCTCGCGTCGTGTAGTAGGCCGCGAGCAGCGACGCGGGGAAGGGAATGTGAAATTGCTGCTGGCATAAGCCAACGATCAGGCGCAGCACCTGAAACCACTTCCGCTCATAATAGGCGCGCCAGCCATTGGCTTCATAGTAGGCAACGCGCTCCGACTCAAAAGCGAATTTTCTCGTCGAGGCCATACCTTTCAAGTTCCCCTCTAGCTCAATGAGCTGTTTCGAGCGCGATTGCCCGCAGCTGGTTCGCGCTGTACAACGCCAGGCAGGCGGGGCAGATGCCCTCGTGCCAGACTTCGAGAGAAGCCGCATCCAGTTCCTGCCGCGCGGTCTTCTGACGGCGGTAGGCCACAAACCAGAGGGCGAAGACAATCACCAGCAGGGCCAGCGCGGCCAGCAGCACCCCGGCAGATGGCAAGAGTTTGCCAACGGTCACAAGCAACGCGCCCCCAACGAAGCCGAGAAAGACATGCAGGGCCACAAACAGGATACTACCCAGTGTGAGACCAATCAGGAAGACGGCGGCAGGTATATCGGCAAGTCCGCTCGCCACAATAGCTGCTCCGCGCACGCCCGGCACCAGAATTGAGAGGCTGATTCCTGCTACGCCGCCCTTCTTCACCTTTGCCGAGGCGGCATCCAGGCGCGCCGGAGTCAGGCCCAGATAGCGGCCAAAGCGATAGAGCAGCTTGCGTCCTGCCGACCGCGCCAGCAGATATTGCACCATGCCGCCCAGCACAAGGGCCAGCAGGATCGCTACAATCGCCTGCCACAAAACCAGTTGTCCCGTCGCCGACCACGCCGCAGCCGTCAGGATAATCACATCGGCGGGAACCGGAATGGGAACGCCAATAGATTTGAGCAACAGCAGAGCAAAGATGGCAAGCAGACCATAATGAATGAGAAACATGTTGATATTACCCATTGCTCATACCCTCCTCATAAATGCGTACACTCATGTATACAGTGTAGAAGGTACGAGCAATGGGGCCGATGAGATCACTCGTGTTATACGAATGTTTAGTACCCTTGCGCTTACCCTTTTCGGGTTTGATGATATACTATGCCCGGCGCAAGTCGAGAGGAAACGGCAGGAACCAGTTCTTTTCCACCCTCCCGTTTGGGATTGAAATGGAATCAAAGTTCGTCTATGAGCTGACTCAAAAATGGGTCGCTGAAGACGAGTTTCTGGACGCTGGAAACTGCCGCAGCTTCTTCGGCCTGCTTGACCTGTGCCAGTTCCTCCGGCAGCGTGCCAACTTCAAGCGCAAACACCTCGTTGTGGGCAACGGCATACTTGAGCCACATCAGCCAGACCTCATCCCAGGAGCGCCAGTCATCGGAGACGAGACGAACCAGCGCATCCGTGCTTGGCCCTTCCCGATTCACCAGAAGCCACTGACAAAGCTCATAGGGGATGGCGTCTTTGTTAAAAACCAGGCTGGCAAACATACGAAATTTGTTTCTGTCCTCAGTATCATTCCATCGACTGTTTTTCTCGCCACGGAGCCAGATAATATTGATCATCGTCACCTCACGCTTTCTTAGCGAAGAGCTTATTATAGACTATTGTAACTGAACTATACAGATTTTTCAATGGCTGTGGCTAAGAATTATGGAGATTCTGGCCGATGGTTGAGATTTCTTTACCTTGCATTGGAAGAGTGTGCGTCAGGATAGTATATTCTGTATTATCGGGAGTCTCTGTCATGGATTCGGATAATAGAAAGGCTGTGCTATGTTCTACCATCTGGGGCGAATCGCCACCCGCTTTCGCTGGTTGATTGTGGGCCTGTGGATGGTTGCCATCTTCGTTTCCCTGCCCTTCGCGCCGCAGGCCAGTTCAATCTTGCGCCCCGGCGGCTTCACCAGCCCGGACGCGCAATCAGAGCAGGCCATTAGCGTACTGCAACAGAAACTGCATCTCAACCTGACTATTGTGCAGGTGATTTTTACGAGCCAGCGTTACAGCGCCTATAGCGCGCAGTTCATCGAGCAGTCGCAGCAGGCGCTGGCGAATATCCGCGACTGGTCAGAAGTGACGGGCATGACCAGCTTCACGGATAATCCCCGCCAGATTTCGCTGGATCAGCATGCCGCTTATGTCAACGTCATGCTCAAATCGGACCCGGACAGCGCGCCTAAATTGCTGCCGGAACTGGAACACCGCTTGCGATCGGTTCCCGATTTGCAGGAGCATGTGGGCGGCGGCCCCGTCTTTTATGAAGATATCCAGACCGTCAGTGAAAGCGATCTGCGGAGGGCCGAGGCTCTCGCCTTTCCCTTTGCCATCATTGCCTTGCTGCTGGTCTTCCGCTCGGTTGTGGCTGCCATCCTGCCGGCTCTCGTTGGCGGCGGCGCGGTAGTCGTCACGCTGGCCCTCATCTTTGGCCTCGGCCATGTGACCGATCTTTCCATTTTCGTGCTGAACATCACCACACTCTTCGGCCTCGGCCTCGGCGTCGACTATTCTCTCTTCATCGTCAGCCGTTTCAGAGAAGAACTCTCGCACGGTCACAGCGTCGATGAGGCCGTCGCCATCGCTACAGCAACCGCCGGGCGGGCCGTCACCTTCTCCGGCCTCACCGTCTCTATTGGCCTGCTTGGCCTGATCTTTTTCCGTATCAACATGCTACGCTCCGTCGGCGTGGGCGGGTTGCTGGTGGTGGCGCTGGCTGTGCTGGCGGCGACGACGCTGCTCCCTGCCGTTCTCTCCATCCTCGGCCCACGCATCAACGCCTTTCCCGTGCGCCTCTCCCGGCTCTGGCCCTGGCGACGCAGCAAAGTCACAGCCAGCCGCTCACAGCAACTGGCAAAGCAGCCCTACGAGCATTTCTGGTACCGACTGTCCCAGGTCGTCATGCGCTACCCGCTGCGCGTCCTCTTTCCCGTCCTGCTGGTGCTGATCGGGCTTGGTCTACCCTTCCTGGGCGTGCGCTTCTCCGCGCCCGATGCCTCCATCCTGCCTACCTACGTGCCTTCGCGCGCGGCCTACGACATCTTACAGCAGCGTTTCAACAACCAGGAGACAACGCCTATCCTGCTGGCCGTCGAGACGCAGGGTTCCGCGCTCTCAACGCAGAATATCCGCAGGCTCTACGCCTACGTGCGGCGCATCGAGGCCGATCCTCGCGTGGCGCGCGTGGACAGCATCGTCAGCGTCGATCCGCGCCTCACGCTGGCGCAATATGAGTTCTTCTACGCGCACCCGCAGGACATTTCAGACCCTTACCTGGCGGCATTCTATAAAGGGTTCGTGGCAAGCAACACAACCATGATGCAGGTCATCAGCAAATATGGCATGCTCGACCCGCGCTCGCAGGCCCTGGTGGAGACAATTCGCAACACCAGCCCCGGCAGCGGCATGACCGTGCTGGTAGACGGCAGCACTGCCGCCGATATCGACTATGTGACCTCGCTCTACACCGACTTTCCGAAGGCGGTGCTGGTCGTCGCCATCACCACCTATATCGTGCTGCTGCTGCTCTTCCGCTCGCTGCTGCTGCCCCTGAAGGCTATTTTGATGAACACGCTCTCCATCCTGGCAGCTTACGGCGCGCTGGTTCTCATCTTCCAGAACGGCTTCCTGCACCAGTGGCTTGGCTTCACGCCGCTGGGTTTTGTCGAAGCCTCAAGCCCGATCCTGCTCTTCTGTGCCCTCTTCGGCCTCTCGATGGACTACGAGGTCTTCCTGCTCTCGCGTGTGCAGGAAGCTTTCTGGCAGACAGGCGACAACACCCGGTCCGTCGCGCTCGGTTTGCAGCGTAGCGCGGGCATCATCACCAACGCCGCCATTATCGTCGTGGTGGTCAGCGCCTGCTTTGCCACCGCCGACATGATTCTGGTCAAGGCGCTGGGTCTGGGCATGGCTCTGGCCGTCGTCCTCGATGCCACGCTGGTGCGCGGCCTGCTCGTTCCCGCCACTATGCGCCTGCTCGGCAATCTCAACTGGTGGCTCCCCATCGCCGGTATCCAGCGCCACCCGCCTGCCCTCACCGAATATATGCAAGCAATGCAAGATGGAACGACTGCTACGCAGAACAGCACAGCCAGCAAGGCTGAGACAGGGGGAAAGAGATGAAGATGCTACTATCCAGAATGACAACTCACAGGCCATACATCCCATTGTTCCACCCCCACCCTGGCACACCCGCCACTCCCAGGGTACCCGCAAGGGGTACCCCTACTATACACGAGCGCGGCTCTGCGAGCCGCGCTCGCGAGGCCGTATATAGTAGGGGCGACCCTTGCGGTCGCCCTGGGGAATACACTCGCCCGGCAGAACACACTCCCCCGGCAGAACACACTCACTCCGGGGAACACACCCGCCCTGGGGAACACATTCCCCCGGCAGAACACACCCGCCCTGGGGAACACATTCCCCCGGCAGAACACACTCACTCCGGGGAACACACCCGCCCTGGGGAACACACTCCCCCGGCAGAACACATTCCCCCGGCAGAACACACTCACTCCGGGGAACACACTCCCCCGGCAGAACACACTCACTCCGGGGAATACACTCGCTCTGGTTGGAAGCGATGGTATCTCATCGCGCTCTCTCTCCTGCTGCTATCGCTCGCTTCCTGCAGCTTCCCCGGCGTGGCCTCCACAACGCAGCAATTGCCGGTTGTCAAGACGACGCCGACGCAGGAGCCGCTGCCGCCGATCCGTTTTCCGCAGGATGAGGCGGCGCATCGCGACCTGACGGAGTGGTGGTACTATACCGGTCATATGAATGCCGTCACGCCCGATGGCAAGCCGCATCACTACGGCTTTGAACTGGTCATCTTCCAGGCGCTGCGCAGCGATTTTCCCCCGGTCTACGCCGCCCACTTCGCCATCAGCGATGTGACACGCGGCCAGTTCCAGTTTGCTCAGCAGCGACTCACAGAACCCGACGCTGTTATCCCCAACGGGAATTCGACCGCCGGTATGAATCTCCATGTTGGCAACTGGTCGATTCAGGGGCGTAATGGACACGATCACCTGGTAGCACAGATGGCGAACTATGCCATCGATCTGAGCGTGCAGGGACTCAAACCGCCCGTGTTGCACAACGGAAACGGGTTGATCGCCTATGGTCTCGGCGGGTTCTCCTACTACTATTCGCGCACGCGCATGGCGATCAGCGGCACCCTGCTCGATCATGGGCAGACGCTCAAGGTGAGCGGGCTGGCGTGGATGGATCACCAGTGGGGGAACTTTTTGCCGCTCGGCGCCGGTGGCTGGGACTGGTTCAGCATTCAGTTGAACAACTTCACGGAAATGATGGTCTACCGCATCCGCGATGCCAGCGGCCATAGCATCTCCACCTACGTCAGCTACATCGATCCCACCGCCAGAGATTTCGTCCTGCCCGCCAGTGCGCTCTCCATCACGGTTCTCAACCACTGGCGCAGCCCCACGACGGGCGCAAATTATCCTTCAGGCTGGCAACTTGAGATCAATAGCGCGCAAATCCGCGTTGCTCTGACGTTGACGCCTGAACTGAACGATCAGGAATTGCTGACCTATCAATCAACAGGGAACAGCTACTGGGAAGGCGCGGTCACGATTACAGGCCAGAGCGCAGGCCAGTCTGTGCAGGGTGAAGGCTATGTCGAATTGACCGGCTATGCCGGGCAATCCTGAGCATTCTGCTGAGCAAATTGTCCGGGTATTCAGATAATTTGCCGCATCCGGGTCGCTATCGACCTGGCGATGATAGACAAAAGTACTAGCAGGAGAGGCAACAGTAATCCCGCCCGACCAGCAATATTACTACTACCCGGCTCTATGCTTGTGCTTACAGAAAGCGTTCGCTATTCCAAACGTAGCAGAGGTAAGAACCATATGGTATACTTTTTTTCTGGGAGTCGTTGTAACAGCCCATGAGTTTTGTCTGGAGCGAGACAAAAGACAATACCTGCTAACAATGTTATGCATTGTTAGCACATTGTATTGTTCTGTTTGTTTTTTATGTTATACTAAATGGCGTGTTCAGGAAGAACAGAGCCATTGGCGGCCAGGGTGGCGGACGCTGAGCTAACATGGGAAGAGAGGCATACGCTTTTCTTCGCAGTAGCGATAGTTGTCACAGCGATGAGGAGACGCATGGAGACAAGGATACAGGTACCGACACAACAGGAATCAACGAGCATCATCGAACGTGTCGCACGTGTCGTCTCCAACGTGCGCGGCGTAAAATCGGATTATACCAATCTTGCTGCTGAACTGGCGCCCATCATTCCTTTTGATATTTTTGGCATTGTCCTGCTACGCCATGACCGCCAGGCGGTGCGCGTCACCGCTTGCCAGCGTGAGGCTGGCAACGGGCGCTGGGTCGCCAGCTATCACCAGCACCCCCTCTCCGACTCGAAGCTGGAGCAATTGCTGAACCGACTATCTGCATCTGAGAACAACGCCGGAAGTAACGGGTTGCACGAGCAATTGTTCATCGTGGAAAGCTATCGCGACGGGCTGGATGGCCCCCCGGCCAGGAGTGGGGATGCCTTAAGCGGCTTTCACCAGTTGCATTCCAGTCTGATTGTTCCGCTCTGTATCGGCGAGCGCCTGCTGGGAACGCTGGAACTGGGCAGTGTCGGTCTCGATACCTATCACGATGAACACCTGCAACGGTTGATCGGCAGTGTGGCGCAGGTGCTGGCAGCAGCAATCGATGGGGCGCAGGTTGGCGGCAATGTGGCCATTCAAGATCGGCAGCGCCAGGCGCTCAAAGATGTTTCCAGCGTCCTGACTTCCAGAGTTGACCTGTCCGTCATTCTCAACTCTATCGTCAAAGGTATCGCCAGCTCGCTCAATGTTGCCGCCGCCATCCTGATGTATCATCCGCGCCCGAAGGGACTGGTCAGCACATCCGCATCGGAAAGCGCGAGCAAGCTTTCCCTGGCGGCCCAGGCAGGCATGGATGAAAGTATCCTGCGCCAGATTATCAGCAGGAAAGTGGTATTGAGTGAGCTTTCCATCATCGGTGCTACCTTGCGTCGGCGCCAACCTTGCGTTTCACAGGACACGCTTGAAGACGAACAAACTTTTCCGGCGAGCCGTGTTTTCGGCCTGAAACTCGGCCTGCGCTCCCTCCTCAGCTACCCGTTGATGACCGGTACAACCGTGTATGGCACTCTGCTGGTTGGAGCCGCTGAGGCAGGCGGTTTCACGCCGCTCAAGGCGGATATCCTCGCCCTTTTCGCCAGCCAGGCGACTATTGCCATTCACAATGGGATGCTCCTCGAATCTGCCCACCAGCGCAGCCGTTTCCAGCAGGCCATCGAACAATTAGAGCGGGCCTATCAGCAACAAATCGCTCTTGGCGAAGCGATGTCGTTGCAAGACGAGCAGGAACTGTTCCTGCGCGTGCGTACCGCTTCCGAGCAGACCTTTGGCGTCAGTTTCGCCAGCCTCCTGCGCTTCCTCGGCGACCACCTGCTAACGCGCAGCGAAAATAATCTGCATGCCGCCATCCTTCAGGCTGCAGAAGAAGGCAGCGAGCAAGCCTTCTCTTCCACCATGATCCCTGAAGAAGCGGAGCATGCGACCTTCAATGATATAGCGGGCGAAACAGAGACTCCTGTGGGCGGGCAGGTAGCTCATGAGGATAGCTTCACGACATCACTCTCCCAGCCCGACAGCCTCACGCTGCTCACCCGCGCCGCCGAAGAGGCGCTCACACGCACCGGCGTCCTGAGCGAATTGAGCCGCCTTCTTCTCCAGCTTCAGCAGTCAACCGGCCATATCCAGGATGCCTGGTTTGCCGTCGACCTGAACGGGGATTGCATTTCGATGAATCCGGTCGCTGAGACCTTCTGTGGCCTGAGCCTGAGCAATACTGCCCTCTCACTGGAAGCGATCTTCGCCCGGCTCCTGCCGCGCATTCGCAATAGCGAGGAAGTCACTACCTACCTGCAAGCGTTTCTTTCACCGGCCCTGGGCAGCGAGGGCGCGCCGATCTGTCGCCTTGTCCTCGCCGTAGAGCCGGTGCAAAGGCAGAAACGGGAACAACTGGAAGAGCGCGTGATGGCAATAGCATCAGAACATTTTGCATCACCGGATGAAGAAGATGAAATTGAGTCCGGCGAAGGCGAAGAAGACGCCCAACTGTCGCTCAACAGCGCCCCCTCGGATCATCACTACCTGATGACGCGCTACCCATTGTATAACGAGTATGGGCAGCTGATGGCCTATGCCTTGCAGATTCATGATATTACCGAGCAGGTGCGCGATGAGAAAAATAAATCGGCGCTGCTCTCCGCCGTCTCGCATGATTTGCGCACGCCGCTCACTATCATCAAAGCAGCGGTGAGCGGACTTCTGCAGGAAGACGTCCCCTGGGATGAAGAGACGCGGCGAGAAATCCTCACCGAAGTCGATGAAGAGACCGACCGGCTGACCGATCTTGTCGATGCGCTCGTCGATATGTCGCGCATTGAGATGGGAGCCTTGGCCCTGGCAAAAGAATGGTGCGATGCCATCGAGGTTGTGCATGGCGTCCTGGTACGCCTTGAACGTGTTCTCTCCGGCTACACCGTCAAAACAGCATTCCAGACCCCACTCCCGCTCGTTTACGCCGATCACGTCCAGTTAGGGAAGGTTTTCTATCACCTGCTGGTCAACGCGCTGCATCATAGCCCACCGGGTTCTGAGATTCTCCTGACGCTGGAAGCCATCGAGTCCCCGTCTTCGCCTGGCCAGCAGTTACGAGCGCAGGTCATTGATCGGGGCAGTGACATACCGGAAACCGAGCGCGAACATATCTTTAAGTCATTCTATAACCTCAGCCCCCTGACATCCGGGCTGGGGCTGGCTATCTGTAAAGGGATCGTCGAAGCCCACATGGGACATATCCGGGTAGAACCGGCAGAGGGCGGCGGCTCCCGTTTCGTCGTTACCCTGCCGTTCTCACCCTACAAAAATCCTACATGGGATTTGCGTCTTCCTCAGCATGATAATGCGGATAATACACAACAGGGATCACCGGAGGAGCCACGATGAAGCCTCACAAGGGAAAGTGCATTCTGGTCATCGATGACGAAATTCCTATACAACGAATTTTACGCCGCAATCTTTCCGCCAGCGGCTATGAAGTGCTTGTAGCAGACAATGGCAAGGATGCGATCGAGCTGGCAAGAACGCACGAGCCTGACCTGATCTTACTGGACCTCTGCCTACCGGGCGAAATTGACGGTCTGGGAGTATGTGTGCAGGTGCGGCGTTCCCTGCAAACGCCGATCATCGTCCTCTCCGCCATTACCGAGGAAAAGCGCAAAGTGCAGGCGCTTGATCTGGGGGCCGACGATTATCTCACCAAACCGTTTAGCAACGAGGAGCTGCAAGCCCGCGTCCGTGCCTGCCTGCGCCGCGCGCATGCCGGAGAAAGCGATCTGCAGCCGGTGATCCTGCAAAGTGAAGACGGCTATTTAAGCATGGATGTCATGCGCCGCCAGGTGCGTGTCGGCGATCAGGAGGTTCGCCTGACGCCAACCGAATTTGAACTCTTGCGCCAGCTCATGCTCTATGCCGGCAAGGTTCTCACGCATCGCTCGCTGCTCAAATCGGTCTGGGGGCCGGAGTATGGCAATGAAGCGGACTATTTGCGCGTCTATGTGCGCCAGCTACGGCGCAAGGTTGAGGTCGAGCCTTCGCGCCCGCGCTATATTTTAACTGAACCCGGCATTGGCTACGTTTTCGCGGGCAATGTCGAAATTCAGAATACTTAACGCAATTTTAATATCTTGCGCACGTTTTTTAATACAT
>Ga0209810_1002697_pt1 | contig 20486 bp, 7 predicted proteins | sample Coa_R1_7_FD_187159 | JGI IMG/M metagenome (GOLD analysis project Ga0209810, IMG submission 187159) | Surface soil microbial communities from Centralia Pennsylvania, which are recovering from an underground coalmine fire - Coalmine... | ecosystem: Environmental > Terrestrial > Soil > Unclassified ... | reverse complement strand
TCACCAGCGGCACACCTTTCATCCGAAATGTGCAGATCACCGGCGATTTGGCGACGGGCGACGTTTACATCGCGGGCATGAACGAGGGGGGCGGCGGTCTTACCAACCGATCCAACCTCTTTTTCCGGTCCACCGACGGCGGCAACACGTGGGTGAACACGTACAGCGGGCCGACCTTTCCTGGCCCTGGGCGCGGCGCTTCGGGCTACTTCGCCACCATGTATAACAATCCCGCTTACTGGCGACACATGGGCTGGGGCGAGCCGGCTGCGCTCAACGGGGTCGTGCACTATGTCTATGCTTCGCGCAACACTGCCACAGGCGATCCCGGCGACGTTTTTTACATTCGTTCCACCGACAGAGGACAGACCTTTAGCGCGCCATTCCAGCTCAACACGAACACCGATCCTACCAAGGCGCAGTGGCAGCCTAATCTATCCGTAAGCGCCAGCGGGAGTCTGTTTGCTGTCTGGTACGACGAGCGCGAGCGGACAGCGGCCAGTTGCCAGCCCTCCAGCCCCGCCACGCCCTGTTACCGGATGTGGGCCCGCAGATCCACGGACAACGGCGCGACCTGGCTGACCGATGAGCCATTCTCCGATGTGGTGAGTCCTTTGCCGTCTCAGCCCGACCCCGGTATCCAGGCGACTTATGCCGGAGACTACGACTATGCTACTTCTTCGACTAACCAACATCTCCACGCATGGGTGGACGGCCGGACCATCATCAGCGGCAATTCGCAGCAGGATGCCTTCCATGACACGCAGACAACCGGCCTGCCTACACCTACTCCGACAGCGACAGCTACGCCGTCGCCTACGATCACGCCAACGCCCACAGCGACTGCAACCCCTACGGCAAGCGCTTCGCCAACTTCCACACCAACGCCTACCGCAACCGCCACTGCAACGCCTACTCCAACGGCGACAGCCAGCCCCACCCCAACCGCAACACCCACACCAACAGCCACACCAACCGCTACGCCCACGGCGACGCCGACCCCAACCCCAACTTCTACCCCCACGCCTACAGCTACTCCAGCCCCCATCAAGCTCACTGCTCATGGTTACTTCGTAAACGGACGACGACGAGCAGACCTGATGTGGAGCGGCGCAACGTCCAATCAGGTGGATATCTACCGCAACGGCGCGTTGCTCGTAAGAACAAGGAACGACGGTTTCTACACCGACCGCATTGGCGGGCGTGGCCCGGGTCGCTTCACATACCAAGTGTGCGAGGCGGGCACAGGCACTTGTTCCAATCAAGCAACGGTAACGTTTTAGACTTGCAGCCTATCTCTTTCCCACGAGGTATCCCGACGGCGCTGATCAGCAGGTAATCGGTTTCGGTCAGCGCGGAGTCGGCCGCGACCTCGGTGTCGAGCGAGGCCTCGGCGTCGGCGTAACTCGGATTGTCGGTCGCGCGCTTCGGAACACCCCGCCGCCGGCGGTTCCGGCATGAACAAACCCGCCGGAATCTGTAGCCAGCACCCACACGTTGCCCCGGGGCGGGACTAGTCCGCTGCTGATGTCAGTCCACCCGCCACCATCGTTGACCGAGCGAAACACGCCACCACCGGTACCCGCGAAAACGTGCCCAAAGGAATCGATCGCCAGCGCGTTTATGTCCGGAGCCGTCAAGCCATCGCTCTGTTCGGTCCACGTATCGCCACTGTTAGTGGAACGAAACACGCCGCCGCCCTTGCCCATGAAAGAAAGTGTACCTGCAAAGATATGGCCATTCACCCGGTTAATAACCAGCGCAGCTATGTCAGTAGATGTTAGACCGGTGTTAACGAGTGTCCAACTCTCACCATTGTCTGTAGAGCGATAAACGCCCGTTCCACAGCCTGCGCTCCCCGCAAAGATTTCATCCCCGGCATTAATTGCCAGAGACCAAATAAAGGGACAATCCAGCCCGTTGTTAATTTCCGTCCAACTGTTGCCGTCATCCGTGGAGCGAAACACACCGCCGCCGAAGTAGGTTCCCGCAAAAATGTACCCGACCGAGTTGATCGCCAGCGCGCGCACATCGGTCTGGATGGCGCCATGGTTGATTTCCAGCCAGCTCTGACCGCCGTCCGTCGAGCGGTACACCCCACCTGCGCCGTTCACAAAGTCGGCGCCTGCGAAAATGTCGCCGCCGGGACCGATGGCCAGGGAACGTATGTATTGCGCCGCCAGACCTTCGCTGCTTCGGGTCCAGTTCTGACCAGAATCGGTTGATCGAAACAGACCCAGCCCATAGGTGCCGGCCAAGACCGTATTCCCAGAGCCGGTTATGGCGCGAACATCCGTCGCCACCAAACCGTCGTTCTTCTCCACCCAACTGTCGCCATGGTCACTGGACCGAAACACGCCGCCGCCGAAATAGGTTCCGGCAAAAATGCTGCCGCTGGGATCTGTGGTGAGCGAAATAACAAAAAGGTCGGTCAAGCCGTTGATGATTTGGATCCAGTTATCGCCGTTATCGGTTGAACGGAAAACACCGTCGCCATAGGTGCCGACATAGAGGTAACCGTCGGGAGTCGCCAGTACCGTGTTAACCACGTTTCCGGTAGTCAGGCCGTTGTTCACCGGTTGCCAGCTATCGCCGTTGTCGGCAGAACGGAATACACCGGCCGGACCACCCAGCGGGTCGGCGCCTGCGAAGATGTCGCCATTCACATTGATGGCAAATGAAAAGATGCAGCGATTCGTCAGGCCGTTGTTTGCCTCCGTCCAGGTATCTCCGTTATCCGTAGAGCGAAAAACGCCGGTGCAGGATTTCACGTCCCAAGTCGCCGCAAAGATGTGATCGCCGGCGTTGACGGCGATGGCAGGAACATAAAGACCAGCTGGACCTGTGTTCAGTAGCGTCCAGTTTTCGCCGTCGTCGGTGGAACGATAGATTCCGCCGCCGGCTGTGCCGGCAAAGAGGTCGCCGCCAGAGTTCGTTGCCAGGGAGATGACGCCCAGAAATCCCACCCCATGGTTCACCGGCTCCCAGGTATTGCCATGATCGGTGGAACGGAAAATGCCAGCATCGAAGGTTCCGGCAAAGATGTGATCGTTTCCCACAGTGATTGCCAAGGCATGCACGTTGGTGGATGCCAATCCGCCATTGGTCGCCGTCCATGTTTCGCCGCTATCAGTGGTGCGAAACACGCCGCCCCCTTGCGTGCCGACGAAGACTCGGCCGCTCGCATCAGCGGCCAGCGTCATGCCATCCCCTCCCTGTGGCCCATTTGTCTGCGTCCAGAAATTTTCGGTTCCTGTCTGCAACAAAACGTCCCGCTCCCGGGGATGCGCAGCTTTCAGAGACCGTCTCCACTCTTGCGGTTGAGGAAGCACGTTCCCGAAAACGCACAGAACAATGCTCATCAATAAAACAAACAGAGCAGTGAATAAACGGAGATTTGAAGCAGCCGATTGCGAACGAGGAAATTTTTTCATATGTGCGTCGGAACGGGGAATGCCGACGCGATGGTTGTAGCCCGCATCGGGCGACCAGTGCAACCCATTTATTTTTTAATATTCACTCGATCTGACCGCCGGAGGAACGACCCGACTGAGTTGAATTTCAAAATCGGCGCGACCAAAATCTTCGGGGCGTTGAGAGAGAGATGAAAGTGCGTCGCTTGTCAGGGAGTCGGCCGCGGGCGCGGCGTGCCGCGTGGTCGCGGTGTTGGGCTTACCCTTGCCGGGGTGGCTGTGGGTGTGGGCGACGGAGTCGGCGTTGCTGTTGGCGTAGAGGTCGGGGTCGCGGTAGCTGTGGGCGTAGAACTAGGTGTAGCAGTGGGCGTTGGGGTTGGCGTCACTGTTGGCGTGGGTGTGACTCCGCATTCAGTAATTTTGACGGAATCCACGCGCCACCCTGCATAAGAGACGCTGTTATCGCTAGCCATACGCCACCGCAGCGCAATGTTTTGCCCGGCGGCAGCCGCAGGCAGGTCCACTACGGTGGTGATGAAGCCGCCGGTGTAGCCGCTCCAGGCGCGGCGACCCGCGATGGGACTCTGGAAGCTACTGCTGATAGTGTTTGTGTAGCCATTCAACGCAAAGCGTCCGCCGGCATCGAGAATGTCTTGGAACGGCCCGCCACCAATGCTAATTTCCAGCACCCCGCCGTCGAAACCGCTTTCCAGATCAAGGTTGTGACGAAATGTCAATTGAGCCGAGTCACTTTGGATGGCAATGCTGGGCGATTCGAGTCGCTTATCGCTGATCGCATCGGGATCGTTGACAAATGCTGCATTGGGAGGCGAATCGAAAGACGGAAACGGATCACCGTCATTCGAGGTGACCCACAGGATCCCGTCCGGATCGATTACATTAGTCGCCGTCCAGCCAGCAGGGAGCGCCGGGGGCGTGACGCCATCGAAGGTTTCGCTGAACACCGTCGCTGGTCCGGGACAGCGTGATGGCTGGACGCATGCTTCGAGTGCTTCCACGCTGCTCAAGCTCACACCTGCAACGCCGCCTGCTGCGAACAACTTCGCGCCAACAGACGTTCCCGAAGCAAAAGCGCGAAACTCATTGAGGCTGGGAGCATCGGACCAGCTGTCATCTTCGGGGTCATATACGTACCCCGCATTGCTCAAGTCTGGCGTTTGCTTGTTAATCCTGGCGCCCGAAGCACGCCGCTGCAGCAACCTGGCGGAGCTCTTTGCAAAGGTAAGCGGGGTTGACGCCAGGGCCTGCCTGCTCAAACCATCTCCGTTTGGGCCAAAGGGGTCCCCACCTCCGAAGACCCAAAGCCTGTCAAGCGCCACAGCGCTCCCGCTAACATTGTTTTGGACGCCGGGCATGCTTGTTTTTTGCGTCCACGTATCGGCTGCAATGTCATAGTCCCAGACAAGGTTGACGACCGTATCGGTGGCATCGCGACCACCAGCTACATAGAGGTGTCCGTTAATCACGCCCGCCGCAGCCCCGCCTATGGCATGAGGGATGGGAGCTCGCGTCGTAAACGTATCGGCTTCGGGGTCGTATTCCCAAGTGGTCGGCTGGGCGCTGGTCACATTGCCATCACGATAACCGCCAACCAGATAGATCTTGCCATTAACGCTGTTATAGCCAGCTGCCATAAAACTGCGCACGTCCGGCATGCTTGCGCCGGTGCTCCAAGTGTTGGACGAAACATCGTAAATTCTGGTTATATCGTACGTCGTGCCGCTGGCTGCGTCCTCGCCGCCGAATACGTAGAGCCTGTTGGTTGGCGGATAATAGACCGCCGAAGCCATAAACGCGGCCTGAGGCATCGACGGCATCGCGCTCCAGGTATCGCTTACCGGATCGTAGCGGTTAAAGGCATCCACGGTGCCTCCGCCACTGCCGGAGTAGCCACCTGCTTCATAGACGTAAGTCCCATCCGAGGCGCCTGCCGCGCCATAAACGTCCGCTGGCATCGAAGCGACAAATTGCCACGAGGACGGACAAGGCGATGGCGTCGGGGTCGGAGTCGGAGAGACTATAGGACTCGGGGTGGGAGTAGGAGTCGGAGTGGCGCCAGGCCATGCCAAATCGAGAATCAACTGAAACGTATCGCGCTCGTCATTGCGTGGGCGGTTACCAGTAACCAGGACGCGATTTCCATCACTGCTCACCTGATCGGCACTCCAGTAATCCGGATTTTGTTCACCTATGATGTCATTGACCAAAACCAGGCCGGTTTCGACGGTCCATACAAAACCGACGTCAGGCGGGTCACCTGGCTGCCGCGAGGCTGCTGTAAGCGCGCCAGCAGCTACATGCCCGTTGTTGGAAATAGCGTTGACTGTGCTGTAATAATAGAAGTCTTCATGGCCGTTCTCAGGTAGAATGGTGTAGCCGCCACCGTCGGTCCAGACAAAAGGGGACTGGTTGCAGGCTGGATCCGGCACCTGGATACAGCCGGTCTGCTGGGCGATCCATCCGGCGGCAGCCATGCCTGAACTGTCAATGGCCATCAAGCCAACCACCCCAAAAGGAGCCGGCGGATCCAGAACCTCAGGGTTGCCGCCAGCATCCCAACGTATCAGGTGTATATGTCCGTCGCCCGTGGTTGCCGTCCCGAAAATAATTCCGTTGTCGGCGACAAAGCTCGCTACGCTCGACTCGGGTTGAAGGTTCCCAGTGGAAAGCGGCTGCTCCACCCCGTTCACCCATTTTGTAGCTTGCATCTGGGTCGAGGACGGACCTGCTGCGCCCACAATGATTGTGCCATCGCTGGTCATCGGATGTGGATTCTTTGGAGAAATCTGCTCAAATACGGCGCCCACCTCAGACCAGGTTTGATTGGTTGAAAGATTTTCTAACACGCCATCCAGCCACACTGTGGCATGCGCCGGCGGGGCGCCGAACCCTCCGCCCAAGGTGCCTGCCACTCGTCTTCCGTCATTGGAAATGGCTACCGCGCTGCCGCCTCCGGAGTCTTCTGGTAACCGGAGATATTTTAGCCCGTATCCACCTTCAGCCACCCACGCTCCCGGAACGCGAGCATCCAAGAAGATGACGCTGCCTGCGAACTTGGCTCCATCCGGAGTAATCTGGTGGGGAAAGCAAGCGATCCGCCGGGCCGTGAGGTCATGCGGCTGCTCAAACAGCGCAGCTATTCCATCCTGAGACCACACAAAGCAAGCGTGTGTGTCATTCCAGATAATGCCATCACGACTCACATAACGGGTGGAGCCCGCAGCAAAACCGTGGTCAAGATCGGCGATCGTGACACTGGGTTGAAATGCCCTGTCTGGTCCCCGGATCGGTGTGATGTTTACAACCATGGGGGTAGATCCCGGGCTTGCTCCCGCAACCGGCGCGTTGCCAGCCGCATCGGCACTGCCCGTGATCGTTCCTGTCTGCTTCGCGCTGGCTAAAAAACCCAGAATAATAGCCGTCAGCGTGGTGGCAAGACCAACAAAAGCGTGGAAACGAGAAAACGTGAATGGAAAGTAAAGGTGGCGTTTCATGTTTGTTTATGTTGACGATGTTTTTCGGGGAGAAGTTCTGGTTTTGAATGAACCTTCTGCTCCAAATCCGCCGATAACGATGGCTGCGGTCGAGCTTTCGCCGTTAATCGCGCTTTCTGTAAATCCGGCTGGCGCTTGTCTGGCTTTCGCTTGCTCATCGACCCGGCCCGATTTGCGGGAAATGGTTTGGCCCGCTGCCAGAATGAGTCGAAAAGCATTCCTAAACTCATCCCTAGTTGAGGATGCCGAATGAAGAGCGTGCTGCCTTGCCCTTTTGGAGTAACTAACGGCATTAAGATGCTCTGTCGGTCGAACAGAGCGAGTTTATGAGGCAGTTCGCCGTCGTAAAAACGCGCCTCCTCTCCAGCAGCGATCCATTTGGGCAGATGGGGCTCCAAAGCCGGATCATTTAACGCACTGCACTCATAGACGCTACGGACGCGCACACCGCGCCGCATGGCCTTTGCCTGCGCCGGGTTGTCCAGCCGCCCAATGACCGGGGGTTTGCAAAAAATTTCGATTACGCGTTCCGCCTCAAGTTCCAGTCGTTCGAAGCGCTCGGCGACCAGTCTCGGATCGCGCAATACCTGAATCACCTCAACCTCTGCGTTCGGGTCGAATGGCTCAGCGACCAATTCTAGTTTATCAGCCAGCTCTCCGGCCAGGCGTTCGCGATTTGCCAACTCCTCTTTTTCCCGCGCGATCAGTGACGGCAACGCTCGTTTCGGCGCCACGGCTGTAAACCGGCTGCCGTACCCGGCGCCACGTTCGACCATTCCTTTTTCTAACAAGGCATCGAGAATTGGATAAATAGCCGTGCGTTGAATTCCTGTGGCGCTGGCTACTGCGCTGGCGCCCAGGCCGCCGCTGGTGCGCAACAGGGCCAGATACACCTGGGCCTCGGAAGAGGAAAGGCCGAGTTCTTCCAGTTCGAGTCGATGCAGTGCGCGCATAAATTGTCGCGATTCTGACATCTCAGGACACGTTGTCAATATTCTTTATGACACATGTCGAAACCGACCGAGAACCGTTCTTCAAAAAGCCTTCAAGCCGGCCCCAGCTTCCGCGGGCCGAAAAGCGGCGCGCGCGTCCGTAACCGGACTCGCCCGCCATCTCACAAACTCACGTTCCAGCGTACGCACGAGCTTTTCGACAAATAAACAAGCCTTCAAGGCGTAGGGCGGGGATGCGGGGTTCCGCGGGACCTTGGCGTAGGCGTAACTCTGGGCGTGGCTGTGGGTGTAGCCGACGGAATGGGCGTTGCCGTTGGGGTCGGCGTGACAGTAGGCGTCGAGGTCGGGGTCGGGGTAGGTGTCGGCCCGGCGCCTGCCAGCGGATAAACGTACGCGCCGCGGCTGCGCGTCCATACGGACAAGGTTGTGCTGCCGCGGTCGACTTGCATGTCCCATATCATGGCATGGGGCAGGCCGTTCTCGAATCGCTGCCAGACAGGCGACGCTACTGTAATGTCATCCGTATAGTACACGCCCCAGTCCGTGCCGGCAAAGACCTGCTGCGGAATGTTCGGATTCACTATGATAGAGTCCACGGGAACATCGGGCAGGTTACCGGTTTTATCCGCCCAGGTAAACGAAGCGCAATTAGCCGCGCACGTGACCTGGAACACGTGGCCCGGTGTCGCCGGGGTATTCGCGTTAAAGCCGCCCATGGCAGCATAACCGATGGGCAACGATGGCGACGCGGCAGAAGGATCAAGGGCGACGCCGAGAACTGGACGATTGGGAAGCACGGCATTGTTATCAGTTACATTGACCCAGTTCCCTTGCGCCTGAGTGCCTGTCCCAAGGTTAAAACCGATCCAGGCGTTCCCGTCGTTCGTGCCAACCATGGCGACGCTCTGATACTTTGGCGAGTACTTCACCTGATTGATAAACGAGCGACTTCCCAAAGTTTGTTTCGTCATGTTCTGGTTGGTTGGATTGTTTGTGATGTACCAGTCCGACGAACCAAAGGAGGCGTTGCCGCCGTTGATTGTTTCCCAGACACGCGTGGTGCCGGCTATGAGATGCCCGCAACCGCCGGGAACACCCGGCGGAGCGCAATCATCGCCCCCAGGGATTCCGCCATGGAATAGGTCATATGGCAGGATGAATGACTGTGTATCGCCGCTCCAGGCGCCCGACACTCTGCCGCTCCACGGCGCGTTTTGATTGGTGCAGTTCATCACACAGCGATGCAGCGAGCCGCTGTTGTTACCCTGCCAGAACCGAAGGCTGGACCCTGTGCCTACCGGATCGATGCGCGCATAGAACCCGTCGCCGCCGACTCCCAGTTGCCATAACGCAGGCCCCGTCGGTGTGCCGGCAAATGTCACCGAGCTAGAACCGTTATCCTGAGCGCCACCATTAGCCTGCGGCGAAGCCGAATTCAAAAAATTTCCGCTGATGTCGCCGGAGTAGAACTCAATGGTGTTCAAACCGGTGTCCATGTTGAACCAGGTGGGGTCCGTGTTTTGGTTGGCGACATCTGCGTTCGTTGTGCCGTGCGCGCCGCCATCATTGCCAATCAGCAAAATGCTTGAAGAACCCGGTAGAAAGGCCAGTGCGTGTTGGTCCACGTGTACGGGACCTGCAGAACCGCTGTAGGAATAGCCGCACGTGGTATCGTTCCATACTGTTCCCGTGCGTGTTGCGAACCACACGTCGAAGGTATCGAAGAACACGCGGTCCGGATTATTCGGATCCACAGCCACGCCCTGGTCGTACCAGTTTTGAGGGTAATCGCCCGCCCCGTTTTGACAATCTCTCAGGGCGCCGCCCTGCGAACCTTCCATGTAGGTCCAGCTCCCGCCTCCATCGGTGGAGACCCAGGCGCCAAGCTGGCAGCCGTTGGCATTGCCGCACCCGCCGTTGTTATTTGGGGCAATGGATTGCACCTGGGCATAAATGTAGTTCGGGTTGCTGGGCGCCACGGCAATGTCGATGCGGCCAAGTTGGTTGCCAGTAGTCGTATTAACAAACGGATCACCGCTCCCGGCGTTCATGGGCGCACCGGTGGGATATGGGCTGCCGGGCACCTGGTTGCCAAAAACAAATCCATTGGCATTGCTTGCAATTGAGGAAAAACTTGGGCATCCGCTCGAAGGCATGGCTGCGCTGTAGAGACCGTTGGCGCCATTGAGATTCAGGTCGTATTGCACGGGAGTCGCAAACCCGCGCGTTCCAATGGCAGCGATGATCCGCGTGTTGCCGCCGCCCATGTCACTTAGTTCCAGTCCGCTTACATCCTGGCGCTGGGTACTGAAGTTGTTTGTGAAACACGGGCCAGTCCAGTTCATCCCGCCGTCATAGGAAAAATACAAACCCTGTTTTGTGCCGGCCACGACCTTGTTGCTGTCATTTGGATCCACCCGCACCTTGCCGACTGCATTGTATTGCGGGAACTGACCCGGTGGCTCGTTATAGGGCATGCCGAACACATCGGCTCCCAAGACCACCCAGGTGCCGCCGGCGTCAGTGGATTTTAAAATTCCCTGGCTACCCATGGAAAACGAGCCGAAATTCAGATCACCCGTGCCCGCATAGACAGTGTTATGGTCGTTCGGATCCAGGGTGACGGTATCGACGGCTGTCGTAGCAATCAGCGGATCATCCGTCACTGCCGTCCACGCGGTGCTGGCGCTACAGCAATTGGTGGTTTTCCATACTCCGCCGCCCACTGCGCCGAGATAGGCAACAATGCTCCCATTTATCGTCGTGGTCGGATCGACGGCAATGGCGTTTACCCGGCCCTCTGTCGTCGTGTAGTCAAAGCACCCCGAACAGCCCGTCATCCGCTCCGGCTGGGGACCGAGTGCGGTGAAACTCGTGGTATCAAGCGACAGCGGGCTTCGCGATTTTCGCGTTGCCGGGCGCCCCGCGGGAACCCCTCTGGCCAGCCGAGCGTGTTGCGCCGCCGCCGTCCGGACCCACGATGGGTCGAACCGGCCCGTGGGATAAGTTAGCCGATCGTTCCAGTATTGCTCGAGCTGCCCCAACTCCAAAGCTTCACTTTCCGGGCGGGCACCAGGAACGGGTTGATAGCGCTGTTTGGTGGTTGCCGATCCGTTTTGCGGTCCGTGCGGCAGGTTTTCCCTCGAAGCGACCAGGGCGAGCAAAATGCCAGTGAAACAGAAAAGAGACGCAAATAGTGCGCGCAGGTTAAAGGACGCCAACCTTGCGGGGCGATTCGCAATCATAGGTTGAAGCAGAACGTGTGTGCGCCAGCACGATAGCCTCTCGATTTCGCCATGCACGGTTGTGCTCTACACAAGACGATTCCATGTCGAGGCTGGCGGTGAGAAATTGCCATAACGGCAGAGCGGGTTGTCAGAAAGGAAATGTTTAATGCAGAGCGCCTTTCTAGTTGACCGGCGAGAATTGGTCAAGCGCTTTGTCCCGCTGTCATTGGATCGAGGACAAGTCGATCCATTTGGGCCCTTGGGCCGATTGCATCAGCGATCGCTTTCGCAAAAAGCCGAGCGATCGGAAACTGAGAAAATTAACGCGTTGCCTCGCGGGCTTCTATTCTGGCTTAAGCGGTGTGCGCGTGCGCAACCATTTTGACCTTTGTGACCTTTCAGCTACGGCGTGGGACGCGGACGCGGCGTGGGACGCGGACGCGGCGTCGGCGAACATCTTCCTGTGCATGGAGTAGGAGTCGGGGTCGGTGTAGCTGTAGCTGTCGGCGTCGCGGTAGGAGTTGGAGTCACCGTCGGCACAGGAGTCGCTGTAGGTGTTGGCGTGGGAGTGGGGCCTTCGCCTATGATGCGGTAGAGAGCGCCGCCATTGTAATCTGCCACATACACTTCGCCTTGCTCATCCTCGCCGAAAGTGGCAACACTGAAAGCACCTGGAAGCAGCAGCTGGCTCATCCATTCCTGGTTATCCTCGATGGCGCCCCATATGTTTCCCGAGCAATAGTCGGAATAGAAGTAAACTCCCGCTAATTGCGGGTAAAGCTGTCCCCGGTACCGGTAACCGCCGGTCACTGCGCACCCTTGGCTGTGGTCATATTCGAGAACGGGAAGGGTTGAACCGCCGTTGAGAAACTGGTTGCAACTGCCGGGCGGTATATCCTCAAAGCAATGTCTGCCTTCCAACACGTCCCAGCCGTAGTTCTGACCGCCGCCGCTGGCAGCCGGCTGAAAATCAATCTCTTCCCAGTTGCCCTGCCCGACATCGGCGATAAAGAAGTCCCCGGTCGCGCGGTCAAATGTGCAGCGCCATGGATTGCGCAAACCGTAGGCCCAGATCTCGTCCAGCGCATTAGGGTCGTTTACAAACGGATTATCGGCTGGCACCGCGTAGTTGCGGTTTGGATCGCCCGGAAAATCGTCGCCGTTAACGTCCACGCGCAAAATTTTGCCCAACCAAGTCTGCAGATTTTGACCGTTCTCCTGCGGATCGCCGCCACCGCCGCCGTCGCCGAATGCAATGTAGAGATACCCATCAGGACCAAACACAACCTGGCCACCGTTGTGATTGGGAAAAGGCTGCTGCTGAGTCAGAATGACATGGGCCGAGTTCGGATCGGCCACGTTGGGATCGTTTGCCGAAACCGTGTAACGCGCCACTACGGTGTTGCCATTGACGTCGGTGTAATCGACATAAAAAAATCCGTTATCGACGTAATCAGGATGAAAGGCGAGGCCAAGCAAGCCTTGCTCACCGCAGCAACTCACCAGGTCGGAGATATCCAAAAAAGGCGTGGCAAGGAGGTTGCCACCGATCACAATCCGGATCAAACCCGGCTGCTCCACAATAAAAAGTCGGCCGGTCCCGTCGCCTGCGTTGGCAATGGCCACAGGATTGGTCAGGCCGGAAGGCACGACTGCCTCCAGATCGATCGTCGGGAACGCGCCGCTCGGCCGCGGAGCTTTGGCGCCTTTCAAGGGCGCCGCGGTCGCTCGTCCCAGAAAACGCGCGGAATTAAATTGTTTCGCTGCGCCGAACAGCGCTCTCCAAACGCCGGAAAAGAAAATAAGAAAAGTAATGGTGATGCGCAGCCAGGGCAAGACGCGTTGCGAGGTGGATCTCGTTTTCATGATTAGCAGAAAAGAATGCGGCATTTGTCCCGCTTTGCAACCTGCGGAGGTTAAAAACGATCCGCGCGAGGGGAATGCAGTTGGCTCTCAAACAGTGGAACGCGTTGTCCGCAACGCATTAACGAAAAAGCCGAAGTCCCGAAACGCTTCGGGACAAGTCGTATTTGCCCCTTTGGCGAATCATTCCCCATCGTCTTGAAAACAAGCCGATGCATCGCCTCTCGTAACCCTTGTAACTCTATAACCTTTTAACGTAATCCTTTCGGCGTGGGACGCGGACGCGGTGTAGGGCGCGGATGTGGAGTGGGGCGCGGCCTTGGCGTGACTCTCGGTGTGCCTGTCGGGGTAGCTGTTGCCGTCGCTGTGGGCGTCGATGTCGCAGTCGCTGTCGGGGTAGGTGTCACGGTAACTGTGGGGGTGGGCGTCACGGTAGCTGTAGGAGTCGCTGTCGGCGTCGTGGTAGCGGTAGGCGTCGGCGTTGGGGTGCCTCCTGGTACAACAAAAGCATAAACCCTGTTGTCGGCAGCCACGTAAATGCGTCCGCGCGCCGCAATGCCCGTTGTGTTATAGGAGTGGGTGCCTGCCATGACTTCATTCGGTCCGCCTCCGGTGAAAACATCCGCGCCTGTGTCGCCGTCGAAGCCTTGCAAACGCGCCTGATTGGAAGGCCCGGCGGTTACCCACACAATCATGTTATTTGTGCCATCAGTCGAGGTAACAAACGGCGAACCGCAGCCCTGGCTCACCGATTTTGTCCACACCGGCGAACTGATTGTAGGCGGATTACCCGCGTTGATGCGGAATGCCACGAGCGTGCTGCCGCTGGCCCGAAACGCAACGTAGGTGCCCTGGTTGGTCCGATAGGTGACCGCCGCCTGGATGATTGCGCTGTTAGAAACGTGCGCTTGCGCCACGGGCGAGCCTAACACGCCGCCGAGATTGTTGCGGTCGAGGAGGTACGCGTTCCCATCCTTCCCAAGAGCAAGAACCAGCTCCGATGGCGTCGCGCCTGGCACATCTACGAGCAACGGGCCGGAGCCGCCTACATCCGTGTCGCTTTGATCCAGGGAGAACCAGTTGGTCGGCGCCCAGACGTCGGTAAAAACCGGGCCGGGCTCGAACCGCACCACTGCTTCGCCTCCGCCCCAGTTCCCGCCCGTGCCGCTGGTGTTACCAGTGGCTACGAACGGGCTGCCGCTGCTAACGTCACTGGCTACGCCGCCCACCCCCCAGGCGCCGCCCTTGGAGGCGGTAGTAGCCCACGACATCACATTGGCGGGATTGTTGATGTCCACACCAACCAGGCGCCCATGGTAGTCGCCACAATCACCAAAATGACCGCCGTACGGCACGTACACTCTTCCGTTTATAAACCCCAGTGCCCCGCGTTCTCCCTGTATGCTGGAATCGAAACCCGGCACGGCGCTATTGACGTCCACCGACCAGTTGGTCGCGCCGGTGTCCACATTGAGAGAGTAAATCAAATGCTTCTTGGTGTTACCGCCGTCGGGCGTCGTCATCGCGTCGAGAAAAAGGGAGCGCGAGGCGAGATCGACAACCGGAGTGCCGCTAATCCCCATGGGATCGATGTTGCCGCACGGGAGCTGACTTAACGTTACCGCAGCGCCAAGGTCGGCGCGTTGCCAGTGGGGCAGGCCGGTCGCGGCGTCCAGCGCGTACACATTGTTCGATTCAGTTGCCACAATCACCAGTGGCCCGTTCGGCCCGCCCTCCACGTACAAGGCCTGAGCATACACATGACCGGAGACCGTTCCATCGAATGCAAGATCGCGAGTCAGGTTCGCCGCCGCGCTCTGCGTGAACGCGGGATCGACATAAAGCCCATCGCGCGAATTGTGATTGTGATACTGAGTCACGTTCACCTGTGCATAAACAGAGCCGGCAAACGTGGCGAGCAAGATTCTGATAAACCAGTGAACCAATCGCCCGCGATAACCCGGGCACCCATCCAACGCGCCGTGGCCGCCCGGTTCGCGAAAGCGTTCGAAGATTTGCTCAACCGCCGCCTCCCAACCTGCCGTGGCGAGTTCGACGCCGTTTGTCGTGCACTGGGCCTTGCCGACGCCATCAGCCAGGCGCCGCGCCGCAACGAGTGAGGTCACAATGGAAAATGATTGTTTCATAAACGCTGTTTTTCTGTTCTTGTTTCCTGCCTTTCTCGCGATCGTCCTCGGTTTCAATCCGTTCTCGAGGAGGCCGATGCGCACGACTGCGATTAGGCCACGTCATGCGGTCAATCTCCGAACTTTTAGCACGATTCGGCGAGTTGTCGTCAACAATTACGGTAACAAAATTTTTGAGGGCGTGCGCTTCCCGCTTCGTGGGCGCGGGTATCGTTGCCGAACAACGGAGACCACAGGCAGAGCGCCGCCTCCCGCGCAAAGGATGGGCGTGCTACCGACGATTTGGAAATCGCGTTCCTTGATCGTGGCGATTCCATTCCCCGGAGGCTTGTACATCTTGGAAATGACGGCAACCGTTACACACTCAAGATCCGTCGCGCCGTCAAAAATTGCCGACTCTTCGCGTCGTTAAGTAGGGTTCGCCAAAGGGTGTTCTGGGAGGAGCGCACGCATCCTTGCGTGCCCTGTTTGGGATCGCTGCCGGAACAGAAGGGGCAGACACGCCGACAGAAATGCCGGCGCGCCCACGCTCGCAAGCGCGTGCGCCTCGGCGGAAACGCGCAGCGTGCGCAGCCAAAAGCAGAGAACTCGCGAAGGATGCCTTCGCGAGTTCCCGTTTACTTCCTTCTAACTTTTAACTGTCCGCTTACGGCGTCGGACGTGGACGCGGTGTGCCACGCGGGCGCGGGGTAGGCGTCAGCCGCGGCGTAGGCGTGGGCGTCGGCGTAGGCGTCGCCGTCGGTGTAGGTGTGGGCGTCGGCGCCGCGCAGGGGCTGGTCGGGCAGTTAAAGATTTCCATATCGCCCGCCGGTGTGGTTGGCTCGTAGCCGCCCGCCAGCCAGATGTTGTTCGTCCCATCGGTGTCCGTCGGGAAGTTGCGCCGTGGGTTCGTGAACGGAATGCCCACTGACCAGCTATCGCTTACCGGATCGTAAATGTCCACCTCGTTTGAGGGATTAGGCGCGACTCGACCGCCGCCGATGACATACATCAGGTTGCAGAAGTTCAGCGCGCGGGTTTCTCCCGTGGCTCTTGGTATTGGCGCAATTGCGCCGATGCTATTGGCAACAGGATCGAAGCTGAACGAGTTGGTAGTGTCGATCACCGTGCCGTTTTGGAAGTCCGAGGCGCCGCCCACGTAAATGATGCCATTGATCGCGCACGTGGGCGCATACATGATCCCAACAGGCGTGTTAACCTTTTGCGTCCACCTGGCGCCCTGAGGAGCATTGGGATCAAACTCCCAGATCTGGTTGGTAGAAGCCACGTTGATGTTGAAACCGCCCAGGATGTACAGCTTGTCGTTAGCTACGGCAAAACCACCGGGCAGAATCGTGCCCACCGCATTGCCCGGCCAGTTGTCGGATGCGTCGAGCGTCTCGACTGTGTCGGTGAGCGGGTTATAACGGAACACGCGCGCGGTGGCAGTTGTCTGTCCGGCTGCGCTGCCGCCGACACAGTAGATGTAATCTGTGCCGCCCTGGTTCAGTACGCCGCAGGCCATGTTGTTCATCTGGTTATCGGGCAAGGTCACACCCATCTGAGTCCAGCTGTTGCTGCCTGGATTGTACTGAAGCACATGCTGAAAGTCCGAGCCTGCGGTGTCTGAAGTGCGCCCGCCTACAGAGTAGAAGTTGCCATCGTCCGGGAAGAACACGCCTACCGCTCGGATGAGAACCATGGGTGGGTTAGGCAGGTTGGGCCCGGCCGACCAACTGCACAGGGGCGGCGGGGTTGGCGTGGGCGTAGGCCCGCCGCCGACGAAATTGAACTTGCCAATGCGCGTCGCCCAGTTGAAAGCGCCCGTTGTCGGTTCGTATTCGTTCACGTGCCAGAACGTCATCCCATCGCTCGGATCGACCGTTGTCATGCTGTAATCGCCCCAGCGATTTGTGCCGGATTCACTTCCGTTGCCGGTAAACATAATCGCCTCGCCTTGTGACAAGTCGTTCGGAGGGTCGCTCACAAGCCGTCCGGCGTAACGCATTCCGGGATGCAAACTGGGACTGGACGAGGAATAGCCAATGGCCACGTTACCCGCTGCGTCCACCGCTATGCTCGGCATAAAGCGCCATACGCCATCGTTATTATTGCTCCAATCCTGCTGCTGCGCGGCCGTACCGGGGAAATTGCCGCCGGTCACATCGAATTGATACCAGCGAATAGCCGTCGGCCCGCTCGGAAAATTCAGCATGATTGTCTGAGATGCCCACAACGATTCCGTGCCGCCAAGATTCTGGTACACGACCGGGGTCATGATTTTGTCGCCAAGCGTGTCGATCAGCTGGGAGGTGCCCTGCTGAGGAACGATCGAGAAGCCATTGGTATTTGTCCACGCTTCGACAAACGAATTGACGGTAATCTCGGCGTTAGGCTGATGGGTGGGACCGACGCCAAACGTCGCATTGGCCGGGTTGGCGAAATCGACATGGAAAAAGCGGGCGTGAACCTGAGTCAGAGTAGTGGGGTTGCTTGCAGGGCTGTCCACACAGAGCACCATTCCATCCCTGCCCGTGGGCGGAGGACTGCCCGTGCGGAAGGTCGCTGGGACGAAGCTGTAGGAAGCGCCAACATCAGCGGCGCTCAATGTGAAGCCGATTGCGTTGGCTGGGCCACCGCTGAGCATGCTGGCGCGGTCCAGAGCATAGGCGCGCACCCCGTTGAACGTCGTGGGATTGCTGAACAGGTTCATCATCAGGAAATAGGCGTTTTGCGTTCCGCCGTCATTCCACAGGCTAAACTTGGGATAGTCGCCAAGGAACGTCGGATTCGCCGGGTCCACTTGCAGGGCGTAGAGGAACCACCCGCCGCTGACCGGGTCGCCCGTCTGCGACACGCCGATGCACTGATAGAACGATGTGCCAGGAAACGAGGGAAAAGCAAAGTCGCTGATCACCCAGCGATCGGCCTGGGCGTCGTACATCACAAATGGGTCGCCGTCATTTGCATTCGCGCACGGCGTCCCGGTCAACGGAGCAAAGAAGGAATTATATGTCACTACGGGCGACAAGGGGTTCCCATTGGTTTTGTCGAAGACTCTGAATGCCACGTTAATGGCTTCGACATAATGATTCGGGCCAACGTCGCCGTCGCTGTCGGGTGGAGCGCAAGCGCATGCTTGCGCAGCCGTCTCGCCGTCAAAGGTCAGCAACGGTGGCGGCATTGTGGGTGTGGGTCGCCACATGTTTTTAAGCAGGGTTTGAACGTATGTCGGGTGTCCGTAGCCTGTCGGCGCTGCGGTGGAGTTCGTCCCATGCGGATAACGCGTCAGCGCGCGTTCTTCGAATTCTTCCTTCGGTGCAACGTAAGGCAGGTTTCTCAAGTCCTGATCCAAACGGACCGGCCCGACCATCCTCACGATGTCTGGGCGCTGCGTGCCGGGGACGTCCCGCGGTGTTCGTCGCGGCGCGATTTGTTGAGAGCGTTTTACGCCGCTTCCCTGGGCGAACAACGCCACGGCAAGCGCGGCGACGCACAGCACTGCGCCGAATAAGACGCGAAAGCTAAAAAATGCGGATTGTGAAGTGGATTTCTTTTTCATAGATTGTTAGTGGGCTTTTAGGTTGGCAATCGATGGTTCGCGGAACGAGCCCCAATCTGCGACACAGTTCGCGAGCGACAAGCTCTGCGATCTGGACGCCCGTCGAGAGGAGGGCCCGATCAGAGAAAATCCGACCTCGCCACGGCTTCGACAGACAGGAGTGGAGTCGTTCTTCATAAGACGGAAGTTCTAAAATCCTTCCGCGTGGAGTTCGTCGCAAATGCTATTGGATTCGCGCGGAGTCTGTCAATATCTTTTTTCATTTTTCGATGCAAAAAATCTTTGCCGTGACAGTTTGCAGCGGGAGGATCCGCACCCGGGAAAAAACGAAGCGCAGCAACGCGATCCAGTTTATTGACGTCGCGGTCCGCATCGACTGAATGGCAGCCTCAAGATTTTTGCTCTGAAATTTTGCGCCGCGGTTTCAATCGCGCGCGCCTTTAAAGCGGCTTATTCCCATCGCCTTGGGACAATCCGCTCCGCCTTGATAGGGACCGCGCCGGTGGCAAAAATGGGGAACTCGCGAAGGACGCCTTCGCGAGTTCCCGTTGAACCTTAATTCTCTTTAACTTTTCCCTTTTTAACTTCTCAACTTTTTTAACTTTTGGCTCCGCCTTTACGGCGTCGGGCGCGGACGCGGTGTGCCGCGCGGTCGCGGTGTCGGCGTAAGCCGCGGCGTCGGTGTGGGTGTCGGCGTTGGTGTAGCCGTTGGCGTTGGCGTTATAGTCGGAGTGGGCGTGGGAGTGGGGCTTGCGCAGGGCGGTATCTGGTACGTCTTGGAGACGTTTGTCGGCGGGTTGGCCCCGCAGAAGTCCTGCGTAAAGAACCCGGCGCCGCTGTTGCCTTGCACGCCGCCGACCCACGACTCGGTGGCGCCGCCTGTATTGATATTGCCGTAAACAATTTCAAACTTCAGATTTGGGTCGTTCTCAAAGAGCCTTACCTCAAAATTCACCGCACTGCTTGTGTTGCCAAACAATACCGACCGCCATTCGATGTCGAAAATGCGGTTGGGAGCGGTGCCCTCGACGGTAGTGAACACGCCGCAGTTGCCGCCGGGGAAGCTTGAGCAGCCGCTATTGGAATCGGTGCGCATATCCTCCCACGCGCCAAAGATGGTGAAATCGTACGGCCCAACGTTGGGCGGCGCAGGCAGACAACTTGTGATAAAGCCGCCTGGTTCGTTTGCAACCACAAAGTCGAGCCGTCCATTGGAGCTAACGTTGACGCTCGTGAACGTCTGATCATACAACGTGAAGGCAAAGGGCAAAGTCACCGGCGTGTCGCAGTCGTCGCAGTGACTCCCGATATCGGTCGTTCCCGGCACGATGGTGTCCGTGCCGCTGGTCACTGTGTATTGACTGGGCGGGCAACCTTCCACGGTGTAGCTGCCGTTGAAAGCCGCATTTGGGTTGCCGTCCGAGTCAGCAATGGCCCCGGCGGCAATGTCCGCTGTCAACGGCCCACCAAATGGAATGTTCAATGTGAACTCGGTGGTTTGGTTGCCGTTTATCACTGTCACGTTCGTGACTGTGGCGCCGGTGTTACCGCTTAGCTGCAGGTCACTGGTTTGCACCGAAGTGGGATCGACAGGGTGATTCCAGTTCACGTCGTAAGTGTACGTGCCTGGCGCCGGTGGTGTGAAGGTGCCGCCTACCGGGGGCACGGTGTCGGTCACGGCCAATTGCTCCTGGCCGTAGCGGAATGTGCACTGAAACTCGAGGTTGCCCTGGTTGTCCGATTGCCGGGTAAATGCATTGGCCGGAATATGCATCGTGTTGGAACCGGACACCGCCGGAGAACTGTTGAAGCTAAAGGTCAGCGTCA
>Ga0209810_1002696_pt1 | contig 20489 bp, 22 predicted proteins | sample Coa_R1_7_FD_187159 | JGI IMG/M metagenome (GOLD analysis project Ga0209810, IMG submission 187159) | Surface soil microbial communities from Centralia Pennsylvania, which are recovering from an underground coalmine fire - Coalmine... | ecosystem: Environmental > Terrestrial > Soil > Unclassified... | reverse complement strand
GCGCTACGACTGCTAGGGTCGGAACTACGCACGCTCGACTGCCAGGGACGCCGCTCAACGGTTCGCGGCTCTGCCTGGCGATCTCCGCCTGGCGACACTCGCGCCTCTGCCTTGCGACTGGCGGACGGAACCTCTGGCGAGAGGCAGCGTCCGCCAGGATGCTGACCCCACCCCCCGGCCCCCACTGCCAGGGTCGGGCCTACAACGGACTGCAAGGGTCGCGCCTACAGCGGAAGCGCGCTTCCTGGCCGATCCGGCGCAGCGCCCGCTGGAGGTCGTCCTTGTCAGGGAGGAGTATCGGGCCTGGAGGCAGGCGCTCATGGCGCTCCCGGAAGGGAATCGACTCACGTTGCTCATGCGGATCTGGGGGCAATCCTCGTATGAGGAGATCGCTGCGTTCTTGAATGTGCCGGTCACAACCATCGAAGGCCGAATACACCGGGCGAAATTGCAGTTGCGCCGCCTGCTGCGCGCGGAGGCCGCCACACTGCTCGGCGAGCCGCGCCGCCGCTGGCAGGAACAGACACACGAAGAGGGATAACGATGGCAGGAAAAGACAAGCCGCAAAGCACGAACGGTACGGTGGAAAGGGACTCTGCGCTGGCGCTGGCGCTGTTCACACGCCAGTTCTCCACGCTGGTAGATGCGGGCCTATCGCTGGTGCGTATCATGACCATCCTGGAACAGGACGCTCCGCCGCCCTTCGCCGCCTACGCAACAGAACTGCGCGAGAAACTTCAGGAGGGCTATCCCCTGTCGCGTATCATGGGAGAGAGGCCCGACCTTTTCTCCGGCTTTTATGTAAAAATGATCCGAGTGGGCGAGATCGGCGGCATTCTCGAAGAGAGTCTGAACTACCTGGCGGATTTACTCGAAGAAGGTTAGAAACTCTCGCGCCTGGCCGGGCCGGAAAAAGGAACGGCGCGGCTTCTGCTGCCTGCCGACCAGCCCCTGCCGCAGGATTGGGCCGACCTGAGCCAAGCCCAACGCAAGATGACCTTAATGCTACTTTGCCGTTCGCTGAGCCTGCTGCTCACCGCGGGCGTGCCCCTTTCTATCCTGCTGGAAACGGTGGCGGACCGGCTTCCCCGCACACAGCAGGAGGCCGTTCGGGCGATGGCGCAGTCCCTCCCGGCCCAGGGCACGCCGGAACGTCCTCTGCCGCCTCCAGAGGCGCAGCGGGGGCGCTTCCAGACGCAGGATGAGCCGCGACAGGGCCTTGCCGAGCCGTTAGCGGCGTTCGGCTTCCTGCCCACGCTCGTCACCCAGTTAATTTCGGTAGGTGAACAGACCGGCAGGCTGGATGTGATGCTGGATAAGGCGGCCCAGATATATCAACACGAGCTACAATGCGAGCTGATGCGATAGGGAAGCCCGGTGCAGGCCCGGCAGGCTAAACCCTGCCGCTGTGGGGCGCAAAGCGCCCGTCGCCCACCTACGTGGGCGAGAAAGGTGTTTTGCCCGCGTAGGTGTCGCTAGGCGGAGGCGCGAACCGTTGAGCGCCGACCCTAGCAGTCAACGAGCCGAAGGCTCCACAGCGGCAGGGTTCAGCCTGTCGGGTTTTCCGACGGGTTGACAATCCCGCGCTTTGGGGTACCATTTAGGCCATGAAATACCGCATGGTCTGGTTCCTCGCACTGCTAGCCTTCCTCCTGTTCTGGCTCTCTCCCGTCCGTGCCGCTACCGCACGCCCGGAGCTGCGCGCCTTCTGGGCCGACGCCTTCAATCCCGGCATCAAGACGCCGGAACAGGTGGATGAGCTCCTGCAGCGGCTCCACGACGCCCACTGCAACGCCATCTTCGCTCAGGTGCGCAAGCGCGGCGACGCCTATTATCTGTCTCACTATGAGCCCTGGGCCTCCGATGACCAGAGCCATTTCGACGCGCTGGCTTACCTGATCCAGAAGGCGCACGCGCTGAACCCGCCCATTGCCGTCCACGCCTGGATCAATACCTGCGCGGTCGGAGGCGATGCGCGAAATCCCTTCAACGTCGTCCGCCTGCACCCGGAATGGCTTTCTCTCAACCCGCAGGGCGCCAACTTTGACGGCGAAGCCACCAAGCTAGACCCCGGCAACCCCGACGCCGCCGACTGGACGTTCCGCATCTATCTGGACGTGGCCCGGCACTACAACGTGGACGGCATCCACTTCGATTTCGTGCGCTACGGCGGCAGAGAGTGGGGCTATAACCCGGTCAGCGTGGCCCGCTTCCGACAGCGCTATGCCGGGAAGAAGCCCATCCGCTGGCTGCCCGGCACGAACCTACCCGCCCCCACGGACCCGACCTGGCAGCAGTGGCGGCGCGACCAGGTGACGGCGCTTGTGCGCAAGGTCTACGCCCATGCCGTGCAGGTCAATCCGAAGATCGTCGTCTCGGCGGCGGTCATCACCTGGGGCGACGCCCCGCATACCGAAGCGGAGTGGTATACCAAATCGGCGGCGATGAACCGGGTCTACCAGGACTGGCGCGGCTGGCTCCAGGAGGGCCTGATCGACCTCGCCTGCCCGATGACCTATTTCCAGGCAGGCCGCTACGCCGATTACCAGAGGCACTGGAGCGAGTTTATCAAGAACCATCAGTATCGCCGCGCCGCCGCCGTGGCCGTCGGCAACTGGATGAATACCATCCCGCAGACGCTGGAGCTTATGCAGATCGCCCGGCAGCCCAGCGCCAGAGGCCGCCGGCCCTACGGCGTGATGCTCTACTCCTACGCGGGCACCAACGCCAGCGAGGAGAAAGATGCCGCCGGAAAGCGCGCTGAGCTCCAGTATCAGCCGGAGTTCTATGCCATGCTCGGCCAGCCCTCCCGCTACGCCGCCGCGCCGCCGTTCCCTGCCGATGTTCCCCTCCCCCCGATGGACTGGAAAGCGCATCCGAAGCGGGGTATCCTCAAGGGCTTTGTGCTCACGCCCGATCTGCTTCCGGTAGATGGCGCGTTGGTGACTCTGCGTGGGCGCGGCAAGACCCTCACCCGCACGACGGACGGCACCGGCTTCTACGCCGCCGTGGACCTGCCGCCTGGCCGCTACACGCTGCGCGTCTCCGCGCCGGGCTATGCGCCGCAGAAGAGCGCAGCGACCGTCTCAGCGGGCAAGGTCACGACTGTGCCGTTCACGCTGGGCGCGGCCATTCCGCTGACGCCCTCCATCGCGGCCCTGCAAGGCAAGCTGCCCGATTTAAGCCAGGCTCCCAGCGGAACGCCGGTGCGCCTGGAGAAGCTGCTGGTGACCCTCGGCTCGGACATCTTCCCCGGCAATCTCTATGTCGCGGACGCGCACGGCTTCGGGATGCGCGTGCGGCTGGCTTCCCCGTCTCTGCTGCCGTTCCAGGCCGGCGATATCGTCTCGGTGACGGGCACGCTGCTTCCGGTGGAGGGCGAGCCTACGATAGATCGCGCCACCGTCCGCCTGACCGACATCCAGCCGATGAGCGTCCTGCCCGCCCCCGTTGCCGTCACCGGCAAGGAGATCCTCAATGGGGAAGGCCGCTATAACGGCGTGCTGGTGCGCGTGCAGGGCGCGGTCGTCGAATCGAGCGCGGACGGCCTGACCCTGGACGATGGCACGCGCATTCAGGTCACGCTGGCCGGATTGAAAGGCCCCGGCGTGGAGGCGGCCCCGCTCACGCTCACCCCACCCGCCGTCGGCAGCATGGTCTCCGTGACGGGCCTTGCCAGTGTCCTCACTCTGGAGGACGGCCATACCCAAATGGTACGCCTCCGCCCGCGCGGATTGGAGGATATAGCCCTCCTGCCGTCGGCGGCTCTGTTCTGGCAGAGTCTGCTGGCGCGCGGGATGGCGCTGTGCTTTTTTCGTCGGCCTGCTGGCCCTGGCTCTCTGGAAGCGCATTCCCGCTCACAGGCATAGAATGAACCGCAAATGAACACCCATAGCCCTCTCGTGCCGGGCACTGAAAGTACCCGGCTGGGGGGCGGCTACGCCGCCAACCGTCCTTCCGGACGGAACCACCATCCTGGCGATAGGTGGTTGCCTTTGTAGAGCGGGAAGAACCCGCCTGCACGGGGCGTCCGCGAGGACGCTTGGCCGTAGGCCACCCAGACGGGTATTTTAATGCCCGGCTGGGGATGCGGACCAGACGGATCATTCATGGCCCGGCCTCGAGTGCCGGAAAAACAGAAGGACCCTATGGTAAAGCAGAAAGGGAAGGATTGTGGCTATTCGGATCGGTCTGGTAGACCATCACCTCAATAACTATCACGCGGACGTCTTCCTGCGCCTGATCCGCGCCGGCAGGGCGGGAAGGGAGGCCGAGATCGTCGCCGCCTGGGAGTCGAACCCGACCGGCGATGACTGGTGCGTCAAGAACAAGGTCCGTCGCGCCGCCTCGCCCCAGGACGCTGCACGCGATGCCGATGCGGTCATGGTGCTCGCTCCGGATAACATTGATGTCCATCCGGCGTTCTGCGATCAGGTCCTGCCGCTGGGCAAGCCGACCTTCGTGGATAAGTACCTGGCCCCTACGGTTGCCGAGGCCCGCACCATTGTCGCACAGGCAGAAAAGAACCGCACGCCGCTGCTCTGCTGCTCCGCTCTGCGCTACGCCGAGGAACTGAATGAGTTGCTGGCCGACGCGCCCCAGCCCATCCAGGCGATGTACTCGCGCGGCATGGGTCAGTGGAAAGGCTACGGCATCCACTCCGTCTCGCCGGTCGTGCGGGTGATGGGCGGCGGCGTCCGGCGCGTCATAGATACCGGCGTTCCCGGCGATAGCTTTGTCACGCTGGACTACGGCGACGGGCACCGTGCCCTCATCGAGGTCCACGCCTGCGATAACGGCTATGAGGTCTTCTCCTGGCAGCTTGGCATCCGCGTCGGCAACAGCTATCGCATCACGACGGTCAAGCAGTACGAGCAGTTTTACGCCAACCAGATGATGGCGGTTCTGAATTTCTTCGCTACCAGCCAACCGGATATTACGCCGCAAGAGGCGATCTCGGTCGTTGCCATTCTAGAAGGGGCGGAAAAATCCCAGGCGGGCGGCGGCGTGTGGGTTCCGGTAGAAGCATGAAACAAGGACGCTTCAACAGGATGAACAGGATTACTCAGGATTTACAGGATTACCATACAAGGGCGGAGTCAGGTAGGTGGCTCAACAGGATTCTAAGGGCTTTTAAAATCCTGTTCATCCTGAAAAATCCTGTTAATCCTGTTGGGTATTTAGCTTTTCTTGGGCTGGTGGGCGTTCTCTTGCTGGTGGGGTGCGGGCGGCAGCGCCAGGGGCCGCCCGAGATCATCTACTGGACGGGTTGGTCCGGGCATGAGCTAGAGACGCAGGAAAAGCTCATCGCCGAGTTCAACCGGACGCACCCGGACATCCACGTCCGCATTCTGACCCAGTTCAACAACACGGGCAGCTATCAGAAGGTGCGGATCGCCTTCGCGGGCGGCTCCACTCCAGATGTGATGTCTACGGTCTGGGCGAACGAGCTGGCCGCCTATGCGATGCGCGGCGTGCTGACCCCGCTCGACGATTACCTGCGCCGCTCCGGGCGCGACGTGGATCGAGAGTTCACGCCGGGCGTGGCCCGGATGCTGCGCGTGAACGGCCACGTCTACGCGCTTGCCGCGACCACCGGCTCCAACTTCATCGTTTACAATAAGCAAATCTTCCGGGAATCTGGATTAGACCCGGATCGTCCGCCTAGAACCATCGAAGAGCTCGACCGCGCCGCCAAAGCCTGCACCCGCTACGACGCGCAGGGCCATTTCCTCCGCTACGGCTTTCGACCGGAAGGGCTGGAGACATGGGCCTACGTCTTTGGCGGCAGGTGGTACGATCCGGCGACCGGGAGGATCACCGCCAACGATCCGCATAACGTGGACGCGCTGCGCTGGATGGCCTCGTACGCGAAGCTCTACGACATCCGCCGCCTGGATGCCTTCCGCTCGACTTTCGGCAGCAACGAGACGGCCAACGGCCCCTTCTTTGTAGGCAAGATGGCGATGTGGACTACGGGCGACTGGTCGGAGGAGTTCCTGCGCCGCTACGCACCGAACCTGGAATACGGGTGGTTTCCGCTGCCCTATCCGCCGGAGGGACGCCCCAACACGACGACGGCGGGCGGCAGCGTCTTCGTGATCCCGGTGGCCTGCAAGCACAAAAGGGAAGCCTGGGAGTTCCTGAACTGGATCACCAGCCCGCACGCCGTCACCGAGTTCTGCTGGGGCATCAAGAACAGCCCGCCGCTCAAGGCGTCCGGCCAGGATCCGCGCTTCCAGAGGGATCCGATGTTCCGCTTCGCCATTGCGCTGGTCAACGGAGAAAACTCATTTGGCCCGCCGCCCGTGCCCATTGCGCCTACCTATACCCGCGAGATCGGGCGTGTGGAGGATGCGGCCATGCACGGCGGCGACCCGCAAGCTCTCCTGGACGACTTGCAGCGCCGCATGACCGACGAACTACACGAAATCTTAGCCGATCTACGATGATTTTGCTGCCCTTACCCCCGGCCATTCTCCCGGCGCTGCGGGAGGGGAGAAGCCTTGTTCTCCCCTCCTCCCCGGCCCTTCTCCCCCCAAGGGAGAAGGGAGAGCAGAAGCCGGGTCATCCCCTTCCCTAGCGAGGGACGAGCGAGTAGGGAAGGGGACCGGGGGGTAAGGGCAGCAAGGAACGCTATGCCGATGAAATCCACGCGCAAAGTGCGGCGGCAAGATCAGATCCATGGGCTGCTGTTTGCGGCGCCCTGGCTGATAGGTCTGCTGGTCTTTACCGCCTATCCTATCGCCGCCTCGCTCTACTATAGCTTTTGCAGCTACGATGCCATCCGGCCCCCGCATTGGGTCGGCCTGCACAACTACCGACAGATGCTCTTCGATGACCCGTTGTTCTGGAAGGCGCTCTGGAACACGCTCTATATGGTCGTCGTTGGCCTGCCCATCGGGCTGGCGGTGAGCCTGGCTATCGCCCTGCTGCTAAACCAGAAAGTGCGCGGCATCTCCTTCTATCGCACGCTCTACTACCTGCCCTCCATCACGCCGGTAGTCGCCACCTCCATTCTGTGGCTGTGGCTGCTCAATCCGGAGATAGGGCTGGTCAACATTCTGCTGGGCAGGATCGGTATTGCCAACTCCCCGGCCTGGCTGCAAGACCCGGCCTGGGCCAAGCCTGCGCTGATCCTGATGGGCCTGTGGGGCGCGGGCGGCGGTATGGTCATCTACCTGGCCGGGTTACAGGACGTGCCCGAAGCCCTCTACGAAGCGGCACGGCTGGACGGGGCGGGAAAGTGGGCGCAGTTCCGCCACGTCACCCTGCCGATGCTCTCGCCGGTCATCCTGTTCAACCTGATCATGGGGCTGATCGGCGCCTTCCAGTACTTCACGCAGGTCTACGTCATGACCGGCGGCACGGGCAGCCCGGAGGATTCGACCCTCTTCTACGCGCTGCACCTGTTCAACCGTGCCTTCACAGATTTCCGCATGGGCTACGCCTCGGCGATGGCGTGGGTGCTGTTCCTCCTCACGCTGGCCTGCGCCCTGCTGATCTTCCGCTCGTCGGCGAAGTGGGTCTACTATGCCGGGGAGGCGCGCTGAGATGCTGACGATGCAAAAGCCCAACGCCGTCCATGCCGCCTCTGCCGCGCAGGAGAGACAGAGAGCACGCCGCCGCACCGCCTTTCTGCGCGCCCTCGGCGCGCACGCCGCCCTGCTGGGAATCGGCCTGTTCTTCGGGCTGCCGTTCTACTGGCTGGTCAGCACCTCGCTCAAGCCGGACGCGCAGGTCTTTAAGATGCCGCCGGTCTGGGTGCCCCATCCGATCCAGTGGCGCAACTATCCGCACGCCCTGACCTATATTCCGTTCCTGCAATACACGCTGAACACGCTGCTGCTCTGCGCGCTGAATGTGGTCGGGACGGTGCTCTCCTGCTCGCTGGTCGCCTACAGCCTGGCCAAGATCCGCTGGCGGGGGCGGGAGTGGGTGTTCGCTTCCCTGCTGGCGACCATGATCCTACCCGGCCAGGTGACTATGATCCCGACCTTCGCCATCTTCAAGTGGCTGGGCTGGATCGGCTCCTACAAGCCGCTCTGGGTGCCGGCCTTCTTCGGCAGCGCGTTCAACATCTTCCTGCTGCGGCAGTTCTTTATGACCATTCCCAACGAGCTCTCCGACGCCGCCCGCATAGACGGCTGCACGGAGTTCGGCACCTATGCCCGCGTCATCCTGCCGCTGGCGCGTCCGGCGCTGGCGACCGTGGCGCTCTTTACGTTTATTGGCACCTGGAACGACTTCCTCGGCCCGCTGCTCTACCTCAATGACGAGCGCACCTATACGCTCTCCCTGGGCTTGCAGCGCTTTGTGAGCCAGCACGGGGCGGAGTGGGGAATGCTGATGGCAGCCTCTACCGTTATGACCGTGCCGATCATCATCGTCTTCTTCCTGGCGCAGCGGACCTTTATTCAGGGCGTGACTCTGACGGGAATCAAAGGCTGAGTCTATTCTTCGATGAAATCAAAGTCTGTGACCAGTCCTTCGGCGGTCAGGTAAACCAGGACATATTTGCTCTCCTGGCCGCGCAGCGCTTTGTAGTAGAGAACGCGATTTACTTTGCTGCCATGCCGCTCTATAGAACCGAGTGCGCAATCCTGGGCGGCAAGAAAAGCGAAAGACTGTACGCCTGCCAACTCAGGTAGGGAACCAGGGATGTCTTTGCATAGCCCTTTCGTGACGCATTGGCTTTCAAGTTTCTGGCCCTGCGCCAGCGCCGCGAGCACCGTCTCTGCTTGAGGATTTGCTGTCGGCCCGCCCGCTATCTGTCCCTTGAGCGTCTGAACCAGTGGACCGATACGCTCAAGCTGCATCTCCTGCGTCCCCATACGAAGACGCATTCCCGTGACTGCTCCAGAGGCGGCTTTCTTGATCTCAAACTCGCGGTGGGCCTCTTCCGAGACAAACCTGGTTTCGGAAACAGGCAAGAACTCATCCAACAGACGGTCGCCCATCCAGAAGAGAAGATGTCCCTTGTCTACTGTGACTTTGAGCGCCCCGCCGAAAGCGTTGTAATAACCCGCGTAGGAGGCGAGCGTGTTAGCAGCGACTTTGGCCTCTTTCTGGCGCGGCAGCAGGCCGGGAACGTAACGCCGCGCGATGCCTTGAGCGAGCGTGTCGGGGTTGGCAGCCCCGCCGTTGGTGAGGACGATCACGGTCAGTTTATCGCCGGGATAGCGGGCGATTACTGTTGCCGCGCCGGGCCGTCCCCCGCTATGGGAGATACGCTTGTGCCCGTTGACCTCCTCCACGCCCCAGCCAAAGCCATACGCATAGGTTGAGCCGTTAGCCAGCTTCACGGGCGTCCACATAGCCTGTTTACTGGAGGCGCTCAACAGACTGTCGCCGTCCAGAGCGGCATTCCATCGGGCTAAATCCAGCGCCGTCGAAAGCATTCCGCCATCGCCGTTGTCCCAGAGGGTAGGATTGAGGTATTCGCTGTTGCGTATCTTGCCATGTTCCCAGACATAACCTGCGGCCCGTCCGGGGATGATGTCCTCCAGGCTGCTGCGGCGTGTGGCGGTCATCCCTGACGGCTTGAAGGCCCGTTCCGCCAGGAAGGCATCGTAGGTCTTGCCGCTGACCTTCTGTATAATCATGCCCAGCAGGACATATCCCGTGTTGCTATATGACCAGCGTTGGCCGGGCGGGAAGTTGAGGGGCAGTTGGGTGAGCTTTGGATGATCTTTTCCGGGGTTGTGTCCTGTCGCGTATTCTCATGCAGCTCGTTCAGGTAGTCCTTAATGCCGGAGGTGTGCGTCAGAAGATGACGCACGGTGATGTCCTTCCAGGCCGCAGGACTATCACTCAGGTAGGTGCTGATCTTATCATCAAGGCCGATCTTCCCATCCTGCACCAGCAGCATGATCGCCGCTGCCACGAACTGTTTGGTAACCGAAGCTAACTGGTAAGCCGTTTCCGGCCTGGCAGGGGAGTGCAGTTCCAGGTTGGCAAACCCGTAGCCCCTGACTTTGATGAGGCTGCTGTCTTTGAGGACGGCCAGGGAGAGGCCCGGAATATGCTGCTTGCGCATCTGCTCCCGAACGTAATCGTTCACACTGTCGGCATGAGAGACGGCAGGCCAGGTAAGCAGCAAGGCAAGGGCGGAAAGGGGAATGGTTTTCACGGCGGCTCCTTTGTAAGAGGTATTCGCCAAGAATACGGCCCTTGTCTGATAGGGTTTCGTTAAGGATGGGCAAATGTGAACTATTTCACATTCTTCTACTAAACGAAAAGCCGCCCGGCCATAGCGACCGAGCGACTTCATCTTGTGGAACAGCAGTGTAATTGGAGGAGGATTCGGGGCTACTCGCTGTCGTTCAGGTCCCCAAAGAGAGGCTCCAGGCGCAGCGAGAGGTGCTGCTCGATGGCAGCAAACGACATCTCAAACGCGATGGTCCAGAGCATAATCAGGGCTTCGTCGGAGGGGCGATCCAGCACGCGGGCAAAGAAGTCCTTGAGGATCTCTTCGTAGGTGGTCTTCGGCTCGTTTAGCTCGAAGCGCTCGCGGATGCTGCCCTCGAAAATCTCTTCCTGGTAGCGGTCCATGAACTCGCGCACGTTCGCAGGCGTGGCTTTTTCGAGATTACGACCAAACTCCTGCCGAACCGCCGCCCGAAATTTATCCAGCCTCGATTTGCCGCCAAATTCCTCACGCTCGTCCATGTTCCCCGCACTCCTGAAGCTTCCAACGGAATAGATGCTATAATTTCGGCACGGCGTGCATCGCTTCCTTCTTCCGCAGGGCAGCGCCATGGAGATCGGACTGCTATCTTTGTGGCAGGGACCGGTAGCGCGCCGGCCCTGGATAGGTCAGGATAATATCGTGGTCCGCCTCCATCGTATGCGCCTGCGGGTTGAGGGTGACGGCAGCCCGATAATTCGCCTTCCCGATTTGAAGCTCAATCCGATTCCTATCCAGTAGTTTATACGTTCCATCCCAGGTTACGGTGACATCCTGGCTGAGCGCGCCGGGGATCACTTTGCGCACGCTTTGATCGGGGAAGGGCATGGCTGTCGTTGCCGCGTCGGTGTTCGCGCGCAAATGCGTCTCTCCCGTCAACTTTCCGGCTTGAAACGTAACCCGCTGCGATAAGATTACCGAATCGGCGTTCGGCCCAACCGGATCCCCTTTGATAGATTGCAGTTCCCACGTTCCCGCCAGCGTCCGCTCCGTCCATGCCGGGGCTTGCGCGCCGCGATGGGCAGGCCCCATCCGCATTCCCACCAGAACGCCAACCGCGCCTATGACCATCAGCCCGAACTGCCTCCGGCCTCGCCGCACGGCAGGGATTGCGCTCGCCGGTGAATGTTTTGCCGCTGCTTTCCCGCTAGAGCGTGCCGTCCTGCGTGCGCCCGCCATCCAATACGTCATGCAGACTTCCTTATTTAGAGTGAATCGAGCGACCTCACCCCCGGCCCCTCTCCTTACGAAGGAGAGGGGAGAGTGTGGATAGGCAGGCCCCTCTCCTTGCTAAGGAGAGGGGTGGCCGCAGGCCAGGGTGAGGTTGGTTAAGGGTGAGGTTGCTAGGCCCCGACTTGACGCCGGAACTGCGCTAATTGCGCCGCCGTCGGCAGGGCCGGAATGGCCCCCTTCTGGGTTACCGTGAGGGCGCCAACCGCATTGGCCTGGGTGAGAACCGCCTCCAGCGCCGACTCCTCTGCCGTCGCCAGCTTCTTGCCCTCCGCCAGATGGCGCTCCAGCAGGCCCACCAGCAGCCCGGCGACAAACCCATCGCCCGCGCCGGTGGCATCCACTGCCTGCACGCGCAAGCCCGGCAAGCTCTTACCGGCCCGATGCGGCGTCCACCAAGAACAGCCGCGCGCTCCCCGCGTCACCGCAAGCAGCTTCAATTCCGGGTGCTGCTCCAGAAAACGCTCTGCGCTGGCTGCAACGCGCTCCTCCGCAATGGGCGGATCGGGAACCTTATCGCCCTCTTCCATCAGGAAGACCAGCTCTTCCTCGCTTACCTTTACTATATCGGCAAACGGCGCGGCGTGCAGGATACCTTTTCGTGCGGCGGTGAGGTCGGGCCAGAGAGGGGGACGCAGGTTGGGATCGTAGGAGACGAGCAGGTTGGCCGCGCGTGCCTCTCCCAAGGCGGCCAGCGTTGTGGAGCGGGCCGGTTCTTCTATCAGGGTAATGGAGCCAAAATGGAAGATGCGCCCGGAGGCGATGCGGGCGCGGTCCAGCTCTTCCGGCGCATAGGTGCTATCCGCGCTGGGGTGGCGGAAGAAGCAGAAATCCCGTTCACCGTCGGCGGTGAGCGACACGAAGGCCAGTCCGGTGCGATGCACTGGGTCGAGCACCATGCCGCCCGTATCCACGCCGGCCTGCGCCAACGTCTCCGCCAGGAACCGCCCGAAGGGGTCGTCGCCAACCTTGCCGAGAAACGCGCTGGTGTGCCCCAGCCTGGCGACGCCGACGGCGACATTGGCCGGAGCGCCCCCCGGCGCGCGCACGAAACTGGACGCCGCGCCCACTTCGACGCCGCTCTGCATCGCCACAAAATCAATCAGCGCTTCGCCCAGGCAGACTACCTCGGCCATCGTCCACCTCCCAAAACCGATTCCAACAGGATGAACAGGATTACTCCGGATTTACAGGATGAAGACAAAAGCCAAAACCAATGAGGAAAGCAAGCATAGGCACTCGGTTGGTTAGGTGGGTTTTGAAATCCTGTTTAATCCTGAATCATCCTGTTCATCCTGTTGAAAGGTTTGTTTGATTTTATTTGTTGAAGAGGGTTTTGATGCTGGCGTAGAGTTCGTGGGGAACGGTGCGTAGCGTGCCGACCGCCTTCTCTATTGGGACGGGGACGACCTCGGTGCCGTGCAGGGCGACCATCTTGCCGAAGTCCCTCTCGTGGACGCACTGCGCCGCCCGGATGCCCAGGCGCGAGGCCAGCACGCGGTCAAAGGCGGTTGGCGAGCCGCCGCGCTGTATATGGCCGATGACCGCCGAGCGCGTCTCGATCTCGGTGCGCTTCTCGATCTCTTGAGCGATGTACTCGCCGACGTTGCGCTCGCCCAGGATCACATGGCCGAACGCATCCAGCTCCGCCTTCGACTCATCCACGTGCGGAAGCTCCACCCCCTCGGAGGCGACCACAATGCTGTAGTTCTTGCCGCGCGCCCGCACGGCCTTGAGGTGGGCGCACATCGCCTCCATGTCCAGCGGCTCTTCGGGTAGCAGGATCCAATCCGCCCCGCCCGCGATGCCCGTGTAGAGCGCCACCCAGCCGGCGTGCCGCCCCATCACTTCCAGCACGATCACGCGGCTGTGTGATTTGGCCGTGTCGCGCAGCCGGTCCACCGCGTCGGTCGCAACCTGAACCGACGAATCGAACCCGAACGTGTAGTCCGTCTCGCTCAGGTCGTTATCCATCGTCTTGGGGATGCCCACGGTGGGGATGCCGTCCCTCCAGAGCTTGCTGGCCACGCCCAGCGTATCCTCGCCGCCCAGCGCGACGATGACGTCAAACCTATACTTCCGGATGTTCTCCTTGACCGCCTGCAACTGCTCCGGGTTCTTATAGGGGTTAGTGCGGGAAGAGCGCAGGATGGTGCCGCCCTGCGAGATGATCTCTTCGACGCGCTCGACCGTCAGGGGCTTGTCTTCCACGATGCCCTGCACCAATCCCTTCCAACCTTCGAGGATGCCCCATATCTCAAACTCGTAGTCCAATCCCTGCATCACAAAGCCGCGGATCGCCGGGTTGAGCCCCGGGCAGTCTCCGCCGCCAGTGAGTATGCCAACCTTCATCGTTCGTCCTTTCTAATAATTTCTCGTCCGTCAGGCGCAATCGCAAGCTTGTGATGCTCGCGTGCGCATAGAAAAGCCGTAGATGGTATGCTGTTTAGTCTACCCCAAAAAGGAGCGGAAACATGCGAACAGGCTCCTGGTTGCGCTGGCTTAGACACGGATTGCTAGAAGAGGAAACGGCGGCACAGGCAAGCAAAAACGCGGACAGGGCCGTGCGCTCTTTTACGGATCCAGCCTGCCGCTCCACCCAGCCTGGCCTGCTAACTTGCCTGCGAATTTACCAGCCAGCAATACATTTTGGTAGACACTCCCAGCCGTGTGGATCAATCTCACGCAGCCTGCTACTGAGGAGATACGTCAACACCGTTGGGAGCGATTACCTACAGATACCGTTGGCGAATTCAGCAAGCTGGGTTCTGAGAGTCCAAGAACGGGCATTGCCATGCAATCCTTCTGTCCGAGACAGAAGGAAACAGATTGCGGAAAGTCGAATGGGAAGCAAAGCCCGGTACATGTCTCGATCCGCATGGAAGAAAGGAGTTGCTGTCATGTCCTCGGCCCGTCGTCGCGTCCAACGTGCGCTTTCCGTTGCCACAAAGCCCGTGTCTGCTTCTTCTTCTGCTTCTCGCCTGCCCATAAAGTGGCTGGCAGGCTCGGTTGCTCTTCTCCTCTTAACCGTCTTCGCGCTGGCTTGGAAGTTCGTGCCTGCTCACTCTGCGCCTGTGGCTCCTGCACAACCTGCGGCTTTCGCCGCTGGCACTCCCCTCTCTTTTTCTGAGATTGCTCCCTTGCCTTCTCCCCTGCATCAAGAGCAGGAAATCCAGATGGTGAGCGAAGGCGGGGGTTGGAAACGGGCCGACCAACTCAACGAAGGCGACAAGGTTTGGCACAACGGCAAGTGGATGATCGTCAAGAGCATCAAGCCCAACCTTGTCACAGAGACGAAAGAGGAACTGGTTCCTGTCAAGCCGCCTTCTCCCAAGCCTCGCGAAGAAACCACGCTGGAACTCGACCGAACTGCCCGCCGGAACGATCTCCGCGCACAATATACTCGCGAAGAAACCACGCTGGAACTCGACCTGTCGCAAGGTGGCGATACTTTTGATGAGACGCTGATTGTTCCGGCGGATAAGATCGCCGCGCTTACCAGTGGAATCGCCAAGCAAGCCAGAGAACTTAAACCCGGCGACCGTATTCACATGAAAGGCGACTACATCGCTCTCGTGAAGAAGGTCCAAACTAAATGGTACACCCCGCCTCCGCCGTCCATCCCCGACGAAAATGGCAATGTCATCAGTCGTGTCATCGGCACAACCCGGCGCATGACGGATCGTATTCTGTACCTGCATACAGACGGGGAAACTATCGAAACGACGCCAGAGCATCCCTTCAGCATCGAGGGCAAGGGCTGGGTGCAGGCAGGACGCTTGCAACCGGGCGCCCTCATTAAAACGGAGGATGGCAAGATCGTTGCCGTCCAAAGCCTGGAGGTCAAAGCCGAGCGGAAGATGGTCTACAACCTCAAAGTAGAGGGAACGGAGAACTTCTTCGTCGGCAAGAACCGTCTGCTTGTTCACAATGGCGGCGGCTGCGTGCCGGAAATCTTGAGCGCGGAAGAGATAGCAAAGACCGCGCCGGGTGAAATCATCCGCCGAATGCTGCCTGGAGAGTACAAAACGCTCGCCGTTGATGCTATCCGAGATAATTCAAAATTAGCGCTCATGAGTGCAGAACAAAGAGCAGTCGCAGCGCGTGCATATGAGGCTGTTGCAGGACGAACTGTTGGAACGAATGCTGAGTTGGCCCGCTTGTACAACCTTGAACGAGCACGTTTTTTCAGGGGTGAAGTGGATAGCATTCCTGCGACGGCACAGGAGTTCGGCAGAAAGATAGGATACTTGAAATGATCTTCAAGTATCGTGAAGGAGAACGTGTCGCGTTAAGATACGACCACTCCGTTTCTGGATTGAAAGCCGGGGCAGAAGGGATTATCTGGGCATTATATGACATTGAGCCGCCTGCTTATGAAGTCACCTTCACCGACTCGGCTGGAAATCAGTTCGACGCTCTCATGTACGAAGAGGAGTTGGCAACACTTTGTCAAAATGCAGCCTCACTGCAAGGCAGTAATGCGCTCGAACCAGTCGGTGCAGAGAACGAGCCGCCAACCACGTAGGTATAGTGTGGAACGCTTTTTGGCGGCTCAGTTCTTACCTAGACTTTGTCCATTTGGGGCTGTACCCCAAATCCTAAAATAAACAGAAGAGCAGGTAAGCTATGGTATTGATCTTCCCGCCAAGAAAGGTCTGCCATGCTTACTCTGCCCGAACCTATTATAGCGGTTCTTGTGTCTTTTGCGCCATGATTCTCGCGCTCCGTCTTTGCCCACGCGCAAGTCTTGCTCGTCGGAGCGGTCTTGACACCGGGCCGACGCACCGTCGCTTCGGCGCTGCGCGTGATGGGCTTATCCCAGACGCCGGTCTCTCAGGACTATCATCGCGTCCTCAACCGGGCGCACTGGTCCGCTCGAAAGGCCGCCTGCCTGCTACTGCATTTGTTGGTCGAAACTTTCGCGCCCGACGGTCCGCTCCTTATCGGCGGCGACGAAACCCTGGAGCGCCGTCGCGGCAGCAAGATCGCCAAGAAGGGCATCTATAAGGATAGCGCCCGCTCCAGCAAGAGCTTCTTTGTCAAGTCCAGTGGCTTACGCTGGATCGTATTCATGCTCCTGGTTCCCATCCCCTGGGCCGGGCGGGTCTGGGGCCTGCCGTTCTTTGCTGTACTGGCGCCTTCGGAGCGCTCCCATCAAGAACACAAGAAGCGGCACAAAACCCTGTCGGTCTGGACAGGTCAGATGCTTGTGCAGGTACGCCGCTGGCTGCCCGACCGGTCGCTCCTCTTTGTCGGGGATGGCAGCTACAGCGTCCTGGAACTGCTGCGGAGCGCGGTGCAACAGCAGATAACCGTTGTGACCCGGTTGCGTCTGGATGCTGGCTTGGATGCCCCGGCACCGCCCCAACCGCCCAAGGGGTCGGGCAAAAGTGGGCGTCCGCGGGTCAAAGGTGCGCGCCTTCCTACCCTGGAACAGGTCGCCGCTGACCCGAACACGCCGTGGACCTGTGTGCGGGTGGCGCGCAGGTATAGCCAACGCGACCGCGACGTCGAGATTGTCTCGTCCTGTTGTGTCTGGTATAATCACGGTCTGGTCGTGCCTATCCGCTTTGTCTTGGTGCGCGACCCGCACGGCAAGTTTACGCCCCAGGCGCTGTTGTGTACCGACCTATCGGCCGACCCGGCGCAAATCCTGTCCTGGTTCGTTTTGCGCTGGCAGTTGGAGGTGAGTTTCCAGGAAGTGCGCACACACCTAGGGGGGAAACCCAACGCCAATGGAGCGAGCGGGCGATTGACCGGACGCCCCCGGTCTTGTTGGGCCTGTTTTCGCTGATCACCTTGTTTGCCAAGCCTCTGATGGAGCAGAACGGTCTGTGGGTTCGCCAAGCCCGTTGGTATCCGAAACAACAGGCGACGTTCTCGGACACGCTGGCATTGGTACGCTCCCATCTCTGGCGGGAAACGACTTTTGGGATGTCGGGTGAATCCAGCGACAGCGCAAAAGTCGTAGACCTGCTGATGGATAGAATGACCGAGACCTTATGTTATGCCGCCTGAGCCCAGGCGCATGGACAAAGTCTAGCTTACAGTCTATCTCAAAAAGAGTTTGGGGTTAGCCGACCATAGAGACATCCTTGTTTGCCGGAGAAAACGATGTCGGCTGCCCCCTTGCCTACAATCTGGGAAGTTCCCGATGCCCTCTGGGAACTCTTCGCCTACGTCTTGGATCGCTACGATCCGCCCAAGAGGATGGGACGCAAACGCATTGATGCCCGCAAAGCCCTCAACGGCATGATCTACCGGATGCGAACCGGCTGTCAGTGGAACCAACTGCCCCAACGCTTCGGCGATGACGCCAGTGTGCATCGCACCCAACAGCGCTGGGAACAGGCGGGCGTCTTCGATCTGTTCTGGGCCAGGATCCAGACCCGCTGTGGCGATCTCGACGGCGTAGACTGGCACTGGCAAGCCGCCGATGGCTGCCTGAGCAAAGCGCCGGGCAGTCCTAAAAGGGGGCGCAAGACGAATGCCTCGGCAACAACCCCACGGATCGTGGTAAGCAAGGCGTCCAGAAAAGCCTGTTGGTCGAAGCCGACGGAGGGCCGTTAGCCGTCGTCATCGCCGGAGCCAATGTCGACGATAGCCAACTGTTGGCTGCCACGCTGGAGGCCGTAGTCGTCGAGCGTCCGCAACCGACCGAGCAGACGCCCCAGCATCTCTGTCTGGACAAAGGCTGCGACAACCCGACCGGACAGCAGGCCGCTGGGGAGGCCGGATAGGTACCCCACATTCGCCGCATTGGCGAGGAGAAACGCGACCCGGACGCGCAGAAAACGCTCCCGGCGCGGCGTTGGGTGGTGGAGCGCACCTTCGGTTGGCTCAACCGTTGTCGGGGCATTCTGATCCGCTGGGAAAAGAAGGCCAGCAACTATCTGGCCGTGCTGAAGTTGGCCTGCGGATTGCTCTGGTTCCGGCGCTTGGACAAACTCACCGCCAACTTTTGAGATAGACTGTTAGCTCGGCTGTTGAATGTCTTCTTATCGCGCACTTCATTGCTTCCCCCGTCTAAAGCGTCGAGAAAGGCAGACACATTCCGAACAGGGCTGGCTTACTGGCTGCTGGTATAACGATAAAAACTGGTGCGGGAGATGCTCAACATCTTGCAGATTTCTGTCACCGACCGGTTCTTGTCCTGGCTCAAGGCGAGCGCCGCCGCGCGCTTGGTGACATCCCTGCCTTTCGGTCGGCCACCCTGTCGTCCTCTGGCTCGCGCTGCCGAAAGCCCGGCCTGCGTTCGCTCCCGTATGATGTCGCGCTCGAATTCTGCCAGCGCCGCGAAGATATGGAAAATGAGTTTACCCCCGCTACTCCCCGTGTCGAGATTTTCCTGAAGGCTCTTGAACTCAATGCCCTGCTCCTGAAGGGCATGAATGGTTGTCACCAGATGCTTCAAACTCCTGCCTAGCCGGTCGAGCTTCCAGACGACAAGAGTATCTCCTTCGCGTAACTGAGCGAACGCTTTCATCAAGCCTTCCCGTTCTGTCTTCACACCACTGGTTTTATCTTCAAAGATTTGCTTGCATCCTGCCTGCTTCAAGGCATCCTTTTGTAAGTCGAGGTTCTGGTCCTGAGTGGATACGCGCGCATAGCCGACAAGCATGGTTCACTCCTTGCTTGGAATGCCCGATTGTAACCGAAAGTCAGCGTTCTGTCAATATCGGTAACATAGAATTCGGGAACGGCTTTTGTAACAACAAGAGGCGGGGAGAAGTGGAAAAGTAAAAGAGTGGCAAGTGCAACCGGAAAGGTTCGGATACCATTAGCGAATTCGTAATTGCCGTCTCAACGTGAGATTCGGCTGTTCGATCCGAGGGGAAGCGTAAGGTTCAATTCTAGCCGGTTCTGAATTCGCCAACGGTATCCCTTTGTTGGGAGTGTCTAACTGATTGCAGGTAGGCAATCAACCAATGCATACTGGTACTGCGGGTTCGCCCGCTTCTTTAACTGTCTTGTGTTGTAAGCATACACAAACAGCCAGACCGCACGCCATAGGGCTTTGGGACAGCGGCTGAAACAGCGGCTCTTCTTGTGCAAACGTGCCAGGTAATGCCTTAAGTCTGCGTTGTCGCCTTCGACGCTGTAGGTCTGGCTCTTGCCCGGCGCCACTTGGTGTTGACCGGTGGCGTACAGCAGCGTCCGGTAGGTCTCCAGGCCATCGCTGAAGTCATGGGTGGCTCCTTTAGCCCGGTCGAGGATCGGCTGCATGGTATCGAAGGTACGGGTAAAAAGCACCTCGAAGGCTAAGATGCAGCGGGTCGCTCGGTCTACGATGGTGGCTAGGTAGACCCAACCGTTTTTTTGGCTCCGATAAAGGTGTATAACTCGTCCAACTCGGCAGTCTCGACCGTCATGGGCACGGGCAGTTGGGGCGTCTGCGCTTGCAGGCTCGCCTGGTAGGCGTTGATCCAGTTGGCCACGCTCTGCGGATGACAGCCCAACAGGCGGGCGATACGGCGCAAGCCGTTGCCTTCCAGGTAGAGTTTGAGCGCCATCTGCCGGGTTTCCGGTGGGTAGCCTTGTTCTTTGGGAAACGGGCTATAGAGTTTGCCGCAGGCGTGACAGTGATAACGCTGGCTGCCGCAGGTGGTGCGGCCCGCCTTGGTCTGACGCACAGACGAGTTGCAGGAAGGACAGGTGAGGCTGGATGTATCCATGCCCAAATTATACCTGCAAATCTTTCGACACTCCCGGATGCGCCCTACCCTTGACAAGCCTCCGGTTCTTGCGTATAATTAGGAGGATATAGACGTTACTGTGGATCTCCTATCAACTGTCCAGGGTGTTGCTCTGCCGCATTCTGGGATTAGGCAAGCCGGTGACGTGCGTCTAGGGGGCTGTGGCTCAGCTGGGAGAGCGCCTCGTTCGCATCGAGGAGGTCAGCGGTTCGAATCCGCTCAGCTCCATCCTTTTAGAAGGTTCTGCGGCATTTCAATCTCCAATTAAGCGCCTCGTTGGTGTCTTGGCTGCCCTCTGACCTCCCCGATTGGAGGGCCAAATGCAAACTACAGCGCCTCGCTTGGCAAAAACGCCCGTCTCTGGGAGCGTG
>Ga0209810_1002695_pt1 | contig 20492 bp, 23 predicted proteins | sample Coa_R1_7_FD_187159 | JGI IMG/M metagenome (GOLD analysis project Ga0209810, IMG submission 187159) | Surface soil microbial communities from Centralia Pennsylvania, which are recovering from an underground coalmine fire - Coalmine... | ecosystem: Environmental > Terrestrial > Soil > Unclassified... | reverse complement strand
TGGCGGAAGTTCTAGTGTTTCCTGAGGCGTTTGCGCGTCTGGAGTCCGTGTTCAGCCCGGGAACGCCGCTGCTGGTCCGGGGGCGGGTCAGCGTGGAAGAGGCAGGCGTGCGTCTGATTGCCGCAGATGCCCGACCGGTAGACCAGACGGCCGTGGTGCAGGAGGCCCCGGTGTGCATCTGTCTGCGTGTGGCGGATCTGAGCGAAGAACTCGTCGAGCGTCTCGATCAGCTCCTGCAGGACGCGGCGGGGGCACGCCCGGTCTGGTTCGAGCTCGAGGGCGCCGACGGGACCGTGGCCACGGTGGAGACAGGCCGGCAGGTGCGCCTGAGCCCTGCCCTGGTGCGCCAGCTGCGCCAGCTTTGTGGGCCCGACGCTGTCCGCGCCGAGTTCTGAAGGCATGAAAGAGCCATCCGAAAAGCAGCGCGAACTGAACGAGCTCGAGCAGGATCTGAGCCGCCTGCAGGAGCTGGCCGCTCCCGGCGACGAAGCACGCGCGGAAATCGAACGCATCCGGCGGGAGATCGAGCAGCTGCGGCACGACCTGCTCGAACACGCCACCGCGTGGCAGCGCACGTTGCTCGCCCGGCACCCGCTGCGCCCCTACACCCTCGATTATGTCCGGTATTTGTTTGAGGGATTCAGTGAGCTGCACGGAGATCGTCTGTTTGGCGACGATCCGGCCATTGTCTGTGGGATGGCCCGCTTCCACGGACGGGCCGTGATCGTCGTGGGCCACCAGAAGGGCCGCGATATGAAAGAAAATCTGCGGCGTAATTTCGGGATGCCGCGGCCCGAGGGCTACCGGAAGGCTCTGCGCGTCATGCAGCTGGGCGCGAAGTTCGGCCGGCCGATCATCAGCTTTGTGGATACCCCGGGAGCCTATCCGGGCATTGACGCCGAAGAGCGCGGCCAGGCCGAGGCCATTGCGCGCAACCTGCGCGAAATGGCCCGGCTGCCCGTGCCGATCGTCGTCAACATCACTGGCGAAGGGGGCTCGGGCGGCGCGCTGGCCATTGCAGTGGGCGACCGCGTCCTGATGCTCGAAAATGCGATCTATTCGGTAATTTCTCCCGAGGGCTGCGCGTCGATCCTGTGGCGAGATCGGGCCCAGGCCGAACGAGCAGCAGAGGCGATGAAGATTACGGCCCACGACCTCAAAGCGCTTGGTGTTGTGGATGAAGTCGTTCCCGAACCGCCCGGCGGCGCGCATCAGAACCACGAGCAGGCGGCCCGGCTGCTCGAGCCGTATCTGGAGAAGGCGCTCGAGGAGCTTTCGCGACTGAATCCTCGGGAGCTTCTCGAGCTTCGCTACCGGAAGTACCGGCAGATGGGCCAGTTCGTTGAGCTCGACCAGATGCCGAAGCGGGGAACCCCGACGGATGCTTCTGCGTAGAGCAGAGTAGGGAGGATTCCATGTATTGCTGCCGGTGTGGAGCGGAACTGCCACAGCAGGCGCGTTTCTGCCCGAGCTGCGGCCAGCCCGTCGAGACGGCTTTGCCGGTTGGTAGCCGATCCCAGAAACACCTACCCGTGTTGGCGCTGCTGTGGGCGACTTACGCCGTGCTGGAGCTGGCCGTGGCGGGCTTGCGTGCATTTGCTGGAACCATCATCGCTCACTTTTGGTTCGGGCCCTGGGGTATGCCGGGCCGATGGATGCACGGGGTCATCTGGGGGTTGAGCCTTTATGCACTGATCCTTGGCCTGGCCGGGCTGGTTGGAGCCTGGGGAGCCTGGCAGCGCGAGCCTTGGAGCCGGCCGTTGTTGTTGGTATTGGGAGTTCTGGCTCTTCTTCATCTGCCCCTGGGGACTGCGCTGGGCCTGTATACACTGTGGGTATTGCTACCCGAGCAGGCCGCATCGATTTCACGGCCCACATGAACACCCACCGACCGAAGGTATTTGTGGTGTGTGATGGGTGCGGGCAGACCGTCCCGCCGGAGCACTGGAGACGCCGAATCGAACGTTTGCAGTGGGCCAGTCGATTCCGACCTGTCCACATCCGGCAGCTCGTTATCTGCGAAGCCCCACCTGAAAATCCCGCCGATGAACTCTACTTGCCTGCCACGGGAGCGGACGCGCCGGGGCCTACCCACTGGCTGGTAGAGGCGTTCCTGGAGGCCTACGGGCTGCCGCCAGCGGTCAGCCGCGAGGTGCTGCTGAAAACCCTGCAGCACCACGGCATTTTTGTCGCCGAGGCGGTGGAGTGCCCGGTCGAGCCGAGCGTCCGCGACCGGTTGCTGGTTGAACGAGAGCGTATTCTTTACGAACGAATTCGGTTCTCCTATCGCCCTCGGCATCTTCTTCTACTGACCGAACGGCTGAGGGCGCTGCCGGAATGGCTGCGGGAATCTGCCATCCCTTACGAGCAATTGCCCGCCACGGCGGGACCTCGCGTCATCGCAGCTGCGCTCAAGTAGCCCCTTGCCCAGGCAGTTGCGGAAGGACGCGCACAAATAGCTTCCCCACTGCTGTGGTAGAATCCTACGTGAGCCTGAAGGGAGCACATGCAAGCACGGCTTAAATTTGCTGTGGGCGCGGCGGTCATTGTGGCGACCGTTGTCTGGTTGGGGTGGCTGGGCGCCAGTCAGAGCAAGACCTATTACCACACAATTCCCGAGCTACAGGGTCTTGGGACCAAGGCCCAACACGAACGACTCCGGGTTTCCGGGACTGTTGTAAATGGTTCGATTCGCCGCTTGCCCGGGAGAGTGGATTTCGTTCTTGAGGAGCAGGGGCAGCGCCTGCCGGTGAGTTATGTAGGACGGGATCCGCTGCCGGATACGTTCACCGATGGGGCCCAGGCTCTGGTCGAAGGGCGCCTGATGCCCGACGGAAGATTCGTGGCTGTGCAGGTGCAGGCCAAATGCGCCTCGAAGTACGAGGCGATGCCGGAAACCGCGCCCGCCCGTTCCGCGCCGACAGGTCGAGCGGGGCAGGCGCCTCCGTAACGGGGGGCTGCTTTGAATCTCATCGGCTCCTATGCACTCCTTCTGGCTCTGCTGACCGCTGTCTATGCTTTTGTGGGAGGCATTGCAGGTCTTCGAACCCGCAATCCTTTGCTGCTGAGCAGCGCACGTCGTGCAGCGCTAGCGCTTTTCCCGCTCGTGAGCCTGGCGGTCGGGGCGTTGCTGTACGGCTTCGTTCGGGATGATTTTTCGCTGGCCTACGTCGTCGAACACAGCAGCCGCGATCTCCCCCTGCCGTACAAGCTCGCAGCCCTGTGGTCGGGGCAAGAAGGATCGCTGCTGTTCTGGAGCTGGCTGCTGACGGCCTACCTGTTCGCAGTGCTCTGGGTGAATCGGGGGCGGCATCCAGAGCTGATGCCCTATGTGGGGACGATTGTCGCCGGCGTGTCGATGTTTTTCCTGCTTTTGAATAACTTTGCCGCACAGCCATTTGGCTTGCTGGCCCAGCCGATGGCGTCGGGCGGACTGCAAATCCTGCGGCCGGCTGAAGGACGCGGACTGAACCCGCTGCTGCAGTATCCGGAGATGGTCGGGCATCCTCCCTTGTTGTACCTGGGCTACACCGGTTTCACCATTCCGTTTGCGTTTGCGCTGGCAGCCCTGCTGGCGCGTTATCCGGGAGAAAAGTGGATCCATCTGACCCGCCGCTGGGTCATGCTGGCCTGGGCTTTCCTGACGGCCGGGATTCTGGGCGGGGCGCACTGGGCCTACGCCGTGCTGGGCTGGGGAGGATACTGGGCCTGGGACCCTGTCGAAAATGCCAGCCTGATGCCCTGGCTGACTGGAACGGCTTTTCTGCACTCGGTGATGATGCAGGAAAAGCGGGGCATGCTCCGGGTGTGGAACGTCTGGTTGATCTTTGCCAGCTTTTTGCTCTCGGTCTTCGGCACCTTCCTCACGCGTAGCGGCGTGGTGAGCTCCGTGCATGCCTTTGCGCAGTCCTCGATTGGCACCTGGTTTGTCGTGTTCATTGTGCTGGTGCTAGCGATCTGCACCTGGGCGTTTGTCAGGAATCGCGACTATCTGCACAGTGACCACCGGCTTGATTCGCTGCTGTCACGCGAATCGAGTTTTCTCTTCAACAACCTGATTCTGCTGGCGGCGGCCTTCGCGGTGCTCTGGGGGACACTTTTTCCGGTCATTTCCGAGGCAGTGCAGGGAACCAAGATTTCCGTTGGCCCACCCTTTTTCAATCGCATCAACGTTCCCATCGGCCTCTTCCTCCTGTTTTTGACCGGTGTCGGTCCTCTGCTGGCCTGGCGGCGGACTTCGTGGTCGAGTCTGAAGAAAAGTTTCGGCTGGCCCGTGCTGGGGGCACTGGTGGCAGGTGCGGCAGCGTGGGAGGCGGGCTTCCGAGCGCTGTACTCGCTGATGTGCCTGATGCTGGCCGCGTTTGTCACGCTGACGATCGCGGGCGAGTTTTATCGTGGCGCGCGTGTGATCCGCGGGCGGACACAGATGTCTTTCCTGTCTGCACTGGGGACGCTGGCCTGGCGTAACACGCGACGCTATGGCGGCTACATCGTGCATTTTGGCATCGTCCTGATCTTCATCGGCCTGAGCGGTGCAGCGTTCAACCAGGACCGTCAGGACGATCTGCCCCCGGGATCGAAAATGCAGATTGGTCCCTACACCCTTGTCGCACAAACGCTCACCAGCGAGCCGGGACCCAACTACACCGCCGAACAGGCCACCATCGAGGTATTCCGCAACGGCCGATCGACATTGATGCTCTATCCCGCGCGCCGGTTCTACACGGCCAGTCAGGTCACCGAGACCATGGTGGCCATCTACTCCACGCTGCGGCACGACCTGTACGTCGTCTATGCTGGCCGGAATCCTGAAACCAATCAGCCGGTCATCCACGCCTATTTGAACCCGTTAGTGAAATGGATCTGGCTGGGAGGCGTGGTCGTTTTGCTCGGCACCATCCTGGCCATGCTCCCGGGCGCGGGACCCACATGGATGAAGCCAGCCGGGACGGGGGGTGCTGCAGCAGCCGCCGCGCTGACACCTGCGGGAACGGCCCGATGACGTCCGCATGGGTTCTGGCATTTGTCTGGCTTGCCATGGCGGTCGCTCCCTCGACGAGTGAGCGGGTGCAGCGGCTCGGCGAGCGCCTTAAATGCATGTGTGGCTGCAATCAGATCCTCACGCAGTGCAATCACGTCGGGTGCACGGTCTCGGCTCGGATGCTGCGAGAACTCAACGAGCGAGTGGGACGTAACGAGTCGGACGATCTCACGTTGCAATCTTTTGTTCAGGAGTACGGGCCTGAGGTCGCCATTGTGCCCAAGACGCGAGGATTCGATCTGACGGCGTGGGCGATGCCGGGGGTGGCTCTGGCGACAGGAATCGTGCTGGTGTTGTGGGTACTCTCGCGATGGCGGCGAGGGCCCGCAGCGGTTGAAGTGGGAGCGGTGCAGGAACGCCATCTGGCACAGGCCCGCCGGGAAACGGAGGACTAACCGATGGCCGCCGCCACGGTGTGCGCACTCCTCACAGCCGGACTTTTGGCTTTTCTGTGGCGCGTTCGGCCCGATCCTGGCGATCTGGCGCCGCACCGCTCGCAGCTGGATCGCTTGCTGGAACGCCGGGATACGATCTATGAAAACCTTCGCGATCTGCGCTTTGAATACCGGGCGGGGAAATTCTCGCAAGAGGATTACGAGCGCACGCGTCAGGCGCTCGAGCGGGAAGCCGCCATGGTTCTGGCGGAAATTGAGCGGCTGACCGAAAGCCCTGCCTCAGTGACGACGCGGCAGAAAGGCAGGTAACGTCGAATGCGTCGCTTGTACCGGATTCTGATCGGTGTCATGTTCCTCGCTGCGGCCGGTGCCGTTCGGGCGGGGACGGTGAGCGGCACAGTGCGGAACGGCACAACCGGGAAGCCCGTCTCGGGCGCCGATGTCATCCTGCTCAGTCTGCAAAACGCCATGGAGACCGTCGCCTCAACGAAAACCGCTCCCGACGGACATTTTCAGCTGGTGCATCCGAGCATTGGCCAGCAACCAATGCTGCTGCGCGCGGTTTACGAGGGTGTGAATTACCACCAGGCGCTGCCCCCGGGCCAGCCCGATCAGACAGTCGTGGTAGACGTCTTCGAAGCTACAACCGATGCCAGTGTGATGCATCTGACGACACGGCTGATTGCTCTGCAGCCGAACCAGTCGGTCTTGCTGGTCGGCGAAGAATACAGATTGACCAATCGCAGCCAGCCTCCGCGTGCCTACTTCCGTCCGCAGGGTTCGTTTACCTTCGCCCTTCCGCAGGGAGCAGAACTGGCGCAGGTTGAGGCCTGGGGACCTTCGGGGATGCCGGTCGTTCAGGGGACGCAGGATCTGGGCAACGGGCGTTACGGTATTTCCTTCCCCTTCCGCCCTGGGGAGAATGGTGTGCGGATTTCTTACCACATCCCCTATCCGAACGGACAGGCTACCGTTCAGTTTCCCTCTCTCCAGACTGCAGAAACGGTCATGGTGCTCGTTCCTCCAGGGGTGCAGCTCCTCGCAGAAGGGTTTCAGCCGGCCGGTAGCGAGCAGGGTTGGAATGTTTTCGTGCGGCAGGGATTGCGGGCCGACGATGAGCTGCGTGTCAGTCTGTCCGGCCAGGGGAGCCAGCCGCCTTCGGACCAAGCGACGGGGCAAGACCAGAGCCAGGGAAGTGCTGGGCAGCCGGCAGCCTCGTCGATCGTCGTGGTACCTCCGCTGCAGGGTCTGCGCACGGTGCTCCTGGTGGGGTTCGCAGGCCTTTTTGCGCTCGGCCTGCTGTACCTGTGGATGAAATGGAAACCGGCACGCCAGGCGAGCAGCCCGGGAACGAGCGAGATGGAACGCCGGGTTCAAACCAATCTGGAAGAACTCAAAGACCGCCTGTTCCGCATCGAGCTGCGCTATCAAGCGGGGACTCTTTCCGAACAGGAGTATCACCGGCAGCGCGAGCAAACGCTCCAGGCGCTGCGTGCCCTGGTGCGCGAGTAAACACGCTGGGCTGAGACAGCTGTGACGGAGCCTGTACTTCGAGTCGAGGGGATTGAAAAGCGCTACGGGCGGATCCGGGCACTCGCCGGGATCTGGTTGGAGGTGCAATCCGGCGAAACGCTCGCGCTCACCGGTGCCAACGGATCAGGCAAGACCACTCTACTGCGGATTCTTGCCGGGTTGGTCGCGCCCGACCGTGGCACGGTGACCTGGGCAGTGCGTCCGAGGCCGCGACTGGGCCTGGTCGGTCATCAAACCATGCTCTATGGAGATCTGACCGCCTGGGAAAATCTGCGTTTTTTTGCCCGTCTCAGCGGCACCACCGTGGCCCATGCGGAAGTCGACCGGTGGCTGGACGACGCTGGCCTGGGTGGGCGGGCGAGCGATTTGGTGCGCACCTTCTCGCGCGGCATGCGCCAGCGACTCGCCATCGTCCGTGCGCTGGTCACCGAACCCGGGGTTCTTCTGCTCGACGAACCCGGCGTCGGTCTGGATGCCAGCGGTCGCCAGTGGCTGGAGCGGCTGCTGCGGGAACAACAGCGAAAGGGAACGGCGATCATTTTCACGACACACGAAAACTGGCTTCTGGAAGCGGCCCATCGGGAGGTCCGTCTGGTCGAAGGCCGTATCGAGCAGCAGCGCTCGCTGCCTGCCGGTTTGCGGATTCCCTCAGTCCGGTGAACGTGCTGCGCAGAGCATGGGTGATTTGTGCCAAAGAACTGCGCGTCGAATTTCGCACGCACGAACTGACCCTTACGACCGGTTTTTTTGTTTTGCTCGTCGCGGGCATGTTCAGTTTCGCCTTCGAACCCTCTTCGACGGAAGCCCGCACGCTGGTGCCCGGTTTGCTCTGGCTGGCGTTTCTGTTTGCGGCTTCTCTGATGCTGCAGTTCAGTTTTTTGCGCGAGCAAACCGATGACACGCTGTCGGCCCTGCGCCTGGCTGCCAGCGATCCATTTGCCATTCTGCTGGGAAAGGCGGCTGCCAATGGTGCCTTGTTGTTCGGGATCGAACTTGTCTTCCTGCCAGTCTTTATTGTGTTCTACAACCTTCCCTTGAGCCTGCTTTCCGCCCCCCTGCTCGGTATATTGCTGGCAGCAACAGCAGGCCTATCGCTGGTGGGCAGTGCCTTTTCGGCTCTGGTGGCGCGGTCGCGGATGCGCGAATTGCTGCTGCCGTTGCTGCTGCTGCCGCTGCTTTCGCCGGTTTTGATCGCGGGGGCCGAGGCCACGGCCGAGATGTTTGATACGGGCAGCTCCGGCGGGCGCTGGTGGGGTATTGTGCTTGCGTTTGACGTAACCTATCTGGCGGCAGCGTGGCTGCTGGCCGATTTTGTCGTTCAGGAGTGACGCCTATGGGCAGAGGGCAGCGGGCGCTGGTCGCTGTGGCAGCGATCTGGCTGGCCTGGGCAGGCTATGCCATCTTCATTGTGGCGCCGATGGAACGCACCATGCGGGAACTGCAGCGTATCTTCTACATTCACGCTGCCAGCGGACTGGTAGGTTTGATCGCCTTCTTTGGCTCGTTTCTGGCCAGTGTGGGCTACCTGGCCAGCCGGCAGGACCGCTGGGACTGGCTGGCGCTGGCTCTGGTGGAAGCCGGCGAGGTGTTCTGCACGGTGGTCCTGGTTACCGGACCCATCTGGGCGCGCCCGGTATGGGGTATCTGGTGGACCTGGGATGCTCGCCTGACACTCACCTTCGTGCTCTGGTTGCTGTATGCTGGTTATCTGATGTTGCGGCGGCTCAGCGAGGATGCGGCGCGGCGCGCCATGCTGGCAGCCGTTTTCAATGTGTTCGCGTTCGTCGACGTTCCTCTGGTTTACTTCTCAATCCGGTGGTGGCGCACGCAACATCCAGGGCCGGTCATAGCTGGGGGGCCCGGCAGCGGATTGGATCCGCGCATGTGGCACGTCTTTCTGACGGTCTGGACGGGGCTGCTACTGCTTTTGCTCGTGTTTGTGCTCCAGCGGTATCGTGTGGCTGCCCTTGAGGCTGCCCTTGAGGAAGAAGAGTTAGCGCCGATGACGGACCGGGCGGTCAGGGAGCAGGCATCATGAAAAACTTCTGGAGCTTATTGGCTGCCTACGGCCTGGGCTGGGCCATTTTTTTCGGATACCTGCTCACGCTCCTGAAACGCCTGGGTCGGCTGGAGGAAAAATTGCGGCGACTGCAGGCCGCACGCCAGGTCTCACGACCGGAGTCCTAGACCCATGAACGAGCGCCGTCGGGTGGGAGTGGTGCTGTTCCAGCTGGGGGGGCCGGATCGGCTCTCAGCCGTGCAGCCCTTTCTCTTCAACCTGTTCAGCGACCCGGATATTTTCGATTTTCCCTTTGCCTGGCTAGCGCGCCGGCCGCTGGCCTGGCTGATCTCGGCGACGCGAGCCAGGCACGTTCGTGAACACTACGCAGCCATCGGCGGCGGTTCGCCGATCCGCGAGCAAACCGAGGGACAGGCACTGGCACTGGCCGAGGCTCTCGAACCGCATCTCGACGTCGCCGTGGTCATTGCCATGCGCTACTGGAAACCAACGACCGCAGAAGCGGTGCGACGACTGGCCCGCCTGCGGTTGGACGAGCTGGTGTTGCTGCCCCTTTATCCGCAGTACTCGCGCACAACCACCGGCAGCAGTCTGCGGGAATGGCGCCGACGGGCCAGGCCACTGGGCCTGCCTGAGCACGTCATCGATCACTTCTACGACCATCCCCTGTACTTGAGTGCGGTGGTCGAGCGGATCGAACAGGCCCTGGCGGAGTTTCGTCGCCCCGCAGAGGTGCATCTGGTCTTCAGTGCTCATGGCCTGCCCATCAGCGTGATTGCGGCCGGGGATCCCTATCAGAAGCAGGTCGAAGAGACGGTCCGCCTGGTGATGGAGCAGGGCGGATGGGGCAATCCGCACTGGCTTTGTTACCAGAGTCGCGTAGGGCCGCAGAAATGGCTGGAGCCCTCGCTGACGGATCTGCTCGAGCGTCTGGCTCGCCAGGGTGTGAAGAGCGTCCTCGTCGTGCCCATTTCTTTCGTGAGCGATCATATTGAAACCCTGTACGAAATCAACCTGGAGGCACGGGCCCTGGCGACGAGTCACGGCATCGAAGAATTCGCCATGATGCGGTCCCTCGGGAATTCTCCGCGGTTTATCGCGGCCCTGGCCGATCTCGTGTTGGGGGCCGTTTCTTCGCGGGAAACGCTGTCGGTGAGCCTCAATTCGTTGAGCTCTGATTGAAGCGGTCCGGGTGCGCTTGACAGCATTCGTTTCGACGCATATAAATTTGCGGCTGGGCTCGTTCCGTACAGTGCGCGGCAGCAGCCTGTCGGACTTCAAACTGTAGGCCCGGCCAACGATCAACGATTCATGGCAGAATCGAGCGAAGGGAAGCGCCAGCAGACTGTACCCACGACCGGCGGCCCAGCCGCAGGCCCATCCGAAGAAGCCATCAATCGGGGCCGGCGCCGCATCATCCTGTCTTGCATCTGGGGCTACCTGGGCGTGAACTTTTTGATGTTTCTCCGGTACTTCTTCCCGCGCGCCCTGTACGAGCCGAATCCGGTTGTGTCCATCGGATATCCTTCCGATTTTGCGCTGGGGGTGGATCAGAGATTCCTCAACGCCTATCGCATCTGGCCCGTCCGTGAGCCGGGCCGGTTGTTTGTGATCTACGCACAGTGCACGCATCTCGGCTGCACACCGGATTGGAAGGAGTCGGAACACATCTTCAAATGCCCGTGCCATGGGAGCGGCTATGACAGCGAAGGAATCAACTTCGAAGGTCCGGCGCCCCGGCCAATGGACCGCTGCCATGTCGAGCTGGATGCAACCGGGCAGATCGTGGTGAATACCGCGATTCGCTATATCAATGATCCGGCATCCGGGGTGAATCAGTTCAACGATCCGGGATCCTACATCGTTGTCTGAAGGGGCCCAGAGGCGGCAGGCAGCATGACAGAAGTCAAGCACACCGGTGGGGGAACGGGGCTGGCGGAGCAGGTGGAGCAGCGACTGCAAGCCTTCCGCCAGTGGCTGGAAGAGAAGTGGGGCGAGCAGGTCGAAGAGCTCCGGCGCCCGGAAGAAACACAGCTCTACCGTGCTTTTTTCCGGGTGGGGCGAACCGACGACGCACGCAATCGCGCTCTGCACACGCTCAACAATCTGTTCCTGCACATCCATCCGGTCAAGGTCAACCGCGATGCCGTGCGCTACAGCTACACGTGGGGGATGGGCGGCATCAGCTTTTATCTGTTCCTGGTGCTGCTGTTCACGGGCGTGCTGCTGATGTTCTACTACCACCCCACGAAGGTGCAGGCGTTCCGCGACATTCTCTCCCTCGAGCATGACGTTCCCTTTGGCCTGCTGTTGCGCAATATGCATCGCTGGGCCGCGCACCTGATGATCATTGCCGTCTGGCTGCACATGCTGCGGGTGTTTCTTACGGGTTCCTACAAGCGGCCACGCGAGTTCAACTGGTGCGTGGGTGTGCTCCTGCTGGTACTGACGATGCTGTTGTCGTTTACAGGCTATCTGCTGCCGGACGATCAGCTCGGGTTCTGGGCGGTCACGGTGGGTACCAATATGGCGCGGGCCACACCCCTGCTCGGGCATGAAGGACCTTTCGGGCCGCAACTCGGCATGACACCCTATAACGATGTCCGATTCGCCCTGCTCGGGGGATCGATTGTAGACGCCAATGCGCTGTTGCGGGCCTACATCTGGCACTGCATCGCGCTGCCGCTGATGATTTCCGTCTTCTTCGGCGTGCATTTCTGGCGGGTGCGGAAAGATGGGGGCATTTCCGGTCCTTCGCCGGTCATGCTGGAAAGCGAAATGCTGGACTGAGGCGCGACGGAGCTATGTTCGGCGACTGGCATCAACTCTGGGAGATCATCAGCAACCCGGACAACGTGCCGGTGCTGGCCCTGATCTTTCTGGTGCCGTTTTTCACCTGGTTCGGACTGCGGCAGGCACGGGCTAATGACCGGCTGATCGCCCAGCTCGAAGCGGATCCCGAAAAGGCACGGACGCACCATCGCAAAACGCAGCCGTATCACCCGAGCTGGCCACGAGAAGTACACGTGTGGCCCTATCTGCTGCGCGTCGAGCTGCTGGCGGCGGTGATTGTCACGATCATTCTTACGGTGTGGGCGCTGTCCGTGAATGCCCCGCTCGAAGAGCCGGCCAATGCTTCGATCACGATGAACCCGGCCAAGGCTCCGTGGTATTTCCTGGGCCTGCAGGAAATGCTGGAGTACTTCGATCCGTGGATGGCCGGTGTGGTGATGCCCACTCTGATTATTTTCGGATTGATGGCCATCCCGTTCATTGATGCGAACCCGCTGGGCAACGGCTACTACACCTATCGCCAGCGGCGCTTTGCTATCTGGACGTTCCTGATTGGGTTCGAGGGCCTGTGGCTGGTGCTGATTCTGATCGGCACGTTCCTGCGCGGTCCTGGCTTCATGTTGTTTTGGCCCACGCAGACCTGGGATCCCGATCGAATTGAATTCATGGCCAACAGAAATCTCGACGATCTGTTCGGCATCGACGGCCGCTGGCTGGCGCATTTGCTCCCGGCCAGTCAGAAGCCGTTTGCGGCCATCTGGGCCCGCGGCCTGTTCGGCATCATTCCGGTGACGCTCTATGTCGTCGGCGCTGCCTACCTGTTCTATCGCATCCTGAATGCGACCGACTTCAGCCGCAAGATTTTTCGCCGGATGAGCCTGCTGCAGGTCGTGGTCATGGAGTTCTTTTTGATCTTGATGCTGTCCCTGCCGCTGACAATTTTCCTGCGGTTGGCGTTTCGCATTAAGTACGTCTGGGAAACGCCCTGGTTCAGCATTTGAGCCGGACATCTTGACGAACGAGGTGCACAGAGGTGGCTGCCCAACTTGCGCCGCCGGATGACCCAATCACCAGCCGGTCGTTGGCCCGGCCCCTGTTGGTGGCCGGTCTGCTCCTGCTGGCCGTGCTGGGATGGGCCATTTATCAGGAGGAGATCGGACTGCGCCCTTGGCGCAGTTATCAGCAACGATTTGCCCGCGCATATGCGGCTTACCTTGAGAAACGCTTAGCCGAACGCCGACGCGCCGAGCAGCAGGTGCACGCATCGGCTGAGTACCAGCAGCTGCGGGCTACCGTCGAAGCTCTGCGACGCACCACCGAGGCGGAAGATCAGCGCCTCGAGCAGCAGATGAATTTGATCGAGGAACAGCGCGCGGCTCTGCTCTCGACCTTTCAGACGGTCCGAAGTTACGTCGGGGCACTCACCTACGAATACGAGGAAATTCCCGAGACGCCAGCCTACCGGCAGGAGAAGCAAGCACGCTTTCGGCGGCTGCAACAGGCCCTGGCGGAGAAACATCGCATCCAATGGCCTTTGGGCAATGGCCGGACCGAGATCCGCTATCTGAATTACGACCAGCTCAATGCGCAGTTCAATGCTTTGCTCGAGGAGAAAGCCCGGCTGATGGAAGAGCGGGGCCGCGTGGATCAGCCGCTGAAGGATGCCGAATCCAAACTGGCGGCCTTTGAAGCACAAAAACTCCCCGGGTTGACTGCAGCCCAGCTTCAGGGGTTGCTGGAGCGCGTCCGGAATCTAGATCTTCAGGTTCGCCAGATCTATGTGAACCCTCCGGGACGTGCCCTGAACTATCTCGGAGGCGGGATGCTTGTTGACCGGTGCCAGTCCTGCCATCTGGGCACGGATCCTTCACTGGTTCCCCCGGGTATGACCCTTACGAAGGCGGATCTCGGGATGGCCAACAGCCACGACGCACCTTTCGCATCGCATCCCGACCCGGAGCTGCTGCGGATTCATCCGGTGGAGCGGTTCGGTTGTGCCACCTGTCATGGAGGCAACGGATGGGCTCTCGATAGCGTGCGAACGGCCCATGGCCGCTATCCCCACTGGTTGTGGCCGCTCTACTACCCGGAAAACTACCAGGCCGGATGCCAAACCTGTCACTCCGCTGACGCCTATACGGATTTCGCCACGGTACTCAATCGGGGACGGTACCTCTACCGTGTCAAGGGATGCATTGGCTGTCACAAGTACCAGGGCTTCGATGACCAGGCCGATCAGCTGGCCGACGCTCAGCGGTTGATCCGGCAACTGGAGCGGGACAAGCAGCATAACATTGAAGAAGCAGCACGCCTGAACCGGCTCGGCGACCAGGCTCCCGATAACGCGACCGCACAGCGGTACTACGCTCAGGCTGCCGCCCTGACCTTGCGCAACAGCCAGATTGACACGCGCATCGACGTGCTCGACCATCAGGTGCATGACCTGTTCCAGGAAGTTAAGCGTGTGGGCCCGAATCTGAAGGAAATCCGGCTCAAACTGCAGCGGGACTGGATTCCGTACTGGCTCGAGCACACGCACGAATTCGACCCCAACGCGCAGATGCCGCAGTTTCGGCTGCAACCTGAAGAGGTACGTGCCATCGCTGCTTTTATCTGGCAGGATGCTCTGAAGGGACCGGCGCTGCCGCATCAACCGGCTGGTGACCCCGTGCACGGGCGGCAGTTGCTCTATGAACGCGGCTGTCTGGCGTGTCATTCCGTGGGAGCCGGGGCCCAGCGTATCGGCGGTGATTTCGCCGCGAACCTGAGCCGAGAGGGGGAAAAGGCCAATTACGATTACCTGGTGCGGTGGATTTACAATCCGCATCTGCGCACCGCTCCCTACTGCCCCTACGAGCACCGCGACCTGACACCCGAAGATTACGCCCGCCACGGCCTGCCATTTCTCTTCGATGCCGAACACTCCCGATGCCCGAACGACGGCCACGAGCTGGAAGTCGCCGAGCCCACAGTGATGCCGAGTTTCCGCTTGAGCTGGCAGGATGCGCGGGATATCGCCAGCTTTTTGATGACTCAGAAGCAGCCCAATGCGCGCTATGCGCCCGCGACCTACATGGATGATCCCAAGTTGTTCGCTGAGGGCCGCGCGCTGGTCCGCTTCTACGGTTGCGCCGGCTGCCACGAAATCGCCGGGCTCGAGGACGAAGGCCGGATTGGAACCGAGCTGACGACCGAAGGCAGCAAGCCACTGGATCGTCTCGATTTCGGGTTCCTGCTGACCAGCGCCAAGCGAGGAATTCTGCCCGACGGATCTAAGTCACCTCGAGGGCCCTGGTACGACCTCAAAGGGTTCTTCGACACCAAGCTGCGGCAGCCCAACGTTTTTGACCGGCAGCGCTATCTGCCCAATCCACGGGATCGGCTGCACATGCCCACGCCCGCCCTCAGCGCCGAGGATATCAACGCGCTGACCAGTTTCCTCCTGGGTAGCGTGGATACGACGACCATCCCCCCGGACTATCTGTACCGGCCGACCGACGCACGACGCGCGGTTCAGCAGGGCTGGTGGATCGTTACCAAGTACAACTGCACAGGGTGCCATCAGATTGGAATTGGCCAACACACAGTTCTCGAGACCCTACCCCAGTTCCAGGGAGAAAATCGGGCCAATCTCCCGCCCATTCTGACGTTCGAGGGAGCACGGGTCAATCCGGAATGGCTGAAAAAATTCCTGGCGAACCCCGCCCTGAGTACGACGGATACGAACCGCAACGGTGTGCGCACCTATTTGCAGGTCCGCATGCCCAGCTTTTTCCTCTCTGACAACGAAATTCGCATTTTGGTCAGTTTCTTCCAGGCGCTGGCCAGCCAACCGCAGCAGTTTATTCCACCCGTGTTGAAGCCATTGACGCCAGCCGAGGTTCGCATGGCGCGAGAGATTTTCGTCTCGCCGGCAGCCCCGTGCCTGAAGTGCCACATGACGGGTAATCCCGCTCATGACCGGACGGCATCGGCACCGAACTTCCTCATCGCCCGCGAGCGGCTGCAACCGGATTGGACGCGCCGCTGGATGATCGCGCCGGCCTCAATGGCGCCGGGCACGGCGATGCCTTCGAACCTCTTTCGGTTCGAAAATGGTCGCTGGGTCTTCAACGGCCCGCTTCCGCCCGACTTGAAAAATTATCCAGGTGACCAGGTCGATCTGCTGGTACGCTATATGTTTCAGCTCACTCCCCAGGAGCAGCAGGCGTTGGCCGGACGTACTCCAGCCGGCACTGCTTCGCGCGGGAGCCGATAGGACATCGTGAGGGTATACTAGGCATCGAGCAGTTCAGCTCGGGTTTATAGCAATCCATCGAGGGAGGGTCAGATGAAACGTACGGCAGCCCATTTGCTCATGGCCGGGGCTGTGTCGCTGTTGTTGACAGGCTGTGGCAAAAAGGAGGCGGAAAAGCCTGCCGAGCAGCCGGCTGCGCCTGCGCCGGCAGTCAACCCGGAAACCGCGGGAGTGATTACCGGTAAGGTCACCCTGTCCGGCACTCCGCCGAAGATGATGATCATCCGGATGGGGGCCGAGCCCGCCTGCGAAAAGGAGCACAAACAGCCCGTGCACGCGGAAGACGTCGTCGTGGGCAATGACAGCGCACTTGAAAATGTCGTGGTGTACATCAAATCCGGTCTGGGCAACTATTCCTATCCGGCCCCGTCGGAGCCCGCGAAGCTGGATCAGGTCGGCTGCATGTATGTGCCCCACGTGGTGGCGTTAATGGCCGGGCAGCAGCTCGAGGTGCTCAACAGCGATCCGGTGACACATAACATCCACCCGCTTCCCAAGGACAACCGGGAGTGGAACGAATCGCAGCCCCCGAATTCGTCGCCGATTATTAAAGAATTTACGCGTCCGGAATTGAGCATTCCTGTCAAGTGCAATATCCACCCCTGGATGAAAGCCTACATTTGCGTGTTCAACCACCCCTATTTCGCCGTGACGGGAACGGATGGTACATTTACCATCAAAAACGTTCCACCGGGAACGTACACGGTGGCGGCGTGGCAGGAGAAGTACGGAACGCAGGAGACTCAGGTGACGGTCAGCGCCAAGGAGACCAAAACCGTCAACTTTACCTTCAAGGCAGAGTAGGAGCTGAGGGAGGCGGATCGTCAGGTGGCGATCCGCCTCGTGCAACAGGTCAACCGTGATGGGCGTGCAGGCAACAGCGTCCCGGCAACTCCGGCGCCGGCTGCTCCACCGCTACAGCGTTGTGGTGGCCGTCGCGACCTTCGTGCTGTTGATTGCCGGCGCCCTGGTGACCAGCAATGACGCCGGCCTGGCCGTCCCCGACTGGCCCCTGTCTTACGGTTCGCTGTTCCCTCCCATGCATGGGGGGATTGTCTATGAACATGGTCATCGAATGATTGCCGGGCTGGTAGGGTTACTCACGATGGGCCTGGCCGTAGTTTTCTGGAAATGGGAAAGACGACTCTGGGTACGCGGTCTGGCTGTGGCTGCGTTCGGACTCATCGTGATCCAGGCTGTTCTGGGCGGCATCACGGTTCTGTTCTATCTACCGGCGTGGGTGTCCACGGCGCATGCCACCGTTGGGCAGTTGTTCTTTTGCACGGTCGTTAGCCTCGTGATGTTCACAGGCGACTGGTGGCAGAGCGAGAGCACGCAACTGGAGCCGCAGACGGTTGCCCCCATCCGGGGGTTAGCCTGGAGCGCAGTCGCTGCCATCTTCGTACAACTGGTTCTGGGTGCGGCATTTCGCCACCGCGCATTTAGTCTCATTCCGCATCTGGTGTGCGCCTTTGTGGTCACTGGAGTGGTCAGCGCGGCGGGAGCCACCGCATGGATTCGTTTGGGCCATTACCCGGTGGTGAAAACAGCAGCGCTTCGTCTTCTGCTCTTGCTGGGAGGGCAGCTGACACTGGGCGGCTTTGCCTATTGGGCGGTACAGTTTCAACAGCAAGCCCCTCAGCCGTTGCCGCTGCCGGTGACCATCACTGTAGCCCACGTCGTCACCGGGGCCCTTACCCTGGCCGCCGCCCTCTGGCTTGCTCTCTGCATAGAACGTCTGCGTCAACCCGGCACGGTCCTGGTGTCGGCTGTGCCAGCACTCCAGGTGCAGGGCAGGCACAGCGCATGACCACAGCGCGCGCAGCCACACAGGTCGTTCCGGCGACGCGTCTGGCGGCCTACGTCAGCCTGAGCAAGCCGGACGTTACGTTTCTCGTGCTGGTCACCACACTGGCGGGCTTCTACATGGGCGCCCCGGGACCGTTGGACTGGAATTTGCTCGGCGCGACGGTGCTGGGTACGGCTCTGCTCGCGGCGGGAACAATGGCGTTGAACCACTACGTCGAGCGGGATACCGACAGCCGTATGCACCGCACAGCGGGCCGCCCTCTGCCTGCCGGCGTTCTCTCTCCGAGCGAAGTGCTCCGCTTCGGCATAGGCCTGACGGCCACCGGTGCTGCGATTTTGATGCTGCGGGTCGGGTTGTTGCCGTGTCTGCTGGGTGTCGCCACCACAGGGTTGTACCTGGGCGTGTACACACCTTTGAAGCGGCAGTCCGTCCATGCGACCACGGTGGGTTCTTTCCCTGGCGCCCTGCCACCTCTGATTGGCTGGGCGGCGGCCAGCGGCCATCTGGATCGGAATGCCTGGATTCTTTTTGCCATTCTGTTTTTCTGGCAGTTTCCGCATTTCCTCTCTATCGCCTGGGTCTATAGAAAGGACTATGCACGGGCAGGACTGCGGATGCTGCCGGTGGTTGATGACACTGGTACGGCCACCTTTCGACAGATCTTGCTGGCAACGGCGGCTCTGGTGCTGAGCAGTTTGCTGCCCTCGGTGACAGGGTTGACTGGGATTACCTACTTTTTCGGCGCACTCATTCTGGGGATGGCTCTGCTCCAAATTTGTTTGTGGGCAGAGCGTGAGCGCACCAACCGCCGGGTCCGCTGGATCATGCACGCGTCGGCGATTTACCTGCCGTTCCTGCTGGCCGTGATGATGCTAGACCGAATATCATGAGTCACATTGAAGGGCGTTGAACATGGAACTTTTCTGGATCTGCACGTTGCTGGCTCTTCTGGGATTGGCCGGTGTGGTTCTGACCTTCCTGAGTGGTCTGACCTCGGCTGGGGTAGATGGACTTTTTCTCGCGCTGGTCGGTCTGCTGGTAGCTGCCATCTTCGGCGTCCAGGCCCTGTGGCTGGCGCGGCAATTCGGCTGGCTCCGGCTGCGATCCAGGTCACCCAGGCGGCAGGGGGCGATGCCGGAGGGGGGTACCTCGTCGAGGGAATCGCATGTTGCTGTTGGCGGCATGCAGCGGTAATTTGGATCCAGGGATTTCAGGATCCACGCTGTGACCCTGCCCGCGTGGAACGCCACGCTGAACGCGGCCAGTGCCGCTTGCCTCGTGGCCGGCTACCTGGCCATTCGCCGGCGAAAGGTTCGCTGGCACCGCGCATGTATGCTGACCGCATTTATCCTCTCCAGCGCGTTTCTGGCCGGCTACCTGCTGTTCCATGCCCGTGCTGGCATCGTCCATTTCCAAGGCGATGGCTGGCTGCACGTTGTGTACCTGCTGATTCTGATCCCTCATTCGATTCTCGCAGCGGTGGTGGCGCCCGCCGCTGTAGCGGTCATTGGAATGGCTCTGCGCAAGCGCTGGGCACTGCACCGGCGGCTGGCGCGCTGGCTGCTCCCGGCCTGGGTGTACGTTTCGGTGACCGGCGTCGTGGTTTATTATCTTCTGTTCGTCTTCCCCCGACTGCGGTGACACGCGCCCCGACGCAATTTGTTCGGAACGGCGGAAGTTGAAGGAAGAATGGTGTCCGCGGTCAGCAGTCATTCTCGCGGTGTTCGACCGGCCTGGAGCGCACTGGTCGTTGCGCTGGCCACTGCGGCCGTGGTCATTCCCTTCCTGTTCTGGCAGTCCACCTGGTTTGGCAGGCCACTGAGCGATCAGGAGATGGACGAATACCTCACCCATCTGGACCGGCCACGGCGCACCCAGCATGCGCTCTCTCAACTGGCCGACCGCATGATGCACAGCGATCGCTCGGTGCGTCGCTGGTACCCGGCGCTGCTGCAACTCAGTCGTTGCCCGATCCCGGAAATTCGGGAAATGGTCGCCTGGGCAATGGGCCAGGACAATCGTGTCCCGGAATTCCAGCAGGCCCTGCATGACTTGTTGCGGGATCGCAACCCTCTGGTGCGCATGAACGCGGCCTTGGCCCTGGTGCGGTTCGGCGATGCTTCGGGGCACGCCGAGCTGCGGCAAATGCTGCTCGGGATGACCGTCAGCGCCCCGGCCTCCGGAATGCTTCGCCAGGAGCGAGGCCTTGACGATGAGGTCGGGACGGGCGCGCTCATCGCGCGTGTGAAAGGAGCTGCAGGCAGCGTAGAAATCCGTTCGCCGATTCCAGGAAGCCTCGGTCGCTGGCTTGCTGAGGATCGAAGCCCGGTTCGCACGGGCCAGCCAGTCGCCTGGATCCGTCCAGCCCCGGAAGTCGTCTGGGAAGCACTGCGCGGAATGTACCTGATCGGGCAGCCTGACGATCTCGACGTGATTGCACCTTATGCCCGCGGTGTTCCCGGCATGCCGGCAAAGGTGGCCTTGCAGGCACGTGCCACCGCGGATGCTATCCGTCAGCGGGCCAAACAGGAACAAAGCCAGCCAGAGCCGTAAGCTATGCCTCGGGGTAAGGCTCGGTGGGAATGGAGCGGAACCCTAAGGGG
>Ga0209810_1002694_pt1 | contig 20498 bp, 22 predicted proteins | sample Coa_R1_7_FD_187159 | JGI IMG/M metagenome (GOLD analysis project Ga0209810, IMG submission 187159) | Surface soil microbial communities from Centralia Pennsylvania, which are recovering from an underground coalmine fire - Coalmine... | ecosystem: Environmental > Terrestrial > Soil > Unclassified... | reverse complement strand
CCTCCCGACCGGCGTGGTCGTCTCGATGCAGGACGAGAAGTCCCAGCTGCAGAACCGGGAGAAGGCGATGCGCGTGCTCCGCGCACGCCTCTACGAGCGCGAGCTCGAGAAGCAGCGGGCGGAGCTAGACGCGACGCGCCGCTCGCAGATCGGATCGGGCGAGCGGGCCGAGAAGATCCGGACGTACAACTTCCCCGAGAATCGGCTCACCGACCACCGCGTCAAGCTGACCGTGCACCAGCTCGACCGGATCCTGCAGGGGGAGCTCGACGACTTCACCGAGGCGCTGACGACCGACGACCGGCGCCGCGCTTTGGGTGAGTGACCGTTCGCGAAGCGCTTCGCGAGGCCGAGCGACGCCTCACCGTGGCCGGTGTAGACACGCCCCGGGTCGACGCCGAGTGGCTCGTCGCGCATCTCCTCGGCACGACGCGCTCCGGCCTGGCGGCAAGGCTCGGTGACGAAGTACGAGGGCTCGAGCCGTTGCTCGCCCGGCGGGAGGCGCGCGAGCCGCTCGCCTACGTGCTGGGGGAGTGGGGCTTCAGGCGGCTGACGCTCAAGACCGACGCCCGCGCGCTCGTGCCGCGTCCCGAGACGGAGACGCTCGTCGAGCGCGCGCTCGCGGTCGCGGCGGAGATCACGCGGCAGCCGCGGTTCCTCGACGTCGGCGTCGGCTCGGGCGCCGTCGCGCTCGCGCTGAAGGACGAGCGGCCGGATGCGCAGGTGACCGGCGTCGACGTCTCGCCCGAGGCGCTCGCGCTCGCGAGGGAGAACGCGGAGCGCCTAGGGCTCGAGGTCGAGCTGCGGGAGGGCGACGGCGTCGCGGCGGCAGCCGAGGGCTGGGATGTCGTCGTGGCCAACCCGCCTTATGTCGAGAGCCTCGACGAGGTCGAGCCGGAATTGCGCTGGGAACCGGCTGTCGCCCTGGTCGGCCGCGGCGAGCACGAGCGGATCGCACGGGCGGTGAAGGCGCGTTTCGTCGTCTTCGAGGTCGGAGACGGACAGGCGCCGAGGGTCGCCGCGATGCTCGAGCGGCTCGGCTGCCTCGACGTCGCGACCACGGCCGACCTCACGGGCCGCGCTAGGGTCGTCGAGGCGAGGCTGCCGTGATCGACATCTTCACCACGCCGGACGGGCTCACTCTCTCGTACGAGCGACGGGGGAGCGGCCCGCTGCTCGTCTGCCACCCGGGCGGGCCGGGCGGTTCGGCCGCAGAGTTCCTCGGCTTCGCGGGCCTCGACGACACCTTCGAGCTCCTGCTCTTCAGCCCGCGTGGCTCGCACGGATCCGACCCTGCGGACGACTACTCGCTCCGGTCGTACGTCGCCGACGTCGAGGCGCTGCGCCAGCATCTCCGCGTCGAGCAGCTCGACTTGCTCGGCTTCTCCCACGGCGGCTGTGTCGCGATCGCCTACGCCGCCGCGCACCCGGCCAATGTCCGCCGCCTCGCGCTCGTCGACACGCTCGCCGTCTGGGGCGACGAGGCCGAGGCGGCGCAGGCGCGCGCGATCGAGAGTCGCAGCGGCGAGCCGTGGTTCGCGGAGGCCGCGCAGGCGATCGAGGAGGAGCAGGCCGGCGAGTTCGCCTCGGCCGCGGAGCTGATCGCCAACCTGCGGCGACAGATCCCGCTCTACTTCCACCGTTGGGAGGGCAACGAGAAGGTCGGCCTCCTCCTCGCCGAGGACTTCGCGCATGCGGAGCCGTTGCACCACTTCAACACGGTGGAGTTCCCGACGTTCGACCTCCGGCCCGAGCTGCGGAAGATCGAAGCCGACACGCTCGTCGTCGCCGGCGAGGACGACTTCATATGCGGTCCCGTCTGCGCGGAGGCGATCGTCCGCGGGCTGCCCGACGCGCGGCTCGTCACGATCCCCGATTCCGGCCACTTCGTCTACGTCGAGCAGCCCGAGGCGTTCCGCGCGGCCCTGACCGACTTCCTGCTGTGAGCGAAAGAGCGGTCGCGGCTCTGCGCGCCGGGCAGGCCGTGATCCTCCCGACGGACACCGTCTACGGACTCTGCGCGCTCCCGGGCCACGAGGACGTGCTGTACGAGCTCAAGGGCCGCGACCGCTCGAAGCCCGTGGCGCTGCTGGCCGCGGAGGTCGACGCGCTCGTCCGTACCGTGCCCGGGCTCGAGCGATCCGTCCTCGAGCGGTACCTGCCGGGGCCGTACACGCTCGTGGTGGGAGAGCCGCCGGTCGGGGTGCGCGTCCCAAAGCTGCCGCCGGCCGCGGCCGAGGTCGTCCAAGCGGTCGGCGTCGTCGCAGCCACGAGCGCGAATCGCTCGGGCGGACCGGATCCGAGGCGCGTCGAGGACGTTCCGGAGGAGATTCGAGCCACCTGCGGCGCCGTCGTCGAGGCGGGCGAGCTGCCCGGCGTGCCGTCCACGGTGATCGACCTGACCGGACCCGAGCCGCGCGTCCTCCGCCAGGGCGCGGGCGCCGCCCGTCCGCCCGAGTAGCATCCACTCCGTGGCCACGAAGCAGGCGACGTTCCAGGAGCTGAAGCACGCAGGCCTCGACGAGGTCGACCCCGAGATCGCGCGGCTCCTCGGCGACGAGCTCGAGCGTCAGCGCGGCCAGATCGAGCTGATCGCCTCGGAGAACTTCACGTGGCCGGCCGTGCTCGAGGCCATCGGCTCGGTGCCGACCAACAAGTACGCGGAGGGCTATCCGGGCCGGCGCTACTACGGCGGCTGCGAGGTGGTCGACGAGATCGAGCAGCTCGCGATCGACCGCGCGAAGGAGCTGTTCGGCGCCGAGCACGCGAACGTCCAGCCGCACGCCGGCGCGCAGACCAACATGGCGGTCTACGCGGCGGTGATGCAGCCGGGCGACACGCTGATGGCGCTCGCCCTCAACCAGGGCGGCCACCTCACCCACGGTCACAAGGTCAACTTCTCGGGCCGTCTCTACGACGTCGCGCACTACGAGGTCTCCCGCGCCACGATGACCGTCGACTACGACGACGTGCTCGCGAAGGCCAAGGAAGTGCGGCCGAAGGTGATCGTCTGCGGCGGCTCCGCCTATCCGCGCACGGTCGAGGCCGAGCGGTTCCGCACCATCGCCGACGAGGTAGATGCGCTCCTCGTCTGCGACATGGCGCATTTCGCGGGGCTCGTCGCCGCGGGCCTGCATCCCAATCCCGTGGAGCACTGCGACTTCGTCACCTCGACGACGCACAAGACGCTCGCAGGGCCGCGGGCCGGCTTCATCCTCTGCCGCGAGGAGCACGCGAAGGCTCTCGACTCCGCCGTGATGCCGGGCATGCAAGGCGGCCCGCTCGAGCACACGATCGCAGCGAAGGCGACGTGCTTCCGGATCGCGATGACCGACGCCTTTCGCGAGTACCAGGCGCAGATCCGCCGGAACGCCGACGTGCTCGCCGAGGCGCTGCTCGAAGGCGGGCTCTCGCTCGTGACCGGCGGCACCGATACGCACCTCCTCCTCGTCGACCTGCGCGAGTCGGAGTGGACGGGCAAGGCGGCCGAGGAGCGGCTGCACGAGATCGACGTCACCGTCAACCGCAACACGATCCCGTTCGACGAGCGGTCGCCGTTCGTGACCTCGGGCATCCGGCTCGGCTCGCCGGCGATGACGATGCGCGGCTTCGACGAGGACGACTTCCGCGAGGTGGGGCAGATCATCTGCGAGGCGCTCACCGAGTCGCCCGATCTGGACGGGCTCCGCGCACGGGTCGCGGCGCTCTGCGCGAAGCGGCCGCTCTACGAGGGCTTCCGCGGCTATACGACGTACGTCGCTTGACGGAACCGCGTCTTACCGTCGTCGATCATCCGCTGGTCCAGCACAAGCTCGGTTACCTCCGCGACAAGGGGACGCCGACCGTCCACTTCCGCAAGCTCGCGAACGAGATCACGCTCCTCCTCACGTACGAGGCCACGAAGGACATGCCGACCGAGGGCGCAGAGGTCGAGACGCCGCTCGAGCGCATGACGGTGCAGCGCATCTCCGGCAAGAAGGTCGCGGTCTGCCCGGTGCTGCGCGCGGGAATCGGGATGCTCGACGGCGTCCTCTCGCTCGTCTCGAGCGCGCGCGTCGGTTTCGTCGGGATGTACCGCGACGAGGAGACGCTCGAGCCCGTCCAGTACTACCTCAAGCTGCCCGACGACCTGTCCGACCGGGATGCGATCGTCCTCGACCCGATGCTCGCGACCGGCCACTCGAGCTGCGCCGCAATCGCGGCGGTGAAGGAGGCGGGAGCGCAATCGGTGACGCTCGTCTGCATCGTCGCGGCGCCGCCGGGGATCGAGGAGGTCCATCGCCGGCATCCGGACGTGCACGTCGTCTGCGCCGCGGTCGACCGCGCCCTGAACGAGCACGGCTTCATCGTGCCCGGTCTCGGCGATGCCGGAGACCGCCTGTACGGAACGAAATGAGCGCGCGCTCGCGCTCCCTTGTGTGCCCCAGGTAAAGGAAGCGACTAGTGAGCGCGACGGTGGGAATAGACTGCCGTACGCCCTGCGGACAGGGGACGCGGCGGCAGCGCTCGGTAACGAGAAAGAGGAGGAAACAGATGCAGTCGGTTGGTTCGGGAACGCGGGGCATCCGGGGGCTGGGCGTCCTCGCCGCACTGGCGATTCTCGTGCTCGCTCTCGCCGCATGCGGCGGGAGCTCGAGCAACACCCCCGGCACGACTTCCGCCGGTAACGCTCAGAAGGGAGGGACGGCGTACTGGGCTGAAGCGCCTCAGGCGACCCCGAACTACATCTTCCCGTTTGCGGCGTTTGCGTACTTCAGCGTCGCGAACCTGACCCAGTTCCAGGAGCTGATGTACCGGCCGCTCTACTGGTTCGGGCAGGGCGCGCAGCCGACTCTCAACCCGTCGCTGTCGCTGGCGGACAACCCGACGTACTCGAGCGGCGGGACGGTGGTCACTGTCAAGTTCAAGCCGTACAAGTGGTCGAACGGCGAGACGGTGACGCCGCAGGACGCCGTGTTCTGGCTCAACATGATGAAGGTCGAGAAGACCATCTGGGCCGGCTACGTCCCGGGGACGATCCCCGACGACATCAAGTCGATCTCGGCGAGCGGAAACACGCTCAAGATCACGCTCACGGGCAAGGCCAACTCGAACTGGTACACGTACAACGAGCTCTCGCAGATCACGCCGATGCCGATGGCGTGGGACATCAGCGCGAAGGGCCAGAAGGCTGGCAGCCAGGCGTGCGGCACTGCGTCGTTCACCTCGGTCACGACCAAGACGGTGAAGACCTCGAAGGGATCGACGATCGCCCCGCTCTCGGCCGCGGCGAAGTCGTGCGCGGCGGTCTACAAGTACCTCGACGGCCAGTCGAAGAAGATCTCGAGCTACGTCTCCAGCCCGCTCTGGAGCGTGGTCGACGGCCCGTGGAAGCTCCAGCACATGGACACGAGCGGGAACGTGACCTTCGTTCCGAACAAGAAGTACTCGGGCACGGTCAAGCCGCACCTCGCGAAGTTCGTCGAGCTCCCGTACACGTCCGACACGGCCGAGTTCAACGCGCTCGCGGCCCACAAGGTCGACGTCGGCTACCTGCCGACGCAGGACATCACCTCGCCGGCGAAGACCGGTAGCAACCCGTGCGACCTGTCCGGGGCGAACAACCCACGGCTGTCGGGCTACACCCTCGCCCCGGTCTTCCCGTGGGGGATCAACTACTTCCCGCTCAACTTCAAGTCGACCGCCAACGGCGGCCAGGCGGGCAAGATCTTCAGCCAGCTCTATTTCCGCCAGGCCTTCCAGCTGCTCGTCAACCAGCCGCTGTACATCAAGCAGATCGACAAGGGCTACGGCGTGCCGACGTACGGGCCGGTTCCGGTCTGCCCGACGAACAACTTCGCCACGAGCACGGAATCGAACAACCCGTACTCCTACGACAAGGCAAAGGCGCTCTCGCTGCTCAAGTCGCACGGCTGGAACGTGAAGCCGGGCGGCACGACGACCTGCACCGACGCCGCCAAGTGCGGCGTGCCGGCCGGGACGCCGCTCAACATCAGCCTCCAGTACGCGAGCGGCACGGCCTCCATCGACCAGCTGATGCAGGCGGAGAAGTCGTCGTGGGCGCAGGCGGGCATCAACGTCAAGCTGTCGACGGCGACGTTCGACACGGTGATCGGAACCGCGGTTCCGTGCTCCGGCTCGTCGTGCACCTGGCAGATGGAGAACTGGGGCGGCGGCTGGATCTACGCGCCGGACTACTACCCGTCCGGTGAGGACCTGTTCCAGACGGGTGCCTCGTCGAACGCCGGCACCTACTCGGACAAAAAGGCGGACACGCTGATCAAGCAGACGACCCAGGGCAACGCGAGCCTCGCGAACTACGAGAACTACCTCGCGGAGCAGCTCCCGGTCGTCTGGCAGCCGAATCCCGTCACCGTCTTCGAGGTCAACAACAAGCTCGGCGGAGCCACGCCGATCAATCCGCTGCAAACGATCAATCCCGAGGACTGGTACTTCACGAAGTAGGGACCAAGGAAACGAGAGAGCAGGAAGGGAGCAGTGACCGGCTATCTCATCCGCCGGATCGCGCAGGCCATCGTGGTCGTGCTGGGCGTGATCCTGCTCACCTTCCTGCTCGGCCACATCATCCCGGGCGGAGCCGCCCGCGCGGCCCTCGGCCAGCGGGCGACTCCGAGCGCTCTCGCGCAGTTCAACCACGAGCACCACTACGACGAGCCGATCTGGAACCAGTTCTGGCTCTACACGTGGGGAATCATCCGCCACTTCGACCTCGGCTTCTCGTACCGCAACAACCAGAGCGTCGTCTCGCTGATCCGGGAGCGGATCCCGAAGACCCTCGTGCTCGTCGGCCTGTCGACCGTGTTCGCACTGCTCGTCGCAGTACCACTCGGCATCCTCCAGGTCGTCCGCCGCAACAAGCCGGTCGACTACCTCCTCACCGGCGCCTCCTTCGTCGGCTACTCGATGCCGGCGTTCCTGCTCGGCCAGCTCCTGATCCTCTACTTCGCGATCGACCTGCACTGGTTCGAGTTCGAGGCGCCACAGTCGTCGTCGGTGGCGGGGATCCTGGCCGACCCGCGGGGCTGGATCCTGCCCGTCTTCAGCCTGTCGGCGATCACGATCGCCGGGTTCAGCCGCTACATGCGCTCCTCGATGATGGAGACGCTGACCGAGGACTACATCCGCACGGCGCGGGCGAAAGGCGCGAGCCCGTCGCGGGTGCTCTTCCGTCACGCCCTGCGGAACGCCCTGATCCCGATCATCACGCTCCTCGGCCTCACCCTGCCCGCGATCGTCGGGGGCGCGATCATCACCGAGACCGTGTTCAACTATCCGGGCATGGGCCTACTGACGACGAACGCGGCCACGCAGAACGACGTGCCTCTCCTCCTCGGCACGACGTTCATAGCGGCGATCGCGACGGTGGTGGGCAACCTCATCGCCGACATCCTCTACGCCGTGGTCGACCCGCGGGTGCGCTATGCCTAGGACGGTGCAGACGTGACCGCGAGCTCGGCCGTCGAGCCGGGCGCGGGCGCTCCCGGCCCCGCGCCTGCAGGCGGCGAGGCGCAGCAGCAGCTCGGCGGCGGGCTCACGATGCAGCTCGTCCGGGTCTTCGTCGAGAACCGCCTCGCAGTGGTCGGTCTGGCGATCATCGCGTTCGCCATCGTTTTCTGCTGGGTCGGGCCGCTCTTCTACCACACGAACCAAACCGACACCCAGAAAGCACTCCTCAACTCGATCCAGAACGCGGCGCCCAGCGGCGCGCATCCGCTCGGAACCGACGCGAGCGGCTTCGACCTGCTCGGCCGGATCATGTACGGAGGTCAGATCTCGCTCGAGGTCGGCTTCGCCGCGGCGGGCATCGCCACGATCGTCGGCGTGCTCGTCGGCGCCGTCTCCGGCTTCTTCGGGCGCGCGATCGACGCGGTCCTGATGCGCTTCGTCGACGTGCTTCTCTCGGTGCCGATCCTCTACCTCCTGATCGTCCTCGCCGTGATCTTCACGCCGTCCGTCAAGATCCTCATCCTCGTGATCGGCTTCACGGCCTGGCTGGTCCCGGCGAGGCTCGTGCGCGGCGAGACCCTCTCGCTGCGGGTGCGCGAGTTCGTGCAGGCGGTGCGCGTCATGGGCGGGGGTGGGCCGCGAATCGTGCTGCGTCACATCATCCCGAACACGATCGGGACGATCATCGTCAACGCCACGTTCCAGGTGGCCGACGCGATCCTCCTGCTCGCCGCGCTCGGCTTCATCGGCCTCGGCGTGCCCTCGCCGCAGACCGACTGGGGCTCGATGCTCTCGAACGGCGTCAACTACGCGTTCGACGGCTACTGGTGGGAGATCTACCCGACCGGTCTCGCCATCGTCCTCGTGGTCGTCGCGTTCAACTTCGTCGGCGACGCGTTGCGCGACGCCTTCGAGGTCCGCCTCCAGCGCCGGTAGCTACGCCTACGCGGTAGCCGTCGCTTGGGCCGTCGACTCCTCCGGCTCCTGGAGCGGGAAGTGGCAGGCGGCGCGGTGGCCGTGGCCGAAGGAGCGGAGGGGAGGCTCGACCTCTGCGCAGATGTCCTGCGCAAGGGGGCAGCGCGTGCGGAAGCGGCAGCCCGACGGCGGGTCCATCGCCGACGGCAGCTCGCCGCGCACGGGGACCGTCTCCCGCTGCCGCTCGAGCACCGGGTCGGGGATGGGCACTGCGTCGATCAGCCCGCGCGTATACGGGTGCGCGGGCCGCTCGTAGACGTCGGTCGCCGGACCGATCTCGACGAGCTTGCCGAGGTACATGACGCCGATCGTGTCGGCGAGGTAGCGAACGACGGCGAGGTCGTGAGAGATCACGATGTAGGTGAGCTCGTGCGCCGCCTGCAGGCCGCGCATCAGGTTCAGGATCTGCGCCTGGATCGAGACGTCCAGGGCGGAGACCGGCTCGTCGGCGACGATCAGCTTCGGATTGAGCGCGAGCGCGCGGGCGAGCCCGATGCGCTGCCGCTGTCCTCCCGAGAACTCATGCGGGTAGAGGCCGGCCGCCTTGGGCGACAGCCCGACCTCGCTCAGCAGGTCGGCGACCCGTTTCCGCCGGTCGGCGCGTGAGCCGACGCTCTGGATGTTGAGCGGCTCACGGATGGTGGGGCCGACTCGCATGCGGGGATCGAGCGACGCGTAGGGATCCTGGAACATGAGCTGGAGATCCCGTCGCGCACGGCGGAGCGAGCGCCAGCGCAGCTGGCCGATGTCCTGGTCCTGGAAGCGGATCTCGCCCGACGTCGGCCGGTGGAGAGCGGTCACGAGCCAGCCGATCGTCGTCTTGCCGCAGCCGGACTCTCCCACGAGCCCGAACGTCTCTCCGCGGTGGACGTCGAAGGAGACCCCGGACACGGCCTTGACCGTTCCGATCTTGCGCTGCAGGACGGCGCCGGCGGTGACGGGAAACTCCTTGTAGACGTCGTCGAGCCGGAGCAGCACCTCGCCTCCGGTCACCGAGTCGATCCTCGAGGGCGGGCGCTCGACGAGCGAGATCGGCTGCCCGCCGCCGTCGCCGGCGCTCACGTCGACGAGCCCGAGCTCCACCGCGCTCGCTTCCTCCTCGAGCTCCTGCAGGGTCGGCTTGCTGGAGGCAGAGGTGTCCACGGGGTAGAAGCAGGCGTAGACGTGCTCACCGGCGCGAATCGCGTGCGGCAGAGTCGGGGTCTCGGTGTGCTCCGTGCCGGCGCCCGGCCGTGAGCCGCTCGTCTCCGGCGCGAGCAACGGCTCCTCCTGCGTGCAGCGCACCTGCGCGTTGCGGCAGCGGGGCGCGAAACGGCAGCCGGGCGGCGGCGTCATCAGGTCGGGCGGGACGCCCGGGATCGAGAAGAGCGCCTGCGTGCGGTCCTGGTCGAAGCGCGGGATCGAGCGGAACAGCGCCTCCGTGTACGGGTGCCGCATCGAGCCGAAGAGCTCCTCGGTCTCGGAGCCCTCGGCGATCTTCCCCGCGTACATGACCATCACGCGGTTCGCGCGGGCGGCGATCACTCCCAGGTCGTGGGTGATCAGGATCACCGCCATCTCGAAGTCGCGGCGCAGGCCGTCGATCAGGTCGAGGATCTGCGCCTGGATCGTCACGTCGAGCGCCGTCGTGGGCTCGTCGGCGATCAGCAGCTTCGGCGAGTTGACGAGGGCCATCGCGATCATCACGCGCTGGCGCAGCCCGCCGGAGAGCTGATGCGGGTAGGCGCTGAGGCGCTCCGCGGGGCGGGGCAGCCGCACGAGCTCGAGCACCTCGCGGGCGCGCACGAGCGCGTCTCGCTGCGAGACGTCGTTGTGGAGCCGGTAGGCCTCGGCGATCTGCCGCCCGACCGTCCACGTCGGATTCAGCGAGGTCATCGGGTCCTGGAAGATCATCGCGACGTCGTTGCCGCGCACGTGCTGCATCTCGCGCTCCTTGAGAGGGCCGAGATCGCGTCCGAGCAGCTTGATCGAGCCGCCGACGACGTGGCCGACGTTCGGCAGCAGCTTCATGATCGAGAGCCCCGTCGTCGACTTCCCGCAGCCCGACTCGCCCACCAGGCCGACGCACTCTCCGGCCTCCACGGTGAACGAGACGCCGTCGACGGCCCCTACGGTGCCCGATCGCAACCGGAACTCGGTGCGGAGGTTCTCGACCTCGAGGACGATGTCCCTGCCGGTCCGAACTTCGCTCACGGGGTCAGAGTATGGAGAACCGCGCTCGATGAGTCGTCTTTACCCGGCCGCGAGGGAGCTATGCGCTCCCGAGGAGGGCGTCGACGTCGGGCAGCCCGCTGAACCGGGAGAACGTGCCCTGGGTCGCGATCTCCTCTGCGGCGGCGAGGAAGCCGGCCCAGGCGGTGCGGGCGAGGGTGCCCCCGACGCTGATGCGGCGCACGCCGAGGGCTGCGGCCTCCGAAACCGTGATGAACGGCGCGTTGGCGAGCAGGTTCACCGGGTTCGGCGCCACCGCCGCGACGACCGCCGACACCTCGTCGGTCGTCGAGATCCGCGGCGCGTAGAGGCAGTCCGCTCCCGCCTCGGCGTAGGCCTTCAGCCTCCGGATCGTCTCCTCCAGGTCGGGGCGACCGACGACGAACCCCTCGGAGCGTCCGGTGAGGAGAACGCCCGTGCCACTCTCGTCGATCGCGCGCCGCGCCGCGTGCACCCGCTCGACGGCCAGGTCGAAGGGGTAAAGCGGCTCGTCGGCGTCGCCCGTGGAGTCCTCGATCGACAGGCCGGCGATTCCGGTCGCCACGGCGAGCGTCACGTTCGCCGCCACCTCGTCCGGATCGTCGGCGAAGCCGCCCTCGAAGTCCGCGTTCAGCGGGAGCTCGACGGCGCTCGCCAGCTGGCGCAGATGCTCGAGCGCCTCGTCGAGTTGGACTCCGTTGTCGGGACGCCCGAGTGTCCACGCGTGCCCGGCACTCGTCGTCGCGAGCGCCGCGAAGCCCATGCGCTCGAGGGCGACCGCGCTCCCGACGTCCCAAGGGTTCGGCATGACGAAGCAGCCCTCCGCGTGCAGCCGGCGAAAGGCGTCGACCTTGTCGGCTTGCGTCGTCATGCCGGGAATAGTCGCCGCTCGGCGGCCAAGTTGGAAGCCCACTCGATCCGGTCGGCGGCTGCGAAGCGCACGTACGCGCGCAGCGCGTCGCGCATCGCCTCGACGAACCCGTCGGCGCGGCGTGGCGCGAAGCCGTCCTCCCACCAGAGGCCCAGCACCTCCACCCGGCCTCGCTCCCGGTCGATCCGAGGCTCGATGCGGCCGACCAAGCGGTCGCCGAAGAGGATGGGGAGCACGTAGTAGCCCCACCGCCGCTTCTCCGGCTTGAAGAAGCCCTCCCAGACGTACTCGAAGCCGAACAGCTTGGCGAGAAGGGCGGTGTCCCAGAGCAGCGAGTCGAACGGCGCGATGAACGCGACGGAGGGCGGCGGCTGCGGCGCGGACTCCAGCAGTGCGAGCTCTTCGGCGAGGACGAAGCGCCTGCCGCGCATGCCTTCGACCTCCACGGGAACGAGGGCTCCGAGCTCGACCAGCTCCCTGTGCAGCCCCCTGCGTATCTCGGGCGCGGCGATGCGGGCGAACGTGCCCCCGGCGCCACCCGCGGCGAGCAGGCCGTGGGCGCGGTGACGGGAGAGCAGCTTGTGCCGGAGCTGCTCGCGCTCGGGCACCTCCTGCGTGAGCAGAGCGGCCGGGAGCAGCCGCTCGATGACGTCGTAGTAGCGGACGTTGCCGTCGCGCCGGGCGAGCCCGATCGCGCCGGCGACGGTGTGGGCTTCCAGGACCGAGCGCACCGCGTTCTCCGGCATCCCGAACCAGTCCTTCGTCGCGCCGCTCTCGCGCTCGAAGTCGGCCGAGGAGAGCGGCCCCTCCGTCCGGATGCGCTCGAGCACCTGCTCGGCGACCGCGGCGTTCTCCGCGAGCGCCGCGGCGTGGAACCTCCGCCCCTTGCGGCCGCCGTTCACGCGGTACCAGGGGAACTCGCTCGCGGGGATGAAGGACAGTGCCTTGTTCGTCGTCTCGAAGATCTCCCGCCGCTCGTAGAGCGTGTCGCACCATCCCGGCTCGTAGCCCGCGACGCGGGCATGCAGCATCAGGTCGTGGTTCCGGCCCGCGACCGCGATCGGGTCGAACTGGATCGAACCGAGCCTGCGCACGACCTCGAGCACCGCGTCCGGCCCGCCTTCGAGAGATCGCGCAGGAGCGAGGAAATGTCGAGCGACGAGAAAGCGGCGCGCCGCCTTGGCGTCGACCTTCACGCGTCAGGAGAGCTGCTCAGGCGGCCCGAACTCGCTCATGCGGCGATCCTACTTCCGTATCGTCTGGCGCCCTAGTGCCGCAGCCGCTCGAGCTCAGCCGCGACGAGATCCTCGGCTTCCGGCGCCGCGTCGGCGCGCTGGACCAGCGCCTGCCGCCGGGTAAGCGCTCCCTCCGTCAAGCCGCCTGGGCGGGCCTGACGGACAGCGTGCCGCGGTCGGCGCTCCTCTCGATCCACGCGCGAGTGGAGGGGACCCGGCCGTCGACATGGGAGGACCCCTCGCTCGTCCACGTCTGGGGGCCGCGGCTCAGCACCTACCTCGTCCCGGCGCGGGACCACGCGATCTTCACGCTCGGCCGGCACCCCGAGGAGGGCCGTCGGCGCGAGCGAGCCGAGGACATGGCCGCGCGCCTGCACGCATTCCTCGGCGGGCGGCGGCTGAAGGACAACGAGGCGCAACGGGCGCTCGGAGTCGGCAACGGGCTCAAGTACGCGACGACGACCGGCACAGTCCTGATCCGCTGGGAAGGCGCGCGAGCCCCGACCATCTGGACCGTGCCGCGGCCCGAGGTCGATCCGCTCGAAGCGCGCCGCGAGCTGGCGTGGCGCTACCTCCACGTTTTGGGCCCGGCGACGCCGGATGCATTCGGGAGATGGGCCGGGATCGGTCCTACCCGGGCCCGAGCGGCGTTCGACGGGCTGAGCAACTCGCTCGTCCCGGTTCGCACGCCCATCGGCGACGCCTGGATTCTCTCCCGAGACGAGCCCGCATTACGCGAACCGCCGGGACCGCCTGCCGCGGCACGCCTCCTGCCGAGCGGCGACACGTACTTCCTCTACTGGGGAGCGGGCCGCGAGCTGCTCGTCCCCGACGCCGCGCAGCGCGCCGAGCTGTGGACGTCGCGCGTCTGGCCGGGCGCTGTGCTCGTCGCCGGGGAGATCGTCGGGACGTGGCGGCGAGCGCAGGCGGACGTCTCCATTCGATTGTGGCGCCGGCTCAGCCGCGCAGAGCGCGACGCGGTCGAGGCGGAGGCGCGCGGCCTGCCCCTGCCCGCAGTCGAGGGCCGGATCGTCGTCCGGTGCGAACGGTGAACGCCGGGCCTTTACAGATGTCCCCAACTGCCTACGCTTAGGCGATGGCCCTTCTGTTCGTGCTCCTTGCGACGCTGACGCTCGGGCCCGCCGCCAACGGGCATTCGTACTCGGTCAAGCCGCAGACGACGATCGCCGTGGTCCTGCCCTCAAATGCGAGCACCGGCTTCCAATGGCGGCTCGCCGCGCGGCCGGACAAGCAAGTGGTGCGCCTCCTCTCACACCGCTACGTCGCCCCGAAGACGAAGCGCGTCGGCGCCGCGGGCAAGGAGGTCTGGCGCTTCCGTGCGCTCGGCGCCGGAGCCGCCCGTCTGCGCCTCGTCTACGTGCAGTCCGGGCACACCACCCCGGCACGCCGCTTCACCGTCCGGGTCCGCGTTCGTTAGTCGGTCGGCCGCGCGGGGCGGGGGCCGTCCCCGCGGCGAAGTACCCTGACGGCGTGCTCGCGGCGAACAGCCCGCACCTAAGCGTCCTCGACGAGCTTGCGGATCACCTCGGCGTCCTCTGGGGAGCGCTCGTCGCCTTCGCCGTCGTGGTGCTCCTGACGCCGGCAGTGGGGGGGATGGCGCGCCGGCTCGGCGTCGTCGACGTCCCCGGCGGCAGGCGCGTCAACCAACTCCCGGTGCCGCGCCTCGGCGGGCTCGCACTCTTCCTCGGCCTTCTGGTGCCTGCGCTGGCGTTCCTCCATGCGAGTCACGAGAACCGAGGGCTCCTGCTCGGCGCCGCGGTCGCGGTCACGGTCGGGATCGTCGACGACTTCCGCGGGCTTCCGTGGTACGCGAAGCTCGCCGGGCAGGTGTCGGCGGCCGCCGTTCCCGCAGGCTTCGGCGTCTGGGTCGACCGCTTCACGTTCCCGTTCGTCGGCATCCACACCTTGCCGTCGTCGGTGGGGATCCCGGTCACGATCCTCTGGATCGTCGCGATCATGAACATGGTCAACTTCCTCGACGGGCTGGACGGGCTCGCGGCGGGAGTAGCGGCGATCGCCGGCCTGACGTTCAGCGTGATCGCGCTCTCGCTCGGCAAGGTCGACGCCGCCGTGCTCTCCGCGGTGGTCTTCGGGGCGTGCGTCGGGTTCCTCCGCCACAACTTCTATCCGGCCCGGATCTTCATGGGCGACTCCGGGGCGCTGCTGCTCGGGTACGTGCTTGCGACCGTGTCCGTGCAGGGCCTCTTGAAGACGGCCGCGACCGTGGCCCTCTTCTTCCCGCTGCTCGTGCTCGCCGTCCCGATCGTCGACACGACGTTCGTCGTGGTGCGGCGCCTCAAGCACGGGGAGCGCGTGTTCGAGGGAGACCAGGCCCACCTGCATCACCGCTTCCTGCGGCGCGGCTTCTCGCAGCGCCGGGCTGCCGTGACGATCTGGGCCTGGTGCATCACGCTCGCCGCCGCGGCATTCGCGACCCGCTTCGTTCCCTTCCGCGCCCACGGCGTCTGGCATCCGTGGTGGACGCTGCTCGCGGCGTCGATCGGCTTCGCCGCACTGCTCTTCTCGGTCTACGTCGTCTATGTGCTCGAGATCGTGAAGCTCGGCAACCGGATCCAGCGGCGGCGCAAGCCGGACGACCCGCTCCGCAAGATCGCCTGAGGTTTCATGTCACGCTTGTTGACGAGAGTCAACGAGTCTGCGAGGCTCGCCATGCCTCGAACGAGGTACCCCGAACGGAACGACTGAGCGGAGAGGAGGTTCGCGTAGATGGACGTTCGCCTCGCTGCCTGGGGCAGCTAGCTCGGGCGGACTGCGGCATTTCGCATCCGGTCACGAGCCGCCGGTCGAAGCGGCCGGCGCGGCGGCTCCGCCGGGTGCTGTAGCGAACACGCCAGCGCGATACGGATGAAGCGCTTCCTCGCGCCTTTCGCAAGCCGCGACTTCCGGCTGCTCTGGTCGGCGAGCACGATCTCGCTGCTGGGAGACGGCGTGTGGTACGTCGCCATCGGCTGGCAGACCCTGGCCCTCTCGAACGGCGCGACCGCGCTCGCAGTCGTCTGGCTCGCCTTCACGCTGCCGCACATCGCGATGCTCCTCTTCGGCGGCGTGCTCTCGGACCGGTTGCCGCGCCGCCGCGTCCTGCTCGGCGCGAACGTCGTGTCGGGGATTTTCGTCGGGTCGATTGCCGTCCTCTCCCTGGGCGGCGTGCTCTCGATCTGGAAGCTCCTCGTCCTCGTGGCGGGCTACGGGGCGTCCGAGGCGGTGTTCGGGCCGGCCTACGGGGCGATCGTCCCGGAGCTCGTCGACCGCGACGTCCTCGCGCAGGCGAACTCGCTCAACCAGGTCAACCGGCCGCTTGCGCTCCGGCTCGCCGGGCCTGCGCTCGGTGGGCTCCTCGTCGGCGGGCTGGGGGCGGGGGCCGCGCTCGCCCTGGATGCCGGCACCTTCGCGGTCTCCGCGACGATCCTCGCGCGCATGGGCGTGCCGCGCACCGCACTCGTGGCCGCAGAGACGAGTGTGCGTGCGGTGCTGCGCGAAGTGGGGGAAGGCCTCGCCGCGGTGCGGCGTGTGCCCTGGCTCTGGGCCGGGATGGGGGCGGACGCGATCGGCACGCTGGCGACCTGGGGCTGCGTGCAGGCGCTCGTCCCGGTCCTCGTACGCGACGACCTCGACGGCGGCGCCGGAACGTTGGGCGCGGTCTACGCCGCGGGCGGAGTCGGCGCTGTGGTCGCGGCGCTCGCAACTGGCGCGCGCGGGAGCCCGCGCCGGCCGGTCGTCGTCCTCTTCCTCGTCCTCGCAGGGAAGGTCGCTGCAGTCGGCCTGTTCGGCTTCGCAACGAGCGCGGCCACGGCCATGGTCGCCAGCTTCGTGATGGGAGCGCTCTCCACGGTCGGCCTCGTGGTCTGGATGACGCTGATCCACGAGCGCGTCGAGGGCGAGCTGCTCGGCCGCGTCAACAGCATCGACTGGCTCGTCTCGACCAGCCTGATGCCGGTCGCGCTGGCCGTCGTCGGCCCCCTTGCCGATGCGTTCGGACCACGGGCGCTGCTCGCCGCGACCGGGATCGGAGGCGCGCTTATCGTGCTCTCCTTCCTGCTCGTGCCAGGCGTGATCGCCGCCGAGGAGCTGCGAGACCGCCTCGAGCCGACCTAGACGGCACGGTACGAAGCCACTGGCCAGTTGAGACGTGTCCCCTGTCAGACACCGGACGTGCCTGGTTCAGCTGTGCTCGGCGCGTTCCACGAAGCTGGCCAGGAGCTCGTTGAACGGTGCACCGAGCCGCTGCACCGAGTGGCCTGCTCCGGGGAGGACGGCCCGCTCCGCGCCGAGCCGCTGCTCGAGCACGTCGCAGACCGCCTCGAAGGCGGCGCTGTGGCCGCCCGAGACGACGAGCTTCGGGAACGGCGCGCGCGCCAGCTCGTCGAACGGGATCACGGCTTCGGCCGGCGAGCGCTCGACCATCAGCGTGCGCGCTCCCTGGAGGAGGTCGGGCGTGAAGTTCCCCGGTGGGATGGAGGAGCCGACGAGCGCGAGGAAGCCGCGCAGGAACTCGCCGGGATCGCGTGGTCCGCGCGTCCAGTGCTCCTCGATCCGTCGCATGAACTCGTCGGCGGCCGGGTTGCCGCGGGCGACGCCGAACGCCGGCGGCTCGATCACCGTGAGCGAACCGACCAGCTCGGGCCGCCGCGCCGCGGCGAGGAGCGCGATCACGCCGCCGTAGGAGTGGCCGACCAGGTGCGCGCCACCGGCGCCGACGCTTCCAGCGTCGGGCTCGAGAAACGGCTCCAGCCAGACCGCTTCGTCATCGAAGTCGACGTGCTCGACGTCCCGGCCGGGCGGGAAGCCGCGCCGGTTCGGCGCCACGATCTCGAACCGCTCGGCGAGCGCTCTCTGGGCGCTCCAGGTCAGCTCCGCGTTGACGACGGAACCATGAACGAGCAGAAGGCGAGTTCGAGTCTCCATGCGGGATTCGGGTGTCACAAAGTACCGGTTCGCAGCCCTTCCGACACTGCTATTCTCGCGCCGAATGCAGGGGAACCCACGCCCGTCCTTCCAGCCCGCGGAGGCGGGCGCAGTGCTGGCCGGCACCGTAGGCGCCTGCGGTGGCGCGGGCGCGCTCGTCGGCTGGGCGGCCGGTAACGCGGGGTACGGAGCCCTCGCCGGCGTCGTGATCGGGCTTCCCGCGGGCGTTTACGCGGTCTATCGCAGGTTCAAGGGCTACTTCACGTGATGCCCGGACTCCTGTCCACGCCGCGCCCCGTTCCGGGGCGCCGCATTCCCGCGCTCGCAGGAGCGGGAGTCGTCGCGCTTGCACTGCCCGTCTTCCTCGTGGCGGGCTTCCCGCTCGCCGGCTGGGCGCTCGCAGCAGTCCTGTGGGCGGCCGGCGAGGTGCTCGCGCTCTGGCTCGCGCGTCTGCCCACAGGCGCCGACCACCTCGGCACCTCCGGCCTCGTCGCGCTCGCGCACTCCTTTCGCGGGATCGGCGTGATCGTGGTGCTGGCCGCCGTCACGCTGGGCGACAGGCACGTCGGCCTCGCGGCGCTCGCGGTCTATGCGCTCGCGTACTCGCTCTCGCTCGGCGTGTCGCTCGTCGAGTACTTCGGCGGGGAGAGGCTCGGCGGATGAGCAGCTTCCTCGCCAGCACCTTCAACCCCGCGAACGAGTTCGAGCTCAAGCAGTGGGTCTCGATCCACCTCGGACCGATCGACATGTCGATCAACAAGGCCGTCGTCTACCTCGCGATCTCGGCGCTGCTCACGATCCTGCTGGGGATCTTCACGATGCGCAGCCGGCTCGCCCTTCTGCCCGGGAAGCGGCAGACCGTGGGGGAGGCGATCTACGAGCTCGCCCAAACACAGATCGCGGAACAGGGACTGCCGTCCAAGGCGATCGGGCGCTGGTTCCCGTACGTCGCCTCGCTCTTCCTCTTCATCTTCACGATGAACATGGTCGGCTTCATCCCGCTGCCGCTCACGGGCGACACGTGGCACGGCGTGCCCACCTGGGGGATCTACGCGGTCACATCGCAGCTCTCGGTGACGCTCGTGCTCGCCCTCCTCAGCGTGATCTTCACTCACGTGGAAGGCGTCCGGTACAACGGCCCCGGCTATTTCAAGAGCTTCGTCCCGTCAGGCGTGCCGAAGGGGATGGTGCCGGTCATGGCCGTGCTCGAGACGATCTCGCACGTCTTCCGCGTCATCAGCCTCAGCGTCCGGCTCTACGCGAACATGCTCGCCGGGCACATGCTGATCCTCGTCTCGATCGGGCTGCTCTTCATCCTGAGCGGGATCACCTTCTGGATCGTCGCGGTCGTGTCGCTCCCGATCGGCATCGCCTTCTACATCTTCGAGGTCGTGATCGTCGTCACCATCCAGGCGTTCATCTTCGCCGCCCTGACCGCCATCTACATCGGCACGGCGATCGAGCCGGCCCACTAAGGAGGAAACGGTGCTCCACCTGCTCGCTGCAACCTCAAGCACGATCAAAGCCGCGCAGGCGCTCGGCTTCGGGCTCGGCATGGGGCTCGGCTCGCTCGGCGCCGGCATCGGCATCGGCACGGTCTTTGCCTCGATGATCCAGTCGGTCGCCCGCCAGCCGGAGCTGCGCGGCGAGCTCCAGGGGATCATGTGGCTCGGCTTCGCGCTCACCGAGGCCGTCGTCTTCTACGGCCTCGTCGGCGGCTTCCTCGGCTTCGTGCTCGTCAAGTGATGCTCGTCGCCGTCTCGAGCCCGCTGACCCGGATCATTCCGGGGCTGATGATCTGGACGATCATCTTCTTCGTGATCGTCTTCCTCGTCCTGCGGAAGCTGGCCTTCGGCCGGATCCAGGCGATCATCGACCAGCGGCGCGAGCACATCCAGCGCGCGATCGAGGCCGCCGACGAGGCGCGGGACGAGGCGCAGCGGCTGCTCGAGGAGCACCGCAAGCTCATCGCCGAGGCGCGCGGGCAGGGCGAGGCGATCCTCGCCGAGGCGCGCAAGACGCGGGAGTCGATGGAGCACCGCATGCGCGAGGAGACCGAGGCCGAGCGGCAGCGGCGGCTCGAGGAGACGCGGAAAGAGATCGCGGCCGAGACGGCGCGCGCTCTGCAGCAGATTCGGGCCGAGGTCGCCGACCTCACGCTCGAGGCCGCATCCCGGGTGGTCGGGCGCACGCTCGACGCCAAGCGCGACCAGGAGCTGATCGAAGAGGCGATCGCCGGGCTCGACTTCTCCCGGCTCGAGGAGTCGGCATAGCCGTCGCCCAGCGCATCTATGCCGAGGCCCTCTTCGGCGCCGCGAAGGACGCGGGCAGGCTCACGCAGGTGCACGAGGCGCTCGGCGACTTCGCCGCCGCGGCGGCCGAGTCGCCCGAGCTGCGCGCCGTGCTCCGCAACCCGCAGCTCGAGCCGCGCGCGAAGGCGGCGGTCCTCGCCGACCTCGCCGGCGACGAGGAGCCGCTGTTCACGCACTTCCTCCGGGTGGTCGCGGAGAAGGGCCGGGCGGGCGAGCTGGAGGAGATCGCGAAGGAGTTCGAGCGCCTGATGGCGCGCGAGGAGCGGCGCCTGACGGTCGAGCTGACGACGGCGCGCGAGCTATCGGACGCCGAGACCAAGGCCATCCTCAAGCAGATCGAGGATGCGGCGGGCCGCAAGGTGGAGGCGACCCAGAAGGTCGACCCGGATTTGGTGGGCGGCATCGTCCTGCAGGCGGGCTCGCTACGCGTCGACGCGAGCGTGCGCGGGAGACTGGAACGACTGAGAAGCGAACTCGTGAGGAGCTGAAGCGGCTGTGAAGCTG
>Ga0209810_1002693_pt1 | contig 20504 bp, 16 predicted proteins | sample Coa_R1_7_FD_187159 | JGI IMG/M metagenome (GOLD analysis project Ga0209810, IMG submission 187159) | Surface soil microbial communities from Centralia Pennsylvania, which are recovering from an underground coalmine fire - Coalmine... | ecosystem: Environmental > Terrestrial > Soil > Unclassified... | reverse complement strand
GACCTCCAGGCCGGCCTTTCGCAAGCCTGTTGCGAAGGCCGCACGCCCATCGGGCGTGCCCATGCCAGCGTCGATCAGCGCCCAGCCGGAAGGGCCGATAAGGGCATATACGTTGACAGCGCGCAGTGGAAAAGGAATGGGTAAGCTGATCTTCCAGATACCAGAAACTACCTCACGCGCCTCTGGCAGAGGCACACCCCAGCGGTGATTTTCTTCCTGGTTGTTCTCAGAGGCCCCCATTGATGGAGGGTGCTGCATAAAAAAGGTATCCTTTCATCCCTCTTCTTGCAAAGAGGCAAAGACGCGTTCAGGCGACATTGGAAGCTGCGTCATACGCACGCCAACCGCATCCCTGATCGCATTGGCGATGGTCGCGGCCACCGGGACAACGGGCGGCTCGCCTACGCCGCGCGCGCCGAATGGGCCGAGGCCGGATGGCACCTCTACCACCAGCGGTGTGATCGTGGGTGCGCTCTCGCTCTGTGGCAGCGCATAATCCATCAGCGTCGCCGTGAGCAACTGCCCGTTCTCATCATACTGGAGGCCCTCGAAGAGCGCCCAGCCGATGCCCTGCATTACGCCGCCATGGATCTGCCCCTCAACCTCGGCGCGATTAATGACGCGGCCAACATCCTGCGCGGCAACATAGTCGAGCACGCGCACCTCACCCGTTTCGGGATCGACCGCCACGCGTGCGACATGTGCGGCAAACATGGGCGACGCGACGCGGTTGGCCGAACGCCCGCGCCCCAGGATCGGCTCGTAGGGAGCGCCGAAGTCCATCGTTTTTCCGGCGATCTGCTGCAAGGTGACGTATTTATCTGGAACGCCCCTGACCATCACCCGGCCCTCGCGCATCTCCATATCCTCGGCGGACGCCTCCAGCATGTCGGCAGCAATAATGAAGATCTGATTGCGGGCATCGCGCGCCGCCGCCTGCACCGCTGCTCCCACGGTATAGGTCGTCTTGCTGCCAGCGGAGATGCCGCTGTAGGGCATGGAATCGGTATTATCGTGGGCAACGTTCACAGCCGATCCTGGCTGGCCCAGCACTTCGGAGGCAATCAGCGCGAACGCCGTATCCGAGCCTGACATATCGACGCTGCCAACCACCACCGTGAATGTGCCATCGTCCTCCAGTCGACAGAGCGCGGCAGCCGGCTCCGTTCCGCCAGGCCAGCCGCCGGCGGCGGCGCCTATCCCAATCTTCCAGCCTTTCAGTTCTTCCGGCACCTGCTGCCTGAACTGCTCGCGCTGCGTCCATAGCGGATGCTGCTGGATCTGTTCCAGGCACTCCAGCAGGCCGATGCGCGGCCACCGCCCACGCATGATGTTCGGATCGCCTTCCCTGAGCGCATTGAGGCGGCGGAACTCAAGCGGATCCATAGCAAGCCGCTGGCATAATTCCTGCACCAACGTCTCCAGCGCAAAATACGCCTGCGGGCCGGCAGGAGCGCGATAGGGACCGGTGCCAGGCTTATTGGTCTGCACCACGTAGCAGCGGACATCGATATTGGGGCAGCGATAGACGCTGGCGAAATGGAAACCAGCAAAGCCTCCCAGCGGATAGGGGTACGCCCCCGAGTCAAGGATCATCCGCGCGGAGATAGCTGTGAGCGTGCCATCCCTCTTCGCGCCCAGCTTGAGATTAATTACCATCTGAGGCGCGGGATTGCCCGCCAGCAGATCCTCCTGCCGTGTGTAGATCAGGCGGATCGGCCTGCGCAACTTCAAGGCTATCGCCGCCGCCAGCGGTTCAAGCAGGCTTTCTTTGCCGCCGAACCCGCCCCCGACAGGCACCGGCTCGACATGGATGCGCCGCGCGGGCATCTTGAGCGCCTTCGCCACCGCCGAGCGTACCAGGTACAGTCCCTGTGTGCTCGACCAGATCGTCACCTCCTGGCCGGAAGGGCCTGGCGCTACCGTGACCGACTGCGGCTCCATATAGGACTGGTGGACCGCATGAGTGCGATAGCTGCCCTCAACCACAACCTCGGCTTCGCGCAGCCCGGCCTCGATATCGCCCATCCTCAGTGGGAGGACCTGAAAGACATTCTCTGAATGGTCCTCCTCATCGACTGGAGCTTCCATCAGAGGAAAGGGAGCATGCCCGGCCCCTCCGGCGCCGGCTCTGACCTCGCCAAGCGCGCAGGCCAGCGGCGAATCAGGATGAATGGCGGCCTCGGGATCAATGACTACCGGCAGATCTTCGTAATCGACCTCCACGGCGGCGCTCCCATCCTCGGCGCACGCCTCCGTCTCGCCAACCACGACGGCGACTGGATGCCCGCACCACAAGACCTCCTGCCGCGCCAGTGGACACTGCGCGCGCGAGAGCTTATCCTCCTGAGCCATGCCCAGCGTTTCAGCGGTAAAAATAGCTACAACTCCAGGTATGGAGAGGGCGGCGGATGTATCGATACGCGCAATACGCGCATGAGCATACGGACTCATGACCAGGCGAGCATAGAGCATGCCCGGCAGCTTGCGATCACCTGCATAGCGTGCGCGCCCGGTTACTTTGTCAGGCCCATCCTGGCGGGGCAGCGAGGTGCCAACCCCGGTGGGCCGCGCTTGCTGGTGCATTCCTGTCAACATCAGCGGAAAAGACCTCCTTCGATATACTGCAACTATTCAACAATTTCCCGGCCAGACAAGTCAAGTGCGGCCCACGCCCACAGGGGTGTTACGACCAGAACTTTTTCTGTAGCGGTGGGGTGATACATGCGCTTTGCGCATGTATCACCCCACCGCTACATATAAGCGAGCGCCGCAGGCGCGAGCACCATCCCTACAGATAATGTGTCTACCCTCCAGAAAACACATCCAGTGGGGGAAAAAGACATAGTTATCCACAAGTTATCCACAAGAACATAGCAGGAAATGGAAATTTGGTGGATAAGCCTCTTTTCCTTAATGCCCAAGAAGTGTTACAATGGAGTGGGGGAAAGTGGGGCAATTTGGTGAGTTCGTATCGAGCGTGGGGAAATGCGGTGAAGTATGACTGGATACAGAAGAACATTCTGGAATACTTCACAGGGGGCGCCACAACGACTCACAATTGAGAAAGCGCGGCCTTCACTATGTTTCTTGGCGAATATGAGCATACTATTGATGCAAAAGGGAGAGTGGCGGTGCCGGCAAAATTTCGCGGGCAGATGGACCGTGGGGGCGTCATCAGCAAGGGCAGGGGGGAATGCCTGTCGGTCTATACGTTAGCGCGTTGGGAGGAGAAGTCGAACGAGCTGGTATCCGGCAAGACGAACGACGAATTGCGCGATTTCGAGCGCCGGATCTATCCGAGCGCCAGCGACATAGAACTGGATGCACAGGGGCGTATGGTCATTCCCGCGAAATTGCGCGCTTATGCTCATCTGGGTAACGAGGTCACGATAGCAGGGGTACGAGATCACTTTGAAATCTGGGATCGCGCCAGGTGGAGAGCCTACCAGGAACGTCTGGAAAGCGAAGGTGGCGAGATTCCTTTCTAATCTCAATCACAGAACTTTTTTAAATGAATATAGAACGTTCACGACATGTGCCGGTGATGCTGGAGGAGGTCCTGCAATTCCTGCGGCCCGCGCCCGGCGGGCTATATATCGATGCCACGTTGGGGGGTGGGGGTCACACCAGAGCACTCCTTGAGCACTCGGCCCCTGACGGGAAAGTATTGGGGATCGATACCGACGTGCAGGCGCTGGAACGCGCCAGGGCACAGTTTTCCGCACCTATCAGCGATGGGCGGTTGGTGCTGGCGCAGGGGAACTTTGCCGAAATCAGCAGTATCGCAAGCGCAGCCGGCTTTACAGCGGTGCAGGGTGTTGTGCTGGATCTGGGTTTCTCTTCGGACCAGATGGACGATCCACAGCGCGGATTCTCCTTCAGTGCCGATGGTCCTCTGGATATGCGCATGGATCAATCCCTCACCATCTCGGCTGCTGACCTGGTGAACGGTGCCCGCGAACAGGAACTGGCTGATATCTTCTGGCGCTACGGCGAAGAGCGGCGCTCACGACAGATCGCCCGGCGCATCGTCCAGGCGCGCGAGAAGGGGCCGATCACACGGACAACGCAACTGGCCGCGCTGGTTTCCGCCGGCGTGCCACATAAGCCGGGCGCGATCCACCCGGCGACGCGCGTGTTTCAAGCGCTGCGTATCGCGGTCAATCACGAACTGGAGCGACTGGCAACGGCGCTCCCGCAAATCATAGATATACTTGATAAGAGAAAGACAAGCGGAATGCGTGGAGAGGAAGGAAGAATGGTGATTATCTCTTTTCATTCTCTGGAGGACAGAATAGTCAAAGAATTTATGCGGCGCGAGGCTACCGATTGCCTCTGCCCGCCGCATACCCCGGTATGCGTCTGCGGCCACAGGGCCACGCTTCGCCCGTTGACGAGCAAGCCCGTGGTAGCAACGCTGCGGGAGGTTAAACAAAACCCCCGCGCCCGCAGCGCCAAACTGCGGGCCGCCAAGGTAGTAGTTGACTCGTAGTGCGTCACATGTAGGGGTGTGTATGGATGCAGGTTCATCTTCGCAAGAGATGGGTATGCAGGTGATGACTCAACATCTCGAAGGAACGCAGCGTATGTACAGCCTGAAAGAGCGAAAGCGCGCTCCGCAAGGTGCGCCACCACAACCTATTCTGGCCGCAAAACGACGCCGACAACTACATCCATTTCTATTCCACATGGGACCGGTTGCGTTGTGCATCACCAGTGTCATTCTCATCGGCTTGATGGCAGTGCTCTACCTCAGTCAACAGGGGCAGGCACTCGCTGCTAACCAGCAGCTCCAGCAGATACACACCCAACAGGCTATACTTGAGCGCCAGAACCAGGATTTGCTTGATACGGTGGCCTACGAGCAATCGCCCGCTTACATTGCCGATAACGCGAAGAAGCTTGGCCTGGTGCCGGCTGACCCTAAGACTGTCCAGATGCTGGTCGTGCCGCATTTGCGGCCCATTCCACACAATCAGCAGAACATGCAGCCCTGAAAGCAGAGCTGCCGGGAGGGAGAAGATGAACCTGGAGCTTCAACACGCGCGGAGTCGCCTGATGTTCGTCTTCCTGCTGGTCTGCATCGGAATGGCCGGCCTGCTAGCCAGGCTTTACTACTGGCAGGTGCTGCAAGCCAATCAACTTTCGCAGTTAGCAAACGATGAGCACATACAAAATCAAATAGTGAATGCGCCTCGCGGACTTATCTACGACTCTCAGGGGCATATTCTTGCCACAAATGTGGTACGTGATGACGTTTATATAGAACCAATACAGTTCTTTGTCGACCATCCCGATGATAGCGATGCCGCGCTGGCGGGGCTGGTTCACACATTGCACGAAGTCCTGCCCACGCTGGCGGAGGACAGGCTCTCCAGGGATTTTAAATCCGGCCTGCAAACGCTGCGCATCGCCGGGCCGATTGATCCGGCGCAGAGCGCGCGTTTGCGCGAGCTGCACCTGCCGGACATCTTCCTGGAGCCGCGCACCTGGCGGATCTATCCGGGCGGGGATCTGGCGGCGCAGGTCCTGGGCTTCGTGCAGAATGGTACCACCGGCGTCTACGGCATTGAGGGCGCGGAGAACCAGCTCCTGGCGGGAAAGCCGGGTACCCTGACGGCGGAAACAGACCTGAACGGCAACCCGCTCACCGTTGGCCCCAGTTCGGCGCAGCCGGCGGTCAACGGAGCAAGCCTGACGCTGACCATCGACAGCACGATCCAGTATATCGCACAGAGCGCGCTGGCGGATACGGTCAGGCAGCTCAAGGCGCAGGGCGGCACGGTGGTTGTGCTCAATGCACGCACGGGAGCGGTGGTAGCCATGGCCGGTATGCCAACCTTCGATCCCAACCATTACAGCAGCTATTACAAGCAGATGGGCTGCCTGGGTTCGGAGAGCGTGTACTTCAATCCGGCGCTGATGTGCGCTTACGAGCCTGGCTCGATGATGAAGTCCGTCACGATGGCGGCGGCGCTGGACCAGGGGTTGATCACCCCGGATACGGCATTTGACGATCCGGGTATCATCGCCTTCAAGGATGGCACGCCACCGGTGACAAACTGGGATAACCTGGGCTACGGGCACGAGACGATGACGCAGGTATTGGAGCATTCGGCCAACGTCGGCGCGGCCTATGTCGCGCACGATATCCTGGGGCCGGGCCGCTACTATCCATACCTGCGGCGCTTCGGCTTCGGCCAGCTTACCGGCATCAACGATGGCCCGGAGGAGCCGGGGACGTATCGCACGCCCGGCTCTCCCGGCTGGACGCCGAGCGATCTGACGCGCCAGGCATTCGGGCAGAGTATCCTGGCAACGCCGCTTCAGGTGGCGATAGCCTACCAGGCGATAGCCAACGGCGGCGTGATGATGCGGCCCTACCTGATCGCCGCGATCAATAATAACGGGCAGATTACAACGACGAAGCCGCAGGTTGAGCGGCGCGTGATCAGCGCGCGAGCGGCAACATTGCTGACGCAAATGCTGGTAAGCGCGGCGAACTATAACCAGAACGCGACCTTTCCTGGCTATAGCATCGCCGTAAAGACCGGTACAGCGACAACACAGGGCATTTCAGCGTATCTGACCGAGGCTTCGATGGCCGGATTTCTGCCGGCCTCGCACCCGCGGTTTGTGATCCTGGTGAAGCTTGACCGGCCCCAGGCGCATGGCGATATCTTCGGTGGCGTCGCGGCTGGTCCGTTGTGGCGGACGATAGCGCAGCAATTGATGTGGCACTACGGGATCGCGCCCGATCAGCAATCATCAACGCAATCGAGAGATATGGGGAGATAGCCCGGAGAAGGGTGCAATGCAAGAGGAGCACAAAGACCAGGCGCCCGCTCTGTCCGAACTGAGCGAGATATGGCAGGAGCTATCAGGGAACCGCTCAGTTGATGCTCATAGCGGGATAACCGCTGGCGAGGCGACGCCGCCCGCACTTGAGAGCGATCCCTGGAGTGCGTTATTACAGGCAAAGGGCACAGAAGTTATTGATCTGCAACAACTTCATCTGCCCGTAAGCGATCAAGAGCTGGAGCAAATGCTGCAAATTATGCAAGAGCAGCCCGCTCAAAAACCGGGCGTTGATGGGGATTTGGCATCCAACCATCAGTAGCTCACAAGACAGTATAATCGAAAAAATGTTCTATGTCAAGCCTTCAATGAGGGTATCTGATCCGCCGCCTTCGCGCGGCTCCGCCGCGCAAGGATTGGAATGTGTGTTGTGAAACTTGCGCGAAGCGCAAGTTTCACAACACACATTCCAGAAGGCGAGCGCCGCAGGCGCTCGCAAGTGATGATATTGGAAATCAGGCACACTCTAAAGATAGGAAATTTGTGAAGAGACAGGCGGCCATGCTACGAGACCGGCAAAAACGAAGAGGCAGCGCGGCCCGGGGCGCGGCGAGAGGTGATCAGCGACAGGATCTATCTTCTCCCGTCCTGCGTTCTCCCGCGCTGCGCGCGGCGGAGCGCCGGGAGCGTGAGGCGCGGCAGCAGGTCGGAAAGAGCGCGCAGCGAACGCCGGCGCGGAAGCCCGCGCTAAACAAGGTGAACTACGCGGCGGAGGATGTAGTGCAGCGTCCCGCGACGCCGCGCAAAGCGTTACCGGGCAAGCAGGTCAGAAGCGGGGCCATCAACGTCTATGCGCGCGTTGAGCAGCGCACGGGGTTGACGGCAAGCTGGCGTTTGCGTACCAGGAACACCGCCGGGCAGCCGGTCGCTCCGGTGCAGGTCATTAGCGAGGAGGAGCAGAAGAAGCTCGCCGAGCTGGAGATGAGCCTGCCCCGGGTAGCCGGGAAGATCGATTCCTGGCTGCTGGTGATCGTTCTCGCGCTGCTCTGCCTCGGCCTGGTAATGGTGTACAGCGCGAGTTCGTTTCTGGCGACGCGCTACGTCGGCAATGCCTCGTACTACTTTCAGCGGCAACTGCTGGCAGCGTTTCTGGGCTTCATCGCGATGCTGATAACGATGCGCGTGGACTACCGGCGCTGGCGCCGCTACTCGCTGATCGGCATGGCGATAGTGCTGCCTCTGCTGGTGCTGGTGCTGGTGGTCGGCACCACTACCTACGGGGCTTCGCGCTGGCTCAATATCGGCTCGTTCTTTTCGTTCCAGCCAAGCGAGCTGGTCAAGTTAGCGCTCGCGCTCTACATCGCCGACTGGCTGGCACGCAAAGGGAAGCAGGTCGGCACGTTTCTCTACGGCCTGGCGCCGTTTGTGATCCTGGTCGGTCTCATCCTGGGTCTGGTGCTGCTGGAGAACGACATGGGTACCGCGCTCATCATTGCCGGACTCGCGGTGGCAATGTTCTTTACGGCGGGCGCCAACGTCGTGCAATTCCTGCTGGCGATGGCCTGCGGCGGGCTGATCTTTCTGAGCGAGGCATTTAAGGGCTATCGCCAGTATCGTTTGATGGGGTTCTTGCATCCCTTTCAAAACATCACGACGTTCAATTTACAACTGTACCAGTCGTTACTGGCGCTGGGATCGGGCGGCTGGCTTGGCCTGGGGCTGGGCGCGAGCCGGCAGAAGACGGGCTGGCTGCCGCTGCCCTATATCGATTCGATCTTTGCCATTATCGGGGAGGAGCTGGGCTTTATCGGCTGCACGCTGGTGGTCCTGCTGTTTCTCTTCCTGGCATTTCGCGGCTTCCGGCTGGCGCGGCGCGCGCCGGATGTCTATGGCGCTTTACTGGCGACGGGCATCACAACCTGGCTCGTGCTCCAGGCGATGATAAACATCGGCGCGACGGCGGACGCCATTCCCTATACCGGGGTGCCGCTGCCGTTCATCAGCTACGGCGGCTCATCGCTGGTCGTATCGATGGCAGCCGTGGGAGTGCTGCTCAATATATCGCGCTATATCCAGGAGCCGGAGGCTCCCGCGCTTTCAACGCGCGCAATCACCCGGACGATCAAAAGAAAAACGCAGGACCATTAAGGTAGTATATGCGAGTGCTGATATCAGGCGGAGGCTCCGGGGGCCATATTTATCCGGCCCTCGCGGTGGCGACGCAACTACAGGAGACATATAACGCGCAGATCCTTTATCTTGGCAGCGACGATGGTCTGGAGACAGACCTGGTGCCGGCGGCGGGCCTGCGCATGGTGGTAGTCAAGGCGGGCAAGCTCCAGCGCTTCGTCTCGTGGCGCACGCTGGTAGGAGTGGCACGCGTGCCGGTGGGTATGCTCCAGGCGCTGAGCATTGTACGCGCCTTCCGCCCGGACGCGGCCTTTACCAGCGGCGGCTACGTCGCGGTCCCGGCTGGCCTGGCCGCGCGGCTCAACCGCGTGCCGCTGTTGATGCACCAGCAGGATGTGCCGCCCAATCTGTCGAACAGGCTGATCGCACCGCTGGCAACGCGTATCTCGGTAGCCTTCGCGGATTCGCTGCACTACTTTCCGGCGCACAAGACGGTGCAACTGGGTAATCCGGTGCGCCAGGCCATACTCGAGGCGCGTCAGACGACGCCGGAGCAGGCGCGGGAGCAGCTCGGCCTGGCAGCGGAGCGCCCGCTGCTGCTGGTGACGGGCGGCAGCCAGGGCGCGCGGCACCTGAATCAAACGCTCTGCCGGGCGCTGCCCATGCTGCTGGAGCAGTGCCAGGTGCTGCACATCAGCGGCAAGAATCTTTTTGATGAGACGCGCGTGCTGGCCGAGAGCGCGCTGGCCGATCTGGATGCCGGAACGCGGCAGCGCTATCGCCTGGTGCCATACCTGTCGGAGCAGATGCCGCTGGCTTTGCAGGCTGCAACACTGGTCGTCTGCCGTTCGGGAGCGGCAACGTTGAGCGAGCTGGCGGCGCTGAGCAAGCCGGCCATTCTCGTACCGCTGCCCCCGGCGCTCGGCGGCTCACCGCAGGAGGCCAACGCCGCGATGTTCGGGCAGAAAAAGGCGGCGGAAGTGATTCGCGACACAGATCTGTCACCCGAAATACTGGCACAACGTGTGCAAGAGTGTATAAACGCGCCGGAGCACTTGCAGACAATGGCGCAGGCCGCCGGCAGCATGGCAAAGCCGGAGGCAACGCGCGAGATCGTACAGGCGATTGCCAGCCTGGCGCGCACAGCAGAGACGACAACGGAGCAACACAGGAGCGTGGTCTTTTGAAAAAGTCGCATGTGCATTTTATGGGTATAGGAGGACAGGGCATCTCGGCAGTGGCGCAGATGGCGCTTATGTCCGGCGATGCGGTAACGGGTTGTGATCGACAGGCGTCAGCGACCACGCGCGCGCTCGAACAGGCAGGGATTGCGGTTCAGATCGGCCACAGCGCGGAGCACCTGGAGGGCGTCGATACGCTGGTGATCAGCCCGGCGGTCACAGCGCTCGATCCACAGAACCCGGAACTGCTCGCCGCCCGCCAGCGCGGCATACCCGTCATGACCTGGCAGGAGCGTCTGGGCGAACTGATGCGGGGAAGGTGCGTGCTCTCGGTCTGCGGCGTGCACGGCAAAGGGACGACGACGGCGCTGCTCGCGCTCATGCTCGTCGACGCCGGATTTGATCCGACCTGCGAGATCGGCGCGGTTGTGCCACGCTTTGGCGCGAATTACCGGCTCGGTGCGAGCCAGTACTTTGTCAATGAGGCCGACGAGTTCAATCACAATTTCTGGCACTACCACCCGCGCCTGGCGGTCGTGACCTCGATAGAGTTCGAGCACCCGGAGTTTTTCGCCGACTACGCGGCATTCCTGGCGGCCTTCGAGCGCTTCGTTCGCGGCATGGACATGCAGGGAGACTGGTCTTTACCGCCCACGCTGGTGCTCAATGCCGATAGTGCGGGCTGCCTGGAACTGCGTGAGCGGCTGGGCGACTGGCCGGGGCGGATTGTAACCTACGCGGTTGAGGGCATAGGGACAGGCAGAAACGTGCAGGCGGATTTCGAGGCGTATGATCTGCGGCTGGAGGGCGAGACGAGCTTCCGCGTCAGGGCGCGAGGCGAAGCGGCCTTTCCTGCGGAGCGCGTCTTCCGTGTGCAGTTGCCGGGCCTGCTGAGCATCCAGAACGCGCTGGCCGCACTCACCGCGGCCTACAGCGTGGGTGCACCCGGCGCGGCGATAGAGAAGACGCTGGCAAGCTTTGGCGGTATCAAACGGCGCTTCGAGATACGCCACGATGGGCCACTGCTGATCGATGGGCAGAAGCGCGATGTCGTCCTGATCGACGACTACGCGCACCATCCCACGGCCATCGCGGCCATCTTGCAGGCGACGCGCCAGCGCTACCCGAGCCGCCGGCTGATCGCGGTCTACCAGCCGCATATGTATAGCCGGACGAAGACCTTTTTTGAGCAATTCTTACGCGCCTTCGACGCTGCGGATGTGGCGATCATCGCTGACATCTTTCCGGCCCGCGAGCGCGATACGGGCCTCGTGCATGCGCGCGACCTTGTAGCAGCCCTGGCGGAGCGCCCGCACTTCAGCAGGAAGGGCAGCGGGAGCCAGGTCATTCACGGCGGAAGTGTGCAGGAGACGGTCAACGTGCTGCGCGGAACACTGCGCTCAGGCGATGTCGCGCTGATAATGGGCGCCGGGGATATCTATATAGTTACGGATACATTATTACGAGAGGCAGAGCCGGTGGGGCCAGCCTGGAAGGGGAACGCATGACATTCGATGTTGAGACCGCATATAGCAGGTTGCATACATACTTTGGCAAACGTGTCCGGCGCAATGAGCCGCTGTCGCGACACAGTACATTTGGCGTGGGAGGGCCGGCGGATATATGGGTCTCACTCGACGCGCAGGATGAACTCGGCGGCCTGGTGACGATGTGTGCGGAGGGGCGCTGGCCCCTGCTCGTTGTTGGCAATGGTACCAATGTGCTGTATGCGGATAAAGGGGTGAGAGGAATTGTCGCGCGTATAGCCTTCAATAGCTATACCATTGAAGATCATGGTGATAATACGGCACTCTTGCAAGCAGGAGCGGGAGTAAGCTGGCCGCGACTGCTGAACGAACTGGTCCCTCTGGGGTGGGGCGGTCTGGAGTTCGGGCCTGGCATTCCGGGAACGCTGGGCGGCGGAGTTATCAGTAACGCGGGGGCACATACCGGCAATCTGGGCCGGGTGCTGGCGTGGGTCGAGGTGCTCGATGCCCGCGCGTGCGAGGAGCAGCCCGTCGCGCCGGCAATACGGCGTTACCAGCAGGCCGAACTCGACCTGGGATATCGCCACAGCCGTTTCCGGGCGGAGCGGCGCATTCGCTTCGACGAGCAGGGCTATCCCGTGATAGCGCCGCGCCAGCTTATCGAGCCGCCGGAAATTATTATGCGGCTCGCGGTGCATCTTCACCGCGAGGACCCGCGCAAGCTGCGCAGCCTGATCGAGGAATACAAGCTGCACAGGAAGAGGACACAGCCGCCGCAGCAAAGCGCCGGCTCGGTCTTCAAAAACCCGGAGGGAGATTATGCCGGGCGGCTCATCGAGGCGGCGGGTATGAAGGGAATGACGCACGGCCGGGCGCGCATATCAGAGCGCCATGCTAACTTTATCGTAAACGTAGGAGGCGCAAGTGCCGAGGATGTCGTAGCCCTCATCAGGGAGACACGCAACCGCGTACTCGAACGGTTCGGTGTGGAGCTGGAGCTGGAGGTTGAGCTGCGCGGTGAGTGGAAGGTAGCAAAATCATGACCGAAAAGAGACGCATACCCGAGCAGATCGCATCGCATACCTATAAGCGACAGGCACCCGTCGGGACGGTAGGGATGGCACATCCCATCGCCAGGCGAGAAGCGAATAAAGAGGACATCCAGAAGGAGCAGCGCGCCACGCCGCGCGCCGCACAACGCGTTGTAACCATACCAGAGGCCGATCCTGCGGTGGCCTGGAACACCTTCGCCCAGCGCCAGGAGCAGAGGCGTCGTGCGCGGGCACAGCCACAGAAGTACGTCACGCGGGTGCAGCGCAGCCAGGCACGCACGGGGGCGCGGTCAGGCCGGCGCAGCAGGCTGGTGCGGCGTTCTCTGGCCTCCTATCAAAGCGTGCCCATCCCGGTACGCAGCGGGCGACGCCGCGCCCGGCGCGGCTTCTTCTGGAAACTACTGAGCCTGCTCATGGGCGCGGTTGTGCTGGTGCTGGCAACGAGCTTTGCCTTCACCAGCAACGCCTTTCGCATCGAGCAGGTGAACGTCGTGGGCACACATAACGACGCGCTGATCCGCGAGATCCAGGCGATGGGCATGCAGGGCCAGAACATCTTCCTGCTCAACGTCGAGGCCCTGACGGAGCGCATCAATGCCATTCCGCGTGTCGCCTCGGCCAGCCTGAGCAAGCAGTGGCCGAACCAGATTACTATTACCATCACGGAGCGCGTCCCGGCCCTGCTCTGGCAGACGGCAAATGGCACCTATAGCGTTGACGATCAGGGAGTGGTCATCGCGCCCGTCAGCCCGGGCGCTGCATCCAACAACGTGATGACTGTTGTAGATATGAGTGGACAGGATAAGGAGAAAGGGAATATGGGGGAGAGACTCTATGCAGGTATGCATTTAAACAGTGCCGATATCGCATTTGCCATCGCCGCGTTCAAGCTACTGCCCCGGATGGCGGGGGTAAGCGCGTTCAAACTGGGTTACGATGGTACAATATATGCTAATACGACCAATAATGGGGCGGGCGCGTTGCAGGGATCATATATTGTTGAGAGCCAGGATGGCTGGACAGCCTATCTTGGGGGGCCGAATGACGCCAATCCGCTGGAGAATCGCGTGATTGAATTGCAGCAGATTCTCGCATTAGCGCATAAGCAGCAGCTTGATTTAGCGACCATTGATCTGCGCTATGGCCTGCATCCCGTCTATACCTTAAAGTCATGAAGTGTAGAGGGCAGATGAAAGGTCTTTACAGACGCGTTCAAGTGGGAATCCTGTCCAGGGGACAGGTTATCGACAGCAGTGTTCGTAGTGCGTCCCACAATTGTACTGCCCAATAGGAGCATCTATCGTGCAAGAGCGGGTGATCGTCGGTATCGACGTTGGAACAACAAAAATCTGTGTCCTGGTCGGCGAACTGGATCGCGACGGGAAGCTGAATATTGTTGGCGTTGGCACCTGCCCTTCACAGGGTTTGCGTCACGGGGTGGTGGTAAACATTGAGGAGACCGTCACTTCCATTGCAGCGGCGCTAGATCGTGCGGAACGCCTTTCGGGAAAGAAAATCATTACGGCCTATGTAGGAATAGCGGGCAGCCACGTTGACTCCGAAAATAGCAAAGGCTTTGTCGCTATCTCACCGAGCCATCGTGACATCGTACCCAACGACATTAGCCGCGCTATCGAGGTCGCTCGCGCCATCGCAATCCCGGCGAACCGTGAGGTAATCCATGTGATTCCACGCGGCTACGTCGTTGATGGGCAGGAGGGCATTAAAAATCCTACGGGTATGTCGGGCTTCCGCCTTGAGGTGGAGACGCATATCATTACGGGCGCGGTGTCCTCTATTCATAATTTAATCAAGTGCGTACACAAAGCGCATGTGGAGATCGAAGACCTTGTGCTGGAGCCGTTGGCCTCAAGCGAGGCGGTTCTGGCCGATGGCGAGACGGATCTGGGAGTGGCGCTGGTCGATATCGGCGGCGGCACAACCGATATCGCCGTCTTTAGCGACGGCGCGATCTGGCATACCGTCGTCCTGCCCATCGGCGGCAACCATATCACCAACGACATTGCTATCTGCCTGCGCCTGCCCTTTGGCGTTGCCGAAGAACTCAAGGTCACGTATGGGCACTGCGATCCATCGCTCATCGACGAGGACGATATGATCGATCTCTCGCAGTTCATGCCCGATTGCAACGACCTCGTACCGCGCAAACTGCTCGCGGAGATTATCCAGGCCCGCGTGGAGGAGTTGTTCAGCATGGTACACGAGGAGGTCAAGAAATCGGGATATGATGGACTGCTGCCGGCGGGCATCGTGGTCACGGGAGGGACCGCCGAACTGCCGGGCATCCTGGACATCGCCGGGCAAACCCTCGATTTGCCAGCTCGTATTGGCTCGCCGCTGGGTTTGCATGGCCTGGCCGACTCGATCAGCAGGCCAGCCTACGCAACAGCTGTCGGACTGCTGCTATGGGGGCTGCGGCACAATTCGCTGGTGATCGAGGAAGAGGAACCGGAATACGAACGCTCTGGAGATATCGTATCGCGTTTTGGCCGCTGGCTGCGCGCGTTCATTCCTTAAAGCGTAGTCTCTGAACAATACAACGGGCGTATCTCATTCGTTGTATTGTTCAGAGACTCGAAAGGGGGCCACGAACAATGTTACCAATGGGAAATCACCAACTCGAAGGCTTCGCCCAGATCCGGGTTATCGGTGTAGGAGGTGGAGGCAGTAACGCGGTCAACCGCATGATTCAGGCGAATATGATGGGCATAGAGTTTATTGCCATCAATACCGATGCCCAGGCGCTGCTGCTCACAGAGGCGCCGCACCGCATTCGCATCGGCGATAAGCTCACTCGTGGCCTCGGGGCCGGCGGGAATCCGTCAATCGGAAGCAAGGCTGCGGAGGAGAATGCGGAGGAGATCTACGAGACCTTGAAAGGCTCGGATATGGTCTTTATCACCGCCGGTATGGGCGGCGGGACGGGGACGGGCGCCAGCCCGATAGTCGCACAGATCGCGCGCGAGGTCGGGGCGCTCACCGTCGGCGTCGTCACCAAGCCCTTTACCTTCGAGGGGAAGAAGCGCATGCTCGCCGCCGAAGAAGGGATCGCCAACCTGAAGCAGCATGTGGATACGTTGATTACGGTGCCCAATGATCGACTGTTGCAGGTGGCAGATAAGCGCACACCGCTTTCCGAGGCTTTCAAGCTGGCGGACGACGTGCTGCGCCAGGGCATCCAGGGCATCAGCGATCTGATCACCGTGCCCGGTCTGATCAACCTGGACTTCGCTGATGTGAAAACGATCATGTCGGCGGCAGGCTCGGCGCTGATGGCGATTGGCGAGGCCAGCGGCGACACGCGCGCCGTTGATGCCGCGCATCTTGCTATCGCCAGCCCGCTGCTCGATATCGATATTAGCGGCGCTCGCGGCGTGCTCTTCAATATCACGGGCGGCATGGACATGACGCTCTTCGAGGTCAACGAGGCCGCCGATATCATCAGCCGCGCCGCGCACCCGGACGCAAACATCATCTTCGGGGCCGTACAGGATCCGGAATTCGATGGCCGTGTCAAGATCACCGTCATTGCTACCGGCTTTGATAACACGGGTGGACGCCCGCAGGCGCCAGCGCACCAGTCTCATCAGTATACGCAGGTTCGTCCAGAGTACGACAGGAGCCGGCTCTATCAGGCATCGTCGGGGGCATCGATGGGTGGGACGCATAACGGCAATATTCCGCGTTCATCCCAGGGCCAGGGATACGCCATGTCCCCCGTCACACCTGCGATGAACATCTCGAACCATCCGACGGGGCCGCTACAGTCCCAGCGTGCCAGCCAGCAGGCAGCACTCTCGCCAGACACCGGGCGGCAGCGAGCGATGGCACATCGAGAGCCATTGCCGGAATCTGACATGGTGGACGACGAATTTGAGATGGAAGAAGAGGTTGCCGCGATAGAGGGTGGACATAAGAATCCTCCCGCACCGGAGCCGGAGGTGCAGCCTTTGCAGCGGCCTGCATCGCAGCAGCGCCAGGTGCGGCGGCTTGAGCGAGGAAACGATGCAGGTGGGACTCGCGGCGTGCCTTCGGGCGACGCTATCGACATCCCCGCATTCCTGCGCAAGAGATAATACCAGGTCCGGTAGAACTGCGGTTAAAAGGGGGCCAGAGGTATCCCCATATCATCCGCGTTAAAACGGATTTGATATAAGCGCAAAAAGAACCCTCCAGGTTTTTGAACCTGGAGGGTTCTTTTTGCACTTATTTTTCCCTATCCTCGAAGAGCTGATCTGCTCAATTTTGCTGTGGTCCGCCGCCTTGCTCGCCTGCCTCCACACCGCCTGCTGCCACACACCCGCTTCTCCATAGCCTCTTTCCCTTCCTGCCTGGCTCTTCTCCCTCTCACACGCTCCGGCACCCGGGCCTCCCTGCCTGGCTCTCCACGCCCTTGCCCTGCACAAGCCGCTCGATCATCAGCCCGGCTCCGCTTCACCTGTTACCAGGCGTCCACGCGCCGTCTGCCTACCAGCTTCTCTGGCTGGGATCTTCCTCCCCCTCCTTAACAGGGGGATGGCAGGAGTCCTCTTGCGGTCGGCTTCGCGCTTAGATGCTTTCAGCGCTTCTCCTTTCTGGACGTAGCTACCCAGCTCTGCCCCTGGCAGGGCAACTGGCTCACCAGCGGTCCAGCCCTCTCGGTCCTCTCGTACTGGAGAGCACTCCGCTCACTCCTGCTGCGCCCACGACGGATAGAGACCGAACTGTCTCACGACGTTCTGAACCCAGCTCGCGTGCCGCTTTCATGGGCGAACAGCCCAACCCTTGGGACCTACTCCAGCCCCAGGATGCGACGAGCCGACATCGAGGTGCCAAACCTTGCCGTCGATGTGAACTCTTGGGCAAGATCAGCCTGTTATCCCCGGGGTAGCTTTTATCCGTTGCGCCACCGGCCTTCCACCCGGTCCGGTGGGATCACTAAGTCCGACTTTCGTCCCTGCTCGCGCTGTCCCGCTCGCAGTCAAGCTCCCTTCTGCCTTTGCACTCTCAGGGTGATGTCCATCCACCCAGAGGAAACCTTTGCGCGCCTCCGTTACTCTTTGGGAGGCGACCGCCCCAGTCAAACTACCCGCCTGGCCCTGTCTGCCGCCCGGCTCACGGGCCGGCATGAGCGGCAAGCTCCAGCGAGAGTGGTATTTCACCGCTGCCTCCCCCTCGCCCACAAGCGAAGGCTCTCCGGCTCCCACCTATCCTACGCACGCTGTGGCTCGTCTCCAGGCCAGGGTGTAGTAAAGCTCCACGGGGTCTTTTTGTCCTGTCGTGGGTAACCCGCATCTTCACGGGTACTTCAATTTCGCCGAGGCCCCTGTCGAGACAGTGCTCAAGTCGTTACTCCTTTCGTGCGGGTCGGAACTTACCCGACAAGGAATTTCGCTACCTTAGGACCGTTATAGTTACGGCCGCCGTTCACCGGGGCTTAGATTCGCCGCTTCGCACACGGCTCCTCGTAACCTTCCGGCACTGGGCAGGAGTCAGCCCCTATACGTCCACTCTCGTGTTCGCAGAGACCTGTGTTTTTGGTAAACAGTCGCTTGAGCCCATGTCCTGTCGCCCCCTCACCCCCTCTCGCTCGCGCGAGAAGAAGCTACCAGGGCCCCCCTTCTTCCAAAGGTACGGGGTCATTTTGCCGAGTTCCTTGACAGAGGGTCCCTCGTTCACCTGGAGAGTCTTCCCCCTACCTACCGGTGTCGGTTTGCGGTACGGGCGCAGCGCGTACTCGCTAGAGGCTTTTCTTGGCGGCCTGGGGGCCAGAGACTTCCGCGGAGGTCTTCCCCCGCTCGGAGCCAGCCTCATGCCTCTCGGATCGGGGTTTGCCACGATCCGGCACTTGTCCTGGCTCGCCCAGCCTGTCCATTCGCCGGGTTCTCCTTCCCTACCGCGTCCCCCCTTCGCTCCTGTTCGTACTGCTGCGGTGCAGGATTATCGCTCCTGCTTGCCATCGCCTACGGCTCTACGCCCTCGGCTTAGGTCCCGACTAACCCTGGGTCGATTGACGGCGCCCAGGAACCCTCAGGTTTTCGGTGTCTGTGGTTCTCACACAGATTGCGCTACTCATTCCGGCATTCGCTCCTGGCTCCCCTCCACCTGGTCTCCCAATCAGGCTTCTCCGGTGGAGCCAGCGCTCCCCTACCATCTCCCCCTTCTCAGAGAGAGATCCATGGCTTCGGTCAGCGGCTTAAGCCTCGTTTCGTTCTCGGTGCCGGGGCACTCGACCAGTGAGCTATTACGCACTCTTTCAATGATGGCTGCTTCTAAGCCAACATCCTGGCTGTCTGAGCACCCCGACCCCCTTTCCCACTCTGCCGCTGTTGGAGACCTTAGCCGATGGTCTGGGCTGTTTCCCTTTCGACGACGAAGCTTAGCCCCCGCCGTCTCACTCGCCTGCTTCCCCCCTCACCGGGGGCTGTCCTGGCATTGGGCGTTTGGTTGAGTGTGGTAACCAGCGTCATGGCCCCTAGCCCATCCAGCGCGCTACCTCCAGGATATCTCGCAGGCGGCTGCACCTGCATGCATTTCGGGGAGAACCAGCTATCTCCGGGTTCGGTTGGCATTTCACCCCTACGCACAGGTCATCCCCCCGTTTTGCAACACGGGTGGGTGCGAGCCTCGACGGACTTTCACATCCGCTTCACTCTGCCCATGCGTAGCTCACCCGGTTTCGGGTCGCATCGCGGCCACCCTCGCGCCCCCTTCGGACTCGGTTGCCCTCCGGCTCCCGCTCTTTACCGAGCGTTAACCTGGCGACCTGCGATGCACTCGCCGGATCATTCTACAAAAGGCACGCCATCAGCCTTCCCTCGCCCCTCCCTCCATAGAGAAAGGCGCGCTCCCGGCCTCTGACTGCTTGCAAGCACACGGTTTCAGGTTCTCTTTCATCCCCCTCGCGGGGTGCTTTTCACCTTTCCCTCACGGTACTGGTCCACTATCGGTCGCTGCTGCTCTTTAGCCTTGGAGGGTGGTCCCCCCAGCTTCCCACAAGCTTGCTCGTGGCTCGTGGTACTCAGGTGCCGGCTCTCCCAACTCCCCTGCCGCTACGGGACTCTCACCCCCTCCGGTCGCCCGTTCCAGGGCGTTCACGTCGGGTCGTCAGGTCGTCTCGCCGGTCCTTCAACCCCGCCCTTCCTCGCGAAAGAACGGTTTGGGCTCCTCCCGGTTCGCTCGCCACTACTACGGGAATCTCGGTTGATTTCTCTTCGTCGGGCTACTGAGATGTTTCAGTTCGCCCACACCCCTCCTCCTCACCTATGCATTCAGTGAGGGGTATCCAGACATCACTCTGGATGGGTTGCCCCATTAGGATCCTTGGGGTTCATCGCGCGCCAGCCGCTCCCCCCAAACGTTTCGCCGCTCGCCGCGTCCGTCTTCGGTCAGCAGCGCCCAGGCATCCCCCGTGTGCTCATCCAAGCTTGTGGGGGGCGCCGAGGCCAGGCCCTTACCGGGCCAGCACCGGGTGTCCTTGCGTGTGTCTACGGGGGGGCTGCCCCTTCCGGCTGGCAGCCCCCGCTCCAAGTAGGTGGTCTCCGCTAGTTGTCGCTACGTGTGTAGCTCCTTTGCTGTGTGGTGTTCGAGGCGCTCCGGCCCGCAAAGGAGAGCCGGAGCGCGTCCTGTGTCCGCCGCGCCTCCCTCTGGCAGGCGCCAGGCTGACACGGACCCTCAGCAAAATTGAATAGATCTGCTCTTCGATTGGAAAGGTACAGGCCAGGCTCCCTCCCTGGACTTCCGTCCAGCGAGGACGACCCCGACCACTGGAGAGTGGAAAGCAACGCAGTCTCCCGCGCACGCTTCGCCCTGCGTTCCCCTTCGACCTGGAAGGTCGGGATGCCTCGGCAGCA
>Ga0209810_1002692_pt1 | contig 20527 bp, 10 predicted proteins | sample Coa_R1_7_FD_187159 | JGI IMG/M metagenome (GOLD analysis project Ga0209810, IMG submission 187159) | Surface soil microbial communities from Centralia Pennsylvania, which are recovering from an underground coalmine fire - Coalmine... | ecosystem: Environmental > Terrestrial > Soil > Unclassified... | reverse complement strand
GCGAGGTCGCGTTTCCGCGTTTTTGCGCGGGGCGAGCGTTTGTTCCGGGCGGCGCGGCGCGCGGCGCGGATGGGCAGGTAGGGCTGCATGGCGTGGAGCAGGTTGATGTAGACTTGCTGCTGCTGCTCAATGATGCCCTGGGAGCCGAGGGACCACCACTCATGGGGAGTGAAGTAGGAGGAGACTTCGGCTTCGGGGCCGCTATGTCCGTACCACTGGATCAGGTGCAGGTTGTCGGACTGCGCCATCCAGCGGGCGAGGTTGAGCAGCGCCGGATTTCCCGTCAACTTTGCTTCGTTGTAGACGTGGCCCATGAGCTGGTAGATGGACTGCTGCGCGCTGTTGCCCAGGAAGAAGTCCATGCCGCCGCTGCCCGCCCAGGTGGAGGGGAAGACGGGCAAGGGCAAGTAGTATGTGCGCTCGCAGGCCCCGTAGCGGTCGATGAGTTCGCCGGGGGTGCGCGTAGCGATGCCATGCCGGTCGAGTTCGAGCGCGAGCATGCGCATGAACTGGAAGATACCGGTCTCGCGGCGGTGATGCTCGCCGAAGGTCTCGAAGTCCCAGCCCAGCAGGACGAACTCGCCCGGTGTCTGCGCGATCCAGTCGGTGTAGGTGTGAGCGAGCAGCGGGTAGCGGTCCCAGTTACGGTTGGAGAAGCGATAGCCTACGTCGTCGCTGAGCGAGACGTGGCGCGCCAGCAGGTACGGGCCGTTTTCGCGCACGGGCGGCTCGCCCGCTTTGCGCCGGGGCGGCTTTGTCTGGATTGGCAAGGGGTAGGGGCCTTCGTCGCCATTGCGGTAGAGGTGGGTCGGCTGGCGCCAGTCCAGCACCCATTTGCGCCCATCCATCAGCGCGCCGCGAAAACCGGCGGTATCCAGCGCGTCGTAGATGCCTGCCGACATCGCCATCTCGGTCGTGTCGGTGACGGTAGGTCGCCTGCCGAAGATGCGCTCCATCTCGTCCGCCATCCACTGCATGTCCTGCACAAAGGCCGGGAGATCGAAGAGGAAGAGGAAACTGTGGTACGGTTCTACCCCGATCAACTCCACGTTCTCCTCCGCGACCAGTTCGCGGAACCGTTCGAGCAGGTCAGGGTCCCATTGTTCAGCCTGCCGGATGAACGAGAGTGAGAAGCCGATGGAGAGGTGCAGCCCGCGCCGTACAAGCTCCTGAAACATGCTCAGGGCGGGAGCGTAGCTGTAGCGCGCGACCTTTTTGAAGTAGCGTTCATTCATGCGTTCATCAAACAGGCAGCGCGTGATATCCTCGATGGAGGCACCGCGTGGGATGGGCTGTGCCGGCAGCTTCAGGCGACGCGGTTGATGCACGACCGTATAGATCGCCAGGTCTGCAACCATGTTGGTTTTCCTCTCAAGCCAGCACGATGTCCTGTTTGCGTGCCAGGAATTCCAACTTTGCTACGAGGTTCTCGATCACACGATCCCACTGAAATTCTTTTGCCGTCTCATGCCCGTTGCAGCGTATGCGCTCCTGCTCGGCGGGATGGCGGCGCAGGTAGAGCAGGTAGCCGACGATCTCATCCGGGTCGTCCGTCTCGGTGACGATGGCGTTCTCGAAAGGCACAGCGTAGTCTTCGCCTGTCGAGCCGGTGACGGCCACCCCCTTCGCGGCCATGACTTCCAGGCCGACGAGGCCGAACGGCTCGTGTCCGCTATTGGCCAGCGTGGCGTCAGCGGAGGCATAGGTAGCGCGCACGAACTCTTCGGGCAGGAAGAAGCGCAGATTGTAGATGTCCGCCGGGCCGACGCTGGCTACCGCATCGATGCTCTGTTCCAGTGTGGGCCGGTGGGCCGTCACGTCGTGAATGCTCAGGCCGATTTCGTAGGCGTGGCGCAGCACGTCCGCGCCGTGCGGCTCGATGCCGCCGCGCACAAAGAGCGTGACGGGGTGACCGCTGGCCTTGAGGCGGGCGACGGCATCAATCGCCATCATCCAGCGTTTATCGGGGTCGAAGCGGCCAATTTTGAACAGGAAAAAGCGGCGCGCATCTCCCTGATGACCGATCTCACGCAGGCGGCGCACAGCCTCATGATCGACCGGATTCAGGTGGCGCGAAGGGATGCCGTTGGGGATGACCAGCGGGTTGACGCCATATTCCCACATTTTGTGCTTCATGTAGCGGCTGACGGTGGTAATTGTCGTCACGTAGTTGAGGCGCGGCCAGTTGATGCGGTGCAGCGACATCAGGCTGTTCAGGTTCCAGAGCATGAGGACTTTCTGGCGCAGGCCAAACCAGTGCAGCAGGTCGGAGGTGCGAATCATGGCCTCGGCGGTCTGCCAGTCTTCGCCCTGAATGACGACCATCTTGCCCTGCGACACCGCCGGGCGCACGATCTCCTCGTAAATATGGTATGGCACGCTCTCGTTGTAGTCGTAGAGCTTCTCCTCTTCACCATCATAGACGCCGTTGAGGTGATACTTGCTGATCCATTGCGACCAGCGTTTGAGGATCAACTTGCCGTTGACGCGCTCCTCCACGCCGGGCTTTGTGGGATCGCCAATGTAAATAAGGTGGGTGGTAAAGCCCTGCGCGGCCAGCGCCTCGCTCAGTTCGGTCACGCGCGTCCCCAGGCCGCCCGCCGTCGAATAGACATCCGGCCCCTCAAAGCTGAGCAAAACAAATACCGTATTCTCTGGTGTTATAGCACCATCCAGTTCAATCATGATCTTCTCAATCCTCACAGATACAAACAGGGGAGAGCATGGCCGTACACGGTATCCCTCCCTGGATCATAGAAAAATCTTTCAGGAAAAGCAGGGGTAGCTTCGTGGCTCCCTGAAGAAACGCATCCTCGCGCCTTCCAGTATCAAAGCTGCTCTATAATACTGCAAGCAAAGGTATTGCCTGTGTATAGTATATCTTCCCTGCCAAGTATACCACAAAGGGAGATGTGGTGTCACAGGCAGGAGACGTAGATACCGCCAGCTCCACGCAGGCCAGCCGCGTTCCAGGCCACCCGCCACCCGTCGGCCCGCCACCCGTCGGCCCGCCGACCAGGCCACCCGTCGGCCCGCCGACCAGGCCACCCGTCGGCCCGCCGACCAGGCCACCCGCAAGGGGTGGCTCTACTATATACGACGGAGCTTCGGAGGCGCATCGTATATAGTAGGGCCACCCCTTGCGGGTGGCCTGGCCGGCCGGTCTGGGGACGATGGCTGGTCTGGGGACGATGGCTGGTCTGGGGACGATGGCTGGTCTGGCGGTGATGGCTGGTCTGGCGGTGATGGCTGGTCTGCTCCTTGCCGCTAGCCTGCGGACGCGGCTGGCCTGCGCGGCAAGGATAGTTGCCCACCCCGTCGTCTATGACACCGTTATCGTTACATCATCGATGAAGAAATCTGAGGTCTGATACTGACCGGGGGCGTTGGTACCCTGGAAGTAGAGGGTGATGGTCTTGCCTCTGTAGCCTTGCAGGGTGCCGGTGAGATCGTAGGTTTGCTGCACCCACGTGTTGGTCACGCCGGTATTGCAGCTTGATTGCATCGTGCGAATGGTGCTATTGCCGCTCTGCAACCAGCTTTTGAAGGTATCCTGGCAGGCTCTCGTGGTCTTGGTGGTGTCCGAATACCACCAGTAGGTGATGGTGAGCTTTGTGTAGCTGGCTGGCACCGTGAAGCTCTGCCAGATGCGATCCTGGCAGCCCGCGTAGCCGCAGAAGTAGGCGCTATAGAAGCCGCCATGCGAGTTGAAGGATGTGACCATCTCATAGCCGCCCGAAGAGGACTCCTGCCAGGGCGACGAACCGTTTTCAAAGCCGCCGTTCTGGATAATCGCGGGTGCTGGCGTCGGGCTGGGGCTGGGAGTTGGACTCGGCGTCGGGCTGGGACTCGGACTCGGCGTTGGCGTCGGATTTGTAGTGGGCGAGGCCAGGTCTTGCGCGAAACTGGCGATGTCGGGCGAGCCGAGGCCGCTGGCGAGATCATAGCTGGCCGTTGCCGGGTAGTAGAGGTTGTTGCCGGTCGTCACATCGTGGAAGGCGGGGTTGGACGCGCCGACGAGGCTGTAAAGCGTGGGATTGGCGAAGCCGATGCGCGCCTTGCCTTGAGCTTGCAGGTACTGGTCGACGAGGGCCATGCTGCCCGCCCAGAGGGGGGCCGCGCCACTGGTGCCGCCAACGGTGATCCAGCCGGTGGAGGGACAACCGGCGCTGGTTACGGTGCAGTAGATGGCGTAGCCGGTGGCGGGGTCGGCATCGGCGCTGATATCGGGGACTTCGCGGTTGCCGTTGCTGTACTGGTTCTGCACGCCGGGGCCAGTCTGCCATGAGGGCATCTTGAAGGTGTTGCTGATGCCGCCCCCGCTACCCGCGCCCTTCGGGCTGCGCGTCGTCGCGCTCGCGTTCGACCAGACCGATTCGCTGCCATACGCGCCCCCATTGAGCTGCAAGGTTGTGCCGCCCACGCCCGTCACATAGGGGTCGCTGGCCGGGGAGTCGACGGCAAGGTTGTTATCGCCGCAGTCATAGGCGCCGGAGTCGCCGGAGGCGGCGAAGAAGGTCATGCCCTGCGCGGCCCCTTGCTTGAACATGTTGTCGAGCGTCTGCAACTCGCCCGGACCCGAAGCCGCTTCGCACAGTCCCCAGCTAATGGAGACGATCTGTGCCTTGTTATCGGTGATAATTTTGTTGTAGGTATCGTTGAGGCCCTGTGTCGTGTTTGGTCCTTCATAGACGATCTGGCTGGCGTGGGAAGCCATCGCGGCCACCACTTCCATATCCAGTTCCACTTCGATAGCCCCACCCCCGGCAGCGCCGTTGAAGCCGTCTATCTGCACGGTGGAAATATTCGGCGTTCCCAGGTTATAGGTCTGGAGATATTGCGCCACATCACTCGGTGAGTAGCCATCCAGTTCAAAGAGCGCCACCGTCTGCTGGTCGCCCAGGATGTTCGCGCTGTGCAGCGAGGCGGCACCGTAGGCTCCCAGCAAGTCCTGTGGGGTCAAACCGCTCGTGCTGGCGGCGGAGAGGAGCTTTGCCTGTAGCGCGCGCCGGTAAAGCGGCCTGTATTGCACGCTGTTATCCAGCCCGCCCACCGAGGTGACAAGCGCGCTGATAGAGGCGGGCAGGCTGGGCGGCGAAGCGTTGGCATAGAAGGTATGGCTGCCTACCCGGTAATTATTGATCTGCGTGCCGAACGCCTGCTGCACCTGCGCGACGGTACCGCTGGCATCGATGAGCATATTGTTGGGCGCCACATTCGTGACGGTCAGGCCCTGCCCTTGCAGGAAGCTCACCACCTGCTGCACATCGCTGGCGGTGGGCGCAAAAAGCTGGTTGAACTGGTCGGGCGTCAAATACTGGCGGTACTGTGGCGACTGCGGGTCATACATGGCCGCCAGAAGAGCATCCAGCTGATCGGCGTTGCGCAATTGCAGGCCAATGGAGAGGTTCAGTTGCTGGTTCGCGTCTGCCGCCTGCAACAACTGCGCCTGCTGCACGAGCGGGACGGTCTGGTTCTGCAAGAGGACGCGCTGGTTTGAGTCGGCGTGGGCGAAGTGCAGCGTCAGCAAGCTGGCCCCCAGCAGCACCACGATCACTACTCCAGACAGGAGATTTCGCACTAAAGTCCGCTTCATACGTTTCTCCAAACACTACAGGGCGACAATCGTTCATTTTTCGCTGTTAAAAAGAACGCCGTCCTGAAGGGAGTTTGCGGCCTCTGGTACTTTGGGGGGGATGTAAATAAAAGGCTTGAATATCTTTGCCTGGACAGGCCACCCGCAAAGGGAGTGGCCCTACTATACACGAAGCGTTTCGCGTGGCTCGTCGAGCCGTTCGTATATAGTAGGGCCACCCCTTGCGGGTGGCCTGATGCAAGCCCTTCTCTCGCTGTACTCTCTACGTTCCCGGAACTGCGGTCGGCACCGGTGTCACCGTCGGCACTATCGTTGGTGAAGGCGACGGCGTGGGTGAAGGCGACGGCGACGGGGTTGGCGACGGCGTGGGTGAGGGCGACGGCGACGGGGTTGGCGACGGGCTGGGCTTTGCCGTCGGCGTAACGGTCGGCGTCCCGGCAATCGAATTGACGACGGTGAGGGTGACCTGAGTGGTCGGCTGGATGGTTGTTCCGGCAGCCGGGCTGACTGCGGTTACTTCGTTCGCCTTTTTGCCCGCGACGGTACCGCCATTCACCACTTTGATATTGGTGATACCGGCGGCCTTCAGCGCGTTTTCCGCCTGGTCGAGCGTCATGCCAACCACATTGGGTATCGTGATTGGCGTCGCGGTTGGCGATCCCGCTCCCAGTGTTACGGTAATGGTCGAGCCATAGGGAGCGGTTGCATTCGCATCCGGGGCCTGCTTGACGACCACGCCGCTTTGCGGGCTGCCGGAAGCGAGTTGCAGGTTAAAACCGGCGTTTTTCGCCTGAGTCTGGGCTTCCTGATAGCTAAGCCCAAGCAAACTGGGTACAGTGACCGCATTTTGCTGCGTCACCGTAGGCGTAGTTGTGTTGCTGGCGCCCTTGCCGAGCGGGATGAAGCCAAGCTGAAAGGCCAGGTAGACGCTGAAACCGAGCAGGAGCAGGGTAGCCAGCAGGATCAGAACGGTGATGATGCTGGCAAAACGGGAATCGCTGCCCCGGTGAGCGACACGATTGTTGTCATAGTAATCCTGGACGGCGCCGGAGCGTGGGATAGTGCCGCGCTGGAAGGGGCGGGTAGTCTCTGCTCCGGGCGGGCTGCTGTAGGGCTGCACGTAAGTGGGCTGCTGGTCTAAAAGCTGGCTGCCCATGTTGCCATTGCTGGCGGCAGGCTCCTGCGGCTGCTGGTAGGTGGCGGCGTCCGGCATCTGATTGGGAGACGAGACGGAGACGCGAGCGGCGGGACGCTGCGGCACAGGATTATAGACAGGGTCGTGGGGCAGCGGGCCAGGCGAAAAGCCAGGCATGGATGTGGGCGGCGGAATATTCTGCGGCAGCGGCTCGCCCAGTGCGGAGTCGCCGAGCAGTTCGAGCGCGCGCGCCAGCGTACTGCCGTCGCGGTAACGCATCTCCGGCTGTTTTTCCAGGCAGCGCAGGATGATCTCTTCCAGTTCCGGCGGGATGTTCGGGTTCAACTCGCTCGGCGGCTGCGGCGCGTCCTGAATGTGCTGCATGGCGACGGCGACGGGCGTATCGCCATCGAAGGGCGGGCGGCCCGTCAGCATCTCGTACATGACGATGCCGAGCGCGTAGACATCGGCAGCCGGGCTAACAATCTCGCCCTGCGCCTGCTCCGGCGCGTAGTATTGCACGGTGCCGAGCGTCATGCCGGTAGTGGTCAGGCGTTCGGCGTTGATGTCTTTGTAGACGCTGGCGATGCCGAAGTCGGTCAGCTTGATCGAGCCGTCGCGGCCCACCAGGATATTTTGCGGCTTGACATCGCGGTGAACGATGCCCCGGCGGTGGGCGGCACCCAGGCCAAGAGCGACATCATGGGCGATGATGATGGCGCGGTCGATGGCGAGAATGCCGCGCGAGCGCAGATAACGGCGCAGGTCGGTACCCTCCACCATCTCCATGACGATGTAGTAGTTCCCGGCAGTCTGGCCGTAGTCATAGACATTCACGATATTGGGATGTTGTAAGGATGATGCCGCTTTGGCCTCTCGCTGGAAGCGCGTGACAAACTTGGGATCGGTGCTATACGCTTCGCGCAGCACTTTAATCGCCACAACCCGACCCATGCGCAGGTCACGCCCGCGATAGATCGTCGCCATGCCGCCGCGCCCAATCGGCTCCTGTAACTGGTATCGATCACCTAAAATGTCATTCATGTATTTACGTACTTCACACCTTACAGCACAGGTCTCTTTTTTTCCGCGCTTCCTATTGTACCGTATTCTGCAAGCAAAGGGAATAGGCTCGCACCGGCTATTTGAGTAACGCGGGACCGGCGACACGCTCATCGCCGGTGCGGCGCGTCATCTTCAACATATCCATATGCTCAAGTAAAGGCAGGATATATTTCCTGGTCGTGCCTAAGACATCGCGTGCCTGCGCCGCCGTAATCGTGCCATGCTCGCGCAGGTAGCGCGCAATAGCGGTCAGCGCCTGGTCATAGCTTTCTTTCAGGAAGAGAACGCTTTCGCTCCCGGCGCCGACGCGCACCAACTGTCCCTGCTCGACCAGCGCGCCCAGCACCTCCGCTCCCACCAGCGCCTCCGCCTCGGCCACGCTCGGCGGCGTAAACGGGCTGGCGCGGAAGCGTTGGAGCAAGGCGTTGACCTGTTGCTGCTGCGCCTCTGTAAAGCGCGGCACAAAGCCCGGCAGCCGCAGCAGGCTGCCGACAGCCTCTAACTGCCCCTCTGCCGCCAGCAACGCGAAAACGTCCGCCGCCAGCTTTGGCGAGAGATTCAGACGCGAGCGCCATTCCTCTTTTGAGAGGCCGCTACGCAGCGGATGCTGTCGATGCTGCTCGCTGACCAGGCGCACCGCCTCTTCCGCCAGCGCCTCCCATACTCCCTGCGCGACCCATAGCGTTCCCACCTGCCGCACCATTCCCTCTCTTAACAACGTCTCCAATGCGCCCAATGTCACATCTTCCGATAGATTACTCTGTTTGAGCAGATCGGTCAATTCGTAACCAACCTGTCTATGCATTGTCTTCGGGCCTGTAGAGCCTTTTGATGGGTTTATTGACGATTTTACTGCCGCCTGCTTGCTGATAGCCATATTGGGCCTGCGATCCAGAACGGCCAGGATCAATTCTTCGGGCGTGCCGCGCGCAAGGGTTTCCAGGGCGCTCAGGATGGTGGGCTGATGGCGACGGTGGTAGCGCGGCTGCACATCCACCACCTCGCCGCCGCCAATCGTTCTGCTCGGTGAGGGGATGCGCAGGATGAAGCGGTCGCGGCGCGCCACAACGGCAGGGTTGCTCAGCCGCAACTGCGCCCACGCGCTCTCGCCCGGCTGCAGTTCATCGCGGTCCAGCAGGCGCACGCGCGCGGGTACTTCCTGCGAGCCGGTATAGCAATCGACCTGCGTATTGTGGGCCAGGGGATGTTCGGCCTCGGCCAGCAACTGGATGCGGGCATCGAAGAGCATGGTGGGGCGCAACTGGCCAGGCAGGGCGACGACGTTGCCGCGCTCAAGGTCGCTGCGCGCCACGTTCGCCAGGTTGATAGCGACGCGGCTGCCCGGACGCGCCGTCTCCACCTGTTGTTTGTGCGTCTGCAGGCTGCGGATGCGCGTGCGCAGCCCCTGTGGCAAAATTTCCACCTCCTGCCCGACCTTCAGCGTGCCGTCCAGCAGGGTGCCGGTGACGACGGTGCCGAAGCCGGTCATGGTGAAAACGCGATCGATGGGCAGGCGCGGGCGCGCGATGTTCTGGCGCTCTTCCGCCTCGTCCAGCAGGCGTTCCAGCGCAGCCACCAGTTCCGGCAGACCCTGTCCCGTATAGGCGGAGACGGGCAGGATGGCCGCGTCCGCCAGCGTGGTGGGGGCCAGGTGTTCCTGCACCTCCTCGCGCACGAGTTCGAGCCATTCTTCGTCCACGAGGTCGGCCTTTGTCAGCGCCACGATGCCGCGCCGCACGCGCAGCAGGTCGAGGATGGCCAGGTGTTCGCGCGTCTGCGGCATCACGCCCTCGTCGGCGGCCACGACCAGCAAAGCGGCGTCGATGCCGCCCACCCCGGCCAGCATATTCTTGATGAAACCCTCGTGTCCCGGCACATCGACGATGCTCACCTCGCGCCCCCCCGGCAGCTTCAGCCAGGCAAAGCCCAGGTCAATCGTCATGCCGCGCTCTTTCTCCTCGGCCAGCCGATCCGGGTCAATGCCCGTTAGCGCCTTCACCAGCGTCGATTTCCCATGATCGATATGTCCGGCAGTTCCGATGCAACTCATGATAATTCGTCCATCTTTCACTCATGGCATGACACGTTCTCGCTCTGATACTAGATTTATACCTCCTTAGTATACCTCAAAGCAGAAGGTCACGGGAAAAGCGAGTTTCCTGTGACCTTCTATGCTCATCTGACTTCTGCATCAGAAACGCTCGACGCCGGTCGGCTGATTAGCTGCACTTACCGGATGGCATGACCAGCGAAGACTCGATGTGGTTGGGGCTGGTGACGAGGACGCCGCCCGGCCCTGGATACGTGTGGTCAGACGGGAGACTGCCCTGCCACGTGAAGGTGAAGTTGGACATGTACTGACCGGGGAGAATGGTCAGCTTCTCTGGCGTCTGGGAACGCCCGTTATTGATGGTGTAGGAGAAGACGATTGTTCCCCCGTTGGGACCAGAAGTCACATGGAAGACGGCATTGTAGGTGACCTGGATGTAGGAGCCGCATTTCCACAGCGAGACGCTGGACGGAGTGACAGTCATGCTAATGCTGGTGACGGCGAAGGTTGATGACGCTGTGTGCGTGTGAGATGCTGCCACCGGCTTTGCATCAGCTACATGGCTCCCGATAATATTTCCGCATACGGCTATTGCGACTACGAGAAAACAGACTACAATGATCAACGCTTTTCTGGCTTTGTTATTGTTCCACATAGAAACACCTCTTTCTCGGAAAAACTATATGCTATGACATTTCAAAGCTTTCCTATTCTATCTAATGCAGGTGAAAGGGGGTTTGTTCTGAAAAATTCGCAACTCTCAGTGATCGCGGTTCATGCTCAACCGATTGACCCAGGAGACAAGGGTGTCGGGTTCCAGGTAGGCGAGCTGGACGAGCTGGCGGTGGCCCCGGCGCACAAAGTGGGCGCGACCGGGGGGCAGGTCGCTCATGCGCACGCCCAGCAGTTGCTGTTCCTGAGGATCGGCGCTGAGGATAAGGCCCATGCGACAGGCGCGCACCTGTTGTAGCAGAGCCTCGCTTTTCATGAGGTCCGAGGGCGCGCCGGTCACGAAGATGTGGAAATGCAGGTCCCGCGCCTGCAGCAGGAACTCCTTGAGGTCGTTGAGCGGATTGCGCATCAGGACGCTGAGCTGGTCGTAGTCGTCGATGACCAGCAGCAAGGGAGACATGGCGCAGTCGGCTTCGTCTCGGTCGTCCTGCTGGCGGTCAAGGAAGGCGCGCAGGTGCGTCATGCGCTCGCGCAGTTCGGCTTTGAGGGCGTCGATAGCCTCGGTCAGGCGCGGCTCGGTGTCGGCATACTGCCAGAGGATAGGCAGGCGGCGCAGCGGGCGAGACGTGCGGCGGAAGTCGATCATGACCACACGCGCGTCGCGGTAATGGGGAACAGCCGCGAGGCCGACCAGCAGGGTACGCAGGATGCTGCTGCGCCCGCTGCCGGGGCCGCCGCCAACGAGCAGGTGGGGCGTATCGGCGTTCAATTCGACCGCGACCGGCTGCAGGGAGAGGTCTTCGAGGCCCAGGCGCAGGCTCAGGCCACGCTCGCGCCGCGTCTGCGGGTTGCTGAAGGCGGCTTCGATCAGGTAGTCATCGAGGCGCACGTATTCGGGCAACAGGCGAATCTCCGGGGCGCGGCGCGTGTGGCGGTTCGCCTCGCTGCGCGCTGCGATGAGGGAGACGAATTCGTCCAGGTGACGGGCCTGCTCGTCCTCGTCTTCGCCCGCGACGGGGAGCGCGATATGCACCTCCTCCACGTGGCCGCCGCGCCGGTAGCCCCGACCGGGCAGGGCCGGGTCCAGGCGGGCAGCATCGTTTTTGCCGATCAGGATGAGCGAATCCGCCGGCTCCAGCAGGCGCAGGCCGAGCCGTAGCTCGATCAGGCTCATCAACTGTGGCGGCACGGCGACGGGGCGGTCGATGGAGAGGACGAGGTAGACGCCATAGGCGCGGCCATGACGGGCAATGTTGAGCAACAGGTCCATCCCCTTCTCGTGCGCCTGACGAAACTCCACGAAGCGGTCGATGACCAGCACGATGGCAGGCAGTTCGGGCAGCGATGGCGCTCGCTGGTCCGGCAGGGGCGCGGCGGGAACGGGTACGTATTTTTCCAGTCGGATGGCGGTGCCAATTCTGCTGTTTCCGTCGGGTGCGTTTCTGAATGCGCGATCGGAGTAAACGGCGGCAATGGCGCTGGCAACCAGAGGACCGCTGTGCCTGCGACGCTGGTAGGCCAGGAAATCGTCGATCTGGTACGTCATGCAGAGCTGCTTGCGTTCCTCGATGATGCCTTGCAGTTTGTGCAGCAGACGGTGGATATATTCTTCGTCCGACTCGCCAAAAATGCCGCCAACGTGGGGCAGTTTCTCGAAGACGCGCAGGGACTGGCCGCCGAAATCGATCATGTAGAGATGCAACTGGGATGGCGAGTGCGTCATTATTAACGATGTCACGAGCGTGCGCAGGAAGGTGCTTTTGCCGGTGCCGGAAGCCCCTGCCACCAGCACATGGCCTCCCTGGCGGGGCATATCCAGCAGAAACGGCTCCTGCCTCTGTTCGACGGGACGGTCAATCAGGCCCATCGGGAAGGTGAGCCAGCCAAAGGGAGGCGTGCCTTGCCCGTTGTGTCGCTGTATACGTCGCAGTTCAGGGCGGGCAAAGACCTCTTGCAGACTGATGCGCTGCGGCAGCGGCTCCGGCCAGGGGTGGAACAGTTCGGCCCCCAGCGTCGCCCGATACGGCTCCATCTGGTCGATCAGCACCTGCTGGTCGGTGATCTCAGCGGCGCTGATAGCTTCCTGTTTATTGATGAGCAGAGAAGGGTCTGAGACCTGCGCGGGCAGCGAGACGCGGGCGCTCTGGAACAGCTCAAAGACTTCAGCGCCGATCTGGAAATAGGCACGGCCCGGAATGGAGCCGGGCAGCAGGGCGGCCTCCGAACGGCCCAGCATATCGCGGCTATCCTGCAGCGAGGCCACGCGCAGGCAGATACGAAATTTGAGGTTTGACCAGATACCGGGGTTGACCGACCCTGTCGGCTTCTGTGTGGCGAGAATGAGATGCACGCCCAGGCTGCGGCCCTTTTGCACCACGCTCACCAGTCCCTCCATGAAGGTGGGATGCTCTTTCGCCAGCTCGGCGAATTCGTCAATGATGATGAAGAGGTTGGGCAGCGGCTCCCAGACGGTGGGGTTTTGCGCCCGCATGGCCTGGTATTCGGCAATTTTCTTCGCGTTCGCCCGGCCCAGCATATGCTCGCGCCGCTTCAACTCGCTTTTGAGCGCGATCAGGGCGCGCTCGGTCAACTGCCCGCTCAGGTCCGTTACCATACCGACGGTATGCGGTAACTTCTCAAAGGCTTTGAAGGCCGCGCCTCCCTTGAAGTCGACGAGGACAAAATTGACCAGATGTGGATGATGCGTGATGGCCAGGCCAAGAATGAGCGATTGCAACAATTCGCTTTTTCCGGCCCCGGTAGTGCCGGCGATGATGCCATGCGGGCCGTGCGCGTTTTCGTTCAGGTCGAGCCAGACGGTGCCGTTGAGTCCCAGGCCGATGGGGACGCGCAGGCGGCCAAACGGTGGCGCCTTCCACCACTGTTCGACATCAAGCAGATCGGCATGAGGCAGGTGGACAAGGTCGAGGAAGCGCACGCTGGTGGGCAGGTCAACCTCGTCCTCACCTTCCTGCAGAGCGTGCAGGGGCGAAAGTTCGCGCGCAATCTTTTTTGCCAGTGCCAGCTCTATCCTGTCGGCGCGCACGTTATGCAGCGTCTCACCGGCGAACCCGGCGGCGGCATAGTCGATCATACCCTCGTCCGAGAGGCGGATGATGCCGCGACACTCGCCAGGGATTGCCTGCTGCTGCGCGACGAGGTAGATGACGGAGACGCCGAGTTGCTCGCCCAGCTTAAAGGCATGGGTCAGCGCCGGGTGTTTGCGCACCTCTACGTAGTCATGCACTACCACCACCAGGTGGGGCAATGGCATGGACGGTGTGCCAACGGCCTGGGCCGAGATAGCAGACGCCGTCGCGCCCGTCGCTTTGTTCTCATCGGCAGAGGCGCGCAGGCTCAATTCTTCCAGCAGCATGTTGAGCAGCAGGTTCGCCTCCTCCTCACCGGCTGCTACCAGCCGTTCCTGTGGCAGCCTGCCAGCTTTCAAGGGCTGCGTGTGCGGCAGGTCGGCCAGCCATTCCCAGTCGTCGCGCTGCTTGACGGGATAGATGCCCAGAATGCGCACATCTTGCGGCGAATGGTGGGTGGCAATCTGGCAGAGCAGGCTGTGTGTCAGGGCCGCCACGTCTTGCCGCCTGCCCGTGATGCCCAGCGATTTTATCTCCGGCAGCGAGATGCCGCAGGGAATATCATCCACCATGAGAAAGTCGTCGCGCAATTGCAGGACATCCCGGCGCAGCGGATCGCCCACGTCCAGTTCCGGCAGTTGCAGTTGCCCTGAAAAGGGACGGCTGCCGCGCCCGATGCGCACGGTCAGGAAGTCGGGGTCTTCGGGGCGGCGCTCCCACAGGTGCGATTGCTCGCTGTCGCGCTCCAGAATGCGTCGCTCCAGGTCTGCCGGTTCCGGGTCGGTGAGCAGAGCCGCTTCGCGCTGCTCCCTCGCCTTCCTGTCCAGTTGCCTGCGCAAATCGGCCAGCACCTCGCGATACTGCTCATCCAGCCGGGCGTTCTTGCGTTTGACGCTGCGCAGCTTGCCGCGGGCGCCGAGCAAATTTGAGAGCGGGTAGAGCATCGAGAGAACGGCCATCGGCAGGAGAAAGGCGAGTTCCTGCGTTGAGCCACGATTGATAACCATGGTGAGGCCGATGAGGACGAGCATCGAGAGAATGGGCAGGAGAAGCGAAAGCACGCCGGGCATAACAGGCAATGCCTCTCTCGTCGGCGGCGCAGGCACAACAACCTGTTCCTGTGGCGGCCCGATCCAGATGCGCGGCGGGCGATTAAAAGCCTGGCGTGTCGAGGCAGGGAGCGCGTTGCCAGCCGCAGGTGGCTGGCCCTCCCACTGCCCATCGGCCTTCGCGGTCTGTTGCTGTCTTGCTGCCATTGCGAGCCTTTCCTCCCTGTTTTAGCCTGTCCTGAAACAATCATTCGGCAGACAGGAGCGGGCAATCAGTGCTGAAAGTCCCGAAAGCGGTGAGCTAGAAGGGCCGGACAATCCCCAGCGCGGTCAGCCGGAGCAGCATGGCCTGCGGGCTGACCAGGTAGCGTTCGGCCAACCTTGCCAGCAGGGCGTCGCCCTCATAATCGAGCGTATAGCCTCGCACATCCGCCAGGAGTAGAGTGGCGGGCATGAGCAGTTCGGCGGCAAAGGCGTTGGCCTCGGTCTCTGTCCCGCTGCTCGCCTGCCCGGCCATGTTCGCTTTGCCCGTAGAACCGGCGCGGAAGTTGCGATCGATATGAAATTCGCGCAGGTGATGCAGCTCCAGATGGCCCAGTTCGTGGGCGATGGTGAAACGCTGGCGCGTCTTCGCGTGCGACATATTTACCCCGATAATGATTTGCCCCTGCTCTTCAAACAGCAAACCGGCAAGCTCGCCGTCAAAGGCGACGTAGCGAATGCGCGCACCGCGTAACTGCGCAACCTGCTCAACCGGCACCGGCGGCTCCCTGACGCCGACAAGCTGAAGTAACTGGTTGATATACTGCTGAAGCTGGCCGCTTCTGCGTGTCTCAATCATCGTGCTTCGTCTCTCCTTTCCCCGCTCAGAACAGGAGAACGCTCCTTTCTCCTCCCTCTTATCGGTTGCTACGTGTACCCCCACAGGCATCGATTGCATTGATAAACATGTTTAGGAAAGGTGGCTATATTGCAAATGAGCAGGAAAGACAGCCATTGAGCGCGTTGAAAGACTCGTGAAACTGCCTGACTGCCATCTATCTGTACAATCCAGCAAAACTGCATGCCAGTATGTGGAGAGGAGAAAACAATGGGTGTTATTCATGTCAATACCGACCAGATGCGCCAGCTTGGTCAGGTCTTCGTGCAGTTGAACGATCAAATCGCCAACCAGATTGAGCCGATGATCCAGAACTATATCGGCCAGCTAGAAAGCGACTGGCAGGGGGTAAGCCGCCAACGCTTCGAGCAGATGTTTCAGGACTGGCGCTCTGCCGCCAACCAGATTGTGCAGCATGGCGAGGATATTGGCCGCCATCTACAGAACACCGCCACCAGCTTTGAGAACGTCGACACGCAGGGATAAGCTGGTGAGAAAGCAGGAAGCATGAGCAATATTCATGTCAATACCGAGCTGATGCGCCATCTCGGCCAGTTGTTCGTGCAACTGAACGAGCAGATCGCCCATCAGTTGCAGCCGCAGATTCAGCACGCCATCGCGCAGCTGGAAGGGGACTGGCAGGGAGTGAGCCGCCACCGCTTCGAGGAGTTGTTCCAGGAGTGGCGTTCCTCCATCGATCGGGTTGCCTATAACGGCGAGGAACTTGGTCGTCACCTCCAGGATACAGCCAACCGCTTCGAGCAAGTCGATCAGAGCGCGTAAAGGCCGAGCGCGTCGAAAACCGGTTTTCGACGCGCTCGCCGTTTTCTATGGGGCCGAGATCAGGCCCTGTTCCAGGGCTTTGCTGAGGGCCTCGGTGCGCCCGGAGACGTTGAGCTTCTGATAGATGTTGGCGAGGTGGAAGTTAATGGTGCGCTCGCTGACGACCAGGCGCGAGGCGATCTCTTTGTTGCGCAGGCCGCGCGCCAGCAGGCGCAGGACTTCCAGTTCGCGCGCCGTCAGCGTCTCGAAGGGAGCGCCACCGCGTATCTGTTTGCCGAAGCGCGAGAGCAGGCGACCGGCCAGTTGCGGCTGCACCCGCACTTCGCCGCGCGCCACACTGCGCAGGGCGGCGGCGAGTTCGTCGGGAACAATGTCTTTGAGGACGTAGCCGTCGGCCCCGGCACGCAGCGTCTCGTACAGATAGGCTTCACGGTCCTGCGTGGCGAGCAGAAGAACGCGCGTATCAAGGTTCAGTTGCTTGATCTGGCGCAGGGCCTCAAGGCTCTGCTCATTGGGCAGTTGCGCGTCCATCAGCACCACCTGCGGCCCCAGTTCCAGCGTCTCACTCACCGCCTGCACGCCATCCGCCGCCTCGCCGACGATCTGCAGATCGGGGTAGCTTTCCAGCAGGCGGCGCAGCCCGGCGCGCGTGACGGCCTGGCTATCGACGATCAGAACGCGCACGGGCGCCGCTGTTGTAGAGGGAGCGGGCATGGTGGCCGTTTCGGGAACAGGCGGCGAGGCGATGAACGGGACACCGAGATCGTGAGGCATGTAGGGCATGCGCACCTGCAGGCGCGTTCCCTGCCCCGGCTGCGCGCTGACCTGCAAACTGCCGCCGACATGTTCGATACGCTGGCGCAGGTCGCTGAGAATGGGCGAAAGGGCGTGGCCGACGGTGGCGGCAGGGGCAAGCAACGGCAGAGAAGCGTTTTCAGACCCGAACGGTGGGATGGGCAGCCTCTCGCCCTCATTTCCACTCTCGCTCGCCACAGCAGGCGGCGTCCCGTCGTCTTCAATGCTCATCTGCGCGTCGTCGCGCCCATAGGTAAAGGTGAAGCGCAGTTTGCGGGCATGAGAGAGCCGGGAACGCTGCCGCACCTCGTAGAGGGCCTCCTGCGCGACGCGGTAGAGCAGGCGTTCCGCGTAGCCGGGCAGGTTGCGCTCCTCGCCGGAGAAGACAATACGACTGGAGAGGTTCGCACTTTCCGCCGTCTCTTCAACGGCGCGCGTCAGCGCCTCTGCCAGGCTGATGCCCACCAGTTCGGGCAATGGCAGGCTCTCATCGTTTGAGCGAATGTGATAGAGAATCCCGCGCGCCATCTGCTCGATCTCCGCCAGCCCCTGCCGCAGTTCCGCCGCCTCTGCCGCCGTCGGCGCCGTTTCAGCGCGCAGCAGCGCCTGCAGCGCGCCAACCTGGATGAGCATGGCGCTCAACTGCCGCAAAACGTGCTCGTGCGCGCCCACGCTCTCTTCGCCCACATCGCTCGCAAACAAAACCTCTTCGGATTGCATCGTTTCCCTGACTTCCCATACGCCGCCGATTATAGAGTCATAACGACGATAAGCTGGAAATTATTCCCGGCTTATCGTATCACAAACGCCGTCGTGTTGCGCGAACTAATGGACGACCTCCATAACGAGCTTGCCGTCTTTCGCATCGAAATTGACGGTGTCGCCGTCTTTGATGGTGCCGTCGAGGATAGCGTGGGCGATGCGGTTCTCCACTTCGCGCTGGATGACGCGCTTGAGCGGGCGCGCGCCGAATTGCGGCTCGTATCCCATCTCGCCCAGCAGGTCTTTCGCAGCGTCGCTGAGGGTGAGCGTGATGTTGCGCTCGGCCAGGCGAGGGCGCAGGCGGTTGACCTGAATCTCCACGATCTGCTTCATCTGATCGCGGGTAATCTGGTGGAAGATGATGATTTCATCGATACGGTTGATGAACTCCGGGCGGAAGCCCTCTTCACGCAGACGCTGACGGATGACGCGCTGCACATCCTCCTCCGGCATGCCGTCAAGCTCGTGCAGCCAGCGCGCGCCGACGTTGCTGGTCATGATGATGACGGTGTTCTTGAAGTCGACCGTGCGGCCCTGCCCGTCCGTCAGGCGGCCATCGTCCAGCACCTGCAACAGGACGTTGAAGACATCAGGCGCGGCCTTCTCGATCTCATCCAGCAGTATGACGCTGTAGGGATGGCGGCGCACAGCCTCGGTGAGCTGGCCGCCCTCTTCATAGCCGACGTAGCCGGGAGGCGCCCCGATCAGCCGCGAGACGCTGTGCTTCTCCATGTACTCTGACATGTCGATGCGGATGATGGCCTGCTCGTTATCGAAGAGGAACTCGGCGAGGGCGCGGGCCGTCTCGGTCTTGCCCACGCCGGTCGGCCCCAGGAAGAGGAAGCTGGCCAGCGGGCGGTTGGGGTCTTGCAGCCCGGCGCGCGAACGACGAATGGCGTCTGAGACGATCTGTAAGGCCAGGTCTTGCCCGACCACGCGCTCGCGCAGGTGGTCTTCCATCGTCAGCAGCTTCTGTACTTCGGCCTGCATCAGTTTCGTGACCGGGATGTGCGTCCACTTGGAGACGATCTCGGCCACGTCCTCGGCGTCCACCTCCTCTTTGAGCATGCGCGCGCTTTTGATGTTGGTCAGTTTGGCTTCTGCGTCGGCGATACGCCGTTCGAGGTCGGGAATGACGCCGTAGCGCAGGCGGGCCTGCTCTTCCAGATTGTATTCGCGTTCGGCCCGTTCCAGGTTGACCTGAGCATCCTCCAGCTCTTTCTTCAGACGGCGGATGGCCTCCACCGGCTCGCGCTCGCTCTCCAGCGAGAGCTTCAGCGCGTTCAACTGCTCGGTCAGGTTGGCGATCTCCTGCTCCACCTTCGCGCGGCGCTCGCGGCTGGCCGGGTCGTTCTCTTTTTTCAACGCCTCCAGTTCCACTTGCAACTGGCGAATGCGGCGATCCAGCGCGTCAACCTCGCTGGGCGTGCTGTCCAGTTCGACGCGGCGGTGGCTGGCGGCCTCGTCGATCAGATCGATGGCTTTGTCCGGCAGGAAGCGATCGGTGATGTAGCGATTGGAGAGGACAGCCGCTGCCACCAGCGCGCTGTCCGTGATGCGCACGCCGTGATGCACCTCGTAGCGAGGCTTGAGGCCGCGCAGGATGCTGATGGTGTCCTCAACATCAGGCTCGTTGACAAAGACAGGCTGGAAGCGGCGTTCCAGCGCGGCATCCTTCTCGATGTGCTTGCGATACTCGTCCAGCGTGGTGGCGCCGATGCAGTGCAGTTCGCCACGCGCCAGCATGGGTTTGAGCATGTTGGAGGCGTCCATCGCGCCTTCCGCCGCGCCCGCGCCCACCAGCGTGTGCAGCTCATCGATAAATAGAATGATGCGTCCCTCGGAACTGGTCACTTCCTTCAGCACGGCCTTCAGGCGTTCCTCGAACTCGCCGCGATACTTGGCCCCGGCCACCAGCGCGCCGAGGTCGAGCGTAACCACTTCTTTGTCGGCCAGCGTCTTCGGCACGTCCCCGCGCACGATGCGCTGCGCCAGTCCTTCGACGATGGCAGTCTTGCCTACGCCCGGCTCGCCAATCAGCACGGGATTGTTCTTGGTGCGGCGGCTCAACACCTGGATGACGCGGCGAATCTCTTCATCGCGCCCGATGACGGGGTCGAGCTTGCCGGCCCGCGCCAGCTCGGTCAGGTTACGGCCATATTTCTCCAGCGCCTGGTACCGCTCCTCTGGATTCTGCGTGGTCACGCGCTGCGAGCCGCGAATGGTGGCCAGAGCCTGCATCACGTTCTGACGGTTCAGCCCGGCCATACGCATGACGCGCCGCACAGCCTCATCGCTGATTTCGAGCAGGGCGAGCAGCAGGTGTTCGACGCTGAGATACTCGTCGTGGAAGGCGTTCATCTCCTGCCACGCGGCGTCCAGCACCCTGCGCAGGGCCGGAGAAATACCCGGCTCGCTGCCGCCATAGACACGGGGCAGTCGCTCGATTTCTTGCAGGGCCGCGTTTTGCGACCCCTCCCAGTTGCCGCCAACCTTCTGGATGATCTGCTGCACCACGCCGCCCTCCTGCTGGAGCAAGGCGGCCAGCAGGTGAATCGGCTCTATCTGACTGTTGCTGTTCTGGCGCGCAAGCTCACTCGCCTCGCTGATCCCCTCACGCGCCCGCTCGGTAAACTTTTCGATCTTCATAC
>Ga0209810_1002691_pt1 | contig 20527 bp, 19 predicted proteins | sample Coa_R1_7_FD_187159 | JGI IMG/M metagenome (GOLD analysis project Ga0209810, IMG submission 187159) | Surface soil microbial communities from Centralia Pennsylvania, which are recovering from an underground coalmine fire - Coalmine... | ecosystem: Environmental > Terrestrial > Soil > Unclassified... | reverse complement strand
GGCCGCGCCGCGAGCCGTAGCGCAGCAGCGCGCTCATCAGCGAGCCGCTGTGGGAGACGATCGCCACGCCGCCGGCGGCCGGCGCCGTGGCCAGGCTCGCGACCGCGCCGAAATAGAGCGCCACGCGCGGCGGGACGGCGATCGTCCCCTGGCAGTTAGGACCGCAGAGCAGCAGGCCGTGCGCGGCCGCATAGGCGGCGACGGTGTCCTGGAGCTGCTGGCCGCGCTCGCCGCCGGCGGCGCCGGCGAACCCCGACGAGTTGACCACCGCCGCCCGCACGCCGCGCGCCACGCACTGCTCGAGCACGAGCAGCACCTGGGCGGCGGGCACGGAGATGGCGGCGCACTCGACCGGCTCGGGCAGCGCCTCGACCGACGGAAAGCAGCGGCGGCCGAACACCTCGTCGCGCCGCGGATTCACCGGGTAGAGCGGGCCGTCGAAGCCGAAATCGACCAGGCTCCGCAGGCACTGTCCGCCCAGCGAGCCCTCGGAGGCGCCTACCACGGCTACCGACCGCGGCGCCAGCAGCGGGCGCAGGTCGGGCGCCACGTCGCGTGGTGCGTCCATCCCCCTGCCTCTCGCCGACTGGCCGCGCCTCGCGCCGTACCAGCCGGCCGCATCGCCCGCCCGCATTGTAGCCGAGTGGCCGACGCGGCGCGCTGGCCGGCCGGCGGCACCGCCGCCCACCGCGCCGCCGGGCCGACGGCTCTCTCGCCCGCCGCGGCGCGAGCGGACGATCATCGCTCGCTCGCGCTTGACACCCCCGGAGACGGCGGCCTAGGATGACCCGACTGGCCCCGCGGCCGACGGAGGCGACGAGCATGCACATGGGCGACGTCCTGCGAATGAACGCACGCCGCGCGCCGCGGAAGGTGGCGGTGACCGACGCGCGCGGCGCGACGACCTACGCCGACCTCGACGCGCGCGTGAACAGTCTGGCCAACAGCCTGCTCGCCATCGGGATCCAGCCGCGCACGAACGTGGCGCTGCTGATGGGCAACCGCACCGAGCACGTCGAGGCGATCTTCGCCCTGGCCCGGTTGGGCGTGGTCGCCGTGCCGATGGACCCGAAGTGGCGCGGCCGCGAGATCGCCGGCGCCTTCGCGTTCTTCGACATCGCCGGCGCGATCGCCGACAGCAGCGTGGCCCCGGAGCTGGGGCGCGCGCTGGACACGCTGCCCGACTGGGCCGGACCGGTCGTCTGGGTGGGAGAGCCGCCGCCCGCCGCGGGGCCCCGGCAGCACGCCTACGAGGCGCTCGTCACCGCCGGGCGGGCGACCGAGCCCGGCGTGGCGGTCGACCCGCGCGACCTGTTCCTGCTCATGATCACCTCCGGCACGACCGGCTTCCCGAAGGGCTGCCAGGTCACCCACCAGAAGTACATCTACTCCTGCCTCAACCACGCCATCGACCGCCACATGGGCGCCGACGACAAGGAGCTGGTGGCGACGCCGATCTGCTTCAACTCCGGGCGCTCGTCGCTGCTCGGCCACCTGTTCTTCGGCGCGAGCGTCATCTTGCCGGAGCGGTTCGAGCCCGACGCGGCGCTGGCCACGATCGAGCGCGAGCAGGTCACCTACATCGCCATCGCGCCGGTCCAGGCCGATCGCCTGCTCCAGAGCCCGTACCTCGACCGCTACGACACCTCGTCGCTGCGCTGCCTGCGCAAGGCCGGCTCGCCGTTCCACCGCCGCACGCTGGAGGGGCTCATCGCCCACGTGACACCCAACATCTACCAGTCCTACGCCTCCACCGACGCCGGCACGGTCAGCATGCTGCTGCCCGAGGAGCAGCTCAGCCACTACGGCGCGTCCGGGCGGCTGATCTGGGCGGCGGAGGCGCTGATCTGCGACGAGGCGGGCCGCCCCCTGCCGCCGGGCGAGGTGGGCGAGATCGTCTGCCGCGGCCCGCTGGTCTGCGACGGCTACTACAAGAACCCCGAGGCCAACGCGGCGAGCTTCCGCGACGGCTGGCTGCTGACCGGCGACCTCGGCCGCTTCGACGACGAGGGCTACCTGTACGTCGTCGGGCGCCGCAAGCACATGATCAAGAGCGGCAGTATCAGCATCTTCCCGGACGAGGTGCAGAACGTCCTGCAGAGCCACCCGAGCGTGTTCGAGGCGGCGGTGGTCGGCGTGCCTGACGCCGAGTGGGGCGAGGCGGTGGTGGCGATGGTGGCGCCGCTGCCCGGTCAGACGGTCGCCCCGCCGGACCTCATCGCTTACTGCAAGGCGCAGCTTGCTGCCTACAAGGCGCCCAAGCGCGTCGAGCTGGTCGACGCGCTGCCCCATACCGAGCTGGGCAAGATCGCCACCGAGGTCGTGCGGGCACGCTTCCTGGAGCTGCTCGCGCCGTCGGAGGGGGCGGCCGGCGAGAAAGGCTAGAGCATGAGCTACGAGACCCTCCTCTACGAGGTACGCAACCACATCGCCTACGTGACGCTCAACCGTCCGGAGGTGATGAACGCGATCAGCTACCAGATGACGCGCGAGATCATCGACGTCGGCGAGCGCGTCGTCGCCGACCCGGACGTGCGCGTCGTGATCCTGACCGGGGCCGGCGAGCGGGCGTTCTGCACCGGCCTCGACCTCAAGGAGCGCGCGGCGACTAACGACGAGGTGCCGCCGTTCGAGCGGCGGCGGCAGCGGCGGCGGCGCGCCATCGTCTCCCACCACCAGGCGATCGCCGCGATCGACAAGCCGGTCATCGCCGCCATCCGCGGCTACGCCGTCGGCGGCGGCCTCGAGCTAGCGCTGGCCTGCGACCTGCGCGTGGCCGCCGACGACGCGCGGCTGGGCATGCTCGAGGTGCGCCGCGGCCGGCTCGGCGGCGCCGGCGGCACGCAGCGCCTGCCGCGCCTGATCGGCAAGGCCCGCGCGCTCGAGATCTGCCTGACCGGCGAGCTGATCGACGCCCAGGAGGCCTACCGCATCGGCCTGGTGAACAAGGTCGTCCCGGCGGCCGAGCTGATGGCCGGCGCCGAGCGCTACGCCGAGCTGATCACCCGCGGCGCCCCCCTGTCGGTGATCGCGATCAAAGAGGCGATCACCTACGGCCTCGAGCTGCCGCTGGAGGAGGGCCTGCGTCTCGAGGCCGAGCTGGCCCAGATGCTGGGGCAGACCGAGGACCAGAAGGAGGGCTCCCGCGCCTTCGCCGAGAAGCGCGAGCCGGTCTGGAAGGGGCGGTAGAGTCCCGTCAAGGCGGGGGTGCGGGGGCGTCCCCGAGCTTTCCTCAACCCAGGCCAGCCCGATTCCAAAGGAGAAGATCCTATGCTCGACGTGAAGGGGCGCTATGCGATCGTCGGCATCGGCGAGACGGCGGTCGGCAAGCTGCCCGAGATGACGACTTTCAGCCTGACCCTGCAGGCGGTCCACCGCGCGCTGGCCGACGCCGGCCTGAAGCCGACCGACGTGGACGGCGTGCTCTGTGACCAGCCGAACAACAGCCCGCAGCGCGCCTACGCCGTGACCGTGGCCCACGCCGCCGGCATTCCTGTGACCTACGCCACCGACCTGGCCATGGGCGGCGCCACGCCGGCGGCGTCGGTGGCGCACGCGATCATGGCCATCGAGGCCGGCCTGTGCCACACCGTCGTCTGCGTCCACGCCCAGAAGCAAGCCACCGGCCGCCTGGAGCCGCGCCGCGGCGAGCTGCACGACGGCAAGGAAGACTACGAGGAGCCGTTCGGCCTGCTCGGCGCGCCGGCCCAGCACGCCTCGGCGGCGGCGCGGCACATGCACGAGTACGGCACGACCAGCGCCCAGCTCGCGGCGGTGGCCGTGGCCTTCCGCAAGCACGCCTGCCTCAACCCGGCGGCTACGATGCGTACGCCGATTACTGTCGAGGACGTGCTCAACTCGCGCTGGATCGTCAAGCCCTTCCACCTGCTCGACTGCTGCCTGGTATCGGACGGCGCGGGCGCCGTCGTGGTGACCTCGGCCGAGCGGGCGCGGGACCTGCCGCGGCGCCCGATCTACGTCTGGGGCTTCGGCACCGGCCACCGGCCGGACACGCTCGAGTCGCCGACGCTGACCACGCTCGGCGGCGCGCAGTCGTCGGCGGTGGCCTACCGCATGGCCGGCGTCGGGCCGGCCGACGTGGACTTTGCCGAGATCTACGACTGCTTCACCGCCATCGCCATGATCACTCTGGAGGATTACGGCTTCTGCAAGAAGGGCGAGGGCGGCCCGTTCGTCGAGAACGGCCGCATCGAGCTGGGCGGCCAGCTTCCGGTGAACACCCACGGCGGGCTGCTCTCGCAGGGGCACGTCGAAGGGATGCTCCACATCACGGAGGCGGTCAAGCAGCTCCGCGGCGGCGAGGTCGAGCCCGAGCGCCAGGTGCCGAACGCGCGGCTGGGCATCGTCAGCGGCCACGGCGCCACCCTGAGCTGTCACGCTACGCTCCTGCTCAGTAACGAGCAATAAGTAAGAATGTCGATGTAAGTGGGTGTCTGCAGATGACCGAGTACCGCAAGCCCCTGCCCCGTCCCGACCAGGATTCGCGGCCGTTCTGGAAGAGCTGCCAGGCGCACCAGATGGCGCTGCAGCAGTGCGGTGGCTGCGGCCGCTTCCGGTTTCCGCCGCGCCTGGTCTGTCCCCACTGCCTGTCCGAGGAGGCGAGCTGGACGCCGGTCGGCGGCGGTGGGCGCGTCTACGTCAGCCTGGTCATGTACCGCCCACCCAACTCCGCCTGGGAGGGCGACGTGCCCTACAACCTGTCGATGGTCGAGCTGGAGGAGGGCGTGCGCCTGTGGAGCAACGTCGTCGGCTGCGACCCCGAGACGGTGCAGATCGGCGACCGGGTGCAGCTTCAGTACGACGACGTGACGCCGGAGTACACGCTGCCCCGCTTCCGGCGCGTGCAGGAGTAGACTTGCGGTGAAAAGTCAAGGCCATGTTGAGCGGCGTGTCGGGCACAACGATGCCAGCCGGGGATAAGCACGGCGTGCAGACGCCGCGCGCCGCGGGGGGCACCGGCCACGCCTTAGCGGCGCCGCGGTGGCTTCTGGGGGCTCAGCGCCGTGGGCTGGGCGTAGAGCTGGTTGGAGCGGAGCAGCGCATAGACCAGCCGGACCAGCTTGCGGGCGGTGAGCACCGTGGCGCGCTTGTGGGGATGCTTGGGCGTCTCCTGGTATTTGCGCTCGTAGAACCGGCGGTAGGGCTCGTTGTGCAGCCGCAACGAGTTGGCCGCCTCACACAGGTAGTACCGCAGGTAGGCGTTGCCCGCTTTGGACAGTGGCCGGTCGGCCGCCTCGAAGGCGCCGGACTGGCGGCGCGGCCACCACAGCCCGGCGTACTTGGCCAGCGCGTCGTCGTCCGGGAAGCGGGCGATGTCGCCGATCTCCGCCACCAGCCCGGCCGCGTAGACCGGCCCGATCCCGGGCACCGAGAGCAGCGTGTTCGGGAAGCGCTCCAGTTCCTTCGCGATGCGCCGGTCCAAGGGCTTGAGCTGCTGAGCGAGGAAGCGGATGTGGGCCAGGGCGTGGGTGAGGGCGAAGTGAACGGGCTCGACCGCCTCCTCGTCCAGGCGGAAGGAGTCCGCGGCGACCTGCTTGAGCAGGCGGGCGGGCTCGGCGGGGTCGGCGAAGCGATGCCGACCCCGCTCCTCGATGAAGGCGATCAGGTCCTCCAGGGGCAGGGCTGCCAGCTCGTCGAGACTCCGGAACTCGGTCAGCACCGCGAGGGAGGTGGCGCCGAACGGGTCGGCAAACGGCTCCAGGCGGTCGTCCTCGCTGGCGGCCAGGAACAGCAGCGTGAGCGCATGCGCCTTGGCCCGCACCAGGGTCTGCACCAGGTGGAAGCGGTAGCGGGTCAGCCGCTGGAGCGGGAAATAGCGCGGGTCCGGCGGCGGGCCGACCGGCAGCCGCCCGAAGCGCAGCCGTTCGGCGATCAGGAACGCGTCGTCCGGATCGGTCTTGTCCATGGCCGCGTAGGCGTCCCGGAAGCCCTGGATCAGGCGCGGGTTGAAGACCACCAGCCTGGGCTGATACGGCGCCAACGCCGGCGCCCGGGTGAGCACCTGCGCCAGATGCCACCAGTAGATGCCGGTCGCCTCCAACCCCAGCAGCACCCGCTCGTAGCCTGGTGCGACCGCGGCCACCCGCGCGATCAGCTCAGCCGCCCCCGGGGCATTGTTCGGGACCGTGAACGGCTTGCTGACCCGGGTGCCCGCCTCGTCCAGCAGGCAGACATCGTGGCGATGGTGGCTGACGTCGATGCCGACGTGGAGTGTGTCCAGCATAGCACGCTCCGCACGAGGGACTCAGCGGCCGAGCGGTGCGAGCTGTCCCTGGCGGACCCGACGGGATCGGCAACCTCGCTCGGATCAGCGCTCGCGGGGCCATCGGGGCTGCCTCCGACCGCTGCTCTCGGCCGGCCCGATGGGGCGGCGCAGCTTGCGCGTCAGCCGGACTCGTCGGGCGCGGGGGGCCGTCTAAGGCAGCGGTCTCGCCGCAAGGAGGCCCAGCCCTGGCCCGTACCAGCCCAACGCACTGGCACCACCAAGGTAGCTCAAACACGCGGCCGTTGGGCGCCGCACACATAACATACGAGGAGGCTTGCCGTGGAGCCGCTACCGCGTGGGGCCCAATTCATTCGCGCCAAGACGCTCTGGGAGATCGCCCTGGACGTCGCCGGCGATTTCAGCATTCCCTACACCGGCGACCGCGACATCTGCATCAGCATCGGCAGCGGCTCGGGCGAGAGCTTCCGCTACGCGCTGCGGATGAGCGTGGGCTCGCCGGTCCTGGCACACGCCGTCGTGCGCGGCGAACTGGAAATGGCCTTCGTCAACCCGTCGGCGCTGCTCACCCAGGCCTACCGCGGCGTCGGCCTGTTCCCCGAGCCGCTGCCGGTGCGCGTGGTGGCCAACTATCCGTCCTGGGACCGTTACGTCCAGGTCATCCACCCGCGCACGGGCATCACCTCGCTGGCCCAGGTCAAGGAGCAGCGCTACCCGTTGCGGCTGTCCACGCGCGAGGACCCGACCCACTCGACGCGGGTGCTGATCAACCAGGTGCTCGGGATCTACGGCTTCAGCCTCGACGAGCTGCTCGGCTGGGGCGGCTCGCTGCAGCTCAACGGGCCGCCCGGCGACCCGCGGCGGCTGGCGGCGATCGAGGCAGGCGAGGTGGACGCCGTGTTCGACGAGGGCATCCCGCAGTGGCTCGACGAGGCGCTGGCCCACGGCTACCAGCCGATGATTTTCGAGGAGCCGGTCTTCCAGCAGCTCCAGGCGCTCGGCTGGCGGCGGGTAAAGGTCCCCGCCGGCCGCTACCCCCACGTGAAGGAGGACATCGACTGCCTGGACTACGGCGGCTGGCCGCTGTACACGCGGGCATCGCTGCCCGACGAGTGGGCCTACAAGGTCTGCGCCGCGCTGCAGAATCGCCAGGCCGAGATTCCCTGGGAGGCGGGCGCCTTCACCGGCATCGCCCAGCTCGGCCAGGACACCGACGCGACGCCGCTGGACGTGCCGCTCCACCCCGGCGCCGCCCGCTGGTACCGCGAGCAGGGCTACGCGGTAAAGGAGATCTGAGCCCAGAGGCCCTCCTTCCCCGCAGGGAAGGGGGGCTAGCGGGCGGCTGGTGGAGGGCGCGTGCGCTTCTATATGTTTCACCTGATGCCCTGGCCGCATCTGCCGGAGGGCTTCAGCCAGACCCACGACACGGCCTGGGTGGTCTGCGAGAACACGCTCTACGACCCGGTAAAAGGCCACGAGGTCTACAACCGCTACCTGGACGAGCTGGAGCTGGCCGACCAGCTCGGCTTCGACGGCGTCTGCGTCAACGAGCACCACCAGAACGCCTATGGGCTGATGCCCTCGCCGAACATCATGGCCGCCTGCCTGGCGCGCCGGACGACGCGGGCGCGGCTGGTCATCCTCGGCAACGTGCTCACGCTGTACGACCACCCGCTGCGCGTGGCCGAGGAGATCGCTATGCTCGACGTGATCTCCGGCGGGCGCGTGGTGTCCGGCCAGGTGGTGGGGACGGGCAACGAGTTCTTCTCCTACAACGTGAACCCCACCTACGCCCGCGAGCGCTACTACGAGGCGCACGAGCTGATCCTGAAAGCGTGGACCGAGCCGGGGCCATTCCCCTGGGAGGGGACGCACTACCGCTTCCGCTACGTGAACGTCTGGCCGCGGCCCTACCAGCAGCCGCACCCGCCGATCTGGATTCCCGGCTCCGGCTCGCGCGAGACGATCGAGTGGGTGGCGCGGAAGCGCTACACCTACATGGTGTTGCCCACCCTGGCGCCCTACGCCCTGCGCGCCGCCACCGCCGAGCAGTTCCGCGCCGCCTGCGAGGCCAACGGCTACACTGCTCGCCACGAGCAGATCGGCTGGGGCATCGGCATCTACGTCGCCGAGACCGACGCCCAGGCGGTGGCCGAGTACGAGCCGCACTTCTGGTACTACGCGAAGAACCTGCTGCGGAACCGCGACACCTTCAACTCCCCGCCCGGGCACTCGTCGGTGCGCTCGACGCTGGGGGTGCTGGAGGCGCGGCGCAAGGGGCGGCCGGGCAACTTCCGGACCTGGGAGGAGATCCAGCAGGGCGGGTTCGTGGTCGTCGGCAGCCCGGCCACCGTCCGCGACCGTCTGAAGGAGATCGCGCTGCACACGGGCCTCGGCACGCTGATCCCGAACTTCTCGGTCGGCAACGTGCCGCACCATCTCACGCGCAAGAGCGTGGAGCTGTTCGCGCGCGAGGTGATGCCGGCCCTGCGCGACGTGAACGTGGACGAGCCGCCAGCGGTCAGCCATCAGTCCCCAGACGAGCGGCCGCCCGTGGCTACCCAGCAGCCGTCGGCCGTAGCTGAGCGCTGATGGCCGAGCACGCGGTGGACGAGTCGGTCCGCGACGTGGGCGGGCGCGCGACGCGGCTCCTGGCCGCCGGTCGCGGGGCCCCGCTGCTCTGGCTGCACGACACGCGCGGCAACCGCTGGACGCCGGGTCACGATCGCCTCGCCGAGCGTTACCGGGTGCTGGCGCCGAGCCTGCCCGGCTTCGACGACTCGACCACGCTCGGGCGGATCGACGAGCCGGAGGACGTCGTGTTCTGGCTGCTCGAGCTGCTCGCGGTGCTGGGGCTCGAGCGGCCGGCGCTGCTCGGCTGTGGGCTGGGCGGCTGGCTGGCGGCGGAATTCGCCGTGCGCTACCCGGAGCGGCTGAGGCGGCTGGTGCTGGTCGACGCCTACGGCCTGCAGGTCGAGGGCGCGCTGGCCGAGGACGAGTTCGCCCTCACGCCGCCGCTGCTCCGCCCGCTGGTGTTCGTCGACCCGGACGGCCCGCTGGCCCGGGAGTGGCTGCCGGACGCCGAGCCGCCGGAGCGGCTGGAGCCGGCGCTGCACGCTCGCGTCGCCGCCGCCCGCCTGGCCTGGCAGTTCCCCTACTCGCCGAAGCTGCGCGGCCGGCTGCCGCGCGCGCGGGTGCCGGCGCTCGTGGTCTGGGGCGAGCGCGACCGCCTGGTCTCGCCGGCCCACGCGCGGGCCTACGTGGACGGCCTCCCGGACGCCCGCCTGGCCCTGATCGCCGACGTTGCCCACTACCCTTACCTCGAGGCGCCGGAGCAGTTCGCCACGGCGGTCGAGCGCTTCCTCGGCTGATCGATCGTCTCCCCCATGTAGTCTCGTGGTCCGTCATGCCTGGATTGCCGGGGGTTGGCTGTTGCCAACCTCCTGCACTGGGACGAAGTAATTGGAGGCGGTTGCGCGGCCGGCGGCCGCGCGCCACAATCCCCTTCCACGGGGAGGGAGCCATGGATCACAGCCGCCTGGTCGCAGACGCCTGGCGCCTCACCTGGCGCCACCGCTTCCTGTGGGCCTTCGGGCTGTTCGCCGGCGGGAGCGGCTGCAACTTCAACTTCCGGACAGGCGGCCTCTCGCCCGGCCGCGGGTCGCCGGTGCCCGCCTTCGGCCCCGGCGCCGGCGACCTGCAGCGCTTCCTCGCCGAGGCCGCCGCCTGGGCAGCGAGCCACGTCGGGCTGCTCGTGGCCGTGGCGGTCGCGGCCCTGCTGCTCGCGCTCGTCGGCCTGGTCCTGCACTTCATCGCTGAGGGCGCCCTGATCGCCGCCCTCGCCGCCCTTGCCGCCGGCGAGCCAACGTCCCTCTGGCAAGCCTGGACGCGCGGCCGACACCTGGCCTGGACCTATGTGCGCCTCTGGCTGGCGCTGCTGGGCCTGGGCCTCGGCGTCCTCGTGCTGGTCGCGCTCGCCGTCGTCTTTCTCGTTCGTCTGGGACAGGCGATCGGACCGGCCGCCGTGGCGATCGGCTTGCTCCTGCTCCTGCCCGCCCTCGCCGTGGGCATCCCCCTGGCGATCGCCGTCTACATCGTGGTGAGCTACGCCGAGCGGGCCATCGCCGTCGACGGCACCGGCGCCCTGGAAGCGCTCGGCCGGGGCAAGGACCTGCTCGTCGGCCGGCTGGGGCCCACGCTGCTGCTCTGGCTGGTGTCAGTGCTGGTGGCGATAGGGATCCTGATCGTGCTGGGGATCGCCGCGCTGGTCCTGCTCGTCCCGGCCGGCCTGCTACTGTACAGCGCCTACAGCGCCTGGGGCCTCAGCGCACCCACGCTGACCCTTGCCGCCCTGGCCCTGGTCGCCGTTGGCCTCGTCCTGTGGGCGGTCAGCGCGGTGACCAACACCTTCGGCGCGGCCTACTGGACGCTGGGCTACCTGGCGATGACCGATCGCTACCAGAGCCAGACGCCCTGAGCCGCGCCACCACCCGCTCGCGGGTGCAGACCGCGGCGCTTCGCTTGCGCGGCCTCCCCGCGATGCGCCATCCTGCTCGGCATCCAAGCAAGACAGTCTCAGCGTCCGTAACCAAACCGGGAATACTGATTGGGAGCCACCGGCTGACAAGGCGTATGGACAGGCGCTCTTAGCCGCGACGACGGGCGGCCACGCGCGAGGGGGCGTCCCGCGCCGCGAGGATGGGAGAGGCGGTCATGGGCAAGTCCGGTCTGGCAGTTGCCACCGTGATCGTGCTGCTGATGGCCTGCGGGCCGCGGGGGGCGCCGGAGGCGCCGCCCGCCACGGGCCCGGCCGCGGCCGCGCCGGCGGGCGCGCAGGCCGCCGCCCCACCCGCCGCGCCGCCGGCGAGCGCGGCGGCCAGCGCCCCGCCAGCGGCCGCGGCCAGCGCGCCCCCGGCGCCCGCGACGGTCAAGTACGCGTTCGCGCCGCGGCTGCCGATGGTGCCCGTGTACATCGCCCAGGAGAAAGGCTATTTTGCCGAGCAGGCGCTGGACGTCGACTTCGTGCCGTTCCTGGCCGGCTCCAACGAGATGCTCGTGCCGATGTCGCGCGGCGAGCTGGACGTGGCGGCCGCCGGCCTCGGCTCGGGGATGGTCAACGCCGCGGCCGACGGCGTGATGTTCCGCATGGTGGCCGATCAGGGCCAGATCGGGCACGGCCGCTCGGTCTACAACGTCGTCGTGCGCAGCGACGTCGCGGACAAGATCAAGACGGTGGACGACCTGCGCGGCACGACCGGCGGCGTGGCGGCCATCACGGCCGGGCTGTCGCTGCCCTATACGTTCTTCAAGATCGCCCAGGCGGCGGGGCTGACCACGCCCGACGGGCTGGACTTCGCCAACTTCACCTTCGTCGAGACGCCCGAGGGCGGCCAGGCCGACCAGCTCGCCATGTTCCAGAACAAGGCTCAGGATTGGCAGCTCGTGGTCGAGCCGACGCCGGCCCTGTTCGAGGACCGCGGCCTGGGAGTACGCTGGAAGAAGACGGACGAGATCGTGCGCGAGCCGATCGAGACTTACACGCTGCTCTACGGGGAGCACTTCATGGTCGAGCAGCCCGACGCGGCGAAGCGGTTCATGGTCGCCTACCTGAAGGGGCTCCGCTATTTCGTCGACAACGTGCAGCCGAACGCGGCCGAGATCAACGCGATCGCGTCGAAGTACACGAAGGTGTCCGAGGCCATGCTCGAGCGCTCGGAGTGGGCGTACTACGACCCGAACGGCCGGGTGAACCTGCGGAGCCTGCAGGACCAGCACGACTTCTGGCTGGCGAAGGGCCTCATCCGCAAGGGCCTTGGCGACGTGAGCCAGATCGTCGACCAGAGCTACCTTGACTACGCGCTCGCCCAGCTCGGCACACGCTGAGCGCGGCGCCAGCCAGCGGATTGCGCCGAGTGGCCAGGCAGCGGAGATGTACGTCGACGACTTCGTGGTCGCGACGCGGGCCGAGGTATCCGCGCTCGACGCGGACCGCGCCGGCCGGTCCGCCTTCGCCGTGGGGCCGCCCCTGTACGGCGACCAGGCGCGACAGGAGACGCGGTTCACGCGGCGCTGCGCCTATCCGCGCTGCCGCGGCGAGGCGGGCGCCCGCTGCGGCACCTGCAAGCGGCTGTACTGCGCGGCGCACTGCTCGTACCTGGTGTTCGGCCCGACCGGCAAGCGCCAGGAGTGCGAGCTCTGCCGGCAGCACGTCACGCTGGACTGGGCGGACGCGCCGAAGCAGCGCGGCGCCGCGGCGGGCTTCGGCGCGATCGTGGCGCTGCTGGCGCTGGTCGGCCTGGGCCTGCGCCTCGACATCGCGACGGGGGGCCGCGGCGTGGTCGCCTTCTTGACCTTCGGCGCGGCGTTCGTCGCCTTCGTGCTGTACTTACTCTGACCTCGATTCCCAAGAATGACTATCTATCCCTGACGTGAGCCGCGGGCTCACATCAGGGATTCCGGGTTTCGCTAGGAGCTCCAAGTGGCGCGATGGAGGGACCGGAATGGTCGAGCAAGCGGGGGGACTGATCGGCGCTAGCCCGCGGCGCAAGGAGGACGTGCGGCTGCTGCGCGGCGAAGGGCGGTTCGTGGACGACCTGACGGCCGCCGACGCGCTCCACCTGGCGGTGCTGCGCAGCCCGCACGCCCACGCCCGACTGCGCCGGGTCGACCTGGGCGCCGTGCGAGCTCGTCCGGGGGTCGTCGCGGCCGTAGACGGGGCCGACGTGTTCGCCGCCGTCGGGCCGCTGCCCTCGCCGGTCTGGAAGCGCCCCGAGACCGAGCTGCACGCGCCGCTCGATCCCCTGGTGCGGATGGAGACGCACCACCTGGTGGCTGTGGACAAGGCGCGCTTCGCCGGCCAGGCCGTGGCGCTGGTGCTGGCCGAGAGCCGCTACGCCGCCGAGGACGCCCTCGAGCAGATCGTCGTCGACTACGAGCCGCTGCCGCCGGTCGTCGACGTCGAGGCCGCCAGCCAGCCCGGCGCGCCGCTGGTGCATGAGGAGTACGGCGACAACCTGGCGCTGCGCATCCGCCTCCGGACCGGCGACGTGGCCGGCGCTTTCGCCGCGGCCGACCACGTCGTCCGCCGGCGCTACCGCATGCAGCGGATCAGCGGCTCGCCGATCGAGACGCGCGGCGTGCTGGCGCGGCCGGAGGCCGGCGGCGGCCTCACCGTCTGGGCTGCGACCCAGACCCCCCACCTCGGCCGCGACGTGCTCGCGCGCCTGCTCCGCCTGGACCCCGCGCGGATCCGCGTCGTGGCGCACGACGTGGGCGGCGGCTTCGGCGCCAAGGGGGGCATCTACCCCGAGACGATCCTGGCGAGCTGGCTGGCGCTCCAGCACGGGCGGCCGGTGAAGTGGATCGAGGACCGCGCCGAGCACCTGCGCAGCGCGATGCAGTCGCGTGACCAGGTGCACGAGATCGAACTGGCCCTTCGCGCCGACGGCACGATGCTCGGCCTGCGCGACCGCTTCGCGATCGACTCCGGCGCCTACAACCCCCTTGGGCTGGTCCAGCCCTACAACAGCGCCGCCCACCTCGTCGGCCCGTACCGCCTGCCGGCCCTCGACGTCGAGGGGACGATGTACTACACGAACAAGGCGCCGCTGGGCGCCTACCGCGGCGCCGGCCGGCCGGAGTCGGTATTCGCCATGGACCGCGTCGTCGACGTCGCGGCGCGCGAGCTGGGCCTGGACCCGGCCGAGCTGCGCCGCCGCAACCTGGTCACCGCCGCCGAGATGCCCTACGACGTGGGCATCACCTATCGCGACGGGCAGCCGCAGGTCTACGACAGCGGCGACTACCCGGCCTGCCTCGAGCAGGCGCTAGCGCTGATCGACTACGACGCCCTCCGCCGCGAGCAGCCGGCCCTGTGGGCGCGCGGCGTCTATCGCGGCGTCGGCGTGTCCGCCTACGTCGAGGGAACGGGCGTCGGCCCCTGGGAGGGCGGCGCCGTCGGCCTCGACGCCAGCGGCCACGTGTGGGTCTACTCCGGCGCCTGCTCGCAGGGCCAGGGCCACGAGACGACCTTCGCCCAGCTCTGCGCCACCCAGCTCGGCCTCGCGCTCGACCAGGTCACCGTCGTGCCCGGGGACACGGGCGGCGTCGCGCGGGGCAAGGGCACCCTCGCCAGCCGCAGCACGGTGACCGCCGGCATGGCCATTGCCGAGGCGTCGCAGGCCCTCGGCCAGCGCCTGCGCGCCCTGGCCGCGGACCTGCTGGAGGCCGATGTCGCGGACCTCGAGCTGGTGGGCGGCGTCGTACGCGTGCGCGGCGTGCCGGACCGCGCGGCCACCTTCGCCGCGCTGGCAGCCGCCGCCGCCAGCCGCCCGGCGCCCGCGCCGCTCGAGCCCGAGGACGCGACGAACCTCCACCCGCCAGAGCACGCGGCGCTCAGCCTGCGCGAGACGCGCTACTACACCCCGCCGACGGTCACCTACGCGAACGCGGTCCAGGCCGCCCAGGTCGAGGTCGACGTCGAGACCGGCCAGGTGCGCCTGCTCCGCTACGCCGTCGCGCACGATTGCGGGCGGGTGATCAACCCCGTGGTCGTGGACGGACAGATCCACGGCGGCGTGGCCCAGGGAATCGGCAACGCCCTGCTCGAGGAACTGGCCTTCGACGCGGACGGGCAGCTCCAGAGCGGCAGCCTACTCGACTACCTGCTGCCGACCGCCGAGGACGTGCCGCCGCTGCTCCTGGGCCACGTCGAGAGCCCGTCGCCGCGCAACCCGCTCGGCCTCAAAGGACTGGGCGAGGGCGGCGCGATCTCCCCGCCTGCCGCCATCGCCAACGCCGTGGAGGACGCGCTGCGCCCGCTGGGCGTCGAGGTCCACGCCACGCCGCTCTCGCCCGAGCGCGTCCTGGCCCTCGTCGAAGCCGCCCGTGGCCGCGCGCCCGCCACGCCGGCGGGCGAGGCGGCTTCCCGCGGTAACGGGGGCGACTAGGCTGGAGCGAGGACCAGGACGGAGGCTCCCGGGCGTCACTGGCGCTGTCTGACTGGAGGTGAAGCCGATGGGCGCGGTACGCGGGCATCTCGCCGCGTGTGGACGGCGCGGCCGGCGTGCGGAAGCCTGGCCGATGGCCGCGGCGCGCCTACTGCTCGTCGTCGGCGCGCTGCTGGGTATGGCCTGCGCCGCCGGCGCTCCCTCGCGGCCCGCCTCGGTCGTCAGCACGGCGGGCCCCGCAGCCGCGGATCGCCCCGCCTCCACCCAGGCGCTCATCCCGATGCAGGCATCCTATAGCGCCCTCTCGATGTCGATGGTGCCGATGGCCATCGCCAAAGAGGCGGGCTACTTCCAGGAGCAGGGGCTCGACGCGAGCACAACGTTCGTCAACGCCAGCGCCCAGAACGCCGCGGCGTTGCTGAGCGGCGACGTCGACGTGAACGCGCTCGGGGGCATCGGACCAATCCGGGCGCGGCTAGGCGGCAGCGACCTGGTGATCACCGGCGCGACGAAGCCCTACTTCTCGGACTCCGTCGTCGTCCGCCCCCTGACGGCCCAGGGCGCGGCTACACGGGCGCGGGCACCTGCAGGCCATAGAAGCGCAAGGCATTCTCGCGCAGGATCTTGCTCTTCTGGTCCGCGCTCAGCTCTGGCCGGTCGGCGATCTTGCGCGCCGAATCCGGGAACTCACTGTCCCAGTGGGCGTAGTCGCTGGCGTACATGATCATGTCCTCGCCGACGCGGCTGATCGGGTAGGCGAGGTCTTCTTCGGGCTCGCAGGTGATGTACACCCGGCCGCCACGGATGTGCTCGCTGGGGGCCTTGGTCAGCCAGGGCACGAGCGAGGGCAGCTTCTCGACGTGCTCGTCGAGGCGGTCCATGAAGAACGGCAGCCAGCCGCAGCCCCCCTCGAGGAAGGCCACCCGCAAGGTCGGAAAGCGCTCCAGCACGCCGCCGCAGACGACCGAGGCCAGGGCGTGGGTGAGGCCGAACGGCATGGTCAGCGCGTGGGTGATGAGCCAGTTCTCGTGTACCCCGATCGGCTGGCAGAACTTGCCCGACCCGTTGTTGGCGTGGACGCAGATCGGCACGTCGTGCCGCTGGGCGACCTCGTAAATCGGGTCGAAATAGGTCTGATCGAGGGAGCGTCCCTCGTGGTTGGGCCCGAAGCTGAGCCCGACCGCGCCGTGCTCGCCGATCGCTCGCTCGGCCTCCTCGGCGGCGGCCACCGCGTCGCCGAGCGGCACCAGCGCCGCGAACTTCAGGCGCTCCGGGGCGGCGGCGCAGTACTCGGCCGCCCAGTCGTTCCAGGCGCGGCAGAGCGCCTGCGCGTAGCGCCAGTCGTAAGTGGAGTTGGCGTGGAAGACGAAGCTGGTGCCGTAGAGCACGGCCAGGTCGATGCCTTCGGCGTCCATGTCGGGCAGCCGCGCCCGCGGATCGCGCATGCCGGCTGGGTTGGCCCGCGACCGCGCCTCTAGCTGCATAGTCGCCCAACGTCCCTTGCCCTCGTAGAAGGGACTGGGATAGCGATAGCCGTCGAAGAGGACGGTGCGGCGCCCGTGCTCGTCGGGCACCACCGTCGGCGCGCGATCGCGGAACTCCGCTGGGAGCCGCTGCGCCCAGTCTACCTGGTCCTCGCTGATGTGGCCGTCGGCGTCGATAGCATGCAACCCGCGCATTCGGTAAGCCCCCTTTCGCTGGGCGATCGACACACGAGCGGTAGTCGCAGCCGCTGGCCACAGTGTGCCCGGCGGCGCGCCCGCTGTCAACCGTCCGCGGACCCGGACCCGCCGTCCGGCTCCGCACTCCCTCCGTCCGCGGCCCGGAGCGCGAACAATATTGTTCTGCGGGGAAGCTCCTCCTATACTGTGGGCACGAGGCCTGCGGTACTAGCAGCCAGTGTTGAGACGTGGGCTGGGAGTACAGCGTGGCGATGGAGCAGCTCAGCGGAACCGACCTGATTGCTCGCTACATCGAGCAGGATCCGCATCACCCCGGGCCGGCCGACGTGCGCCTCAGAGAGTCCTGTGTCCCGGTATGGGCAATCATCGGTCATTATCAGGCGACCGGCCGCGACCCGCGGTACGTGGCTGACAGCTACGAAGTTCCCCTCGAGGCCGTCGAGGCCGCCCTCGCCTACTACCAGCAGCACCAGGCGGTTATCGAGGCTCGGCTCGCTGCTAACGCGGCGTAGACTGGTGGCCCGGTTCTTCCTCGACAACAACGTATCGCATGCACTTCAGGCGCTCCTGACCGCCGACCAGCACACGGTAACCACGAGTCGCGCTCACGGGTTGGCCGGCCGCGACGACGTCGCGCAGCTCCTGGCCGCGGTCGATCTCCAGGCAGTTCTGGTCACCCACGACCGCGAGGATTTCCTGCTCCTTCACGGAGCCTGGCTGGCGCTAGCCGCGCGCTGGCAGCAGGCCGAGGAGCATCACAGCATCGTGATACTGCCGCAAGCCAAGGAACCACAACTGCATCGCTACCTCACGGAGTTCGACACCTCTCAACGTCCCACACGGAATGCCTATTGGCGCTACCGCCCATCGGATGGCTGGACGCGCCGCTAAGCGGGCATCCCTGGCGTGGCTACTGGTCCCCTGAGACGGTGCATTCCGCCTGACTACCAGGATTCCCCCAGTCAACGGGCTGTGCTCTCGCCGAACCGCGCCGGTGAGCGGGGGCGGCTACCGAATCAGCGAGCGCTCGGCGCTGCCCGAGTAGTTGATGAACACCGTCTTCAGCTCGGTGTAGAAGTGGACGCCTTCCTCGCCCATCTCGCGCGGGCCGACGCCCGTCGCCTTCGTGCCGCCGAACGGGAGCTGCGCCTCGCCGCCGATGGTCGGCTCGTTGACGTGGACCATCCCCGCCTCGGCTTCTTCGACGTAACGCATGATGGCGTTCACGTCCCGGGTGAAGATCGAGGTGGTCAGGCCATACTCGACGCCGTTGGCGAAGCGGATCGCCTCGTCCAGGTCGGCCGCCTGGCAGATGGACAGGACCGGCCCGAAGATCTCCTCGCGGAAGATGCGCATCGCAGGCGTCACGCGGTCGAAGATCGTCGGCTCGACGAAGTAGCCGCCCTCGAGGCCAGGCGGGCGGCCGCCGCCCAGCACCAGCCGCGCGCCCTCCTGGCGGCCCACGGCGATGTAGTCGAGGTCGGTCTGGCACTGCTGCGCGTCGACAGCGGGGCCCATGTCCACCGACTCGTCGAGCCCCGGGCCGACCTTGAGCTGGCGCGCGCCGGCCGCCACCCGCTCGACCAGCTCGTCCTTGATGCCCGGCAGGGCGATCACGCGCGAGGTGGCCGTGCAGCGCTGGCCAGTCGAGCCAAAGGCGCCACCGACGATCGCCGTGGCCGCTTTGGCCAGGTCGGCGTCGGGCATGACGACCACGGCGTTCTTGCCGCCCATCTCGCAGGTGACTTTCGCGCCGCGCGCCGCCGCGCGCGGGTAGAGGGCCATGCCCACCTCGTTCGAGCCGGTGAACGAGACGGCGCGCACGCGGCGGTCGTCGACGATGGCGGCGCCCACGTCGGAGCCCGCGCCCACGACCATGTTCACCACGCCCTCCGGCAGGCCCGCCTCGGCCAGGATCTCGAGCAGGAGCGCCGCGCAGCCGGGCGTGAGCGCGGCCGGCTTGAAGACGACGGTGTTGCCGGCCACGAGCGCGGGCGCCATCTTCCAGCAGGGGATGGCCCAGGGGAAGTTCCAGGGGGTAATCAGCCCGACGACGCCGAGGGGGCGGCGGAGGGTGTAGGTGAAAGTGTCGGCGATCTCCGAGGGAAGCGTCTCGCCGCCGAGGCGAAAGCCCTCGCCGGCGTTGTACTCGAGGACGTTGATCCCCTTGACCACCTCGCCGCGCGCCTCGCGCAGGATTTTCCCCTGCTCGCGGGTCATGAGCTGTGCGATCTCCTCGGCGCGCTGACGGGCGAGGTCGGCGGCCCGCCAGAGGACGCGGCCGCGCTCGGGCGCCGGCGTATCGCGCCAGGCGCCGAAAGCGGCCTGCGCAGCGTCGATCGCCCGCGCCGTATCGGCGGCCGTGGCGGCCGGGAACTCGGCGATCACGTCCGCGGTATCGGCCGGATTGACGTTGCGGATCAGGCGCTCGCCGCGCGGGTGGTACCATTCGCCGCCGATGCAGGAGCCAGTGCGCATCGAAGTCTTCCTTTCCCGCCCCTCGCTCTGCCGGTCGGTGATGGGGCCGCGGTCAGTGTACCGCAGCGCCCGGCCCGAGGCGAACAGCATAGCCTTGCGCCGGCCTCCGCCGCGGTGCATAGTGGTGCCGGTTTCGTCCGGTTGGGTGGACGGAACGCGCGCGGCCGCCGGACCGGCCGCGGCCGAGGAGACGAGGGAGGAGAGCATGGCCACCGAGAGCAAGCCTGCCAGCGCGATGGATTTCGTCCGCGACCATCACGGCCCTACGGCCGACGCCTTCACCGGCCTGCGCAAGGCCGTCATGAGCAGCGGCCCGCTGCCCGCCCACATCCAGGAGCTGATCGTCTGCGGTGGCTTCGTGGCCACCGGCCAGCAGCGGGCGTTCATGACCCACGCCCAGCGCGCGCTCGACGGCGGCGCCAAGCCGGAGGAGCTGCGCCAGGCGGTGCTGGTGACCCTCGGCGCCACGGCCACGTTCCCGCAGGTGGCCGCCGCATTGGCCTGGGCGGACGAAGCCTGCGGCCGGTAGCGATGCGGGTTACGGCGATCCTCAGTCCCTACCCCGACGGCACCTACGTTGCCGTGCTGCCGGCGCTGCCCGGCTGCGTCAGCGAGGGCGCGGGCGCCGAGGCCGCGCTGTCCAACGCCGCGGAGACGGCCGCGGCCTGGCTGGCCGAGGCGCGGGCCGCCGAGCGCACCCCCCTCGAGGAGACGCCGGAGCTGATCGCTGAGGAGATCTACCAGGTGCTCGCCGACCGGGAGGAGGATGGGCTCCCCCCGCTGGTGGAGACTCGCCAGATCGACGTAGCCGCTCCCGCGGAGTAGAGCACACAGCGCCCGCGCGCCGTGGCGCGCGGGCGCTGTGTCTCTCCCGAGCGCTCCCGCCGACGTCCCTCATTCGCCCCTCGGCCGGCGCGGGCCGACGGCGATGGCCTCGCCGTCGACGCGGACGGCGTAGGTTGTCGTGCACAGGCCGGTCCCCCGCGGCAGCAGCACCGCGCCGGTGGCGGCATCGTAGCGCCAGGCGTGCCAGGGGCAGATGACCGCGCCGGCGCGCAGCAGCCCCTCCGAGAGCATGGCGCCGGCGTGCAGGCAGTCGTCGGCCAGCGCGTAGACCTGCCCGTCGACGTTCGCCAGGAGCACCGCCTCGTCGCCGTAGAGCACTCGCAGCAGCG
>Ga0209810_1002690_pt1 | contig 20538 bp, 25 predicted proteins | sample Coa_R1_7_FD_187159 | JGI IMG/M metagenome (GOLD analysis project Ga0209810, IMG submission 187159) | Surface soil microbial communities from Centralia Pennsylvania, which are recovering from an underground coalmine fire - Coalmine... | ecosystem: Environmental > Terrestrial > Soil > Unclassified... | reverse complement strand
GATGACGTTGCCGTGCGAATCGGCGAGCACCTGCACCTCGACGTGTCGCGGATCGACGATGAGCTTCTCGACGTAGACGTCAGGATTCGCGAAGTAGGACTGCCCTTGCCGCCGGGCTCGCTCGAACGCCTGCTCCGCCTGCGCGGGGTCATGGACCTCCTCCATGCCCTTGCCGCCGCCGCCCGCCGCCGCCTTGATCAGGAGCGGATAGCCGAACTCCTCGCCGAGCGCGAGTAGCTCCTCGATCGAGCCGACGGGATCGGTCGTGCCGGGGATGATCGGGACGCCCGCCTCCTGCATCGCGGTGCGGGCGGCCGTCTTCGACCCCATCAGCTCGATCGCGGCGGCCGGCGGGCCGATCCACACGATCCCGGCCTCCTCCACCGCTCGCGCGAACGCGGCGTTCTCGGCAAGGAAGCCGTAGCCGGGGTGCACGGCCTGCGCGCCGGCACGCTCGGCCGCGTCGAGGATGCGGTCGATCGCGAGGTAGCTCTCGGCCGCCGGCGTCGGCCCGAGCAGGAACGCCTCGTCCGCGTAGGCGACATGGAGCGCGCCGCGATCGCCTTCGGAGTAGACCCCCACCGTGCCGATGCCGAGCTCGCGAAGCGTGCGGAAGACGCGGATCGCGATCTCCCCTCGGTTGGCGACGAGAACCTTGTCGAACATGAGCGGGCCGTATTCTCTCCATGCCGTGACCGCCGCCGACCAGCTCACCGTCGCGCGCGCCGCCTCGGTCCCGCTCGTGGTGGTGCTCTACGCCTGGAGCTTCTCGGGTCACGACTACTGGGCGACGGCGGTCTTCTGCGTCGCGATGACGACCGACTGGCTCGACGGGAAGCTCGCCCGCCGGCACGGCCACGCGACCTCCGTGGGCTCGCTCCTCGACCCGATCGCCGACAAGGTGCTCGTTCTCGCCGCTCTGGTGATGCTGATCGCGCAGGGCGTCATCCCGGCCTGGATGGTCGCGGCGATCGTCGTGCGGGAGGTCTTGATCACGGGCCTGCGGCAGGCGGCGATCGAACGCGGCGTCGTTCTCGCGGCGCGAGACCTCGGCAAGCTGAAGACGTGGGCTCAGGCGGTTGCCGCCGCGGTCGCCGGGTTCGCGGCCGCCGGCGCCTGGACGCATCGCGTCGCGTGGTGGACGCTGCTCGTGGCGGTGGTGCTCACCTGGCTGTCGGGCCTCGACTACGCACGCAGCGCGCCGCGGCTCCTCGGCAGAGACGCCCAGCCGGACTAACGGTCAGGCGGGGATGCCGCGGTCTTCGCACCATTCGTCGAAGCGGGCCCACGCGCGCAGGTACTCGCGGATCGCGTAGAAGCCCTCCTCGACCTCGGCCCGGACTGCCCAATGGCAGTGGCCGCAGTAGCCCTGATCGTCGACGGCGGGAGCTTCGTTACAGCGGATGCATTCCTCCCACATGGGATGGGAACGCTCCGCGACTCCGTACGGTTACGGCTCGTCTTCCTCTCGGGACGGGAGAGCAGCCGCGGCCCAGGCCGAGACCGCCGGCTGCTCGCGATCCTCGGCGGCGATCGCCTCGACAATCGCCTGCAGCTCGGCCTCGTCGGGGTCAGGGGTGATCCGAATCGACATCCGAAAGAGGGTAATGCCCTCGCGGATCCCGGTCGATGACCGCTTCGTGGGCCAGCGTCTCGTCACGCTCGCGGCCGCTTGCACTGTCGCTGCCGTCTCGGCCGCTTCTGCGGCCGGGTCGTCCCGCGACCTCCCGAACTGGGCGGCGCCGCAGATCGCCACGGTCGTGGCGCACAAGCTGATGGACGCGAAGAGCGTGCGCAAGTTCAGGCCCAACGCCGCCCTCACCCACCAGACTCTGGCGAGCCTCGCGTCCGATCTGAAGCAGGAGCTCGCGACGTCGGCGCCTCCTCCGTCCGATCCCGGCCCAGGCTCGACCGGCACGACACCCGGCACCACGACGACCGGCGGGACGACGACCACGCCGGCCGTCTCGAACCCGACCCAGCCCGAGACGATGGCGCAGCTCGACCGCAGCCTCGTGCAGGCCATCGGGCTCGGCAAGGCGGCGAAGGAGTTCGTCCAGGGAGCGCGCGCCGCGGGACTCACCGTGCCCGGCCGCTTCGGCAGCGAGGTCGTCGCGCGACTCCTCGGCCTGCGCCTCAACCACCCCGCCGCGCAGGACTTCCTCGAGCTGCGCCCTCAGGATCCCGCCACCCGCGCCGAGGCCGCGTACTCGGCCGCGCAGATCCTGGCCCTCGGCCCGCTCGCCGACAGCTGGCAGGTCGCCCAGGTGAAGAGCCTCGCCGCGGCCTTCACGCTCCCGCAGCTCAACGACTGGCAGCTCCAGATCCTGTCCGTCGCGTTCTCGAAGATCGGGATGCCCTACGTCTGGGGCGGGACGAGCGACGGCACCGAGGTCGACTTCGGCGTCACCGCGCGGGGCGGCTACGACTGCTCGGGCTTCGTCTGGCGCGTCTTCAAGCTCCAGAGCTATCCGAACGAGGGGACCCTTGCCTCGACGATCGAGGGACGGACGACGTATTCCATGAGCGTCGAGGTCCCGCGCTCGCAGCGGATCTCGTTCAAGGACCTCCAGCCGGCCGACGTGGTCTTCTTCGGCACGAAGGGCACTCACTCGAAGGGAGCCCAGATCTTCCACACCGGGATCTACGTCGGGAACGGGTGGTTCATCCAGTCATCCGACGAGGGTGTCGCGCTCGCCCAGCTCAGCGGCTGGTACAAGAGCCGGTTCGCCTGGGCCCGCCGGCCGTTGCGTGAAGCCGGCCTCGAACCCTAGAAAAGCCCCTTCCCGGGCTCAGTTACCCCATTCGAGTGAGGCCGCTACCCCCTTCGGGTGATTCCCGCTCGGCGCCGCCGCGCCCACAATTTCCCGGTCTGGCGTCCCTACGACGTTCTCCCCTGGAGGCACAATGCTCGAATGGAAGTTTCGCCTCGTGATTCTCCTGGCCTTTGCCGGCATGGTCGCCGCGGCCTTCGGGAATCTCGGCTGGCACCCGCTGAACCTCGGCTGGTAAGCGCAAGCACACCTCGTAGGGGAGGGATCGGTGGCGGGTGAAGAGCAGCAGGCTCTCGCCGGCACGGCGGTGAGCCCCCCGGCCGCGATTCCTGCCAAGGTGCTGGCAATCGTGGCGCCCGTGATCGTGGCGGGTGCCGCCGCTCTCGCGGTCGCGCTCTATCGCTACGCCGGGATGCACCCTTCGGCGGCCGACCTGGGAGAGCTCGCAGGCCTGTTCGCGAGCATGGTCGTCGCCGAGCGCTTCCCCGTGCCGCTGGACGGAGTCAGCGCCGGGGGCATGACGCTCGGATTCGTCTTCTCGGTCTCGGCGATCATCCTGCTCGGCTGGCCCGCAGGCGTGATCATCGCCGCGGGCGCGCCGACACTCACGCATCTCGCCCAGCGACGGCCTCCGCTCCGCGCCGGTTACAACGGCGCGATGTTCGCCCTCTCGGCGCTCGTGGCCGGGCTCGTGGTCGAGCACGTCCACGGGAACTCGGTCCCGATGCTCGTCGCGCGGGTCGTGCTCTGCGGCGTCCTCTACTACTGGGTCGTCAATCTCGTGCTGATCAGCGCGGTTCTCTCGGCCGACACCGGCCGCTCGTTCTCGGCGATCGGGCGCGAGAACATCACACAGACTGCGGCGCCCTTCGCGTTCATGGTCTCCGCGGCCCTGACGCTCATCGTCCTCTGGCAGCGCGAGCCGGCGCTCTCGGCCGCGCTCGTCGGCCCGCTCCTGGCGATCGCCCTCTACCAGCGATCGACGCACAAGGCGATGCGCGCCATGCGCCTCGCCCTGACCGATCCGCTGACCGGCCTCGGCAACCATCGCAGCTTCCACGAGCGGCTTCAGCGGGAGCTCGTCGTGGCGGAGGAGAAGAGCTCGTCGCTTGCGCTCTGCCTCGTCGACTTCGACGACCTGAAGAGCGTCAACGACCGGTTCGGGCATCCCGTCGGCGACCTCGTACTCGGCCACGTGGCCTCACGTCTGCGGCAAGGCGGGGAGGCGTTCCGGCTCGGCGGCGACGAGTTCGCCGTGCTCCTTCCGCGGCAGGACGAGCGGCAGGCCACGGCCGTGGCGCGGTCGATCGTCGAGCGCGTCGCCGCACTCGACGTGGAGGGAGTCGGCCCGGTGACCGTGAGCGCAGGAGTGGCGATGTACCCGACGCACGGGACCGGGCGCGACGAGCTGATCCGGCTCGCCGACAGCGCCCTCTACTGGGCCAAGAAGGACGGCAAGAACCGGGTGCGGGCCTACGCAGCGGAGTCGATCCTCCGCGCGAACCTCGAACAGCTCGCCGACACCCCGGACCGCGCGGCGCAATACCGCGCGGCGGAGAGCCTGGCCAAGGCCGTCGACGAGCGTGATGCCTACACCGGCAGCCACTCGCAGCGCGTGGGCGAGTACGCGGCGCGCATCGCACGCCGTCTCGGCGCCGACGACGCCGTGGTCGAGCTGACGCGGCTCGCGGGCAATCTCCACGACCTCGGCAAGCTCGCGATCCCGGAAGAAGTGCTGCGCAATCCCGACTCCCTCAACGAGGCCGAGCGGATCATGCTCGAGCGGCATCCGCAGATCGGCTTCCGGATGCTCGAGAGCCTCGGCGTCGAGCCGGTGGCCGAGTGGGTGCTCCATCACCACGAGCGGTGGGACGGCGCCGGCTATCCGAACCGTCTCGCCGGCGAAGAGATCCCGCTCGGAGCGCGAATCATCTTCGTCGCCGACGCCTACGACGCGATGACGTCGGACCGCGCGTACAGGTCGGCGATCCCGCAGCAAGCCGCCCTCGCCGAGCTCGAGCGTTGCGCCGGCACGCAGTTCGATCCCGCGGTGGTCAAGGCACTGGCGGAGGAGTTGAGCCTCCCGATCGAGGCCGGCGCCGCGCTGGCCTCGTGAAGCACCTGGCTCTGGCCGTTACCGACCAGGAGCGCTCGCGCCACTTCTACGAGACGTACTTCGGCTTCGACGCAAAGCCCTCGCGGTGCTACGACGGCGGAGTCCTGATGCTCTACAACGCCGACGGATTCTCGCTCGCTCTCGGAACTACCGAGGAGCCCATCTCCCTGCCGACGTTCCTCCACTTCGGAATCGGTCTGCCGAGCCCCGAGGCGGTGCGAGCCTTTCGCAGCCGCCTGGAGGCCGACGGAGTTCAGATCGTCGAGGAGTGGGACGAGCCCGAGTACGTCAGCGTCAAATGCCAGGACCCAGACGGCTACGTGGTCGAGGCCGCCTGGGAGCCGCGCCGGCAGTAGCCCGTTTCGGATTCGCCGCCTCCGCGCAGGACGTCGGCATGGCGAAGAAGCAACCGCGTGTGCCCGGGATGCACGAGGTGAAGCCGAACCGCGAGCAGCGGCGGCATCCGGAGGCGCCCGTCGCAGACGCACCGCTGGCTCGCGACGAGCGAGCGCCGGCGAACCTCGATGTCCCGGACCCGCGCACGAACACCAGCGGCCACAAGAAGAAGACGGCCGACAACTGGAACCAGTAGCTAGCTCGCGAGTGCCGAGCCCGGGCGAAGAGCGAAGCTCTTCGCCCGGGCCCTAGACGATCTCTTCGATCAGCTGGATGAGCTCGTCGCGCCGGTAGCCCTGCTGCCGTGCGAACCGAACGAGCTCGCGTGCCCGCGCGATCACGGCGCCTTTCTCCGGCGTTCCTGCGACCGTGATTCCACGACCGCGCCTGAACTCGAGTAGCCCCTCCTCGCGAAGCTGGCGCAGGGAACGGAGGACCGTGTTCGTGTTGACACCCAGCACGGCGGCGAGATCGCGCGCAGGCGGAAGCCGCTCGCCGGGCTTGGCCTCGCCGTCGGCAATCGCCCGCCGGATCTCTGCCGCCACCTGTTCGAAGAGCTCGGTCGGCTCCTGCCTGTCGATCTTGACTTTCAGCATTGTGCTGATCATACTAGCACTAGATGATCGCTCCGCCGAAGCCCTCATCGCACGACGACCTCGAGGCGCTGATCAAGGAGGCCCGCGCCCGGCAGTTGCGGCGCCGGCTGCTCGGGGCGGCCGGGATCGCAGTGGCGGCGGCGGTCGGTCTCAGCGTCTACGCCCTCTTCACCGGCCCGGCGGGCACGAGCGCGACGGCCGGCAGAGGAGGGCCACGAGCAGCGGCGACGTGCGGCAGCGCCGGAGGCTGGAGCCTCCGCGTCAGCTCGCTCTGGCCGGAGCCAACGGGCCAGCACACCGCGCCCATCCTCCTGAAGCGGCTCGGCCCGACCCCGTGCACGCTGACGGGCTATCCGAGGATCGCCCTCCTCGATGCACACAAGCACCCACTGGCCTTTCGGTACAGCCATCACGGCGACCTCGTCATCACCTCCCGGGCGCCCCGTGCAGTCCAGGTCGCCGCAGACGGGTCGGCGTTCTTCCTCTTCAACAAGTACCGGTGTGACATCCGCGCCTCGAGCGTGGCTCGCTGGCTGCGCGTCGCCCTCCCCGGGGTCCGCGGCCGGCTCAGTCTCCGCCTGCCGCGCTACCCGTTCCTCGACTACTGCCCGGCCGAAGCGCCGTCCCGGACGATCGCCGTCTCGCCGATCGTCGCGCGGCCCATCGAGGCCACGGCCCAGCCCGGTAGCTAGAGCGGGATGTTGCCGTGCTTGCGGCGCGGGCGCGGCTCCGCCTTCGTCAGCGACGTCCCGAGCGCGTCGATGAGCACGGGTCTCGTCCGGCGGGGCTCGATCACGTCGTCGACGTAGCCGCGCTCCGCGGCGGTGTACGGATTCGCGAAGCGCTCCTTGTAGTCGGCAATCAGCTCCGCGCGCTCGTCCTCCGGCCGGTCGCGGTAGATGATGTTGACCGCGCCCTCCGGCCCCATCACGGCCACCTCGGCCGTCGGCCAGGCGAAGTTGAAGTCCGCGCGGATGTGCTTCGAGCTCATGACGTCGTACGCGCCCCCGTACGCCTTCCGCGTGATCACCGTGAGCTTCGGCACCGTCGCCTCGCAGTAGGCGTACAGGAGCTTCGCACCGTGGCGGATGATCCCGCCCCACTCCTGCGCCGTTCCGGGCAGGAAACCGGGGACGTCGACGAACGTCACGAGCGGGACGTTGAAGGCGTCGCACGTACGGACGAAGCGCGCCGCCTTGTTCGACGCGTCGATGTCGAGGACGCCGGCCAGCGAGCGAGGCTGATTGCCCACCACGCCGACCGGATGGCCGCCGAGCCGGGCAAAGCCGCAGACGATGTTCTCCGCCCACCGCTCGCTCACCTCGAGGAACTCCCCGTCGTCGACGACGCGCCGGATCACGTCGTGCATGTCGTAGGGCTTGTTCGGATTGTCGGGGACGAGCGTGTCGAGCTCCCCGTCCTCGCGGTCGGCGGGATCCGTCGGCGCGCTCCACGCCGGCCGCTCGGCGTTCGACTGAGGTAGGAACGAGAGCAGGTAGCGAGCGTCCTCGAGGCAGCTTGCGTCGTCGGGGGAGGTGAACTGCGCGACCCCGGACTTCGACGCGTGCGTCGCCGCACCGCCGAGCTCCTCGAACGTCACCTCCTCGCCGGTCACCGTCTTCACGACGTCGGGGCCCGTGATAAACATGTACGAGGAACCCTCGACCATGAAGATGAAGTCGGTCATCGCGGGCGAGTAGACGGCGCCGCCCGCGCATGGCCCCATCACGAGCGAGATCTGCGGGATCACTCCCGATGCCTGCACGTTGCGCCAGAAGATCTCGGCGTAGCCCGCGAGCGAGACGACGCCCTCCTGGATCCGCGCGCCGCCGGAGTCGTTGATCCCGATCACGGGGCAGCCGTACTTGAGCGCCAGATCCATGACCTTGCAGATCTTCTCGGCGAACACCTCGCTCAACGAGCCGCCGAAGACGGTGAAGTCCTGGGAGAAGACGAAGACCTTGCGGCCGAAGATCGTGCCGTAGCCCGTCACGACCGCGTCGCCGTAGGGGCGGCGATCCATCATCCCGAAGTTCCACTCGCGGTGGCGGACGTAGCGGTCCAGCTCGACGAACGAGCCCGGGTCGCAGAGCTTTTCTGCGCGCTCGCGGGCCAGGAGCCGTCCCTCCTCGCGACGCCGGGCGACGGCCTTCTCGCTGCCCGCATGGAGCGCCTCGCCCCGCAGCTCGGCCAGCCACTCGAGCTTGCCCGCGGTCGTTTCGTGTCTCTCGGCCACCCTCGCGGAGCCTAACGTTCGCGCTCGTGAGGCATCGCCTGCCCCCCGTGCTGCGCCTGCGCAGCTTTGCGCTGCTCTGGACGGCGCTGCTCACGAACAACTTTGCCGCCAACATGATCGCCGTCGCGATCGGCTGGCAGGTCTACGCCATCCACCGCAACCCGCTCGACCTCGGGCTCGTCGGCCTCGCGGAGTTCGTCCCGCTTCCGCTGCTCTCCCTTCCGGCCGGTCAGCTGGCCGATCGCGTCTCGCGCAAGCTCGTCTCGGCCACGGCGGGCCTGATTGCGACCGCCATCGCAGGGCTTCTGCTCACGATCACACTGGTCGGCCCACACTCCATCTGGCCCTTCCTCGGAGTGGGAATGCTCAACGGCATCGCCTCGGCGATCGGCTCGCCGGCAACGCGCGCGCTCGTACCGGAGCTCGTCCCCTCCGAGCTGCTCGAAGGGGCTATTGCGCTGCGGAGCGTGGCCGGGCAGATCGGCATCGTGGCCGGCCCGGCGGTGGGCGGTGTCATCTTCGCCGTCGACCCGATCGCTGTCTACGCAACGGCGACCGGGCTGCTCGCGGTCGCCTTCGCAGCGACGGTCGCCCTCCCGCCCCTGGTCGCGCGCGGAGCCGACGAGCCTCTCGGGTGGGAGAGCCTGGTTGCCGGCGTGCGCTTCGTGTCGCGCAACCGAACGATCCTCGGCGCGATCGCGCTCGACCTCGTCGCGGTGCTCTTCGGCGATGCCATTGCCCTCGCCCCCGTGTTCGCCCGCTCGATCCTCCACGTCGGCCCGATCGGCCTCGGCGGCCTGCGAACCGCGCCGCCGGTCGGAGCCCTCCTGGCGGGAGTTCTCCTCGCGAGGCGGCCGCTTCGCTTCCGCGCCGGGCCGACCTTGCTCGTGGTCGTTGCGACGTTCGGGGCGGCGACGATCGTCTTCGGGCTCTCGAAGTCGCTGCCACTCTCGCTCGCGATGCTCGGGGTCACCGGCTTCGTCGACATGATCAGCATGAACATCCGGGCGACGACCGTCACGCTCCTCACGCCGATCTCGCTACAGGGACGCGTCAACGCCGTGGAATGGGTGTTCATCAGCGCCTCGAACGAGCTCGGCGCGTTCGAATCCGGCGCCGTGGCGGCGGCGATCGGGACCGTGCGGGCGGTGGTGCTCGGCGGCTCGCTCATGATCGGCTTCGCCGCTTCCTGGACACGGCTCTTTCCCGATCTCGCACGGCTCGGCCGCCTCAACGAGCTCCAGCCCGAGCCCGTATAGGCTCGATCGATGGAGCCGCTCGACAGATCCACAGTCTGGCCGTACGACGAGCGAGGCGAGCCGGGGGAGTTCCACTACCAGCGCTTCGGCAACCCGACGGTGGACGCCGCCGAGGCCGCACTGGGCGAGCTGGACGGCGGCACCGCGCTCCTCTTCCCCTCCGGCGCCGGCGCGACGACCGCGCTCGTCCTCTCGCTGCTCGAGCCCGGCGACACGATCGCGCTCGCCTCCGGCGGCTACTACGGCACCGGCGGGACGTTTGCCGCTCTCGCGCCGTGGGGCGTCCGCGTCGTCGAATTCGACCAGACCGGGTCCCCGCCCGCCGACGCGCAGCTCGTCTGGCTGGAGGCGCCCTCGAACCCGTACCTCACGATGCCGAACCTCGAAGCGGCCACCGCGCATCCCGCGGCCGTTGTCGTGGACGCAACCGTGGCGACGCCGATTCACGTGCGGCCGCTCGAGCACGGCGCCGACTTCGTCCTCCACAGCGCGACGAAGTACCTCGCTGGCCACGACGACGCACTGCTGGGCGCCGTCGTCTGTCGCGACGCCGCGGCCGCAGAGGAGCTACGGGCGTTTCGCGGTCGCACGGGCATCGTCGCCGCCCCGGACGCGGCCTGGCTGCTGCTGCGAAGCCTGAGGACGCTGGAGATCCGCGTGCGGAGACAGACCGAGACCGCTTCGTTCCTCGCCGCGCGACTGCGGGCGCATGCTGCAGTCGAGACCGTCCGCTATCCCGGCCTCGGCGGGCTGCTCTCGTTCGACGTCGCCGACGCAGAGACCGCGCGGAAGGTCGAGACCTCGACTCGCGTGATCCTGAACGCCACATCGCTCGGCGGCGTGACGAGCCTCATCGAGAGCCGTCGGCGCTGGGAGGGCGAGCGTGTCCCGCCGGGGCTGCTGCGCCTCAGCGTCGGCCTGGAGGATCCCGAGACCCTCTGGTCGGACCTCGAGCAGGCGCTCGGCTAACGGGATTTACCGTCCGGCGGCGCCGGGTATCCGTCCCTCGAGCGAGCAGGGAGGGAGAGCTGCCCGGCCCATTTCGGATTCTCCTCGCCGAGGACGACGAGTCGTTCCTCGAGGCGATCGCGCTCCTGCTCGAGCAGGACCAGCGCTTCGCGGTGGCCGGGCACGCCCGCGACGGGCAAGAGGCGGTCGAGCTCGTGGAGCGGCTGGCGCCCGACGCGGTGGTCATGGACATCGAGATGCCGGTGCTCGACGGCGTCGAGGCGACGAGGCTCCTGCGGACGTCGACGGCCGACCTGCCGATCGTCGCGGTCAGCGGTCACGACTACGAGGAGCGCGTGCTCGAGATCCGGCAGGCGGGCGCCGACGACTACGTGCGCAAGGCGCGGCTGGGCGAGGAGCTGCCCCGAGTGCTCGCAGCGCTGCTCTCCCGGAGCAGAATGCGGGAGTGACGAAGCAGCAGGTCCTCGCCGCGGTCCGCGAGATCTGTCTCGGCCTGCCCGAGACGAGCGAGCGGCCGTCGCACGGCGCGCCCACGTTCTTCGTCCGCGAGAAGCGCTCCTTCGCGACGGTCTGGGACAGTCATCACGGCGACGGCCGCTTCGCGCTCATCTGCGCCGCGCCCGCCGGCATGCAATCCGCGCTCGTCGAGGCCGACCCGGAGCGCTTCTACGTGCCGCCCTACGTCGGGCATCGCGGGTGGATCGGAGTCCGCCTCGACCGGGACTTCGACCGCGACGAGATCGCCGGGATCCTCGAGGACGCGTTCGCAGAGGTGGCGCCGCCGAAGCTCCTTGCGGACCTGGACTGAAGCCGGAGGTCGGACTCGAACCGACGGCCGCCTGATTACAAATCAGGTGCTCTACCAGCTGAGCTACTCCGGCACGGCGCCCAGCGTAGCGCTCGCTACAACAGGACCTCGCGGCCCTTCTGGTGCGCGAGGATCTTGCGCTTGACGCGCTGCAGGGCGTTGTCGATCGTCTTCGTGTCGCAGCCGAGCTCCTCGGCCATGTCCTCGTAGGACGCGCCCTCGAGGTAGAGGCGCAGCGCGTCCGCCTCGAGCGGCGAGAGGCCGGTGCCGAGGCTGAAGACGAGGCTCTGCAGCTCCTCCGTCGAGATCACGACAAGTGGCGGCTCGTGCACCGCCGGGCCGGGCAGCGCGTCGCCGAGCGTGCACTCCCCCTCGCCGTCCTGCCCCGCGGGCGTGTGGCTGAACGAGATGTACGTGTTGAGGGGCGAATGCTTGAACCGGGTCGCGGTCTTGATCGCGGTGATGATCTGCCGCGTGACACAGAGCTCGGCGAAGCTGCGGAACGACGTCTCCTTGTCGGCCCGGAAGTCCCGTACCGCCTTGTAGAGGCCGATCAGTCCCTCCTGTAGGAGATCGTCGTTGTCGCCGCCGGCGAGGAAGTACGAGCTCGCCTTGAGGCGCACGAAGCCCGTGTAGCGGCGAATGAGCGCGTCCATCGCGACGCTGTCGCCGTTCCGCGCCTTGATGACGAGCTGGAGATCCTCGAGCTCCCGTTGAGCTTTTTGCGGCGAGCGAGCGGCGGCGGTCCGAGCAGCCATGGCGCCTCCCGGCGTCTGAGGGCGAACTCTCACCCTGTGGTCGAGCCGAAGATAGCAAGCGGTCCAAGGTTTTACAAGTCCAATTGCTATGGACCCAGCTTGTCTTGGACCCAGGAGGCTACCTAGATCTAGCGTTCTCCGCGGCGTAACCGCTCGAGCTGGGCGAGCGTGTCGGGATCGATCCGATCGCGAAGGTCGCCGGCGGTGGGCGGCTGTTGGCTCGGAGGGGTCAGCTCGGCGAGGAAGGTCTGCGAAGCGACCTTGCGTACCTCGATTCCGGTCGTGCCGCGCACCGCGGTGTCCGACGACACGATCGCGACCTGCTCGGTGCCGCGATGCTCCGCCGCGAGCCGCTCCAGCAACGCGTCGGCATCTTTCGCCCACCGCACCTCGAGCGGCCCGTGCCGCTCGGTCGGGCCCTGGCCGTCGAACACGAGCACGCCGCGGGCGCCTTGCGCGGCGACCCAGCTCGCCAGCAAGTCGCGGAGCTCCTCCGGCGAGCCGAAGCCGCCGGCGTGCAGGAGGTTGAACCCGTCGAAGAGGTACAGCGTCGGCTCAGCCATCGCGCTGCCGCCTTGCCTCGTAGAGGAGCAGTGCGGCCGCGACGCTGACGTTGAGCGACTCGACTTGCCCGAGCTGCGGGATCGACACCTCGAGGTCACAGGTGCGGCGGACGAGCGGGCGGAGGCCCTTCCCCTCGGCGCCGAGGACGAAGGCGATGCCCCCGGAGAGATCGGCCTTCCACATCGGCGTTCCCGAGCCACCCACGGCGCCGACGATCCAGAGCTCGCCGCTCTTGATGTCGGCGAGGTAGCGAGCGAGGTTGGCGACGACGGCGACCGGGAGGTGCTCGACGGCTCCGGCCGAGGACCGGCAGACCGCGGCAGTGACGCGCGCCGAGCCGTGGGCCGGCACGACGACCCCGCTCGCGCCTGCGCCCTCGGCGCTGCGGATCACGGCGCCGAGGTTCCGAGGGTCGCTGACCTGGTCGAGGCAGGCGACGAGGGGAGCGGGGCCTGAGGCCAGCTCGAACGCATCGGCGTAGTGGAACGGCTCGCACCAGGCGACTACACCCTGGTGGTCGCGGGTCCCGGCTGCCTCTGCGAGATCCCGCTCGAGCTTGGTGTGGGTGCGGGGGCGTTCGACCTCGCGCAGCCACGCCTCGCTGCGCAGAGCCCGCTCGCTCGCCCACAACTCGAGCACCTCGCGCGACCCGCGAAGCAACTCGCGCACGGGCCGCCGCCCGTAGACGAGGTCGCGCGTCACGAGCGACGGACGAGGCGATAGCCGGGAGGCTCCGCGACGTCGCGCACCTCCCAGCCCGCGGCGCCGATCTCGTCGCGGAGACGATCCGCGCCCGAGAAGTCCTTCGCATCGCGCGCCTCCCGCCGCCGCTCGGCGAGCTCCGCGACCTCCATCGGCGCCTCCTCGACCTCGGCGATGGACTCGAGCCCGAAGATGCCGAACGCCTGCCGCAGCAGCTCGTGGTCGCGCCAACCGTGCATCACGGCCAGCGCCTCCGGCGTGTTGAAGTCGTCGTCGAGCGCTCGCTCGAGGTCCCCCCAGTCGCCCACCGGCTCGCTCGGCGTGTGGAAGACGTTTCTGAAGGTCTCGAGCTGGGCGGCCGCCTGCTCGAGCGTGCCCTGGTTGAAGTCGAGCGGCTTGCGCCACTGCCCGGAGAGCAAGAGCATGAGCGCGACCTCGCGCCCCCATTCGTCGATCACGCCGCGGATCGTCATGTCGTTGCCGAGCGACTTGGACATCTTCTCGCCGCTGCGCGTCAGGAGCCCGTTGTGCATCCAGATCCGCGCGAAGTCGTGGCCGAGCGCGAGCGACTGCGCGAGCTCGTTCTCGTGGTGGGGGAAGACGAGGTCCAGGCCGCCGCCGTGAATCTCGAACACAGGACCAAAGGCGTCCTCGGCCATGACGGAGCACTCGATGTGCCAGCCAGGCCGCCCCTTTCCCCACGGCGAGTCCCAGGAGGTGTCCTCGCCGGGCTTGGTCGCCTTCCAGAGAGCGAAGTCCTGAGGCGCGCGCTTGAGCGCGCTGTCCTCCTCGGGCTCCATGTTCTCCACCTTCTGCCGCGAGAGGCGTCCATAACCGGGGTCGGTCGCGACGCTGAAGTAGACGTCGCCGCTCGCCTCGTACGCATGGCCGCCGTCGACGAGCTTCTCGATGAAGGACACGATCGACGCGATCGACTCCGTCGCCTTCGGCAGGACGTCGGGCATCCCAAGCCCCAGGTCGCGCGTGTCCTCGAGATACCACTGGGTGGCGCGCTCGGCGAGCTCCGCGCTGGCCCCGGGCGCCGCGTCGTAGATCTTGTCGTTGACGTCCGTGATGTTGTGGACGAACGTCGCGTCGTAGCCCCGGTGGCGGAGCCAGGCTCGCAGCCACATCCCGAGCGCGAACGGGCGCGCGTTGCCGATGTGGGCGCGCTGGTAGACCGTCGGGCCGCAGAAGTACATCCGGATCGGTCCCGGTGGAGGCGGCAGCTCCTCGAGTCGCCGCGACAGCGTGCTGTAGAGCCTCATCGCTCTAGCCTAGAGAGCAGCTCGTCGCGAGGGAGCGCGGCGATGACCGCGGCGAGCTCGGGCCCGCGGTCGGCTCCGGTGAGCGCCAGCCTCACGGCCTTCAGGTCGCCCCCGACCGCCTTCAGCTCGCGAAGGACGTCGCGCGGCTCGATCCCCGCCTCGATGAGCTCGCGGAAGCGCTCGAGCGTCTCCGGCGAGTCGACCTCCGCTGAGGCAGGCTGGAGCACGAGCGTCGCGTAGGCGCGAGCCTCCACGAGATCCCGCGCGCCGCGCAGCACCGGCGCCACCGAGACGGGGACGCCCACGCGCGCGGCCAGCTCCTCGTCGCTCAGCCCCGCGAGCGCCTCGATGGAGAGCCGCCTCAGCCGCGCGAGGTCCAGGTGAACGTCGTGGCGCGGCAGCCCGAGCTCCTCCAGGTACGCCCGAACGGCCTCGGCCGGGATCCCGTCGTCGCGCAGCGAGGCCACCGAGCCGCCGGGGGCACGCTTCGCGAGCTTGCGGCCGTCCGGCCCGAGGATGAGGCCGTGGTGGACGAACTCCGGCGGCGTCGCGCCGAGCGCCTCGAACAGGCGACGGTGCAGCGCCTCGTTGGGGCGGTGGTCGTTGCCGCGGACCACGTGGGTGATGTCGAAGTCGATGTCGTCGACGACGGAAGCGAGGTGATACGTGGGCGAGCCGTCCTCGCGCAGCAGCGTGACGCCCTCGAAACGGTCACCGAGCTGCGCGCCGGCCTCCCGATGACGCTCTGCGCGCTCGCTCTGCCGCACGGGCCCGTCGTCCCACGCGATCCCCAGCCACTCGAGATCCCGGAGGATCGCGTCTTCCCCGCCGGGCAGGTTCCGCGCAGGATCGGTGTCGTCGATCCGAAGCAGCATCCAGTCGCCGAGCCGCCGGTTTGCGACCGCGCTCAGCGCGTTGCCGAGGTGGAGCGAGCCCGTCGGGCTCGGCGCGAAACGGACTCTGACCGGCATCCGGCGAGTGTAAGGTTCTGCCCGCGATGGAGTCCTGGCGCGCAACGGTTCTCCGCCAAAACGGCTAGTCCGCCGCTTCCCACCAAAACGTCGTAGGGAAGCGGCGGGACGCGACGCGATCCCGCCCGAAACGAGGGAGGTGTACGTCGCGATGCCGATGCCACATCGCACCCAGCAGCAACTGATCAAGCGCCGCCTGGTCGGCAAGGAGGGAGCCGAGCGGATCCGTGAGCTTCGCGCGATCCTGGCCGAGTTGCCCGGCTACCGCAACGGCCCGTACGCCGATCTGCGGAAGTGGGTCGAAGGAGAGCTGACGGCGGCCCGGACGCGGAAGCGCGCCGTGCACCGCGACTCGATCGGCGTCAGGCGCGAGGGCGCGGCGCAGATCGCGCTCGTCGGGCCGCCGAACGCGGGCAAGTCGTCGCTGCTGCAGGCGCTGTCGGCGATCCAGATCCGAACCGGCGACTACGCGTTCACGACGACGAGGCCGGTCGCGGCGACGACGCGGCTCGGTGGCGTGCTCGTCCAGCTCGTGGAGATCCCCGGCCTGGTCGAGGGTGCCGCGGACGATCGTGGCGGCGGGCGGGCGCTGCTGGGCGTGCTTCGCAATGCGGACGCGATCCTGTGGTGCCACGCCTGCGACCGGCCGCTCGGCGAGCTCGAGGCCATTCGCGCCGAGGTCGCCGAAGCCGGGATCGAGCTTTCCGGTCTCCTGGCCGCGACGAAGTGCGACGAGGCGCCTCCGCCCCAGCACTCAGAGCTGCGCGTGCTGCCCGTCTCGGTGCTCGACGACGCGAGCCTCGACCGGCTCCGCGACGAGCTCTGGGCGCTCACGGGTCTCGTTCGCGTGCAGCTTCGCGACGGCGGGGACCCGGTGGCGCTGCATCCGCCCGCGACCGTCGTCGACGTCGCCGACACGATCCACCGCGAGCTGCGGGAGCACTGCACCGGCGCGCGCGTCTGGGGGCCCTCGGCGCGGTTCCCGGGGCAGCAGGTCGGGAGGGAGTACGAGCTCGGCGACGGCGACACGGTGGAGGTCCTCGCCCGGTAGCGAGGTTTGGCTTCTCCAGCGGCCCGGAAGATCGAGAGCGATGGGTGACGTCGTCGTCATCACGGGGGCCTCCGGCGGAATTGGCCGCGCGACCGCGCGCCGCTTCGCGCAGGACGGCGCCAAGATCGCCCTCCTCGCCCGCGGCGAGGCGGGGCTCGAGGCCGCCGCGAAGGAGATCGAGGAGCAGGGCGGGAAGGCCCTCGTCCTGCCGACCGACGTCGCGGACGCCGACCAGGTCGAGGCCGCAGCGCAGGCCGCCGAGGACGAATTCGGTGCGATCGACATCTGGATCAACGACGCGATGGCGACGATCTACGCCGAGTTCCTCGACGTCGAACCGGACGAATACCGGCGCGCCACCGACGTCACGTATCACGGCATGGTGTGGGGGACGCGTGCCGCCTTGAAGCGGATGGCCGAGCGCAACCGCGGCACCATCGTCCAGGTCGGGTCGGCTCTGGCCTTCCGCGGCATCCCGCTGCAAGCGCCGTACTGCGGCGCGAAGCATGCTTGCAAGGGATTCACCGAGTCGGTGATCACCGAGATCCGGCACCACGGCTGGGACATCCACGTGACGATGGTCCACCTCCCCGGCGTCAACACGACGCAGTTCACCTGGGGCCGCACGAAGCTGCCGAAGCAGACGCAGCCGGTGCCCCCGATGTACCAGCCGGAGGTCGCGGCAGACGCGATCCACTGGGCCGCCTACCACAAGCGGCGGCAGATCTACGTGGGAGCGCCGACCGTGCTCAACGTCCTCGGCGAACGCGTGGCTCCGTGGTTCCTCGACTGGTACCTCGCGAAGACGGGATACAGCGGGCAGATGACGAAGCAGCCGCTCGACGGCGGCCCGGACCACGACAACCTCTTCCACCCCGTCGACGGCGACGAGGATCGCGGGGCCCACGGGCCGTTCGACGACAAGGCGCACGAGCACAGCTTCCAGACGACGCTGTCGAAGCACCGGCGGCTCGCGGGCACCGTCGCGGCGGGCGTGGGCGCCGCCACGAGCGCCGTCCTCCTGCGCAAGCGCTGACTAAGCGGCCGCGGCCCGCCGGAGCTCAGCGGCCGAGGGGCCGAATCGGTCGGAATGCTCCTCCTCGAGCACCGCGCAGAGCGCTCGCACCTCGCCCTGGCCGAGGATCGCGCGGCCGGACTCGAGCCCGCGTCCGAGGAGCAGCGAGAGGTCGCGGTGGCGTTCGGAGACGCCGGCGCGAGCTGCCGCCGCCGCGGCGAGGTCGCTGACGACGCCGCGCGGCACGGCGACGATCCTGCCGTCGAGGTCGATCTCGATCATCTCCTCCAGGGCCATGTCCGCTTTATGGCCCCGACGTCGCGGCATGCAACTTCCGGCGCGGGCTGAAGGCGTAGAGCTTGGCCCAACCGACGACGTAGAGCCGCTGGCCGTCGGCGACGACCGGCGTGAACGCGCCGTCCGGGTACGTCCAGACCTCCTTGCCGGTCAGCGCATCGAGGCCGTACGTTCGGCGCTTGAGGGTGGCGAAGTAGACGATCCCGTCGACGACGGTGGCCGAGCCCGAGATCGGGCCGTTCGCGCGGAACCTCCACAGCACAGCTCCCGTCGCGGCGTCGAAGGCGTAGAAGGTGTGGTCGTAGGAGCCGACGAAGACGCGACGGCGCCACACGGCCGGCGACCCGTAGACGAAGCCGCGGGTGCGGTACGACCAGCGCAGCTCGCCGCTCTGCTCGCCGAAGGAGTAGACGTGCCCGTCGGTGGAGCCGAGGTAGACGCGGGAGTAGGCCACGGTCGGGGTCGAGTAGAACTGCCCGTGACCGCCGAGCCAGTCGCGGTTCGACTTCGCCCGCCAAATCAGCTTGCCGTCGCTCGCCCGCAGCGCATACAGCTTGCCGTCGTACGCGCCGAAGAAGACCCGGCCACGGTCGTATGCGACCGCTCCCTTGACGGCTCCCCCGGCCTGGAAGGTCCACAGCACCTTGCCGTCGCCGGAGCGGAGGCAGTAGACGCGGCCGTTGTAGTCGCCGACGTAGATGCGGTTGCCGACGAGGAGGGGCGACGTCTCGCTCGCGCCGAGGGTCTTGCGCCAGCGGACGCTGTGCGACGGGCCCGCCGCGACGGCGAGGAGCTCGCCGTCTCCGTTCGGCGCGGAGCCCGGCGCGCACGGCTCGCGGTTGAGGAACGTCTCGAAGACGGTGCCGCGACCGAGGCGATTGAGCGCCGGCGAGGCCGCTTCGCAGCGGCCGACGTGGAGGGTCCACAGCCGGCGCCCGTTGCGGGCGGAGACGGCCAGGAGGTTCCCGTTGAGGCTCGCGTAGTACAGGTAGTGGAAGCCGATCGCCGGCGGAAACTCGACCAGCGACGTGCCGCCGGTGACCCAGTCGCGCTTGAACGGCGGCCGGAGCTTCCCGACGCCGACGTGCAGGTGCTGCGGCTCGCCGCCGAACATCGGCGAGAGGAGCGAGCCCGCGCTCGGCTGCGGAGGCGAGACGATCTGCTGCGGGTCGAACTCGGTGGTCGTCCCTCTGACGCTGCCCCCGAAGCGGTGCGTCGACTCGTAGTAGGCGGCCCCGATCGCGCCGAGCAGGATCAGGGCGCCGACGACGACGATGAGGCGGCGCATCCGGCGGATGATGCCTGCGGCGGTCGACAGCCCCGCCCGCTAGGTTCGCGCCGTGGAGGATCTGCTGCTGGCCTGGTTCGCCGAGCATGGACGCGACCTCCCGTGGCGGAGGACGCGCGACCCGTACGCGATCCTCGTCAGCGAGGTCATGTCGCAGCAGACGCAGGTGGAGCGGGTGGTGCCGCGCTGGCGGCGCTGGCTCGAGCGCTGGCCGACGGTGGAGGCGCTCGCCGAAGCGCCCGCCGGCGAGGTTATCCGGGCGTGGCAAGGGCTCGGCTACAACCGGCGCGCGCTCTCCCTTCACCGTGCGGCTCGGCACGTGGCGGCGCAGGGCTGGCCCGACGACCTGACCGCGCTGCCGGGCGTCGGCCGCTACACCGCGGATGCGGTGGCGTGCTTCGCGTTCGGATGCCCGGTCCTGCCAGTCGACGTCAACGTGCGGCGCGTCTCCGAGCGCACCGGCTTCTCCTTCTCGCCCGCCGCTGCGCAGGCGCTCATGGATCTCGGCAAGACGGTCTGCCTCGCAAGGATCCCGAGGTGCGACGTCTGCCCTCTCGCCCGCGAATGTCCCTCGCGTGGCCGCCGCTTCGAGCCGAGCCGCCGCCAGGGACCCTTCGAGGGCTCGTTTCGCCAACGCCGGGCGGCCGTTCTCCGCGCCGTCGTCGCAGGCGCGCAGCCGCAGGACAAGGAGGCCGTCGCCTCGCTCGCACGCGACGGGCTCGTCCGGGTGGATGGGGAGGCCGTGTCCCTACCGAACTAGCGGGGTACCATCCGGCCGATGCTCGCCACCTCTATCGTCACGCTACTGATCCCGCTCTGGATCCTGCTCGGCCTGCTCGCGGTGCTCGGCGTGCTCGGTCTGCTCGGGCGCATCCAGGGCGGTCGCTATCTCAAGCCGCTGATCGCGCTGATGTCCAAGGTGCCGTTCTTGAGGCGGCAGCTCGAAAAGGCGTCGAAGGCGGCCATCGAGCGCACGAATCCCGAGCTGGCGAGCGCGATGCGGAAGCTCGAGCCGCATGCGAAGCAGCTCCACGATCCGCAGAAGGCCCAGAAGGCGATGTCGCGGCTCACTCGCGAGGAACGCGCGGCGCTGCTGGAGATGCAGGAGCAGCAGGGCGGTCCCGGGCTCGAGGCGACGAACCGCCAGATGCGCCGGCGGCTCGAGAAGCAGCGAAAGCGCCGCTAGCTACTCGAAGGCGTGTCGGACCCAGATGTTGGGCTCGACGTACACGCCGCGGCCGCTCTTGAAGTGGACCGGGACGAGCCCGCCCGGCACGACATAGTTGCCGTCCTCCGGGAACACCAGCCCCGTCCACTCCTCCCACTCCGCACGCGTACCCGAGATCGTCATGGAGCGCGGAGCCATTGCCAACAGCTCACCGCCCAAGCGCTCGTGCGTGCGCAGCCACGGGTCGTACGGGAGGCCGTCGCCCCGGCGCCAGGCTGCGTACCGCTCGAGGGCGACGAGCG
>Ga0209810_1002688_pt1 | contig 20549 bp, 24 predicted proteins | sample Coa_R1_7_FD_187159 | JGI IMG/M metagenome (GOLD analysis project Ga0209810, IMG submission 187159) | Surface soil microbial communities from Centralia Pennsylvania, which are recovering from an underground coalmine fire - Coalmine... | ecosystem: Environmental > Terrestrial > Soil > Unclassified... | reverse complement strand
GCAACGACAAGGGCTTCCAGATCCGTCATCTCGAGCTCCGATCTCGAGGGGACACAGGTCTGGAAGCCCTTCGTCCTCGCCGGGCGGGTCCCTGCGAACCCGCCCCCGTTTCACATCAACCCTCTAGCCGAAGAACGCGTGCGCGACGTCGTACCACTCGCGCGGCACGACCTTGAGCTGGGCCGTCGCCTCGGCGAGCGGCACCGCGACGACGTCGTCGCCGCGCAGAGCGGCCATCTGGCCGAACTCGCCGCCGAGCGCGAGATCCGCGGCCTTGAGCCCGAAGCGCGTCGCGAGCACGCGGTCGCGGGCGGTCGGCGTGCCGCCGCGCTGGATGTGTCCGAGCACCGTGACGCGCGTCTCGAAGCCGGTGCGCTGCTCGATCTCGCGCCCGAGCGCGTCGCCGACGCCGCGCTTCGCGAGGATGACGTGCCCGAACTGGTCCCGCTCCCCCGCATCGGCGAGGCCCGGCAGCTCGCAGCCCTCGCTGACGACGACGATGGAGAAGTTCTTGCCGCGCGCGTGCCGGCTGCGGATCGACTCCGCGACCTCGTCGAAGTCGACGGGGATCTCCGGGACGAGGATCACGTCGGCGCCGCCGGCGATCCCGCTCATCACCGCGATCCAGCCCGTGTGGCGGCCCATGACCTCGACGACCATGACGCGGTTGTGCGACTCGGCCGTCGTGTGCAGCCGGTCGATCGCCTCGGTCGCGATCGAGACGGCCGTGTCGAAGCCGAACGTGTAGTCCGTGCCCGAGAGGTCGTTGTCGATCGTCTTCGGCACGCCCACGACGGGCAACCCGTGCTCGGCGTGGAGGCGCGCCGCCACGCCCAGCGTGTCCTCGCCGCCGATGGCGACGAGCGCGTCGAGGGCCCGGTCGGAGAAGTTCTGCAGCACCCGCTCGAGGGCGCCCTCGAGCTTGAACGGATTCGTGCGGCTCGTGCCGATGATCGTCCCGCCGCGCGGCAGGATCCCCGACACCTGCGACGGGCCGAGGTCCTCGAAGATCGGCTCGACGAGGCCGCGCCAGCCCTCGCGCACCCCCACGACGTCCCAGCCCGCCGCAGCGGCGCGGCGCACCACGGCGCGGATCACCGCGTTCAGCCCGGGGCAGTCGCCCCCGCCGGTGAGGATCCCGACGCTCTTCGCCATGCCGGCCCGAGCCTAGATGCTCCTCGATGCCGAAGGTGGGGATCGAACCCACACGGCCCGAAGGCCACCGGATTTTGAGTCCGGCGCGTCTACCAGTTCCGCCACTTCGGCCTGCCGTCGGCATGGTACGCGAGGCCAGTGCGCAACAAGATCTGTTGCGCAACGAGAAACGTTGCACTAGGCTGGGCAGATGGCGGTGGCGACGGCACAGAAGGTCGAGGCGCTCCGGGAGGACTTCCGCTCGGCGGCCCAGCTCGCGATGATGCTGGGCGTCAGCCGCTCGCAGGTGACGCGCTGGCTACGCGGCTCCGGCATCGACCCCTTGAACGCCGAGAAGGTCGACCTGCTCGAGCTCGTGTGGGGGAACCTCCTCCGCCTCTACGAGCGTGAGGCCGCGCTCGCCTGGCTGTTCGGCCTCAACCCGTTCCTCGGCGACCGGCGGCCCATCGACCTCATCCGCGCCGGCCGGACGGAGGAGCTGATGCGCGCGATCCGGGCCGAGCGCTCGGACACGTTCGCGTGATGCTCTGGCGGTGCTTCGCCTGGGACGAGCGCGCGCGCACCGGCCGTCCCGACAGTACCCTCTGGTTCCCGCGCCCGTACCAGGGCGACGGCCGCCACGACAACCCCGACCTCTACGGCTGCCTCTACCTGTCGGAGCGGCCGCTCTCCTGCGTCGTCGAGCAGCTCGCCCGCTTTCGCGGCCAGCGCCTCTCGCCGGCGCTCCTCGTCCGCCGCGGGCTCCCGCTCGCCCTCGCCGAGCTCGAGCTCGTCGACTCCGCGGAGCTCGTCGACCTCGACGACCCGGCAGTGCTGCGCCGCGAGCAGCTCCGGCCGTCTCTCGTGGCGACGCGCGAGCGTGAGGTGACGCAGCCCCAGGCGCGGGCTCTCTACGAGAGGCACCCCGGGGCTGCGGGTCTCCGCTGGTGGTCGACGATCGAGGCGTCGTGGCTGAACGTGACGCTGTTCGACCGGGCCGCGGGGTGGGTCGAGCTCCTCTCCGTCCGCAGGCTCGCGGTCGAGGACGAGGAGGTCGCCGCCGCGGCCCAGACGCTCGGCCTACGCGCCGTCTGAGGCGACGCGGAGCGGGAAGTACGGCGGCCCGAGGAGGAAGCCGATGCGCGCGTCCGGGCCGCGATGGCCACGCGCCATCTGGAGGGCCGCGCCGATCCCGCCGATCGGGACGAAGCCGAGCTGCCGCACCGCAGCGGCGTCCCGCGCGCCCGCGACGTAGACGGCGTCGAGCCGCTGCAGCGCCGGCCCGCACGCCTCCCAGTCGCGGAACGGAAGCAACGGATGGACGGTGCGCCCGGAGCGATACGCCTCGACGGCCCGTGCGTCGGCGGCGACCGACTCCTCGGCGGCCGCGAGCTGCTCCGGGTCGCGGGCGATCGCGTCCGAGCGGAAGAAGACGACGTACGGCTGTTGCGTCGGCCGCTCGAACGCGCGCCGGAAGCGATGGACGAGGATGACGATGCCCCCCTCGCGGACGGGAAACGCGTCGCGCCACAGCCCGAGCGCGTGCGCGAGGCCGAGATGGGCCGCCACGAGCGGGTTGGGCGGCTCTCGCGGCAGGAACGGCGTGGTCGCCGGAATCGAGACCACGAGCGCATCGAGCGGCTCGTCGAGCGTCGTCCGCCGGAGCTCGATCGCGCGCAGCAGAGCCTCGGCGTGGGCGACCGACGGCGGCCCCGCGAGCACCGCGGCGGCGGTTCGTGGCGCGCGCAGCGCCTCGAGGAGACGGCGTCGGAGCGGCTCCGGCGCCGCCGAGAAGGCGAGCCGCAGCGGCGAGCTCGCGATCCGCTCGGACGCCTCCGGCTCGTACGGGTAGCCGCGCAGCGGGCCGGCGAGGTGCGGGTGGTTGAGCACGAGCGAGACGCCGAAGAGCGGGACGCGCGCCACCAGCGACTGCTCGACGAGCGTCGCGAGCCGCCACCCGTCGGAGCCTCCGGTCTCGAGCAGCGACTCCGCGGTCGCACGGCGCTGTGTCTCGGCGTCCGCCGCGGCGAGCAGCGTCGCCGGCCCGCCGTGCAGGACCGTCTCGGCGGCGCTGACCACGACGACGAGGTCCGTCTCGACGAGCTCCCTCGCGAGCCGCACGCGCGGCGTTGCGGCCGGGACGCCGACGAGCGCCGGGTCGGACGCGTCGTGCACCGCGACATGGCCGTGGAAGCGGCGCCGCAACTCGGGCGTCACGAGCTCTGCGATCTCCGGACGGCTAGCGCGACGGGCAAGGCCGCCGGCCACGAGCAGCGTCTGGTTCTCGGTCGGGATCCCGAGCTCGCCGAGGGCGTTGCTCACGGCCGAGATCGCCTGCGGCCGCGGGTCGCCGAGCAGGCTCCCGAGCGGGAGCGCGGGCGGCTCGACCACGATCGTGACCCGGGAGCCCGCTGCCGCGAGCGCGTCCAGCGGTTCGCCGTCGAGCGGAAAGCGAAGCGCCTCCTGCGTCGCCGCCTCGACGTCGGTCGGGCGGCCCGGCGGCGGAGGCCGCAGGATGCGGGCGTCGGAAGGGGCCGACGCCACGACGAGCCGCGTGCCCGTGAGAAGCGGGACGCGAGGCATCTAGGGCACTGCGCGGTAGAGGCGGAGGTAGGTCGGCCGGAACCCCCGCCTGGCCCAGAAGCGGGCGGCAAGGAGGTTGACCGAGCGCCAGTCGACCGTCATCGAGCGGTATCCCTGCTCGTGCGCCAAGTTGAACGCGTGAGCGGTCAGGGCGAGGCCCACGCCGGCTCCGCGAACCTCGTCGCGCGTCGCGGCGAAGGCGAGGTCGATGTTCCGGTGCGGTACGCGGAGGTCTCCCTCCGGGCGGCGGTAGAGAAGGAGGAGCCCGAGCAGCCGGCCGTCCCGCTCGGCGACGAGGGGCTCGTACTGCTCGTCCCACATGTCGGCCGCGTCCGCGCGGAGCTGCTCGCGTGGTGGGACGGCGTACTCCGAGAAGCTCGGCGAGCGCTGCTGGTGCGCGTAGAGGATCTCGTCGAACTCGATCGCGGCTTCGAGGTCCTCGGGGACCGACCTGCGGATCGTCCCGTCGAACGGCACGGGCTCCTGCGGTTCCACCTCCCGCACCGCGCAGACCGCCTGGCAGCCGAAGGCGAGCCGGAACCAGGCGTCGATCAGCGGCCCCTCGCTCGCCGGGACGGTGACCATGAAACGCGACACGCCGAGCTCCTGCGCCTGCCGGGCGAACAGGTCCTGCAGCGCGTCGGGCTCGCGCGCCGCGTGCCCGGCGAACGACCAGTGGGCGAGGCCACGGTCTCCGTCGACGTCGCCCGCCAGGTATGCGACCGCGCTGCCGTTCCGCGTCGCAGCCAGTCCGTCGGCCGGCACGTGTGGCTCGAAGTCGGCGATCTCGGGCAGGAGCGGCTCCGTCGCACGCTGCCGCTCGAACCGCTCGCGAAGGAGCTCCGCGGCCTCGTCACGCAGCTCCGCGAGCGGGTGGAACTCGAGCCTCGGCACCGTCGCAGGACGATACCGTTGGCCTTGTGCCGAAGACGCTCACAGGCGCCGAGCTCGACCTGAACGACGCGCCTGCGCGCGACGCCGAGCTCTTCCTCGTCGACGGCAACAACCTCGCCTACCGCGCCTTCTTTGCACTGCCGGAGGAGCTCGCGACGAGCGAGGGCTTCCCGACGAACGCGCTGCTCGGCTTCACGAACATGCTCTTCAAGCTCCTCTCCGACTACCGGCCGAAGGGCGTCGCCGTCGCCTGGGACACGCGCCCGGTGCACCGCCACGCACAGGCCGAGGCCGCCGAGGTGGTCTACAAGGAGGGGCGCCGGCCGATGCCGGACCTCCTCGCCGAGCAGTTCCCGCACTTCCGCCCGATCGTGGAGGCGTTCGGTTACCGGAACCTCGAGTTCGAGGGATGGGAGGCCGACGACGTGATCGCGACCCTCGCGACGCGGGCCGACGAGGCGGACATCAAGACGTGCGTCGTCTCGACCGACCGCGACGCCTTCCAGCTCGTCTCGGAGAACGTCTGCCTGATGATGACGCCGCGAGGGGTGAGCGACGTCAACGTCTACACGCCGGAGCGGGTCGAGGCGCGCTACGGGATCCGGCCCGAGCAGATCCCGGACTTCATCGGGCTCAAGGGCGACACGTCCGACAACATCCCGGGCGTCCCGGGCATCGGCGACAAGACGGCGGGGCAGCTCGTCGCGCAGTACGGGTCGCTCGAGGGCGTGCTCGAGCACGTCGCGGAACTGTCGCCGGCGCGGAGGAAGAACCTGACCGAGTTCGCGGAGCAGGCGCGCGCGGCGAAGGTGCTCGCGACCATGCAGCGCGACCTCGACGTCGAAAGCGACCCCGCCGAGCTCGTGCTCGCGCCGCCCGACCGCTCGCAGCTGCGCGAGATGTTCCGGCAGTTCGAGTTCCGGGCGCTGCTGGGGCGGGTGGACGAGCTCGACGAGGCGGTGCCGGCGCGCGAGCGCATCTCGGCCGGCACGGCGGTGACCTGGCGCGAGGAGGCAAGTAACAGTCTGTTACAAGCGTCGGAGCCGGTCGGGATCGCAGCGGACGAGGGACGGATCGCGGTCGCGCTCGGCGACGAGGTCGTCGTCTCGCCGCGGCCGGAGCATCTCGAGGGGACCTTCGTCGCGCACGACGCCAAGGCGCTCGCCGTCGACGCGGTGGACGACACGATGATCCTCGCCTACCTGATCGACCCCGCCCGGAGCGAGTACCTCCTCGACGACCTCGCCGCCGAGTACGCGGTCGAGGCGGTCGCGGAGCCCGAGGCGGAGGAGGAGACGGCGCGGCTCGTCAGGGACGCTGCCGTCACGTTGCGTCTGCGCGCGCCGCTGCTCGACCGGGTGCGCGAGCGCGGCGCCGAGCCGCTCTACCGCGACGTCGAGATGCCGCTCGTCGGCGTTCTCCGCCGCATGCAGGAGGCGGGTGTCCGCATCGACACGTACCGGATGGGGGAGATCACGGCCCGCCTCGCCGACCGGGTGGAGGAGCTCGAGTCGCGGGCGTACGAGCTCGCGGGGGAGGAGTTCGTGCTCGGCTCGCCGCAGCAGCTCGGCCGCATCCTGTTCGAGAAGCTCGAGCTGACGCCGGGCCGCAAGGGCAAGACCGGGTACTCGACCGACACGAAGGTGCTGCGCTCGATCCGCTCCGAGCACGAGATCGTCGGAGTCGTCGAGGAGTGGCGTGAGCTCTCGAAGCTCCTCAACACCTACCTCCAGCCGCTCCCCGGGATGATCGGCGAGGACGGGCGCCTCCATACGACCTTCAACCAGGCCGTCGCCGCGACCGGGCGCCTCTCGACGACGAGCCCGAACCTCCAGTCGATCCCGATCCGCACCGAGCTCGGCCGCGAGATCCGCTCGGCCTTCGTCGCCGAATCCGGCGCGCGGCTCGTCTCCGCCGACTACTCGCAGATCGAGCTGCGCATCCTTGCGCACGTCTCCGGCGAGCCGAAGCTGCGCGAGGCGTTCGAGCGCGGCGAGGACATCCACACGGCGACCGCGGCCGAGGTGCTCGGCGTCGAGCCGGCGAAGTTGACGTCCGCCGAGCGCTCCATCGCGAAGATGATCAACTTCGGGATCGTCTACGGCATCTCGGCGTTCGGCCTCTCCGAGAATCTCGAGATCCCGCGCGAGCAGGCGCAGGAGTACATCGACGCGTACCTGGCGCGTTTCCCGCTCGTGCAGGACTTCATCCAGCGCACGATCGAGCAGGCCGAGCGCGACGGCTACGCGACGAGCCTCCTCGGGCGCCGCCGGCCGGTGCCCGAGCTGCGCGTGCGCAACCGCGCGACGCGCGGGTTCGGGGAGCGCGTGGCCGTCAACTTCGTGATGCAGGGCTCGAACGCGGACATCATCAAGGTGGCGATGGTCGCAATCGACCGGAGGCTGCGCGCGGAGGGGAGAAGCGCGAGGCTCGTCCTCCAGGTGCACGACGAGCTCCTGCTCGAGGCGCCCGACGCGGAGACTTCCGTTGTCAAGGAGCTCGTGCGCCAGGAGATGTGCTCCGCGTATCCGCTCGACCCGCCGCTCGCAGTGGACGTGGGAGCGGGCGATTCCTGGGCCGACGCGAAGAGCTAGGGCGTACCGTCTCGGCCGGCCTTGTCAGTTCGGTCATCCGGTGATTGACTCCAGCGACCGGTCAATGGAACTCGAGGAGGCGGCATGAGTGGTTGGAAGCATCCGGCAACGGTCTTAGCTGCGCTCGCGCTATTCGTCGCGCTCGGAAGTGGGGCGGCAGTGGCAGGCGGGCTGATCTCCGGCAGACAGTTGCTCAACCACTCGGTCCCCGCGTCGAAGCTCACTTACCGTGCGCTTGCGGCCTTGCGCGGAGCTCGTACGTCGGGGCACGGGCGCCCCGACGGCGCGAAGGCTCTGAAAGGCGCTCGCGGGGGCCCGGTCACAACAGGCTTCGCCGGGGCCAAGGGAGAGACCGGTAAAACCGGTCCGCGCGGGATGCGCGGGGCGGCCGGTCCTCGAGGCGCGGTTGGTCCTCAGGGCCCGATCGGACCTCGGGGTCTGCAAGGACCGGCAGGGCCAAGCGGCGACGAGGCCATCGCGCAAGGATCCGGCCTGGTCGCCTGGACCGTCGACCCCGCTCTGATGGCGACCAAGATCGCCGACTCCTCGGGCTCGATCCACGGAGCATCCGTCTGGCTGAATCAGGGAGACACCGTCAATTGGCTCGCGGAGCTTGTTGTCGCCGCCGGGTCAGGCATGACGCACGGCGGGTTTGCTATCTACGACTCGAATCTCGATCTCGTCGCGCAGACCGCCGACACGCCCGCTGCTTTTCAGAATGCCGCCGCCGACTCCTGGGTGCAGCTGCCACTGACGAGCCCCTACACCGCCCCTAACAGTGGTCTCTACTATCTCGTAGACCTACTCGCCGGCACGACGATCCCACGAATAGGGATCGCGGCCAGCAACGCATCCGTGCTTCCCGGAGCGAGCTTGCTCCCCACGGGCGTGCCGCGCGGAGTAGCCGGCTCTGGCTTCACCTCGTTCCCCTCCACACTTCCAACCCGACGGACCGGCCTGACCCGCGTCATCCTCGCGGGCTGAGCCCGGAGGGAGATCCGAGACAGGGAGAGCTCCGGCTCGCGCGAGTCGAAACGGGGTTTGCTCATGACCTCTCACAGTTGCTGGGCCGTCCGCGCACCATGCGACCATCCCGGTCACGATCCTCGGCAGGCGTGACTTCGTCGTCATCGTGCGGCACGGGGGCCAGCGAGGTCCTCTCCGATGTCCGGGCGTGTGGGCTCCGGTCGCTGTCGTCGATGACCTCCAACTCGCGGCGGCGATGGCGGACCTCGTCAGAGAGGACGACTCATACGCCGAGGTGAGTGTGGTGAGTGCCGATGAGCTGCTGCATGGCTTCCCGTCCCGAGACCGCGAGCACATTCTCGAGCGGCTGAACAGCCGTACCTCCCACGACATACGACGCGACCGGAGCCTTCGTCGAGCCGGTGAGGCGCGGCTCGCTCAGCATGAACGACGCTCTGGCCTCGACCGTCGTTCCGGTCGCGAACGGCGTACCGGCGCTGCAGGTGCCACGTCCTTCTCGGGTGAACGCCGCTCGGGCCTCGATCGTCGTTCGGGTTCCGACCGGCGGTCGACGATCGTCTCCCGATGACCGCTCGGGCGGACGTCGGCGCGGGCGACCTCGTGGGCCGACGCGAAGAACGAGAGGCCGAAGCGCCCGCTTAGAGGCAGTCCACCGGGGTAGAGAGTGGGGCGATGCCGTGGCTCGCGAAGGCGCTTCTCCTCGCCCTGAAGACGAAGAGCGGCCGCCAGCTCCTGCTCGCAGGCGGTATCGGGGCGCTCGACATCGCCCGCAGCGAGCGTGCGCGCGCTCTCTACGCCAAGGCATGGGGTCTCGGGGACCCGCGGCACCGGCAGAAAGCCGTGAGCCTGCTGCGAGACGCGGCGGGCAGGCTCAAGCCGTAAGCGCTTCACGTCTCGCGGCGGGCACTGGGTGGAGGACCTTCGTCGGGCCGCAGGCCGCTGATAGGCTCGCCGTCGTGGGATCGAGGGCGCCCCGCCGACTGCATCTGCTCGCACTCGCGGCCGCTGCGACGGCCGCGGCGACGGCGCTGGCGGGCTGCGGCGGCGGCACGGCCTCCCACTCGCCGACCACGGCGAGCACGGCCGGCGGGTCGTGTGCGAAGTCGCACCTCAAGCTCGTCAAGCCGGGGCAGCTCACGGTCGGCACCGACAACCCCGCCTACCCGCCGTGGTACGCCGGCGGCACGAAGAGCTCCTTCTGGAAGATCAACGACCCCTCGACCGGGAAGGGCTTCGAGTCCGCCACCGCCTACGCCGTCGCGAAGAAGCTCGGCTTCAGCCGCTCCCAGGTGCACTGGACCTACGTGCCCTTCAACCGCGCCTTCGCCCCGGGGAAGAAGCCGTTCGACTTCGACATCAACCAGGTCTCGTACACCCCGGCGCGCGCGAAGGTCGTCACCTTCAGCACCTCCTACTACGACGTCAACCAGGCGGTCGTCGTGCTCAAGGGAACGCCGATCGCGTCCGTGCACACGATCGCGGGGCTGCGGCGGTTCAAGCTCGGCGCGCAGATCGGGACGACGAGCTACGACTTCATCAAGTCGACGATCAAGCCCACCGCGCAGCCGGCGGTGTACCCGCAGAACGCCGGAGCGGTGGAGGCGCTGAAGAACAAGCAGATCAACGGCCTCGTCGTCGACCTCCCGACCGCGTTCTACGTCACCGGTGCGCAGGTTCCCAACTCGGAGGTGCTCGGGCAGTTCACGTCGGGCGGCGGCGCCGGCTACTTCGGCATGGTCTTCGCCAAGGGCAACCCGCTCGCCGCCTGCGTCGACAAGGCCCTCGCGAAGCTGCGCGCGAACGGGACGCTGAAGCAGCTCCAGCAGAAGTGGCTAGCGAAGGCGACCGGCGCGCCGGTCTTGAAGTAGACGAGCCGAGGCGCTCGCGCATCCTCGGCGGGCTCGGCTCGGTCGAGGGCCCGGGCGGCGCCGCGATCGCCACCCTCTCGACGATCGTCTTCTTCGTCGTCGTGGGCGTCGCCATCACCCACGCGCCGGGCTGGCACGAGGTCCGTAAGACGTTCTTCGACTGGGGTGAGTTCAAGTCGTCGTTTCCGGAGGTAGCGCGGGCCTTCCTCCTCAACTGCAAGATCTTCTCGATCGCGGAGTGCTTCATCCTCGCGTTCGCGCTCCTGCTCGCGGTGCTGCGGAGCCTCCCGGGGCCGGTCTTCTTCCCGCTGCGGGCGCTGGCGATCGTCTACGCCGACTTCTTCCGGGGAGTGCCGACGATCCTCGTGATCGCGATCCTCGGCTTCGGCGCACCGGCGCTGCAGGTGTCGGGCGTGCCCACCTCGACGACGCTCTGGGGGATCGTCGCGCTCGTGCTCGTCTACAGCGCGTACGTCTCCGAGGTCTACCGGGCGGGCATCGACTCGGTGCATCCGAGCCAGGAGGCGGCCGCGCGCTCGCTCGGCCTCACCCGGGGGCAGACCCTCCGCAAGGTGATCCTGCCCCAGGCCGTCCGACGCGTCATCCCGCCGCTGCTCAACGACTTCATCGGCCTGCAGAAGGACACCGCGCTCGTCGGGACGCTCGGCGCGATCGAGGCGTTCAACCAGGCCTCGATCGACACGAACGCAACCTTCAACTACACGGCCTACCTCGCCGCGGCGGTCCTCTTCGTCGCGATCACGATCCCGCTGGCCCGTTTCACCGACTGGCTGATCGCGCGCGACCGGCGCCGCCTCCAGGCGCTGGGGGCGTTCGCGTGAACGCCGCGGCGGCGCTCGAGATCGAGGGGCTGCGCAAGTCGTTCGGAAACAACCTCGTCCTCGAAGGGGTCGACCTCTCGGTCGGCGAGCACGAGGTGGTCTGCCTCATCGGCGCCTCGGGCTCGGGGAAGTCGACGCTCCTGCGCTGCGTCAACCTGCTCGAGCCGATCGATGCCGGACGGATCGTCGTCGCCGGGCAGGAGATCACGCGGCGCGGCGTCGACGTGAACCTCGTTCGCCGCCGGATCGGGATCGTCTTCCAGGCCTTCAACCTCTTCCCGCACATGAGCGTGCTCGAGAACGTCACGCTCGCACCGAGGCTCGCGCTGCACCGGGACCGGCGCGAGGCCGAGGAGGAGGCCCGCGAGCTCCTCGGCCGCTTCGGCCTCTCCGACAAGGTGGACGCCTACCCCGACCACCTCTCGGGCGGGCAGCAGCAGCGGGTCGCGATCGTCCGCGCGCTCGCCATGCAACCGCGCCTCATGCTGCTCGACGAGGTGACGAGCGCGCTCGACCCGGAGCTCGTGGGAGAAGTGCTGGACGTGATCGGGGAGCTCGCCGCCGGCGGGATGACCATGGTGATCGCGACGCACGAGATGGGCTTCGCCCGCGACATCGCCACGCGCGTCTGCTTCCTCGACGGGGGCGTCATCCTCGAGCAGGGACCTCCCGAGCAGATGTTCGGCTCGCCGCGCCAGTCGCGCACGCAGCAGTTCCTGCAGCGGATCGTGAGCGCGCACCGGCTCTGAGCGGGCGCTTAGCGCTCGCCCTCCCGCGGAACACCACACGCATGGCCGAAGCGGTCGTCACCGTCGCCGGGGTGAAAGGGCTCAAGACCCAGTCCGGCAACACGCGCTTCGTCCTCCGCGACACAGAAGGCCGGGAATACACGACCTTCCGCGAGCAGATCGCGCGTGGTGCGCTCGCCGCCGAGGGGCGGAGGGCGCGAATCACCTTCCACGAGCAGCAGCGGGGCGGCTTCACGAACGTCTACCTCGACCGCGTGCAGGTGCTCGAGGAGGAGGAAGCCGGCGACGAAGCCTCGGAGGCCGTGGAGGAGGTCGCGTGGAAGACGGCGGTGGACGCCGCGCCGTGGCTGCTCGGCGGCGAGCCCGAGGAGCCCGTGCCGCCCGAGGAGCTGTTCGAGCGCCTGCAGCCCTTCAAGGAACGGGTCGCCGAGGACATCCGCGGCGAGCCGGAGGAGGACTAGCCCGCTACGAGCAGCAGGCGGTGCAGCGGCGCCGCTCCACCGTCTCGCGGCCCCAGCGCGAGATCGCGTCGCCGGCGGCGGAGAGCCGGCCCAGCCAGCCGAACAGCCCGAAGCCCACCACGTAGAGCGCTGCGATCCAGATCCAACTCGAAATGTCGTCGGGCGTAGCGAGTTGGCCGTTAGGCCGATGTGAAGCTTGCAGCGCGCTACGAATAACCGAGCTCGGCGAGCAACGGGCCGGCCTCGGCCTCGATGTCGGCGATCTGCTCCGGCGTCAGGTCGCGCTGCCAGCGGCCGATCGAGGAGTCGCGGAAGGGATCCATGGCGCGGTGGGTCGAGGTCACGTTGGCGTCGAGGAAGGCCGCAAGCCGGTCGGCGACGGTCGACAGGCTCTCGTAGCGGATCTCGAGCAGGCGGTCGCCCGCTCCGGCCGAGTGCACAGCCTCGACGTACCGCCGCCAGGCCCACGCGCAGCGGCGGGCGTCGCTGACCTGCGCGAACTCCTCGCGCCGTTCCGGCTCGACCCAGAACCGCGGCTCGGCGCCGTACGGGAGGCGAGCGTCGTCGCGGCCGCCGTTCTCCGCGTTCAGCCAGCCGCGCTCGAGCAGCGAGCAGACGACGTCCCGGCCGTCGCGCACGACGTGGACGGCGAGCGCCTGCGGATAGGCCTCGAGCGCGGTGGCGAGGACGTGCGCGGTCTCGGGAGTCTGCTCGACGCCGCGCAGCCCCCACGCCAGGCCGATGCGCCGGATGCGCTCGAGAATCGCGCGCAGCTCCTCGGCCGACGGACGCGACGGCAGCGCCGCCTTCCACGGCGTGACCTCGCCGAAGTCGACGAAGCCGGGCAGGCCGCCGATCGCGCGGCCGACGAACGTCGTACCCGAGCGCGGGCAGCCGACGACGAAGACGAGCCGCTCCTCGCGGCCGAGCCGCGGCCGCTGCACGAGCGCGCGCTCCGCGACACGGACACCCGCGGTGGCGTAATCCAGGACGGCGCTCACAAGAGCTCCGGGACGAAGTCGGGGACGAGGCCGAGGCCCTTGCGGAGCGTCGCTTCTCCGCTCCGCAGCCCGATCGTGACCGACCAGCTCGCGGAGAGGGCGCCGTCGCCGTCGTGCCGCAGCACGCATACCGCGCACGAAGGCGTGAGGCCGACCGGGTACCGCTTCTCCACGCGCCCAGCCTAGCCCCGGCCCCGGCGGGCGCAGCGCGGGTGTCGCGCGGACGCCGGTATATTGGCTCGCCGCACATGGCGAACGAGACGATCAACGACCCGCGGCTCGAGGAGGGCGTGTGGACGACCGACCCCGAGAGCGGAGAGCTCGTCCCCGACTACGAATCCACCTTCCCCACCATCGAGGAGGGGCAGGTCGTGAACGGCACCGTCGTCCGCGTCGACAAGGACGAGGTGCTCGTGGACATCGGCTACAAGTCGGAAGGCGTGATCCCGGTCTCCGAGCTCTCGATCCGCCGCTCGATCGACCCGGCGGAGGAGGTCTCGGTCGGCGACGAGGTCGCCGCACTCGTGCTCACGAAGGAGGACGCCGAGGGCCGGCTGATCCTCTCGAAGAAGCGGGCGCGCTTCGAGATCGCGTGGAAGGCGATCGAGAGCGCCCACGAGAAGGGCGAGCCGGTCACCGGCCGCGTGATCGAGGTCGTCAAGGGCGGTCTCATCCTCGACCTCGGCGTGCGCGGCTTCCTGCCCGCGTCGCTCGTCGACATCCGCCGGGTGCAGGACCTCGACGAGTTCCTCGGACAGGAGCTCCAGTGCAAGGTCATCGAGCTGAACCGCTCGCGCAACAACGTCGTCCTCTCGCGCCGCGCCGTGCTCGAGGAGGAGCGCAAGGAGCAGCGGCAGCGGATCCTCGACCGCCTCAACCCGGGCGACGTCGTGGAGGGGACGATCTCCAACATCGTCGACTTCGGCGCCTTCGTCGACCTCGACGGGATGGACGGCCTCATCCACATCTCCGAGCTCTCGTGGAGCCACGTCAACCATCCGTCGGAGGTGCTCGACATCGGCCAGACGGTCAGGGTCCAGGTGCTCGACATCGACCGCGAGCGGCAGCGCATCTCGCTCGGCCTGAAGCAGACGCAGACCGACCCGTGGCAGCAGGTGCTCGAGAGCTACCAGGAGGGCGACGTCGTGGAGGGAACCGTGACGAAGGTCGTCACGTTCGGCGCCTTCGTCGAGATCCTGCCCGGCGTCGAGGGGCTCGTCCACATCTCCGAGCTCGCGCAGCACCACGTCGAGAACCCGCGCGAGATCGTCTCGCAGGGCGACAAGGTCAACGTCCGGATCCTCGAGGTGGACGCCGAGCGGCGGCGGCTCTCGCTCTCGCTCAAGCGGGTCGAGGACGGCATGCCGGTCCAGCCGAAGCCCGGCGAGGAGGCCGAGCCGCCGGCACTCGGGCTCTCCGACGAGGTCTTCGCGGACGAGGTTCCCGCCGCCGAGGCGCTCGAGCCCCCTGCCGAGGCGCCCGAGCCGGTCGCGGACGAAGAGCCTGCCGCCGAGCCGGAGCCCGAGCCTGCGGCGGAGGCCGAGCCGGAGCCGGTGGCGACGGAGCCCGAGGCGAAGGCCGAAGCCGAGGCGCCGGCCGCCGACGCCTCCGAAGAGGCCGAGCCGACGGAGTAGTGGCGCGGCCGCGCGCGGTCGCGCTCACGGGCGGCATCGCGGCCGGCAAGAGCGAGGCTCTCCGCGCCTTCGCGCGCCACGGCGCGGCGGTGATCTCGAGCGACGACGTCGTCCACCGCCTCTACCGCGAGGACGAGGGGCTGCGGACGGCGTTGCGGGAGCATTGGGGCGACCGCGTCTTCCGCGGCGGCGAGGTCGACCGGGCCGAGATCGGGCGGATCGTGTTCGCCGACCGCGCCGAGCTCGCGTGGCTCGAGGCAGAGCTCCATCCTCGCGTGCGGGCGGCCACCGACGAATGGCTGGCCGAGCAGACGGCCGATGTCGCCGTCGCCGAGATCCCCCTCCTCTACGAGACAGGCGGCGAGGCGCGCTTCGACCGGGTCGTGGTCGTGACGGCGCCGGCCAAGCTGCGGGAGGCGCGGCGCGGCGTCCTCTCCGCGAGGGAGGATCGGCTGGTGCCAGAAGAGGAAAAGGTGCGCCGGGCGGACTTCCACTACGTCAACGACGGCACGCTCGAGGAGCTTGACGCCTTCGTCGCCGGCGTCCTGGAGGAGCTGCGAGCATCCTGCTGAGACGCTGGCTCGTCCTGGCCGTCGTCGTCGTCGCGGCCCTCGGCGCCTTCGTGTACCTGCAGCGGACCGAGCCGCCGTGGTACGCGCGTCTCTGGTACCCGCTCCGCTACTCGACCAACATTCGCGTCTACGCCTCGCAGGACCATCTCGAACCGGCGTTGCTCGCGGCGGTGATCGAGTCGGAGAGCAAGTTCAACCCGGACGCACGTTCCAGCGCCGGCGCCATCGGACTCATGCAGCTGACGCCGAGCACGGCGGAGGGGATCGCGCAGTACACCGGCGGATCACGCTTCCGCGTCTCCGACCTCACGAACCCGGACATCAACATCCGCTACGGCGCGTGGTACCTCGGGCATCTGCTCGGCAAATACGGAGACGAACGGCTCGCGCTCGCCGCCTACAACGCAGGTCAGGAGAACGTCGACCGCTGGCGCAGGGAGCACGTGGGGATCCGGTTCGCGGAGACGCGCGACTACGTCGACAAGGTCGAGCGGCTGAAGAAGATCTACCGTCGCGCGTACGCCAAGGAGCTCGGCTACCGCTGAGCCCTAGCCGACCCGCTCCTCGATCTCGTTGCTCTTGTTCGTGAGCGCGGCGAAGCCGGCCTGGAGAAAGTCGTTCAGCCCGGCGGCGCCGAGCGTCCACGCGAGCAGCCGCCCGAAGCGCGGCGTCACGATCTGAGTCGCGCCGAGCCCTGCCGCGACCCACGTCCCGGCGCAGCGGCTGCAGGTGACGAGCTCCCCGATCGCCTGCCGCATCCCGCCGCTCTCGACCGGCTCCTCGCCGCCCTCGTGCGCGCGCCCCTCGACGAACGGGTCGCGGAGGAAGCTCGTCACCTCGTCGCGCGAGAGCGTCCGCGCCGCCTTGTACGTCGCGAGCGCGAGCGTGACCAGGTCGAGCGCCGTCTGCTCCTGCGGGTCGCGGCCGAGCGCCCGCGCGAGCGCGCCTGCCGCCGCGAGGCCGCCGCAGAAGACGGCCATGATCGTCGCGTACGCGCCGTAAGGAGGCTGGTCCGGCACGGATACCCTTTGCCCGTGGCCGAGCTGCGCACAACCTCCGCCTACCAGCCGACCGGGGACCAGCCGCAGGCGATCGAGAAGCTCGCCGACGCGCTCCTCGCGGGAGAGCGGTACGCGACGCTCGTCGGCGCGACCGGAACCGGCAAGACGGCGACCATGGCCTGGACGATCGAGAAGGTCGGCCGGCCGGCGCTCGTGATCGCCCACAACAAGACGCTCGCCGCCCAGCTCTGCAACGAGTTCCGGGAGTTCTTCCCGCACAACGCCGTCGAGTACTTCGTCTCCTACTACGACTACTACCAGCCCGAGGCGTACGTCCCGCAGGCCGACCTCTACATCGAGAAGGACTCCTCCAGGAACGACGACATCGCCCGCCTCCGGCTCGCCGCCACCTCGGCGCTCTTCACGCGCCGCGACGTCGTCGTGGTCGCGTCGGTCTCCTGCATCTACGGGCTCGGCTCGCCGGAGGAGTGGCGCGAGCGGATGATCTACGTCGAGGTCGGCGCCGAGCAGGACCGCGACCTGCTGCTGCGGAAGCTCATCGACTCGCAGTACGTCCGCAACGACACGATGCTCGGGCGCGGCCGCTTCCGCGTCAAGGGCGACGTCGTCGAGGTGCAGCCGGCGAACCAGGAGACGGCGTACCGCATCTCCTTCTTCGGCGACGAGGTGGAGGGGATGACGCATTTCGACCCGCTCACCGGCGAGGTGCTGGCGAAGCTCGACAACCTCTCGATCTGGCCGGCGACGGAGTACGTGACCTCCCAGCCGACGGTCGAGCGCGCGGTGGACGAGATCCGGCACGAGCTCGAGCAGCAGGTGGCGATGTTCGAGGAGGAAGGGAAGCTGCTCGAGGCGCACCGGATCCGGCAGCGCACCGAGTACGACCTCGAGATGCTGAAGGAGCTCGGGTTCTGCAACGGGATCGAGAACTACTCCCGCATCCTCGAGGGCAGGGCGCCGGGCACGCATCCGTTCACGCTGCTCGACTACTTCCCCTCCGACTTCGTCGTCTTCGTCGACGAGTCGCACCAGACGGTGCCGCAGCTCGGCGGCATGTACGAAGGCGACCGTTCACGCAAGCAGACGCTCGTCGACTTCGGCTTCCGGCTCCCGTCGGCGCTCGACAACCGGCCGCTTCGCTTCGACGAGTTCCTGCGCAAGGTGCCGCAGATGGTGTTCGTCTCGGCGACGCCGGCGGCGTTCGAGCTCCGCAACTCGGCCGTGGTGGCGGAGCAGCTGATCCGGCCGACCGGGATCGTCGATCCCGAGGTCGAGCTGCGCGCAACGAAGAATCAGATCGACGACCTGCTGGGCGAGATCCGCGCGCGGGAGGCGGCGGGCGAGCGGGTCCTCGTCACGACGCTGACGAAGAAGATGGCCGAGGACCTGACCGACTACCTGCTCGAATCGGGCGTCAAGGCGCGGTACCTCCACTCCGAGATCGACACCCTCGAGCGGATCCAGATCGTGCGCGAGCTGCGGCTGGGCGAGTTCGACGTGCTCGTCGGCGTCAACCTCCTGCGCGAGGGGCTCGACCTTCCCGAGGTGTCGCTCGTCGCGATCCTCGACGCCGACAAGGAGGGCTTCCTGCGCGGGCGGACGAGTCTCATCCAGACGATCGGACGCGCCGCGCGGAACGTCAACGGCAAGGTGCTGATGTACGCGGACAAGCAGACGGAGGCGATCAAGGAGGCGCTCGACGAGACGAACCGCCGCCGGGCCGTCCAGCTCGCGTACAACGAGGAGCACGGGATCGTGCCGGAGACGATCGCCAAGGGCGTGTCGGACATCGCGGAGCTGCTGCAGCTCGAGTCGCCGACCGTGCCCTCCTCGCGACGCCGCCGCGGCGCGACGAAGGTCGAGGGCATGTCGCGCGACGAGCTCGAGAAGCTCGTCGTCAGGCTCGAGGAGGAGATGTACCTCGCCGCCGAGGAGCTGCGGTTCGAGTACGCGGCGAAGCTGCGCGACGAGATCAAGGATCTGCGGCGCGACCTGCAGGCGCTCGAGCAGACCGCCGCGTAACAGGCCGCACTTACTGCCTCCTCACGCCGCCGCGCTACGCTCCTCGCAATGGTCGGGCAGATCATCGGCGCGATGTTCCTCGCCTTCATCACGGGCGCCCTCGCGCGCTTCGCGCTGCCGGGGCCGGACCCGATGCCTCCCTGGCTCACGATCGCGATCGGGCTGGCCGGCACCGCGATCGGCGCGGGGATCGTGCTCGGCATCGGGGGCCGTCACGCCGCCTCGTGGTCGGGGCTCGCGAGCTTCGTCGCCGCCGTCGTGCTCGTCGTGATCTACCGGCGTTTCGTCCAGAAGCGGCCGGTGTGGGGGAGGGACGCCTACCGCTTTCCCGAGCGCGGCTTCGGCGTCGAGCAGTATCGCGAACGGCTGAAGCGCGCAGGGATCGATCCCGATCAGATCGGCATCCACGGCCTCGGCGCGCTGCAGCCCAGGCCGCCGCTGCAGCCGCCGTTCGCCCCCGCCCACGCGCGGTCGGGCGACGACCCGAGCGACAACCCCGCCCACTTCCTCGGGCTGCTCGAGGAGCTCCACGACTCCGGCGTCCTCGAGGACGACGAGTACACGGCGGCGCGCACGCGTCTGCTCGAGAGCTTGCGGACGTAGGAAACGGGATGGTGCTCTGGTTCCTCCTCGTGCTCGCCCTCGACGGGCTCATCATCGGCGCCCTGGCGCGCCTCGCGCTGCCCGGGCCCGACCCGATGGGAATCTTCGCCACCATCCTCCTCGGCCTCGCGGGGTCGTTCGTCGGCGGGATCGTCTCGTGGCTCTTCCTCGGCCACGCGGGCGGGATCGTCATCTCGCTCCTCGCGGCGATCCTCCTGCTCTACCTGCACCGCCGCTTCGTGCAGCACCGGCCGCTCACCGGGCCGGGCGCGCACCGGCTGCCGCCGCGCTAGCAGAGGAAGCGGCGCTCCGCGCCGAGCGTCCAGTCGCCGCGCGACCACCGGAACGTGCGCACCAGGATCGCGTCGGCGTGCGCCTCGTGGACGTGGAGGCCGCGCGCCTCGCCGAGCCGCCGCGGCCGCGGCTGCCCGAGCCCGGGCGCGATCGCCACGACGGCCGTCCGCGCCTCGTCGCCCACCACCTCGAACTCGTGCCGCTCGCTGACCGCCGCCTGGTGGATGTGCCCCGCGAGGATGAGGTCGGCGCCCGCGTCCACGAGCGAGCGGAGGACGTGGTTGCGCCGCGAGACAGGCCGTTTGCGGGCGGCCCGCCACGGCGCGCCGATCAGGTGATGGTGGAGCACGACGACACAGAGGGCGCCGTCGGGCGCCGCGCCGAGCCGCTCCGCCGCCCGCTCCAGCTGCCCGCGGCTGAGCGCCCCACCCTGGTGGCGGAACGGCCGGGCGGAGTTGAGCCCCACGACATGGAGGCCGGGAAGCGTGGCCGTCGGCTCGGTCGTCTCCCAGATCCGCTCGAACTCCGCCCAGGGGCGCACGAGCCGCGTCGGGGTGTAGGGGAGGTCGTGGTTGCCGGGCACGGCGACGACGGGCGGCCCCAGCGAGCGCAGCAGCTCCGCCCCGCGCCGAAGCTGCATGCGGCGTCCCCGGTGCGCGAGGTCGCCCGAGGCGACGACGAGCTGCGGCTCGAGCCGCTCGACGAGCCGCGCGAGCGCGCGTTCGACATCCGGCTCCTCGTGTGCGCCCACGTGCAGGTCGGATACATGGAGGAGCCGCGCATTCACGCGCGAACGAGGCTATAGATTCCGGTAATGGCCGAAGAAACCGCCGAGATCTTCGACGACCTCTACCTCGGCCTCCGTGCCGGGGGCGCCCTGGCGAAGAAGCGCCGCGGCGAGGAGCTGACGCACGAGGAGAAGGAAGCCCTCAGCCGCTGGCAGCGGCTCTCGACGGCGCGCAAGGCGGCCGCGATCGGCGCCTTCGCCTTCGGCACCTTCGGCCTGGGCTTCACGTTGGGCGGCCTCGTGTTCGGCCGCTGGCGCAAGCCGAAGACGAGCTGACGAGGCCGCCGTTCCGCGCCGCGCAGGCAAAGCCTGCACGGCGCTCTTGGCGTGCTCCGTCGAGCCTACGCACGTGGGCGGCCTCGTGTTCGGCCGCTGGCGCAAGCCGAAGACGAGCTAGCTGTGACGACCACACACGTGTGAGACGGGTCTGATCCGTCCGGGCCTCCCGCGAGCTTGCGGTTGTCGACCCAAGCTCGAGAAGGAGGCCCGTGGTGGTGGAGGT
>Ga0209810_1002687_pt1 | contig 20550 bp, 13 predicted proteins | sample Coa_R1_7_FD_187159 | JGI IMG/M metagenome (GOLD analysis project Ga0209810, IMG submission 187159) | Surface soil microbial communities from Centralia Pennsylvania, which are recovering from an underground coalmine fire - Coalmine... | ecosystem: Environmental > Terrestrial > Soil > Unclassified... | reverse complement strand
GAGTTACGCACGCGGTGGCGCGGCAATGGGAGAAGCATCGCCGCGGAAGCGTGATCGAATTCACGTTCGCGAACCTGCCGCGCAATCACGACATCATCGAACCGGATAATCCGCATGCGCGCACAGACGTGGTGTATCCGCGCTTGATCGAGTTCATCTGCGCGACTGCGGACGCGCCTTAAAGTGTTCATAACGTGAATGGGATACGATTAGCGTACATGCTCAACAAACTTGCGATCATAGCATTCTTGTGTGCGCTGGCATCCGCGCTGGGCGCGTGCGGAGGCGGCGGCAAAACCTCTACTTCCTCCTCGCCGGCGCAAGGCGAAATAACCGCCGCCGGTTCCACCGCGTTGCTGCCGCTGGTCAAACAAGCGGCGCTCGATTACCAAAGCGCGCATCCCGGCGTCAAAATCAGCGTTTCGGGCGGCGGATCCCGGGTCGGAATCACCCAGGCCGCGCAAAAGGCCGTCGACATGGGCGATTCCGACATACCGGCGCAGAACGAGCCGAGCCTGGTCGATCATCGCGTCGCCGTCGTAAGCTTCGGCGTCGTGGTCAACCCGCACGCCGGCGTGAAGAATCTCACGCGATCCCAAATTCGCGACATCTTCACCGGCAAGGTGACGAACTTCAACCAAGTAGGCGGCGCGAATCAGCAAATAACCATCATCAACCGTCCGCGCAGTTCGGGAACGCGCGCCGTCTTCGTGAAGAAGCTTTTGAACGGGCAGCAGCCCGCGGAAAACGGCTTGACGCAAGATTCCTCGGGCACCGTCGCGACGATGGTCGCGCAAACGCCCGGAGCGATTTCGTATCTATCGATGGGATACGTGAAGCCGGGAGAACTGGTCGCCGTGTCGATTGACGGAACGCCGCCGACGGATGCGAACGTGGAAAGCGGGAAGTATCCGTTTTGGTCTTACGAGCACATCTTTACGAACGGCCAGCCAAGCGCCCAGGTCGCCGATTTCATCGCGTTCATCGAACGCGACCGGGCGCTGCTCAAACAGCTGCACTTCATTCCGACCAACGCGATGAAGGTCAAGTAACGCGGCGGTCTGCACGAAGCGCGTGTAGCGGAGACTCAACGATCCCTTTTTTCTTGTCGTTGACGTCGCCGTAGAATATCGCCCATAACTTGCAAGCGCATCTGTTCACCCCCGTGCTGCGATCGGTAATGTATCGATTTTCCCACGAAATATAAAATCAGCAAAGAGGCGACTAGCTGGACTTCGATCAGTTGGATGTCGTGGCGCCAGAAAACGAACAAAAATGCAGCAGCAATAGCAACGAAACCGAGTACGGCTCCTGGCCAAAAAACGCGGAACGGCACGTGAGGATGTCGACAATATGCAATTATAGCACCACCGAAACAGAGTGCGGTTATGCCATAAATTGCCCAGAATGTTGGGTCCACGCCCTTATCCATGAATGCATTTGTACAAGAGCCAGATTGATCCCGCCGCAATTCCTATGCCTCCAAGGATCAGCAACACGTCACTAACGGAAAGCACCGCAAAGATGGCCGTTATGAACTCGAGTGCGCTAATTTCGCCCGTGTTGTAAGCGGTAACCCAGAAGCCGACGTTTTGGCTCAGCTGTGGTCCGTTGTTTTTGATCCATGTCGCAATAGCGCTCGCCACGCTGCCGGCGGCAACAAGGGTTTCGCCCACGCAATTGTTCTTCGGAGCTTGTCCCGAATAATAGGCGCCGTGAGAGCCTCCGGCGTTGCCTTGCAGTCCGTAGTAATAGTCGCCGTAAAAGCCACCCCATCATATCGAATGTGGGCGGTGTGGAAGAAGAAAAATATCCGTCATTCACCCACGTGTTCGGCGGCGGTGCAGGACCCACGCAAAGCATAGGGTTTCGTGCTTGCTTTCTAGCCAGCGGCTGTGGTGTGGCGCACTCCAACCTACGCTGACCGTTGCCTGGAGATGCGAACGAGGAGCCGGGTAGTACAATTAAAGCGCCGTTCTCGAAAATTGCTTGCACCCCAGCGCGCCTCATCAGCTCATAAAGGTCATACCTCGCCGGTACAGTTTGGAACGTCCTGCTACCACATGCGGCAAGCATAACCGCCGATAGCGGTGGCGACAAAAAGACCGCGGGATAGTGGTTTTTCTTCCAAACCACACCTTCACTTTCGAAGAAATTAGGGTAATCAAAACTGCCGTTCCGGTAACATTGAACCCTTTCCTCCGCCGCAACAAAGTTAGCTCGACGCGAAACCCAAATAACCAGGGCCCGCAGTTCGGTCGACGGCACACCAGCCGGACGCGAACGTGGAAAGCGGTAAGTATCCGTTTTGGTCTTACGAGTACATCTTTACGAACGGCCAGCCAAGCGCCCAGGTCGCCGATTTCAGCGCGTTCATCCAACGCGACCGGGCGCTGCTCAAACAGCTGCACTTCATTCCGACGAACGCGATGAACGTCTAGTAACGTCGTCACGATACCGGCCCAGCCCGCAACCTGCGGGTTACTGCGGATCGAAAACGCCTGTTATAATCATTTCTTCGGAAATGGCCCGTGCTGCGGCGAATCGCTCGCGCTCTTCCGCAGGCGCATCGAAAGGCAACTCGCGCAGCATGCGTTCCAACTCTTCGTCGAACATCGCGTTGAGCGAGCCGGGCGTATACGGGCCGGGATGACGCAGACGCTGAGCGATCATCAGGCGATAGATGCGATCGGTGGCAAGATCTTCCATGTAACCATCGAGTAGGCTCGCGGCTCTTCCGCTCAGAACGCCGTGGCGGTAGCGAATCACGGTGCGAACCGCCGCGCGGTTTCCTTCCAACGTCGTTTCGCCGATCGCTTTCGGGGCTGGGCGAAGGTCGGGGAGGGGATCGATGTCCGGCGGCCGTTTGTGCAGTTGATTCGGATACGGAAATTGCGCGACCGCGATCGCGTTTTGATCGGGGTGGCCGGTCCACGCGCCGTCCATCAGACAATCCGCTTCGTTTTTCTTGTCGCGCGCGAGCACTTCCAACGCGCGGGCATTCAACTTGGGATCTTCGCGGCTGGGATAGAGCGCCGTCATTCCGCCGATTGCAAGCATTCCGTGCTTGTGGCAGATCTCGGGAAGCAGCGTGCGCAGGCGCTGAAAAAACGGCACGTCGATGGGAATCGTGTTGCGATCCGGCAGCACCCAATCCGGGTCCGCGAGGGTGTAATGAATCAAGCTTGCCATGTAGTCCCAGCGTCCAAGATTGAGGCCCACCAAATACGTGCGAAGATTATAGGTGAACTCTTCCAGCTGATAGGCGAGCGGATGCGCTTCGACCAGGGCCATGCACTTGATTGCGTCGCGCGGCCAGCCTTTCGATGCGGCGATCGCATCGAAAACGTCGCGCAACCACAGCGCTTCTTCGGCGGACTCCGACTTCGGCATGTAGATGCAGAGCGTGCAATGCGGAAGGCGCGCGAGGTCGACTCGGTACGCCAGCAGCGCTAGGTCGAAAAGCGGCGCCGGCGTCGGCTCTTCACAGATGCCGGCCTGCGAGAGGTGCAATCCGCGCACGCGGTTCCAAATGACCGTCGAACTCGGTTCGATCCGAACCGTTCGCTCGCGTTTGGCATCGAAGTAGGTGAGCTCGCCGCGAAGCGCCTTGATGATGTTTTCGTGGCCCAGCAGCGTGTGGTTCCACTCGTTCACCATCGAATCTTCGAGATCCAGCATCACGCCGGGCGCGCCCGAATTGAGCATCTTCACGACGAGTTCCGCATCGTCGGCGGGGCCGGTCATTTGATTGCGCTGGTCGGCGCACCATGCCGGAAGCGCGATGCGCCAATCGGTCGGGCGCGCTTTCGTCGCGTGCAAATACGTGGGCAGCATCCCTTCGTGCGCGCGCTGCAACACTTCCCTGCGCCGCGCGACGAGATCGCGTGCGCGCGCTGCGAACGCTTCGTGCAAAGACCGGTAGAATTGCGCAAAGCCCTCGGGCAAATCGCGTTCGACGGCGGATTCCGGCGCCGTGTTCATGCTCGGCGCGGCGAGCGTTTGCGCGGTCATGCCACTGCTGCGTCGCCCGGACGCGCGGCATCATGGGTTTCGTAGAACTGCTCTTCTTCGGTTGAGCCCGTAAGCGCAGTCGTGGAAGAAGTCCCTTCGGAGATGACGCGCGCGACTTCGTCGAAGTAGCCGGTCCCGACCTCACGTTGATGACGCGTCGCGGTGTAGCCCCATGTTTCGCTGCCGAATTCGCGCTGCTGAAAATCCGCGTACGCGCTCATGCCGCGCTCGTTGAAGTCGCGCGCGAGTTCGAACATGCTGTGGTTGAGCGCATGGAACCCCCGCCAGCGTGATGAACTGAAACTTGTAGCCGAGTTCGTTCAGCGTCTCGCGAAACTTCGCGATGCTCTCCTCATCGAGTTGTTTCTTCCAGTTGAACGAGGGCGAACAGTTGTATGCAAGCAGCTTGCCGGGAAACTGCGCGTGCATCGCCGCTGCGAATTCGCGGGCTTCATCGAGGTTCGGTTCCGACGTCTCGCACCAAATCAAGTCCGCGTAAGGCGCATACGCGAGTCCCCGCGCGATCGCCGCGTCGATGCCACCGCGAATGCGATAGAAGCCTTCAGCAGTGCGCTCGCCCGTGCAGAACGCACGGTCGCGCGGATCGACGTCGCTTGTGAGCAGCTGCGCGGCGTTCGCATCGGTACGCGCGATAATGATGGTCGGAACGTCGAGCACGTCGGCCGCCAAGCGCGCCGCAATCAAATGCCGCACCGCCTGCTGCGTCGGGATGAGCACTTTTCCGCCCATGTGCCCGCATTTTTTCTCGGAGGCGAGCTGATCTTCAAAATGCACGCCCGCCGCGCCGGCCTTGATCATCGCCTTCATCAATTCGAAGACGTTGAGCGCGCCGCCGAAACCGGCTTCGGCATCCGCGACGATTGGCGCGAACCAATGCGTGCCGCTCTTGCCTTCGCTGCAGTCGATTTGATCGGCGCGCTGCAGCGCGTTGTTGATGCGCTCGACCACCGCCGGAACGCTGTTCACGGGATAGAGGCTTTGATCCGGATACATTTGTCCCGCGGCGTTCGCGTCCGCGGCGACTTGCCAGCCGCTCAAATAAATTGCCTTCAGTCCGGCTTTGACGGCTTGCACCGCCTGATTCCCGGTAAGGCACCCCAGCGCCGCGACCGGTTCCTTTTCGTGAAGAAGCTCCCGGAGGCGCTCCGCGCCCATGCGGGCGAGGGTGTGTTCTACGCGAACGCTCCCGCGCAGACGCTGCACCTGCGCCGGGGTGTATGGGCGTTCTACGAAGCGATCGATGGTCACGATAGGCTCCTCCGCATCAGCGGCCCGTTCGGCGTTTGGACCGCTCCAATTGGATGGTAGCCTTTATTCCATTGGATGAGGTCCGATGTGAGGTTCAGCCTATCAAAGTCGCTGCCTGCGGGTCAACGCGCATTCGACCCGGTTCATTCGGCTTACGGAAGCGTCGGCAACCCAAGCGACGGCCTCGTGCTCAAATCGGGATAGCGTTCCTCGTGCTTGGCTGCCGCGTCCAGCACGAGCCGCAACGCAAGTTCGAGTTGCGGATCCTTTTCATCGCGATAGTCGTGCGGCGCGATATCGACGTCGTAATCCGGATCGGTGCCGTAATTTTCAACGCCCCATCCGACGTCTTTGAACCAAAACGAGTATTCGGGTTGCGTGGTGAGCGTACCGTCGACGAGATGATGATAGGGATTGATGCCGACCACGCCGCCCCACGTGCGTTTGCCGACGAGCGGTCCGAGGCGATAAAGCTTGAAGCAGTGACTGAAGATGTCGCCGTCGGAGCCCGCAAATTGATTGGTGATCGCAACCAGCGGTCCGGCCGCGGATTCCGGCGGGTACGGCATCGGCTTGTGACTGTACCGTGAAACGTCGTACCCGACGCGTTTGCGATTGAGCTTCTCCAGCAGCAGCGGCGAGACGTGGCCGCCGCGATTGTAGCGCACGTCTACGATGAGACCCGCGCGGTCGAATTCGGACAAATAGCCGCGATGAAATTCCGAGAAACCCCACGGGCCCATGTCCGGCACGTGGACGTAGCCGATGCGCTCGTCGCTGCGCGCGTGCACGAGGCGCCGGTTTTGATCGACCCACGCGCGATAGCGCAGCTGCTGCTCGCTCTTGAGCGCCTTCACGGCGACGCGCCGTTCGCCGGCCGCCGTTTTCGCAACGAGCGCGACGTCTCGTCCGGCCATGCCCACGAGCGCTTCGTTCGGTGAAAACTCGCGCGTCAGACGTTTACCGCCGATGTTGAGCAGCACCTCGCCTTCCGCGATTCCCAGCCCCGGTTCCCCCAGCGGTGAATCGACGTCGCGATTCCACGAGTCTCCGCGATAGATGCGCGCGATGCGCCAGCCGTTCGCGCCTTCGTCCCACGAAAAATCGGCGCCCAAAAACCCTCGGCTGTACTGGGGCGGTTCGCGCAAGTCGCCGCCCCATTCGTACGCGTGCGAGGTTCCCAGTTCGCCGTGCATCTCCCAAATTACGTCGGAAAGTTCCGAGCGCGTGCGGATCCGATCGAGCAGCGCGTAGTAGCGGTCGTGCACGCGATCCCAGTCGATGTCCGACATGTCTTCGACCCAAAACTGCTCGGTTTGCAAGCGCCAGGCCTCGCGATACATCTGTCTCCACTCGGCCCGCGGCTCGATCTCCACGCGAATGCGGTCGAGGTCGATCCAGCCGCTCTTTCGCCCCGCCTCGCTCGGCGGTTTGAGATCGTCGTGCTCTTCGGGCAGATCGGCGAGCGCGTCGATCGCGCGCAAGCGATCCGCCGATCGATAGACGAGCGTGTGGCGATCGTTCGCAAGCGCGATGTCGGACACGTCGAGCGCGATCGCGGCGCTGCGCTGCTGTTCGAAGTCGTACGCGAGGAGCGTGCCGGCGCGTTCGTCGTTTTCTTCCTGATTGCCCGGTTTGATGCCGCGGACTTCGAATTTGGTGTACAGCACGCGGTTGCGCACCGCGACGATGCGTCCGTAAGCGCCTTCGTCGACCGGAAAGGCGAGAATTCGGCCCTCGATGCCGTCGAAATCGATCTCGATGCGCGGCGGCCTTTCCGCGCGCTTTCGCTCCTCGCCGGCGTTCTCGCGCTCGTGCTCGTGATCGCGATGCACGGGCCGCGGTTTGGGTGCGAACGGGTTCGGCACGTCGTTGCGCAGCGTGACCAAGAATGGCCGTTGCGCTTGCGGGAAGCTCAAAGCGAACTGCAGCGCGTCGTACACCGGATCGAAGTCGCGCGTGGAGATGAAGTACAGGTAGTTGCCTTCGGGATCCCATGCCGGACTTTCGTCGACGCGCATCTGCGGCGTGACCGATGCAATTTTTCCGGACTTGCACTTCGCGATACGAATGACGGCGGCGTTTTCCGTTCCGGGCCACCACACGTACGCAAGCCATCGCCCGTCCGGCGAGAACGCCAGGTCGGTGATGCGGTTTCCCAAACTCCGATCGAGCACGCGAACCGAGCCGTCGTTGTCGATCAGGCAAAGTTCGTACCGATGATTCGCGAACGCGATACGATCGTTCGCGGGCGAGCACACCAGTTCGGTTACGCGGCCGATGTCGTTTTTCGTAAGCAGGCGCGGCGGCGAAGAACCGTCCGCGGCGTGCAGCGCGATTTGTTCGTAGCCGCTCTCGTCGGTCACCACCGCAAAGCGTTTGCCGTCGTGCATCCAGGCGATGCAGCGATGCCGCACGGCGCTGCCTTTCCCATGATGCAGCGGCGCCTCTTCCCAAAACGGCATCGTGTAAGACTGGCCGCGAGCGACGAGGGCCAGTGACGTTCCGTCCGGCGAAGGTGCAAATTCATCGAATTCTTCCGAACCGTCGATGAAACGCCGCGCGGTTTGCGGTGCCGCGGACGCGGCGGTAATCGGCAGCTCGTGCGATTGGTCGCGTTCGACGTCGTAACAGTATATTACACCGCCGCACGTGTAGGCGATTCGCTTGCCGTCGGTGGACGGAAAGCGCACGTAATGCTCGGCGTGGTGCGTGTGCCGGCGAACGTCGCCGCCGTCGAGCGCGCACGAATACAAGTTCGCGATGCCTTCGTGATCGGCAACGAAGAAGATGCGCTCGCCGATCCACATCGGCCAAATCGGATTGCCGTTGGGCAGCGGAAGCCGTTCGAACTCGCCCCGGCGTTCGGCGTCGAGCCACACCTCGCCGGCGGTTCCTCCGCGATAGCGCTTCCAGCGCGCCGAGTCGGTTTCGTTGCGTCCGACGACGAACCGGCCGCTCGGTCCCGGATAAAACGACTTCATGTGGCCCAGCGCCATCTCGCGCGGCAGCCCGCCTGCCGGAGAAACGGCGAAGCCGCGCGTTTCGCGTTCGTACCACGCGCCGGGATTCGAAACGAAATAGATTTCGGAGCCGTCCGGTCTCCAGGCGCACACGGTTGCGAGCGTGCCGCCCAAAAACGTGAGCCTGCGCGGGCGGCCGCCGGCGGCCGGCATCACGTAAAGCTCCGGATGTCCCTCCTCGTTGCCGATGAAGGCGATGTGCGAGCCGTCCGGCGAGAGGCGCGAGGTGGCACACGCGCCGGGCGTTGCGGTCAGGCGCACCGCCGCGCCGCCCTGCAGCGGAGCCGTCCAAAGGTCGTCCTCGCATGCGAAAACGACGCGGTCCCCGGCGATGGTCGCGTAGCGGTAATAGCCCTGTTCCATGAAGCGCTGTAGGTTGGCGACGCGGCGCGGCCGTCCCGCTTGCGCAGTAATTTACTTTGTGTTACAAAGTAAAGCATGGCGCACGTCGCAATCATCATGGATGGAAATCGCCGCTGGGCCCAACTGCGCGGGCTTCCCCTCGTGGAAGGCTACCGCCGCGGAATCGGCGCCTTGCGCGAAGCGGTGCGCGCGGCTGTCGATTGCGGCATCGGCTGGCTCACCGTGTACGGCTTCTCCACGGAAAACTGGCGCCGCGGCGGCACCGAAATCGGCATGCTCATGCAGCTCTGCGCGAGCTTCGCGGCCGGTGAAAGAAGTGCGCTCGTGCGGCAGGGCGTGCGCGTGCGCATCCTCGGCGACATCGAACCCTTTCTCTTGCCGGCGCGCGCGGCGCTGCGCGACTTGGTCAAAGCCACCGAAAAGAACAGCAGGCTGACGTTGAACCTCGCGCTGAACTACGGCGGACGTGAAGAAATCGTGCGCGCGACGCGCATGCTCGCGCGCGACGTGCAGCTCGGTCGCCTGCGAATAGACGACGTCGACGAAGCGGCCCTGCGCGCGCGAATGTATGCGCCGCAGTTGCCGGATCCCGATCTGCTGATCCGCACGGGCGGCGATTTACGCATCTCAAACTTTTTGCTGTATCAACTGGCATACACGGAATTGCTCACGCTGCCCATCATGTGGCCCGATTTCACCGCGCAGCATTTTCGCGATGCGGTGCGCGAGCTCGCCGAGCGGGAGCGTCGCTTCGGCGCCTGATTGGGAGCTCCGGCTAAAGCTGCGAAACGGAGATTTCGCCCACCGTGCCGTCGGGCGATACCGGCGCGGAAAGCAGCAGCTGTACGCCGTTCGCGAGCGTTACGCGATAGGTTACGCGCGTCGCGGACGTGGTTTGGTCCTCGCGCAGAAACTCAAGCAAGATGACGCGCTCCGGCGCAAGCAGCAGAGCGGCCCGCTTTCGAATCTGCGCGGTAACGCGCGGGTCCTCGTTTTGCGGCGGCCCGAAGCCCTCTTGCCAGGGGCTTTGTCCCGTTGCGCGCAGGATGTCGAGCGCGAGCGGAGCGAGATCGAGCTTGTCCGCGTTGCACAGCGCCACGAAGCGCATCCCGGTGCGCGGCACGATGACCGCAAAAGCGCTGTAGCCGTCCACGTTGCCTGCGGCGTACCAAACCTCTTCGCCGAACTGCTCGCTCTGCATCAGTCCGTAATACGGCGGTTTCATCGTTGCGAGAAACCGGAGCAGATCCGGAACGTTCGACGACATGGCGGCGGCGGCGAATGCGTAGGCGGGCGAAGACGGGGTCGCGCGTTGGAACTGCCTTCCGTCCCACGCGTATCCGAGAGCCTCATCGGGCTGATCGCCGTAACGCGTGTGCCGCAAGCGCAGCGGCGCGACCACGCGCGAGTTCTCGAAATCTTCGAAGGTTTCGTGCGTGACGTGCTGCGCTATCATGCCGAGCAGCACGTAGTTCGTGTTGCTGTACGCGTACTGCGTGCCGGGATCGAAGAGCACCGGTTGATTCGCGACCGAAAGAGCCAGTCGCGCGGGCGGGTGCCAGGCGTACGGATTGAGCGCGGGATCGTCGGTATAGGACGGAATGCCGCTGCGCTGCGCCAGCAGATCGCGCACCGTAATGGCGGAATTCCATGGGAACGTTCGCACGTACCTCGCCGCGGGGCGATCCAAGCCGAGTTTGCCGCGCGCCGCCAACAGTTCTATGCCGCGCGCGGTGAAGGCTTTCGTGAGCGAACCGATGCGATAAACCGTGTCCGCCTGCGCGGGCAAGTGGCGCAATACGTCGCGGTCCCCGTACCCGCGCTCGTACAAAATGCGTTCGCGTTGCGCTATCCCCAGCGACAAACCGGCGACGTGCTGCGTGCGCATGACGAGCTCGACCGCCGAATCCACCGGTCGCTGCAGCATCAGCGCTAGGAGCAACACGTGCATACCGTTGATTTTCCTCCACGGAAGGTCCGCATCCCGTGCGGCCCCAATGCAGCAGACGCATGGATCTGCTGCGTCAATTCGAAGACCGTAGTCCGCGCGCGCTCGCGCGGGCTATTTCGCGCGCGGAATCGGGGCGTGGCGGCGAACTGATTCGCCACCTGTACGGAAAGACCGGACATGCGACGACCATCGGTCTGACCGGTCCGCCGGGCGTCGGAAAATCGACGCTGAGTTCCGCGCTGGTGCGCAAGGCGCGCTCGCTGGGAAAAACCGTGGGCGTCGTTTCCGTCGATCCCACCTCGCCGTTTTCACACGGCGCGCTCCTGGGCGATCGCATTCGGCTGACCGAGCATTTCACCGATAGCGGCGTCTTCATTCGATCGATGGCCAGCCGCGGGCATTTGGGCGGCCTTGCCGGTGCGACGGCGGACGCCGTATTACTCATGGACGCATTCGGACTCGACGTGATCGTGATCGAAACGGTCGGCGTCGGACAATCGGAAATCGAGATTGCCGAGCTCGCGCAGACCACGATCGTCGCGCTGCAGCCCGGCAGCGGGGACTCCATTCAAGTGCTCAAAGCGGGCATCATGGAAGTTGCCGACGTCTTCGTGGTCAATAAAAAGGACCACCCGATGGCCAATCAGCTCAAGCGCGAGATCCGCTCGATGATGGAGATGTTGGATTTCACCGGCTGGGTGCCGGAACTGGTGATGACGCAGGCCACCAGCGGCGAGGGCATCGACGACCTCTGGAGCGCTATCGAAAAGCACCTTGCATACTTGCAGCAGTCCGGCGAAATGGCGGAAAGGCGCCGCGAAGCCTTCACGCATCAAGTGCGGCAGCTCGCGATGGGGCAATTGCAGCGCAAACTCGAGCGCGAACTGCAAAGCGAGGTCGCTGCGGGCGTAGACCCGTACGCCGCTGCCGAGCGAGTTCTGCAGACGTTCAGCGTTGCGACGGACGAGAGCGAGGAGCCGATACGGCCGCCGCACGTGCGTGCGTCGGTCAAAGGGCTACTGTAGCGCGCTACGACGTTAAAGCTTGCCGGGCAGGCTGATTCCTGGGAAAATACGTCGGCACGATAAAATTAAGGGAAGGCAAGCTTGGCCAAGATGATCCAGCGCGCCGAGCCCGCTAAATCGGGACTCGGCGCTCAATCCACCGGCGAGTTCGTTCATCAGAAGGAGCAGTGGGGGGCCGCCTCTGCCAAGGGCAGGCGCCGCAAAGGCCCCGGCTCCGGCGCGGTCGACCGGACCATTTCCGACCTTCCTTTGAAAACGGTTTACGGGCCGGAAGACGTCGCCGAGCTCGACCTTGCCGCCGACCTGGCATGGCCGGGGCAGTTTCCCTACACGCGCGGCATCCACCCGAACATGTACCGCGACCGGCTCTGGACGATGCGCCAGTTCGCGGGCTTCGGAAACGCGAAACAGACCAACGCCCGATACCATTTTCTGCTCTCGCAGGGCCAGCACGGTCTTTCGGTCGCGTTCGACATGCCCACGCTCATGGGCTACGACTCCGATTCGTCGCAGGCGCGTGGTGAAGTCGGCAGGTGCGGCGTCGCCATCGATTCGCTCGCGGACATGGAGACGCTCTTCGACGGCATCGACATGGCGGACATCACCACGTCGATGACGATCAACGGCCCGGCGTGCATCGCGCTCGCGCAGTACGTCGCCGCAGCGGAAAAGAAAGGCATTCCGCGCGCGAAGCTGGGCGGCACCATACAAGCCGACATCCTCAAAGAGTACATCGCGCAAAAGGAATGGATTTTCCCGCCGCGGCCGCACATGCGGGTGATTGTCGACATGATGCGCTTCTGCCGCGACGAGATGCCGCGATGGAATTCCATTTCCATCAGCGGCTATCACATTCGCGAAGCCGGCTCGACCGCGGTACAGGAGCTGGCGTTCACGCTCGCCGACGGCTTTGCGTACGTGGAGGCCGGCATCAAAGCCGGCATGGACGTGGATTCCTTCGCGCCGCGTCTGTCGTTCTTTTTCAACGCGCACATCGATTTCTTCGAGGAGATCTGCAAGTACCGGGCGGCTCGCCGCATTTGGGCGCGGCACATGCGCGAGAGGTACGGCGCGAAGGATCCGAAATCGTGGCAGCTGCGCTTTCACACGCAAACGGCGGGCTGCAGCGCGACGGCGCAGCAGCCGGAAAACAACATCGTTCGCGTCGCGTACGAAGCGCTGGCAGCGGTTCTCGGCGGAACGCAGTCGCTGCATACCAATTCCATGGACGAAGTGCTCGCGCTGCCCACGGAAAAATCGGTCGAAATCGCGCTGCGCACGCAGCAGGTGCTGGCATACGAAACGAACGTCACGAACGTGGTCGATCCGCTCGGCGGTTCGTATTACGTCGAAGCGCTCACCGCCGAGATGGAAAAGCAGGCCGAAGAATACTTCCGGCAGATCGAGGAGTACGGCGGCGTGGTGGAAGCAATCGAAGCAGGGTTCTTTCAGCGTGAAATCGCCGACGCCAGCTATCGCTATCAGCGCTCGCTGGAAACCAAAGAGCGCATTATCGTCGGCGTAAACGCGTTCGAGCCGGAGGAAGACCGGCTCGACCTCGACTTGCTGAAGATCACCGAGGAGATCGAGCGCGGGCAGGCGCACGCGGTTCGTGAACTGCGCAGCAATCGAGACCGGAACGCGGTTGCCGCGGCGCTGGAGCGGTTGAAAACTGCCTGCAAAGATCCGAGCGATAATTTGATGCCGCACTTGATCGATTGCGTCAACGCGTACGCGACCGAAGGCGAGATCGTCGAAGCGATGGTCGAGGTCTACGGGCGCTATACGGAGCGAGCTGCGTTTTGAAGGCGAGTATGCGTACAGAGACGGAAGCAGAGCGTCAAGCGGCAGCCGCTACGCTCAAAGAAGTAACGAGCAAGTTGGAGGAAGCGCTGCGCCTTTCGCGCCGGCTCGAGGAGCGCGAATCGCAGTCCCCGCAACGCCGCGGCACGGCGCCGCACAGCTCGCGATGAGCTCTCGACCGCTGCGCATCGTCATCGCGAAGGCCGGCCTCGACGGGCACGATCGCGGCGCGAAGGTAATCGCGCGCGCGCTGCGGGACGCCGGTATGGAAGTCATCTACACCGGTTTGTTTCAGACACCCGAGCAGATCGTGCAAACCGCGATTCAGGAGGACGCCGACGGCATCGGCCTTTCCATTCTTTCCGGCGCGCACATGACGCTTTTCCCGCTCATCGTCGAGCAGTTGAAAAAGCAGGGGGCCGAGGACATCGTCTTCTTCGGCGGCGGCACGATACCGCCCGAAGACGCGGATGAGCTCAAACGCAAAGGCGTGCGCGCGATCTTCACGCCCGGCGCGCCGCTGAGCGAGATCATCGACTTCGTACAAACCGAGTGCGGGAAGCGTCGCGAACTCGTCGGCTAACCTCGCAGCTCGTCATGGTGAGCTTGTCGAACCACCGTCATGGTGAGCTTGTCCAACCGTGGTAAAAACTAGGGTCGCGCCCAGTCCGACCGGCGATCCGCATGTCGGCACGGCGTACGTGGCGCTCGTCAATTTGTGCTTGGCGAAGAATCGCGGCGGCGAATTCGTGCTGCGCATCGAGGACACGGATCGCCGGCGCAGCACGCCCGAGTCGGAAAGAGCGATTCTTGATTCTTTGCGCTGGCTCGGTTTAACGTGGAGCGGCGAGCCCGTGCGGCAAAGCGAACGCTCGGAGATCTACCGGCAGCACGCCGAGCGGCTGCTCGATGAAGGCTGCGCGTTCCGCTGCTTCTGTACGCCGGAGCGTTTGGAAGAGATGCGCGAGACGCAGCGTCTCTCCAAGCAGCCGCCGCATTACGACGGCCACTGCCTCACGCTGACGCCCGAACAGATTCAAACGAACCTTGCGAAGGGCGTCCCGTTCACCGTTCGTATGAAAGTTCCGCAAAGCGGCGTTTGCGTGTTCGAAGATGCGCTGCGCGGGCGCATAGAAATCGAGTGGATTAGCGTCGACATGCAGGTGCTCATGAAATCCGACGGCTTTCCCACGTACCACCTTGCGAACGTCGTCGACGATCACTTGATGGGCATCACCCACGTGATTCGCGGCGAAGAATGGATCAGTTCCGCGCCCAAACATTTGCTGCTCTACCGCTATTTCGGCTGGACGCCTCCGGAGCTTTGTCATCTGCCGCTGCTGCGCAATCCGGACAAAACCAAATTGAGCAAACGCAAGAACCCGACGAGCATCCTGTATTACCGGGAACGCGGGTATTTGCCCGAAGCGCTGCTGAATTTTTTGGGTCTGCTGATCGACTCGCGCAACGACGATCCGCAATTGCTGGAGTGCGATTCACCTGCGGCGCTGGTGGATGCGATGTCCCGCGACTTCGAACTGCGGCACATCGCGCTGGGCGGCCCCGTGTTCGACATGGGCAAGCTCGACTGGCTCAACGGACAGTGGATACGGCGGTATGCTCCGGGGCAATTCCTGCGCATCCTGGACGAATGGGGATTTTCGTGGCCCGCCGGCATTGCGCCGGATCAGCGCGAACATATTGCGGCCGTGGCAGCGCCCCGCATCGAAACGCTCGCCGATTTCGGCGCGCTCATCGAGTTCTTCGTGGAGGCGCCGCAGCTTTCGCGTCGCGATTTGGCGTTGCCCAAGCTCGGCGAAGAGGAAGGCAAGGCCGTGTTGAACGGCGCGATCGAGGAACTGCTTGCGCTTGACGAGCGCGAGTGGAAACAAGCGGCGATCGGCGAGCGCCTGAAGAACGCCGCATCGGCAGCCGGCCGCAAGTTGAAGGACGTAGCGCGTCTATTCTATATTGCCATCACGGGCAGCCCGACGTCGCTGCCGCTCTTCGACGGAATGGAGATCTTGGGGAAGATCGAATCGCTGCGGCGTCTGCGCGCCGCGCTCGAGGCCATGCACTGACGTGCGCGTGCGAGCAATAGTTTTGGCCGCCGGCAAGGGTACGCGCATGAAGAGCGCGCTGCCCAAGGTGCTGCACGAGCTCTGCGGACGCCCGATGGTATGGTACGTTTTGCGCGCGCTGCGCGCCGCCGGCGTCGACGACATCGTCGTCGTTACGAACGAGGAGCTGCAGCAACGCATCGATCGCTTCGGCGTGCGCGGCATCGTACAAGCGGAGCAACTGGGAACCGGTCACGCGGTGCAAGTCGCGCTGCGAGCGCTGCCGCGCGAGCCGGGCGGTCGCATCGTCATCGCGTACGGCGACATGCCGCTGGTGCACGACGAAATCTTTCGCGGCATCGTCGGTTCGCTGCAGAATCCGCAAGACGGTGTACCCGCGCTCGCGATGGTCACGGTGAAGATGCCGCTGCCCTCGAATTTCGGACGGGTGATCCGCCGCGGGCATGACGTCGAGCGCATCGTCGAAGCGCGCGATGCGACGCCGGCCGAGCTCGAAGTCGACGAAATGAACGCGGGCATCTATGCGTACGATGAAAGCGCGCTTCGCGAGGCGGTCGAGCGCTTGCGCAACGACAACGCGCAGGGGGAATACTATCTCACGGACACCATAGCCGACTTCGTACGGCGGGGAAAGCGCGTGGTGCCCGTGATGGCGGGCGACCATCTGCACGTGCTCGGAATCAACGATCGCGTCGAACTCGCGGTCGCGCGCAAAGAGATGAACAAGCGGCTCTGCTCGCAGTATATGCGCGACGGCGTTACGATCGTCGATCCCGACGCCACGTATCTCGAGCCGGAACTCGAAATCGGCAGCGACACCGTCGTGTATCCGAACACGACGATCGGACGCCTCTCACGCATCGGACGCCAGTGCGTCATCGGCCCGAACGCGCGCCTGTCGAACGCGCACGTGGGCGAGCGCGTGACGATTCGCGAAAGCGTGATCGTCGATTCGCGCATCGGCGACGACGTGCACGTCGGCCCGTTCGCGCATTTGCGCAACGACACGGTGCTGGCAAGCCGCGTTCACGTCGGGAATTTCGTCGAAGTAAAGAATTCACGTCTCGCCGAGCACGTGAAGGCCGGCCACCTGACGTATCTGGGCGATGCGGAGATCGCCGAGAACGCGAACATCGGCGCGGGCACGATCACGTGCAACTACGACGGCGCGCGCAAGCACAAAACATCAATTGGGCGCAACGCTTTCATCGGGTCGAATACGTCGCTCGTCGCGCCGGTCAGCGTCGGCGACGACGCGCTTACCGGCGCCTCCTCAGTCGTCACGAAGGACGTCCCCGCGGGCGAACGCGTCGCGGGCAATCCGGCGCGTCCGCTTCCGAAGAAAACCGCGCAGACCTGACCCTCACGCGCCTCACCTCGCCGGGCGGGTTTCGGACTGAATCCGGCGCCGTCGGGTCGAAGTCGCTGCGGCGATGATCTCGCGGCCGCTATACAGCGATGAATTCGTGGGCAGGCGCGACGAACTCGGGTTTCTCACCGACGAGTTTCGCGCGGCTTGCGATGGGCGGCTGCGCTTCGCGCTGATCGACGGCGAGCCCGGCATCGGAAAGACGCGGCTCCTCGACGAGTTTGTTCGCGGTGTAGAGGAGCGCGCGACGGTGGCCGTAGGGCACTGCAGCGAGCACGTGCGTTCGCCGTACCTGCCCTTCGCGGAAATCGTCGAAACGCTCGATCCGCGCGGCCGGTTGGCCGCACTGCGCCCGCGCGATCCGAATTTGCGGCGCAGCGAAGAAAAGTGGGCGTATTTCTGCGCCGTCGTAGACGTCGTGCGCGCGTGCGCGGCGCGCCGTCCGGTGATCATCGCGGTCGAGGACGGGCAGTGGGCAGACGATGCGAGCCTCGATTTGCTGCGTTTTCTTTTGGCGCGGCTTGCGCTTGTGCGCTGCATGATCGTGTGCACGCTGCGGCGTGACGCGCTCGCGCCCGGCACCACCGCGCAAACGGCATTGCACCTGGCGGCACTTCGGACGCGCTCGGCTACCCTGCAGTTGCGCGGGTTGCGGCGTCACGAGATCAAGCGCGTCGTGCAAGAGGCCCTGAACGCGCGCGGCGCGCGTTTGGCACCCGCGCTCATCGCGCAAATCGAAGAGCTGGCCGAAGGCAATCCGCTCTTCGCCGAGGAGCTCGCCAGCATCGCGCTGCAGACCGGCGCGCTTTCGTTCCGGCGCGAGATGCCGGTAACGGCGCAGGCCATCCTCAACGAGCGTCTATCGCGTTTCACCGGCACCGAGCGGGCAACGCTTTCCCGTGCCGCCGTCATCGGCGATGCCTTCGATGCGGATTTGCTCGCGGCCGTTGCGGAACGCCCGCAAACGGAAGTCGCCGGCGTGCTCGAGCGCGCCGTTGACGGCGGCTTGATGCAAGTCGATGCGAGCGGTACCTTCTCATTCCGGCACGCCCTCATTCGGCAAGTGCTGGCGGATCAAGTGGTGCTTGCTCTGGCAACGCCGCTGCACACGCGCATCGCGGAGCGCCTCGAATCACTGCCCGACGCGAGCGAACGCTGCGCGCAGATCGCCTACCACTGGTCGGCCGCGCGCGCCGGAAAGAAAGCGCGATATTGGAACGAGCGTGCGGCGCAAGCGGCCGTCGCCGTCTATGCCTATCGCGATGCCATTCGCTTTTATACCGAAGCGCTGCGATGGCACGATCGCCGCACCACGCAGCGAGCGGATCTCTACGAACGCCTCGGCACGCTGCTGTACGTGGAAGGATGCGGCGACGAGCCGGCGCGCTGGTTCGCGTCCGCGCGCGAGGAGTACGAAACATGCTTCAACGGCGTGGGCGCGGCGCACGCCATGCTGCTGCTCGCCGATCAACTCTGGGTCGATGCGCGCACGCGCGAGAGTTTGACGACCGCGCGCGCTGCGGCGGACCGATCGCTCGCGCTCGATCACCGGCAGTTGTACGCCGAAGCGCTGCTGAGCATCGCGCGATACGCGGTTACGCTTGGAGATATCGATCACGCGCGTGCGAATTTGCGGGAAGCGGAACCCCTGCAGGCGTGCTTCGATGCCGGCTCGCGCGCTTCTTGGCACGAGATCGGCGGCGAAGTAAGCGCGGTGCTGGGGAACGCGCGCGAGGCGATCGCGCACTTCCGATCCGCCGCGCAGCTCGCCGCGCAGAGCGGCGTGAGCGAACTCATCGCGCAGGTCGAGAACAATTGCGCGCTGGCCGCATTCGATCTCGGCGATCTCGATCTGGCGGTTGCGCGACACCAAATCGCGGTTGACGAGGCGCATCGCACCGGAATGATGTGGCGCATCGCCTACAGTTCGCTGAACTACGCCCGCACGCTGACCTACAAAGGCGAGTTCGAGCGCGCGCGAGCGCTTTGCTGGGAAGCGGTGGAGACCGGCGTAACGACGGCGACGTTCCGGACGAAAGCGGCGAGCGTCGGAATTCCGCTCGCGCTGCTTTTGAACGACCGTCCGCTGATGGACGCGTGCGCCGACGAGTCCGCGCTCGATCTCGCCGCGGGTTCCGGCGAAATCCAGCGCGTTGCCTCGGTGTCCGCGGCGTTTGCGGCGCTGCGCGCCGCCCAGGGCAGCGCCGATGAAGCGCGCGCGATTTTGCACCGAGCCGTGCGCGCCGTCGCGCGCTGTCACCGCGCGTGGGAATTGTTCGTCGCCGTCGCGCGATGGGGGGACGCGGCGGACGTGGTCTTCGCCCGAGCGCTTCTCGACATGGCTCCGGGGCGCCCCATCGTCAAACGCGCGTACCGCATGCTCTTCGACGCGCTCACCAGTCGCGAGGACGATCGCCGCCGCGCGCAGCTCGCGCGCATTGCCGCCGCCAATTTCCGGCGCATGGGCAACGAATTGTATGCGCGCTATGCGCTGGAAGCCGCCCAGGCAAGCGGCGGCGAAAAGCGCATCGCGGAAAAACCCTCTCAAGACCTCGGCCTCACGCCGCGTCAGCAGCAGATTGCCTCGCTGGTGGCGCTCGGCGAAACGAACCGCAGCATCGCGCGGCAGTTGAGCATCAGCGAGAACACCGTCGAGCATCACCTCAAAGGGATCTTCGATCGCTTGGGCTTGCACTCGCGCGCGCAAGTGGCGCACCTCCTAGTGCAACGGCGTAAATAGCGGAAATCCGGGATAGCGGCTGTGGCCTTCGGTTTTTATACTCAAGGAAACCCTGAAGGCAAACGGCTCTCGGAGGGACGGTATGCGGATTTTTTCACGCGCGATTCGCGCCTTGGTTCCATCGCTTACGATCTTTGCGCTGATCGGCGGCATCCTGAGTCCGGCGGCGCTTGCCGGTACGACGGGCAGGCTGAGCGGTTTGGTCACCGACACGAAAACGGGCAAGCCGATTGCGGACGTGCAAGTGACCGCGACCAGCCCTTCGCAATCGTCGACCACGCTCACGGACGCGTCGGGGCGCTTCATTTTTATCTCCCTGAGCCCGGACACGTACGTCATCGGCTTGGCAAAGAACGGCTACGAACCGATGTCGATCGCCGGCATCAGCGTGTTCGCGGACCAGACGCAGACCGTTTCCTTCCAGATGCGCGCGAGTTTGAAAACGATTGCGTCGATCACGAGCCGTTCCTCGATCAGCCCCGTCAAGCCGGGGACCACGACGGACGTGTATTCCGTGAATCCCGCCGTAACGCAAGCAGCCGCGCCGGTGGGCGGCGGCGCCGATCTGAACAACGCGTACTCGGCAATCGCCGCGATGCCCGGCGCGTACGTGCCGCCGGATCAGAGCGGGGTCAATCAAACCGTCTACATCCGCGGCGGAAACTACGATCAAATCGGCTACGAGTACGACGGCGTTCCGGTCAATCGCTCGTTCGACAACTATCCCTCGCACACGGCGTCCACGCTCGGACAGCAGGAGCTGCAAATCTACACGGGCGGCGGTACGGCCGATTCCAACGCGACGGGTCTTTCGGGCTTTATCAATCAAGTCGTGAAAACGGGCACCTATCCGGGCTTCGGCTCCCTTACGGGGCGCGTCGGTTCGCCGACGTTCGACCATGAAGTGCAACT
>Ga0209810_1002684_pt1 | contig 20584 bp, 20 predicted proteins | sample Coa_R1_7_FD_187159 | JGI IMG/M metagenome (GOLD analysis project Ga0209810, IMG submission 187159) | Surface soil microbial communities from Centralia Pennsylvania, which are recovering from an underground coalmine fire - Coalmine... | ecosystem: Environmental > Terrestrial > Soil > Unclassified... | reverse complement strand
GACAGATTCTGGCAGCTTCTTTAATTCTCTTATTATCTCTTCTTCAGAGCCCAAATCACAGTTTATCAGTACATATGCTGTTGGCATTGACAATCAATCAACCATCCGTCGTCTATCATCTATCATCATCATCTACTATCACCAGCTATTGGTGGTGATGCTATTAAACTAATCGGGGTAATGGGGTGATAGTGATTCAAGTTCAATTGAAAATTCGCTGTCTTGATGGACTACTGACCAAATAGGACAGTCTCTGGCATTGTAGCCAAAAGAGCTGGCAATAGCATAGTGAGAAAAAGAATCAGCATACAGAGATAGATGCTCGATTCTTCTGGCCTTATCTTCCGTTTCTGCAGAGCCAGCAGCATCACTGTCCAGTTTTGACAGAAAAACCTGACTATTTATTTAGAATAGCAAAGCATAGCGCTTTAACAACATAATAAGAATAAAAGATTGAAATTGTTCCAAGCACAATAAAGCACAAGACTTGCCAGGATTCAATCGTGGTTGCAGGATAACAAACCAATACGTAGAACCACAGCATAAAGTCAGACGGCAGCCAAAAGTAGACCACATTAACCGAATGATTATGAAAGGCAACGGATATCGGAAATACAATATTCAGCTACTTTGCTATATGTGCGAGAGAGAAATAACTGCAATCTATGTTCCGGGATGGGGCAATGTTCTGCGCTGCAGCATCTGTCTTGCCAATCTGGTATCAAGAAAACTTGTCAAGGATGCCGATTTTGTTTACTGCAAGGCCAGCCAAGTCATCCGGAAAGGTAAAGAAAATGGAATAGGGAATCAGGAATAAATGAGCACTTGCTGACATCGACAACCTGCCGATCTGACTGCACAAACTAGAAAAGCAGTTGTCACAGACTGTTATTGATGGATACTCTGGCAAGGCGTGTCGCTATCTCTGCTGGAGTAATTATCATCGCAGCCATTACACTGGCATTTGTATTATTCTTTGTAAGCGGAAGGCAAACACTTAGCAACACCACCACAGAAGACACGCGTCGGATCATAGCCTATTCTATCACCTACGGACCGGATGGCATTGCCAACGTCACGCTAAGCTATGTAAAGGCAGATTCGGTCCAGACCAACTCGACTGATTCGGAAGTGCACTTTCTAGATCCTTTTGGCAAGAGCATGTCTAGCGTGGAGCAGCAACTATCAACTGCAAACGATGGCCCAGACCCCAATGGCCTTCTGACAGACAAGCAAAAGCAGGATTTGATAAGGAATGCTGATGCATACGAGCAGTATGCATTGATAAGGTTGCCTGCAGAACTTGTAGTAGCAAGCCAGAATAACGCTAACGCATTCCGCGCCTATAGTATACTTGACCCGGAATCGCACTGTCTGCTACGCTACATTTCCAATCATGATCTGAACAATAACGAAACTGAATATCTTTTGCAAGATATTTGTCACAGCGATGTATTTCGGGTCTCAGATGGCTACTCCTGTTTTGGCCATATTGCAGGAGGAACAAATCCAGTCGTAAGTGGCTACAACGGACTGCCAAGGATGAGGGTTTCTATCGACAACCAGGGATACATTGTGGCTGAAAAGCCTGACGGCCAGCCCTCCGGAGATGGCACCGTCGGCGAAGGCAGATTCATCTCACCACAAGAAATTCAGGAAAATAATGACCCATCATGTAACCAATATTTGAGATACGCCAGATAAATAAAAGACAAGGCAGCAGGATAATCTAGTAATCTTGTACCGCATGTACTGCTCAGCTTCAGCAGAGTTTGCACAAATGGCATGACACGCAGCCACCAAATTCTTGTCTTGAATAATCTGAACAATTTCTTTATTGCAAAAATGATAACATGATATAGTGAAGAAGGAAAAGAAAAGGAAGAAGTCAGCTGGTAGATACCAGCTGTCCTATTTCGTCATATCTCTTCAGATATTCCAGCCCTTTTTGCGTAGTCTTGAATAAGCCCTCTCCTTCGACATATTCCAAAAGACCACTTTCCACCAGCACGCCTACGTATTCTTTCATCTGTGCATAGGAAAGATATGCCTTGTACATTATCTTGGTTTTTGTAGTTCCCCCGTTGGCGGCTTCCAGAATGGATGAAACGATGTCTGTTCTGCTCCTGTACTTCATTTCGCTGTTCGAATTATCATCAGCAATCTGGAAGCATAAAAATATCATGATGTTGTGTTATAGAAGAATTATCTACCACATGGAAGATACGATCCTCTGCCTGTTGCTTGAAGGCGCCAAAGGATTCAGGCCTATCTTCTCATAGTTTTGGATAAACCTCATTCCCCTCGGTGTAGTCTTGAATCGGATTTCGTTTTGGAGATATGCAATAAGATCCTTTTCGATAAGGTAAGGCAGATAGCCTGTCAGTAGAGAAAAGGATACAAAGGCCTTGACAGCTATCCTCGCTCTTGTCTCACCGCCGATCGATGCCTTGAGAATTGCCAAAATTATATCCTCTCGGCTTCTATGCTTCATGATGGTGCAAAATACAACATTATTAAAAAGGAGAGAAATTCCATCTATCAGAAGATTATTCTGCCTGCTTGACCTCAAAGCAAGACCTGCCCAGATTAAACCTTTATGACTATTTTTTCTGCAGTATATTCTGCATCCCTGAACTTTTTGTAGTAGATGCAGAATGATGACAGGGCTGTAGAACTACACTTTGTGCTAGACTTGTCGCAGTATCTGCAGATGAAACTATATCTGCAAGCCACGCCTGTACCTTGATAATCTACGTTATAAGAAAGAAGGATGATTGTTCCAGAGAGAACAGGTTTATTCTCCTCCTCCTTCCTCGTCTGCTGCTCTTCCAGAGCCGCCATACATTCGATCCAGGGCAGAGTCTATCTGGGATTCAGTAATGCCAAAAAAATGGTACGACTCTGGCGTCATCTGTGCAAGCTGCAGTGGTTGATACCCTGCACCTGAGCTGGCCTTTGTGTACGTGTCGGATGCGTCAACCAGAAGCATTTTTGCAATAGAGTTCCATTCTGCCAGACTTTGAGTCTTGCCTGTCACCAGAATTGACGATAGCTTTGCAAATGCGGAGATTATCGCTATACGGTATTTTTGCAGCTGTATTTTGGATGGGTTTGTGTCGGCGACCAAAGGGACGTACGTGCAGATCCGGAACTGGTATTCGTCGAGGTTCTTTGCGGTGCTGGCGCACTCTCCAAAGGAAACATTTTGTTTTCTTGCCGACCGCATGTCCAATGAAATGCCTTCAAAGACTCCTGCTATGCCTCTTATGGCAAGAACCGATGAGGTAATGCCGTCGCTTGATAGCATCCTTTGGCATCCTGACATTGAAAGGTGCCTGTTGACAATCAAGTTTACAAGAGACACTGTGTCAGAATGCTCCGGCAACAGGCAGATTTGAACGTACGGCATCAGAAACTGAAATTCTAGATGCGGCATCTGCCTCTGGATTATAGCAGCTATAGGATATTCCGACCTTCTTTACAAGGGCCAGTGCTCTTGAGCCTTTTTCTGTGATCAGATACATCCTGCAGTTTGGTGCAGACTCGATCTGCCTGATTAGGTTGTATTCGAGCAGCTTGGCTACATGTCTGTCTACTGCCTTCCAATCGATGCCAATTTCACTTGCCAGCTGCAGCCTGTTTTTTGGGCGGTCAAGAAGGCCGAGGAGTCTTGCTCTTGTTCTGCCTCCTTTTGTCTTGACAAGCATGTCAAAGACACCACAACAAAGTCCAGATTCTGTCCATTCTCGCCTTGTCTGACCTCGCCACCAGATCCACCTGTTAGCCCTGTTGCGATCCGCACAATATGCGCGTTCGTATAGTGGTTCTACATCAGCATATTTTCTTGTCTGCAAGTAGCCTGCATTATAGAGGGCAGGATCATAGTACCTGGATCTGAATTTTGTCTGTATCTCGCCCCCGACCCTATAATCAACAAACGCTGCATGCGTCAAAGTCAGAGCTGCAAAAACGACAATGAAGGTGTTGATAAATCTATGAGTTGTGCCTGTCATTGCAACTCCTCTCCGCTCCTTCATTCCGGTAAAGGACATCTCGAGCCGATATCATCATTATGGTCCCTTCAGTTAAAAAGCTTCTGAATACCGTCAGAGTTGTAAAATAATATGGTAATGAAAGAACATAGTTGTCTAATTCTATAAGTCTAGCCAAGAAATCTACCATACCTACAATCCTGTTGCCATAAATATTCCAGTTAGAGAGGTTGATCCAAAGGTTAGCCTTTCCCGGAGCATCCAGAAGAGATGAAGGCTGGCCCATTGTGTTCTTGGCAGCGAAAAATCCTTTAAACCTTTGTCCGAATGGAATCGCAAGGCAGGTAGGTTGCTGGCTGGAAGCCTAGTTACGAACGACATACGCATCTGATGGCTACCCTTCCCTTACTTTGCTCTAAAAGCTCATCCACTTCTTGTGATAAAAATACCAAAGCATCACAAGGGAAGGCGCCACGGATCCGGCAATAACCAGCATCATAGTGGTGTAAGGACCGAAAAAGTCCCAAGGACCCGACTGCACCGTCCCTGGAATTTCGATGTTCATTCCATAAAAAGAGCTCAGCACCGTGACTGGAATTGTCAGAGTAAAGAGTATGGTGAGCAGTCCCAGAATCTTGTTCGACCTTTCTGTGCTGGTAGTAAAGTTGGTGTCTTTGTAGATCTCGACAGTTTCCTTGGAAGCCTCCAGCTCCTCAAGCACCTTTTCAATATGGTCTTTTACATCCGAAAAGTATGGCGCAAGGTCCAAACCATTTGCAAATCTCTCGATGTCTGTTGACAGTTCTGCGATTACTCTTCTTAGCGGGATAATTGTTCGTTTGAGTGTCATGATCTCCCTCCTCAGTGTGGTGATCTTGATCGATACAGGAGACGAGCCACCAAAGACGGCATCCTCTATTGCATCCAAGTCGCGCTCGATATGGCCCAAGGTGCTCAGCAGCTCGTCAACCAAGCCGTCTATAATCTTGTACAGCAAAAAGCCTGTCGATTGCCCCATAAGGTTTTTGTCATTCCTGCATGATTGGAACAACTGAGCCAGCGGGCCAAACTCAGCATGGTGGACTGTCACCAGATAGTCTTGACCGATAAAGACAGAGAGCTGGTCTACGGTTATGGAAAGAGCGGATCTATGACCACTGATTGATGGAAATCTGAGAATGATAAACGAATGCGACTGGTGCTTGTCTATTTTGGATATCTGAATCCTAGAAAGGCAGTCTTCGAGATTCAGCTGATGGAATGGATACTTTAGCGCAAGCATTTCAAGCTCCGCAGAAGTAGGCTGCGAAATATCGATCCACTTTATTTTGCCGCTGTCAATAGTCTCCAATGAGCCAGTGTAGCCTGCCTGTTTGCCGCTGATGCAACAGGGTACGGTGTTGCATCCCTAAATATTTTCTTTACAAGATTGCTTTAGGGAAAGAAGAAGAGAAGGAAGGAGCACAAGTTTGCAGGTGTTCTGCCATATGAACGGTCTGTCGGTACAGAGTTCTAATATCAGGATTATCAGAATGGGTTTTCTTTGATAATTCATGAGCAAAAAAGTAGACTGTAAAAATACAAAAGCAAAAGCCAGAAATACAGGCAGGGCAATCGAGCCGGCTCTGCTTCTTGCGACTCTATCCATTGCGGCCATTACTGCAGGCATTCAGTACCAAAGCGCCAATGCGCAGTACGGGTATGGATATACGACCACCACCAATAACTCCACTTCACAAACTCCAAACGTTTCCAAAGAGATATTGCAAAAGTGTTCTCAGCTGGGCATACCTGCGGCCCAATGCAGTGAGAATGCAATACTTGAAGTGGAACGTGTCATGATGTCCGGCGGAGGATCAGGGAAGCCTCTTGTTGCCACTGAAGGAACTCAGATGATAGAGCTGGTTGGAATCATAGGTGCAATCTTTGGAGGGGTAGCTGCCGCGTTCTTTGTCAAGGGCAGGCACCGCGGAGAGAGGGTAACAGCATAGGTAGAACAATACCATAGACAGGCCTTGCCGTCTGGCAGGGTCTCCGAGACTTTTTTGTCTGAACTTGTCAATTGACGAAGTAAGAAAAAAACATTAGCAGTCTTTGGTTGATTGTCTGGCTTCTCGTCACCTGCTTACTGGAAGCAACCGGTCGGCCGAATAGTTGTTGTAAAATTTTAACAAACAGCCTTCTCACAATACAAAATTTGTGCGTTCTTTACATAGAACAGCAGGTTGCGAGCAAATATCAAAGTGGCCCTTAAATCCGGGATTGTTCTAATTGAATATATGCCAGCGGCAGAAGACCGCCCAGCAGAAGCTGACGGAAATGGCGAAAAGCTACAGGCTCCAAAATACGACACCGAGCGAAAATTGCGTGGCAGGACGTTGCAGGTCTACATCTACCTCCAAAGAAAAAAGGCCCCGAGCGGCATAAGGGAGATCCAGAGAGAGCTTGGCCTCTCAAGCCCAAGTGTGGCCGAATACCAGGTTGAGAAGCTAGTAGAGATGGGCCTTGCAGGCCGCGACGCCTACGGACGGTGCTTTATAACAAGAAAGACAAAAGTAAAGGCCTTAGAATCCTACGTAAATTTTGGCAGGTATACAGTCCCAAGGCTTGCATTTTATGCAGCATTCTTTTCGGCTGTTTCTGCCATTTATGTTGTCTTCAGGTACGGCAACCTGAGTGTGTACGATATTGCAGTACCTGTTGCCGCAGCTGGGGTCTTGTGGCTTGAGACCTGGAAGATGTGGAAGCACAGCCTCCTTGACGAAGCAATGGCCAGAAAAGTCACTCAGGCAGCCTCGCCAGGTGTGAAAGAACATAGCTGGAACTCTATTCACGCTCTCCTTGTGCCAGGAATTGCCGCATTGATAGTTTTTGCCGCAGTCAACGTGTTCCTGTTTCAGTACGTGCAGCCAACAAGCCTTGTAGCCACAAGAGTAGCTACGCCTGAAGTCAGCACAGATGAGGCTTCTGTCGAAGCCGACCTCTTTCAGTCAGGGCTTTTTACAGTCGATGACAGTATCAAAATAGCAAAGCAGAATATGGAGGACTATTCCTCTGCCAATTCTCAGACCACCGGATCGGGAAATGCTGGTACAGTCTCGGCGCCAGAGAATCCATTTGGTGCTCTGTTTGCAGCTTCAGGACTTGGATTTGCAATGACTCTGTCAATATTTGCAAGCGCGCTTGTGATTGGATTTTTAATCTACATTATAATAAAAGTACGGTGTAGCAATTGCAGTTCAGAGATCCCGATTTTGGGTGGGACTGGAAGTGGAAGTATTGCTTGGCACTCAGAGCCAGCAAATGATGACATGCGGGAGAAATAGGACACAGGCCAGAATTCCGGTCAGAAATTCAATAGTACAATATTAGTATCGTATCAGGTATTCTTTCAGACGACACGAGTCAGTCGGCCATGAACTTGAAGTATGTATGTGTAACTGCAGCTCACATACAAAATACTTTATGAGAAAATGACACGCAAGCTTTAGGAAGCGATAAGCCTGTGAGGTTCACATACTTTGCTGCAGGCCTGACGGTGGCTGTTTGTGGGACTCTTGGCCTTCTCTACCTGCAGCACATGTTGCCACTCGTTCAGATCTTTCCTCAGCAAATCCAAAGCGGAGAGTCGATGTATTCCGACTATATTGACAGCATGACCGCGCCATATATGCGGGTCGCACCGGGCATGATAGCTGTTGCAATGCTTGGTGGTGCGGGGGTGGCAATATTTGGCATTATTTCCTCCAGCAAAAGGGAAGATAACAATACAGAGGTCAAAGTATACCTGTCGTCTGGAAGTACCGAGAAGGTTTTTTGCCGAAATTGCGGTAGAATGGGACTTGTTTCATCCAATTTCTGCCCTAGCTGCGGAATCGACCAGCGACCGTCCCCAAATGCATCTAAACATTGCACTCATTGCGGCATGGATGTCAGCAGCGAATCTGCTTTCTGCAGCCTCTGTGGCTGGAAATTCTGACAAGTCAGATCAGGTCAGGTCTGCTCTGACTTCAGAATGTCAGAGAAACGGTGACAGAAAAAGGAAGCGATTCTGTCAAATCCGTTTTTGCAATCATTCTTGCTTTGGTGTGGCATGTCCCAGCTGTTCCGACAAAGTAATACATCAGCAAAAAAAGGAGAAATGAAGACATCAGAGTTGTTTCAGTCTGCCTCAGTCTGCGAAGGGCTATTTGCATAGGATGGATATCTGCTGAATATAACAAGACATGGCCTGTTAAATAAGAAAAGGAAAGAAGAAGAAAAAGAAGAAGAAAAGGAGTGCAGAAGGCTCGTCTGCTCTTCTCGCAGCTACCTAAAAGAGCCCAAGGAAGCGTCTCTTGTTTTCTGCCACAGGCTGGACTTCTACTTGCTTCTGCTCTTCTCCAAACTTGCTCTCTACACCTGTCAGCACAACCATTACCCTTGCTTTGCCTCTGATTTCTGGGTCTACTCTTGCTCCCCAGACTATTCTTACTTCTTTGGCCAAGCTTCTTGTTACAAGCTCGCCTGCTCTTGTAACTTCTTCCAAAGTGATGTCATCGCCACCTGTTACATGTATCAGGGCGCCATGGGCCTGTGACATATCTTTGATATCCAAAAGCTGAGAATCCAATGCTGTTCTTGTTGCCTGCTCTATCCTGTCCATGCCATCGCTCATTCCAACACCAATTGCTGCCAAACCTCTTCCTTCCATTATAGCTGTCAGGTCTGCAAAGTCAATGTTGATGAGAGAAGCTGTTGTAATGGTCTCTATAGTTCCTTTGATAAATTCACCGACCAGCTCATTTGCTACGCCCAGAGCTTGCTGCAATGGCAGGTTGCCTGCTACTCTTGTCAGGCGGTTGTTGTCGATGCCGACAACCGTGTCACAGGATGTTTGCAGATTCAGCAGCGCTTCTTTTGCCATCGAGTACCTGAACCTCTCTACAGCAAATGGCAGCGTGACTACTGCGACAATGAGAGCGCCTGTAGCGCGCTTGAGCTCTTGAGATAGTATCTGTATAGCACCAGTACCTGTACCTCCGCCTAGACCAGCACACAGAAAAATGATGTTAGAGCCCTGTACTTCTCGTACAATCTCTGCAATGCTTTCTCTTGTGGCTTGCATGCCTTTCTCTGGATAGCCACCGCAGCCTCTTCCCTGCGTTAGCTTGGGACCTATGAGTATTCTTCTATCAGCTTTGCTTATGCCCAGATGGGCAGCATCTGTGTTGACTGCTATTAGCTTGCCACCTGAAATGCCTTTATTTTTAATCCAAGAAACTATGTTGCTGCCAGCCCCTCCAGCTCCAATGACAGAAACTTGAGGTTTTGCCATCTCCATTGCTGCTCTGATTGTCTCTTCTTCCATTACGGATTCTGGTGTCGTCTTTGACGATAACATATCATCTACTTTGTGCGTGATGGTATAAACAATAGCCAGTATTGGTGCTGTACTACACAATCCATAAATATAACTGGCACCCGCCCAGCAGATGACCCTGAACTAGAAACAGCAAATTCCCAAAGCAGGGAACTTGGAGTTATCGAGGCAGCCGGCCGATCTGGCAGATTATGCTTTTATACTCTGCTACACGACCCAACACCACGAGCGCCAGTCCAGAAGGCCAATCAATTGTGAGGCGACCGCTATTTGCCCTTATCCTAGGATCCCTTATTGCCATGGCCGCAGTCTCTGCATTTCTGGTTTACATGGCGCAGCTCAATGCAGAGAGCCAGATAAAACTTGCAGCCTCGCAGACCTTCCGGCAGCAGCTTGTGGAAAGCGTAAGAGGAGCTGCGATCTCGACTGATGTGAGCCTGGCAAGCGTTGAAAAGTCACTTGAATCTGCAGCAGAAAGCGGCATAGCGTCAAACGGCAACTCGTCGCAGGTTATCTCTATACTGAACACAGTCAAGGCCGGCTCGGCTCCATTTTCGCCCGAAGTATTTTGGATAGATAGCAAAGGGATATTGCGGGAGTCTACAAACCAGTCGATATCCTGGCAGCAGGGGCAGGACATGTCGCAGCAAGGGTTTTTCAAGCAGGCAAGGGGCGTAACGCAGAGCTTTATCGCCCAGCCGTTTGCTGCCTTCAACGGCCAGCAGAGCATCGCTGTGGTGGAGCCCATTTCGGCCTACAGCGCAACCTTTGACGGCGTGCTTGTCGCTGTGATTCCAATCTCAGCAGTGGGCCACCTTATTGCCGAGCATACAATCAGCAGCAGTGGCGACCAGGGTTTTCTGCTTGTCTCCACAGACGGCTCTGTCCTGTTAAACGACAACACTCCATTTACCGGCAAAAACATTCTTGATGGCAGCTTTCTTGACCCTGTGAGTGCAGATACAAAAGGTATAGCAAGCCAGAGTTTCAGCCTGATGGCTCAGGGAAGGCCCGGCGTATTTGAATTCACAAACCAGGCTACCGGCCAGAGCGTGCTGATGGCATACGAGCCGATTCAATTCATGAACACGCCGTACTGGGCAGTGGCATCAACGCGGGGAATGTCTGACATACAGCCGCTTATCGACTCGGTAGACAGCCAGCGCCTGTTCAATATTGCAGCAATTGTCCTGATCGGGTTGATCTCGCTTGTCTTTGCGATCATGATACTCATGTTCAACAGGAGACTCCACGGCGTGGTTGTAAAGCAGGACAAGCAGATCAGCATGCAGCTGACTGACCTGCAGAAAGCATACGACAGGCTTGTCGAGCAGGACGTGCTCAAGGACGAGTTTATCAATATTGCAGCGCACGAGCTTAGAACTCCTGTGCTGCCGATAATGCTGAGCGCAGAGGGCCTTGAAGAGGAACTTGGAGTAAAAAACGCCAAGGTAGACATCATACTGAGAAACGCAAGGCGCATCAACAAGCTGACAAACGACATTCTGGATGTCAGCAGAATCGAAAGCAATACATTCAAACTTCAAAAAGACAAGACAGAGATCCGCAAGTTTATTGAAGAGATAATAGAGGATGCGTCGCTCAAACTCTCGGAGAAAAAGAAGAATCTGAAGCTGGCACTTGAATACAACCTGCCAAACCAGATAAAAGAAGTGTCTTTTGACAGTGCCAGAATCCAGCAGGTGCTTGTCAACCTTATAGACAATGCAATAAACCATACTGAAAGCGGAACAATAACCATACGGGTGGAGACAAGCACAAAATTCCAGGGATTTCTTGAGATAAGCGTACATGATCAGGGGTCAGGGATCGACCCTGCGATAAAGCCCAGATTGTTTGAAAAGTTTGCTACAACTGGCAAAAAGACAAAAGGCACAGGCCTCGGACTCTACCTGTCAAAGGCTATCATTGAAAAGCATGGCGGCAAGATCTGGGCAGAAGACAATGCTGGCGGCAAGGGCGCGACTTTTTCATTTGTTCTGCCAATAGAGTAGAGTAGAGTAGAATAAAGCAGACTGGGCTGGAGTGGAGTGGAATGGAGTGGACAGAAAGAGAAGCGCAAGCAAAGAAAAATGAAGACAAGAAAAAGACAAAATAGACCAGACAGGCACTAACTAATTTACAAGTATATTGGGCAAGAAAGCCCACATCCTTCAGGGGCGGGATGAATTGCCCCTTAACATAAACAATATATGCGAGCCTATCATATAATGTTCTTAGTATATTGCAGATTCAGCAACCAACAAAGCAGTACAAAAATGACGACCATCTTGTATACAGCTGCCAATACCATGTCATTTTCTGTCCAAAATATAGACGTAAGGTACTGACAGAACCCATTGCCAAGAAATTGAAGCAGTTAATACTGTCAAAGCAGAAAGAATATGGATTTGAAGTATTGGATATAGAAGTCCTGCCAGATCATGTACATCTATTGATAGATGTCAATCCAAAGAAAGGTGTATTTACGATTGTGAATATGATAAAAGGATATACTTCACATGAGTTAAGAAAAGAGTTTCCTGAGCTAAAAAGCAGACTGCCTACTTTGTGGACGCAATCCAAATTCATATCATCTGTCGGTGCAGTAACACTTGAGGTTGTCAAGCGGTATATTGAGGCGCAAAAGTCGGTATGACTCTATTATCATACAAAATAAAACATAGCAAAGACTTTTCAGAAGAGCTGAGAAAAGCCAGACAGATAGCAGAATTTGCCATCAAGACTAGAACCAATACATCTAAGGATGTCAAGCATTTTGGGTTAAAGTCCATGATAGCCAACCAGATATTGAGAGAATATGGCAGAAACAGGAAAGCAAAGAAAGCCAGACAAGTCAATCTTATAATTCCACATCAAGGTATTTTTGTAGACAGAGCATTGAAACTTCTTATATCTATACCTTGTCTGAAGTTAAAGCTACAATACCACTTTTCAGGGTTTGAAAAGGTCAACCAAATAGAATTGGACACTGAATATGCATACATAACAACCACAAGAAGCGACTCAGAACCACTACAAACCGAGAAAACCGAGACATACATAGGCGTTGACCTCAACACGACAGGTCATGTTGCAGTAGTATCAAATCCTGAGACAGGCAAGATATGGAAACTAGGAAAGAAAGCCAACCATATAGCGTTGAAATACAGAGAAATTCGCAAACAGCTATCAAAGCAAGGAAAATACAGGAAGGTCAAGCAGATTAAAGATAGGCAGAAAAGAGTCACAAGAAATCTCAACCACCATATCAGTAAAAAGGTCATAGAAATTGCCAGGACAGCAGGTAAAGGAATCAGAATCGAGAAACTGACCAAAATAAGGCAGAGGGCTAATAAAAAAAACAGCAAAATCATTTCGCTATTCTTTGAACAATTGGTCATTCTATCAACTGCAAAAGATGATAGAGTACAAAGCCAAGTTGCAAGGTATAGCCATCTCTTATATCGACCCACGATACACGTCAAAGACATGCAGCAGGTGTGGGCATATAGGAGACAGAGACGGCAAGAATTTCAAGTGTCCTTCATGTGGACACGTTGACCATGCTGATGCAAATGCATCTTTGAATATTGGGAGACCAGTATTGCATTGCATCTTGAGTTATGGCATAGGTCGATTGCATGCAGACAGGGATGTGTGCAAAGGCAGCACTGATACGCCTAAAGGCGCAACTCTGGTCAAGACAGAGACGCCAGAACCCCTGGTCCTTTAGGGCAGGGAGTATGTCAGTGGCTCTCTATTACTTCATTTACCGTCTGCAAAAGCTCTGTCCTGCCAAAGGGTTTTCTGAGAACCCTGACTTTGGGAGACGAAACCTTTTCAGAGACAAACTTTTCGGTGTATTCGAAAGCCGTAATAAACAGGACATTTGCATTGGGCATCATCCGTTGAATCTCTTTGTACGCCTCAAAGCCACTCATCTTGGGCATTCTTATGTCAAGGACAATAATTCCAAACTCTTTCTTGTCGTCTTTAGCCTTTCGTAACGCCTCAAAGCAGGCATCGGCGCTTTCACACTGCATCACTTCAAAGCCCCTCTTCTCCAGAACATCCTGAATGGAGAGTCTGATATCTTCCTCATCGTCGACTATTATTGCCCTCTTGCTTTTCGTTGGAAATTCCTTTGCAATAGCATTGAAAACATGCTGGATCTGTTCTGGCTCTATAAAGCCAAGCACGACTATGTTCATCCCGTTATCAAGCTGATACATCAGCATGTCCATGGCGTTGTACTGCACATGGATAGTAGATGTGCCTGTCTTGTTCTTGTTGACGTTAAATGCCCCCTTGGCAATGTTGGCCCTCAACGCTGTCTGGGCAATATCCTGTGCCGACATTTTGCGTACAGAGCTTTTTGGCGAAGGGCTATAACACTGGGCTATAATGTTGGCACGGCTGTCAATAACCATGACCAAATCTATTGAATCGTTCTTGCTCAGGATCGATTCGCAGGCTTTTAAATAGACGTTGGCTTGATTATTTATCGTAGCCAAATTATAGAAAAAAGTTACTAATAAATGGATTGTTACTATGTATTCTCATTACTCACTTGCTTGGCTACCCGCCTGAACCGGATGTCTGGTTTCCTGCAGGGTTTGCAGCTTGTTGAGACTGATTGTCGCCAGCGGAAGGAGAAGAAGTAGTAGATGAAGGCGGTGAAGTTGAAGAGGAGGTCTGGTTGGTCTCTTGGCCAACCTGTTGAGATGGAGGTGATTCTCCTTGGCCTGTGCCCTGTGAAGATGATGCTGTGCTGCTTGCTGTCTGGTTGCCTTGGTTTGCCACCTGCTGGCTGCCTTGGCTGGAGAGTGGAGCTGCAGCAGTGGAATTACTAGATGATGTTTCATTTGACTGTCGTGAAACTGTTTTGTCGCCAGAGCTTGGCTGCTGTGGCTCATTTGCATTCTGCTCTACACTGTTCCCAGCCAGAGGGCCAGCAGTAGTAGTAAAGTCATAGCTCTGGTAGTTGTTTCCGGGGTCAGGGTCGGGCGTATCGGATGAGACATCTGCGATGATTGTCGCCTTCTGGTCGTTTTCCTTGGCTGTAGCAGCAATGACAACACTTGCCTGCTGTGCTGCTCCGATTGTCCCGATGTCGCATTCTATGATGCCCCTGCCCTGATCAGTGCACGGCGAGCCTGCTATCGAGTTTACATCAAACAGCGACAATTTGTAAAATACAGTCAGCTTGACACCCAAAGCTGGCTCTGAACCTGCATTCTGAACCACTATATGGACCAGCTGCTGGCCTGCCGTCCCGCCTTGCTGTATGCTGATCACAGGATACAGGTCTGTTCCTGCGTTGCTGGAAGCAGATGAAAGCTGGTTGGTAGACTGGGAAGCCACCCTGACCTTGAGGTCGTTTATCTCTTGCTGTATCGAAGCCTGCTGTTGCTGGACTGCGTTTGTCTTGGCCTGAAGATCGCTTATAGCGTTCCAGATGGCTGTCAGTGGGTCTGTGTTCTCTCCAAAAGCTCGAGGGAGCGATGCCAGGGCTATGCCTGCTCCTGCTATCAGCGCAATAATGACATATGCCCTGGGATGCATACGAACACTATTGAATCTGTATTATTTAAATCTATGTTTAAATCTACTACTTCTTTGTTCCTTTGAAAAGGCACTGCGAATGCCCCAGAACCTTGCACTGTTCCTCTGAAAATACCCAGTCGCCCCCAAACGATTGGGAGGCTGCAGTGCTCAGAGCTCCTGCCATAAAGTCGTCTACCTGCCTGTCTTCCTTCAGGTCCGCCCAGAAGGAGTCTAACCATGAAACCTCTATTTCGGATGGCCCTGCCTTGTTGACGGTAAACCTGCCCCAGCCCTTTAACCTCATCAAAAGCAGAAATGAATCCAGAAAGGTGCTGCTGTTTCTCTTTGCTATCTGGGACACAAGGTTGCCGATGTCGCTGGCATATGTCTTGCCCCACTGGTAGAGGAAGATGTGGACCTGGTCGCCCACTATTGACTTTGTATATTCGTACAGGTGGGTAAACAACGTCGATGGCATTGCCAGGATACGCGTGCCTTCAGGATCAAAAAGCTGGCCATTTTGCTGGGTGAGTGCCATCGCATAGTCCTTAAAATCTGCATTGCGCTGCTTTGAGCCGACCTTGTCTGCAAGCACGTCTGCCCTGTCAGAGTCCTGAATCGCCTTCCAGAGCTTGGCAACGCCCACCTGCCTGCTTACAATGAAGCCGTCAACGCTTAGCATGGAAAGATACTTTGACACCGCGCCCTGCGTCAGGCCGATCTCTTCGGCTATCTTGGCGCCGGTCATGCCCTCCGGGTGTTCAGAGAGAACCCTGATGACGTCGCTCTTTACCTTGTCATAATCCTGCCAATGTCTTTTGGGCTTGTCCCTGGCGGCCTGGGCGGGCAATGCTCTTGTTATGTAGATTTAAATATTATAAAGGTTAGTGTGGAGACCTTCGAACAACTTTAAACGTATGTATCTATAAAAATTTAAAGAACTGCTTTAACAGGGCGAGAATTGGCAAAGCCCTGCTGTCTGTATGATGACCACACACGTTTGGCAATATTAGCATCTCTCATGTAATGCTTGAGAGATCTATAGTTGAGAACTAGCCATTCTCTCAGGCAGGTGGTTGAAATTTCCCTGTTCTGCATAGTTTCGCTTTCAGTCTTTAACGAAGCGTCAGTTTTGTTTGCCATGACAGGGAGTCAATCAAGCGGCGCTCAGGACAATGGCAGCAGTAGCAGCAACCAGAATTATCTGCCTCAAACCCAGAGCCAGCAGGTTCCTACGTTACTTGACCTTAGCGGCGAGGACAGGAACTCTCAGCTTGAAATCCAGACTGAGTTTGTCAAAGCAGACTTTCAGGGAAATATCCCGGGTCTTGTCAGCGGAACCGGCGACTCCGGAACCCATATTATCAATCTCGTGGCATCATGGCAAGGCAAGCCAAAGATTGACGTCTTTATCTATGCTGACAAATCACTCGCCGGCAGAAGTGATATAATTAATTACGTCAGGAACATGTTGGCACCTTTACATGCAGGGTCGGCACAGCTATCAGTCTCAAATGAAAATGATTTTGCCTCCTGGAACCAATTGCTTGCAGATATGCCAGGCGTCAGTCCAGTTACACTTGAACCCCGGTTGGTAGATAGCACCTCTGGCTCAGGCCAGAGCCAATCCGGAATTATGATTTATCTGACATCCGAGCCGAGGCAGAGTTACCTTGCATTCACACAGGTGGCTTTTGACCAGAACCGAAATATCCACTGGGCCAAGATAAAGGTGCTGGACACTGTCTCAGTTTACAGTCAGGGCATACTCGGTGACGTGATAAACCATGAAATTGGACATGCACTGGGACTTGGACACTCTACAGACCAGACAAGCATCATGTTTCCCACGCTGGTGATGGTCAACCAGGGCAGGTCAATACAGGTAGTGAACCACATTGGCCCTTGTGAGCGTTATGGCCTGCTGGCATTGTCTTCAGACCCTGAGACCACAGAGGCTGCCTGCGAGAGCTGACGTGCGCTAGACAGATTGGATGCTAGAATAGAAGAGTGAGTGAGTGAGTGAATATGCACAGCATACTATGCAGACCCTTTTTGATTGTCAGCAAGTCAGCTGCGCTTTTCTACTGTAGCAAATAAAAAATTCTGTGGACCTTCTTGGAATCTTATAGTAGATTTTACCACATCGTTTTAAATAACGGGCGCAAAAAATTTGATCAATTTCGTGGAACAGCCAAAGCCAAAACCAGAGCCAGAGCTCGAGCCAAAACCTGAAAAGACAGTTATTCTTCACGGAGAAGAAGCTACCACAGGCGCTATTCTGGATTTGGCAGCCAGCACCAAAAAATTAATGTACGTCTGCGCAGACTCTATGGCTCCTTCTGTCACGATTGGCGTTCCCAAGTTCCGGCAGGCATTGCTTGATCTGGTTGCAAGAGGTGTAGAATACCGGTTTATTACAGAAATAACAAAAGAAAACCTTGCCTACTGCAAGGAACTGCAAAAACATGTCCAGCTCCGCCACCTTGATAGTGTCAGGGGCAACTTTGTGGTAAACGAGCACGAATACATTGCCACCGCGATTGTTTTTGAACAGGCCAAGCCGGTGCCGGAAATCATTTACAGCTCTGTCAAGTCGATTGTGGATCAGCACCATTACCTGTTCCTGACGCTGTGGAACAAGTCTGTGCCGGCAGAGCAGAGGATAAGGGAGATCGAAGAAGGCGTGCTGCCTCCGCAAACAAGGGCCGTACAGGACCCGGTGGAGATCCTCCGGGACACTATGCGCATGGTCTCGCGCTCGGAGAAATACTCTGTATGCTCTGTCTCAAACGGCCTGCTCTATGCGTACAACTATTCTTTCGACACTTTCAGGGAGGTTCTGGACCGATACAGGGCAGGCAGTCACAGGGGAATAAGATGGATTACCCGGCTCGAAAGCCCGGACAGCAGGCTTGTCGAAATCATCCGCACTTTTGCCAAGCTTGGAATGCAGGTCAGGCATGCTGACAACATCCCGCCAATGAGCTTTGGGATATCTGAAAAAGAGATGGGCCTCACTGTAGAGAAAATGCAGGGCGGAGCATTGAACAGCAATGCGATATTTAGCAGCGAGCCTGTATTCGTAAACCACTTTGCTGCAATCTTTGAAGAGCTGTGGTCAAGAGCAATTGACATAGAAGACAGGTTAAGGGAGCTTGAAGGAGAGGACAAGACGTTCATAGAGGTGATCAACGATCCTGTTGAAATTCAAGAACGCTATCATGCACTTGTTTCGTCTGCAAAAAATCAGGTCATGCTCTTTCTTCCAACCACCACTGCCTACAGGAGGGAGGAAAAGATTGGAATCTTTGACTCGCTAGAAGCTGCAGCTGCGCGGGGCGTAGAGGTTCGGATAATACTGCCAAGCGATGAAGAGATCGAGAGCAGGATACAGCAGAGGCTGGAACCGCAAAAGGCGCTTGAAATCCGAAGCACCAAGACAACCAGCACCGTGCAGGCAAGGACAAAGATATTGATTGTTGACTGTAAGCAGTACCTGATAGTTGAGCTCAAAGACGATACAAAAGATACCTTTGTTGAAGCTGTCGGGTCTGCAATATTTTCTAACAGCAGGTCCACTGTCCTGTCATACATTGATATTTTTGAAAGCCTCTGGAAACAGTCTGAACTTTATGACAAGCTCGAGGCCCATGACAGGATGCAAAAAGAGTTTATCAACATCGCCGCACACGAGCTGAGGACTCCAATCCAGCCCATCCTGGGTCTGACCGAGCTTATCAAGGCAGAAAGTGATAGCAGCAGGGAAAGGAAAAGCGATAGCGGGATCAAGATACAGCAAGAGGACTTTGATATGCTAATCCGCAACGCAAAGAGGCTTGAGCGTCTAACGTCAGATATTCTGGATGTGGCCAGAATTGAAAGCAAGTCGTTCAATCTCCACAAAGAGCGCTTTAATCTGGGCGAATTGATCTCGGATATTGTAAAGGATAGCCACGAACATCTTGGCGATAGCAAAGTGAAGATAGAATACTATCTGCCATCAAAGATTTTTGTCAATGCAGACAGAAGTAGGATCGCTCAGGTAATACATAATCTGCTAAACAATGCGATCAAGTTTACAAAAGAAGGGACAATATCGATTAAAGCCGAAGAGGGCAAAAATGGTCAGATCACAGTTGCCATAAAAGATACCGGCGCAGGTATCAGCACCGATATAATGCCGATGCTTTTTACAAAGTTTGCGACAAAGTCGGAGAAGGGAACCGGGCTTGGGCTCTACATATCAAAGAGCATCATCGAGCAGCATGGAGGCAAAATCTGGGCTGATAACAACGCGGAAGGGGGAGCCACATTCTGGTTCTCGATTCCTGCCTGACATCTGGCCTAGAGGCCTAGTTCGCTATTGCAGGCTGACCGTCGCTTGACGTGTCACAATGCTTGAACAGGTAAATGACAAAAAAGTTTCCAAAAGCAGGCACCAGCCTGTAGCTGACAATGTAGATTTAAAGGTATATTTAAATAATATATTAAATCTACTATAGGTATGCCATACCCTCCAGCTTTGACGCTTCTTTATCTCATGATGTTTAACAAAGTAATCCCGTACCAGAGCAAATCCGATGAGGTCTGGATGCCTATAGGTCTAGAGGTACTGTAAACTGCCTTTGAAAGTCGATCAACCTGTTGCATTCCTGGTATACCGACTAGCCAAGGGCTTGCCTTCAAACAAGGCTTTGCTATATTCTGCCATTGGCTTGGGGTTGCTGTTTTTGATTGGGTGGATGACAACAGGGTCAACCTGCTTTGTACCTGCTTTTGCAGAGACTGCCCAGGCTGCTACGCCCAGTCCAGCCTCTGTGTCTGGTAACTCACTTTTTCTCCCTCACAACTTTCCTGTTATGGGAACCAGCCAGTCATACTCTCGCTCGATAACTGAATCGATAGGTCTTGTGGATTCTTATGGGAATGCAGGTTCTGCATCCGCAGCAGCAAGGTCCTATACAAGAAGCTTGACTGAATCATTCTCTCTGACTGAATCGTACGGCAATGCAAGGCCACCACAGTCATACACAAGAGCATTGTCAGAAAGTGTCGGAATGAACGAGGGGCTTCCAAATTCTCAGGCTCCCCGGGCGAGTGAAGGTGCATCTATTTCCCAGTCTTATTATGGTCCCGCGACGGGCTCAAGGTCGGACGACAGGTCAAGTTCAAGAATACTTGTTGGTAACAAGGGAAGCGCAGCGGCTTCTGGCGCAAGCGCCGGCTCAGTCTATTCACGCGACTCTGGATTATCCGGTCAATCTTCACAACTTTCTGATGGCAATGGCTCACACTCAGGGTCTGGCTCCGGTACAGAATCCATCTCTCAGGGTGAATCATCAACTGCTGATAGCGCAAGCTCTGCTGATAGTAGTGGTAGTTATAATTCACTTTACCTCCATTATATCACAGCCTCAGGTTACTATTCGGATATCGTTTCAGGAATTTACATAGTTGCCATCATGGGAGTTGCACTTCACAAGTCGAGAATTTATCATAAACTGGGACAACAAAACGTCAGAATATTTCTATTCATTTCATCGATTGGAGTTGCATTTGTAATCTTTGTTGCCAACTCGCATGTCGCCTTCTCGGATGATGGCAATGGCAATGGCAATGGCAATGGCAATGGCAATGGCAATGGCAATGGCAATGGCAATGGCAATGGCACTGG
>Ga0209810_1002683_pt1 | contig 20607 bp, 15 predicted proteins | sample Coa_R1_7_FD_187159 | JGI IMG/M metagenome (GOLD analysis project Ga0209810, IMG submission 187159) | Surface soil microbial communities from Centralia Pennsylvania, which are recovering from an underground coalmine fire - Coalmine... | ecosystem: Environmental > Terrestrial > Soil > Unclassified... | reverse complement strand
TAATATCCGCCAGTTGGCGCTCGGGTCGAAAGAACTCCTTCAGGGGCTTCAGCAACTGTTGATCCCGTAACCAGGAACGTTTGTTGGTCTTCGCATATTCCATGTAGCGTTCGGCAAAGCTCTCCAATCTGATTTTCACCGGTTCGCGGTAGACGCCCCGCAGGACCTCGGATTTTCTCAGGGCATGGAGTCGTTCCGCGTCGCGCCGGATGGTGCTATGCGAAGACTCTTGGACTCTCCTTCTGTTTTGATCGTGATATGTGATCCACCAAACATTCCTTCTTCGGTAGATTCCCATTGCGGCTCTCTTTCCATCCCTTTGCCAGCCGCGCATTGATTTTAGCAGGCAAGCACAGCGGCTGAGCCGAAATTCGGGTTGCTCAACGGGCTTCGATCCGGTTCTCGGAGACGAATCGTTGAAGGTCAGCCATGTCGAAGCGGACTGCTCGCCCGACCTTCACAAAAGAAATCCTCCTTTGCTAGACCCAGCCGTAGAGGGTGGAAGGAGAAACGGCGAGAAATCGCGCGGCTTCGTTGATATTCACGAGCTCAACGACGCGTGGTGTTGTCGAGTTTTCGGTTGCATTGTTCTTGGTCATGCTTGTCCCCTAGCCGGTCCTTGCCGGCATGTCCGGTTCTGGAAGCGCAGCGGTCGTGTCCTGCGTGGTTCTTTCCTTCGAGGCGGCAAGTTCCGCTTGCGCTTTTTTCACGGTGAGGCGCGCGTAGTATTCGGGATTGCTTTTCTCGCTGCTGCGGAAGTCGGCGAGCCTGCGGACGACTTCTTCGGGGTCATCGCCGCGCGCCAGGGCGCGTTTCGCATAGATCCAATCCCGTTCGGACTGGCTCAAGGGCCGAGGGTCCGAGGAGCGGTGCGCTGGGAGGCGATAATGAGCTCGCAGGTCGTTGTCGATCGGTTCCGCGCGCAGTCGAAAATCGGAGAGATGATAGACACGGCCGGTGTGCCGTTCCGCCCGCACACGGAATTCCGCGTCGTACTTGCGGTTGAGGAACCCTGGGAGACGCAGGACGCGCGTCGAGTCAGTAGCCGCGGGATCGCCTCCGAATTTCCGCGCCATGGCCCTGAGGAGCCCTTCGGCTTGTTCCTGTCCCATTCCTTCGACCCGCCAAACGACCTGAAACTTCTCCGGCGAAGTGTTGATGGTGTAGTTCGGAGTCGGCACAAGATTGGATTGGCGAATCCTGGTGAGGGCCGCCGGGCCATCGTGGTCGATGTCGAGATAGAGATGGCGGATGGTCTGGATGTCCTCTTTAGTTCGTGTCCGGGCTTCCGGCTTGAGGGTGTTCATTCCGATGTAGATGTCGCAGGATTCCTTTTCGTTTTTGTATTGGAGCCAGTCCTGTGTAGGAGCGCCCGCAAGCCGTTCCGCGGTCGCAATGCGCTGAATCGTTTCGCCGGTGTTGCTGTTGCGGACCAGAAGGGCAAGGCGGTCGGAAGGATGAAAGTTTGCGCCGATATATTCAACGGCGGAAACACCTTTGGGGGTCTCGTTCGGTCTAGGGTTCATTGTTAGGCCTCCTGTTTCTGGTAGATCGCGCAATAATCGAAGAGGTCGGCGTCGGGATCGTAGCCGCTGATTTCGAGCACTTCGGAGATGTAGCGTCGTCCCGGCCTGCGCTCGATCTGAATGACAACATGGAGGGAGTCGGCGATGTTGCTTTTGATGGCCCGGTAGGGCAGCTCGACGCCGCTCTGCAGGACGCAGCTTGTAAAGCGGGCGAGTCCTTGTTTTGCGGAATTGGCGTGAATGGTGGAAAGAGTGCCGGCGTGACCCGTGTTCAGAAGCTGGAGAAGGTCGAAGGCTTCCCCGCCGCGGATCTCACCCAAGAGGATGCGGTCGGGGCGGTGGCGGAGCGCGGCTTTCAAAAGATCGCGGATGGCGATGCCCGGAACACCGTTCTGAGGATGCCTGGCTTCGAAACGAACCAGGTTCGCGTGACTTAACTGAATTTCCGCGGTGTCCTCGATCAGGAGAATGCGCTCATCTTCGGGGATGAACCTGCCGAGGATGTTGAGGGTTGTTGTCTCGCCAGCCGTGGTGCGGTAACTGCTGAGTAGGCGAAACCCTTTTTCAAGGCTGAACTGGTTCTCGTCCTTATCCTCCTGTTCGAGTTCGCCCCAATCCCCCCGGACGTGGCGCGAGAGAAACTCCATTGCGTTCTGTCCGGTTTTTTCGAGGGCGGCGAGCGCGCCGGGTGTGGCGACCAGCTGCCCCAAGTCAAACAGCGGTCTTCGTTCCGTTTGTAGCATGGGATTTTCCTTTCGGTGGAAGTTGGGTTTTGCTCTCCCGGCGCGGCAGAGGCCGCGCAGAAAGAGCAAATGCCCTTCATGGCGGGGAGAGGCGACTGTCCGTCCGCGCCGTCAAGGGCGCCGGGGTGGGGCGTTCATTGGAGCGAAGCGAAAACCCTTGACGGAAGGAGCGGACGGATCAGGCGCAGAGTTGGGCCAGGAAGGGCAGACCGGAGGAAAGGAAACCGGCACAAGAAGTCAGGAGGGGAATGGTAAGACACATTGCAGACTTTTCACCGGGGGTTACGAGAGAAGGCACCGGTCTTGGCGCCCCTTTCGGAAAGGGGCCGGCGGTCCCGCGCGTTACGTCTTGCGGTCCGTTTGCGAGCGCTTTGCGTTCCGGAATTCCCTCGGACGGACTCGAATCCTCGCGCGACCGTGCGTCGGCGCATGCGCACTCCATGGATGGTGGATCCGAGGCGTTCGATGGCGCGGCCTATGGCTTGATAGAGATCGGAGGCCCTTTCAGTGACGAACTCAGCGGCCCTGGAAGATTTTCTTGGATACGAAGGAAGAAGCGCTGCGGCTTGATGCCAGGTTACAGTTCGAGCGTGGGAAATAGCCACAGGGCTTCGAGGGTGGGAACGGTGGAGAAGGAAGCACGGCATGCCGGCGGTGGCAGAGATTGTCTGGGGCGGCTCCGGCGGGGATGCGCGACTTCCGGTCCGCTTTCGGCGAGCATGAGAGCGCGCGCAGGACGGTTTCGGGAGCGCTTGTCGTCTAGCCGCTCCCAGAACATCCGCTAGCGGTATTGGCCGGTGGTTCCATCTCTGCGTAGTCTTTGAGCTTCCTATAGAGCGTCGTTTTTCCGATCCCCAGCGCTTTGGCCGCAGCCGTGATATCTCCCCTGAATTCACGAACTGCGGCCAGAATGGCTTCCTTTTCGAGCAGCGGAAGGGGCTGCACTTTGTTGGGGGTCAAAGGGGGTTCCTCTAAGGGGCCGATCGCGAAGTCTTTTTCGAGCAAGGCTTCACCGGACCCGAAAGCGAGGGCGCGTTCGAGGGCGTTCTCGAGTTCACGCACGTTGCCCGGCCAGTCATGCATCAGGAGACGGGAAAGAGCGTCGGGGTGAACGCTGACGGATGTCCACGGGCGGCGGCGCTCGAGAAGCGCTGCGACCAGGAGCGGAATGTCTTCCTTGCGCTGACGGAGGGGAGGTACGGTAATGTGAACGATATTCAGGCGATAGAAGAGATCTTGGCGGAAGGTGCCGTCTGCAACGGCCTTTTCCAGGTTCCTGTGCGTGGCTGCCAGGATGCGGATATCAAGCGGTATCGGGCGCAGTCCACCGAGAGGACGAACCTCGCGCTCTTGAAGCACGCGCAGGAGCTTGCCCTGCAGTCCCAGAGGGAGTTCTCCGATCTCGTCAAGGAACACGGTTCCGGTGTCGGCTGCGGCGAGGAGGCCCTTCTTCTCGCTCCAGGCGCCCGTGAACGCGCCCTTGACGTGGCCGAACAATTCGGACTCGATCAGCGTCGGCGTGAGCGCGGAGCAATCGACAACCACAAAGGGCCCGTTACTTCTGGCGCCGGAAGCGTGGATCAGCCGGGCGACAACCTCCTTGCCGACGCCGGTCTCTCCCGTGATGAGAACCGGGTGTATGCGGGAAGCGATTCGAGAGACAAGGTCACGGATCTGCCGGATGACCGGAGATTCGCCAACCAAAAGACGCGAGGAAGCCTCAGGAGAGAACCGGCGGGCGGGGCGGCGAGGAGGCAGGTCGGCGGTGCTGGCTTGGACCCAACGGGGAAGGTTTTTCTGGAAATCCTCGTTTCGGAAGGGCTTGGTAATGTAATCGAGCGCTCCGAGGCGCATTGCTTCCACGGCGGTGTCGACGGCACCGTACTGGGTGAGAACCACTACCTCCGTGCGGGTATATTTGGCGCGTACGGTTCTGAGCAGGTTCATTCCGCCCAGTTCGGGGATGCGCAGGTCGGTGATCAGCAGGTCGACAGGAGACCGGTCGAGCATGTTTAAGGCTTCTTCCGTCGTACCTGTGGCAGCGGCATCGAACCCGCATTCCGCCGCCAATTCGGTGCAGAGGCTGCGCAGGATGGGTTCGTCGTCCGCAATCACGATGCGCGGGGCGCGGTCGAATTGTGAAGCACCGGTCGAGGGGTTCAATTGCATGGGCAGCTCCTTCGTTGGGGCTTCGAACACGTGCTATAGGTCCGGGTGGTGAACCGAGGGAAGCTCGTCCGTTCCTCATGACGCCCCCGCCGCCAGAAGCGGACTCAGAAGCGCGTGAATCTTGAGTGCGAGTTCGCTGAGGGTGAAGGGTTTGTGAAGGAGATCCATTCCGTAGCTGAAGGTCTCGGCGGACAGAACGGATTCACCGGCATATCCGGTGACGAAAAGGATCTTGATGTCCGGGTGGATGCGCCGCAACCGCTGCACGAGTTCCGGGCCGCTCATTTCCGGCATGACGACATCGGTCACCACGAGAGCGATGTCCTTGCTCATGCTCTCGAACTGGGTGAGGGCCTGGTTGGGTGAGTCCGCGCAAAGCGGACGGTATCCCAAATCGGTCAGCTGATCCCGAAGCGTGTTTCTGACGGGCAGGCTGTCTTCGACGACCAGCACGAGTTTGGGAGAGGTGGAGCGGGGAGTGGGAGCCATCGTGCGCTGCGGATCGAATTGCTGGGAGGCTACCGTGGGGAAGAGGAGGTGGAAGGAGGTCCCTTTTTCCGGCTCGCTTTGGACCTCGATGTGACCCGAGCACTGCCGGACGATGCAGAAGACCGTGTAGAGACCGAGGCCGGTTCCCTTGCCTTGTGGTTTTGTCGTGAAGAAGGGTTCAAAGATGCGCTGTTGGAGTTCCTCGCTCATGCCGCAGCCGGTGTCGGAGACTTCAAGACGGAGATAGCGCGTGGGAAGCGTTGCAGGCTGGTAAATGGAAGAAGATTCGGATTCGACGATCTGGGTGGCGATGCGCAGGGTTCCGCCGGCCGGCATGGCGTCCTTGGCGTTAACCGCCAGGTTGAGAATGAGCTGGTAGAGGAGGCCCGTACCGAGAAGGACCTTGACGCCGGGGGCCTGCAGGTGGAGCTGGATGGCGATGTCTTCATGGATCAAACGGCGCAGCATCTCCTGGATCTGCTGTAATTCCATGTCGACTTCAACGGGATAAATCGAAAGTTTTTCCTCGTGGCTGAAGGCAAGGAGCCGGGAGGTCAGGTTCCGGCCTTGGATTGCCGCGTTGACGATGGTATCGGCTCGGCCACGGCGCGGATCGGACGGGTCAAGAGACTTAAGGAGGAGCTCCCCATAGCCGAGAATTCCGGAAAGGATGTTGTTGAAGTCGTGGGCGATCCCTTCCGCGAGAAGGGCGACAGCTTCCATCTTTTGCATCCGGCGGATGTGCTGGTCTACTTCGCGTTGCTGCGTTATGTCCTCAACGATCATTTCGAGGTACGCGAGATTCTTCTTTTCGTCTTGGCAGGAGCGCACGTTTGCGCGCACGAGAATGACTTTCCCATCTTTTCGCCTCCATGCGAGTTCGATCCCGCTGAGGTGGTCCTGCTTCATAAGACGGGCGAGCAGCCAGCGTCCGTCCCGCGGGTCGTTGAGGATATCGGAGAAGAGGTTGAGCGAAGAGAGTTCCGCGGATGAGGGGTAACCGAGAAATGCCTGAAAAGCATGGTTGAAGATCAAAAAGGTGCCGTCGGCGCGGACCCGGCAAATGCCGCAAGGGGCATCCAGAAAGAGCGAGCGGTATTCCTCCGCGGAAGTGCGGAGAGATTGTTCCGCTCGCTTGCGGTCGGTAACGTCTTTGGCGGTGCCCACGAGCGCGGTTGTCCTTCCGTCGGAATCGCGGGCGGTGAACGCGTTGACTTCCATCCATTTGACGGAATCGGCGGAAGGCAGGATGCGGAACTGGTCGCTGAAGGTGTCCGCGTGGGCGAGAGACTGGAACTTGGCGAGGACACGCGGGGCGTCTTCGGGGTGAAGGATTTCGCCGAAAGAAGCAGGGTCTGCGTAGAGAGATTCGACGGGCCGCCCGCAGATGCGTTCGAAGGCGGGACTTACGTAGAGGGGTTTGAGGGTCTTCGGATCGAGCAGCCAGAAGATCTCCTCGATGTTGTTTGCCATAAGGCGGAAGCGCTCTTCACTGAGCCGGAGCGCGGCCTCGAATTCCTTGCGGGAGGTTATGTCCTGGGCGATGGAAAGCAGGCACGGACGGCCGTCGAGCTCCATCGCAATCATGGAAACCGAACAGATGAGGGGAGTCCCCGTCTTGGTTCGGAAGGAGATCTCTTTGTCCCGGACGGTTCCGGACGTAGCGAAAATTTCGAGTAAGCGTTCGCGATCGGAAGGATCCACCCATAAACCGAGCTCGGTGCTGGTGTGGCCGAGGACTTCGTCCCGCGAATAGCCGCTGCGGCGCAGGAATGCGTCGTTGACATCGAGAAATCTTCCGTCTTCGAGGCTGGTTATGGCGACAATGCTCGGGCTGCAACGAAACGCGGTCGCGAACCTTTGTTCCGAGCGAATCAGGGCATGTTCGGCTTTCTTTTGCGCTGTCACGTCGTTCCATACGGCGAGGACGCAAGATTGCCCATCGACGGCTATAGGCTGCGCCGAGAAAAGCTTTACGCGGAGTTCCCCGGATTTGCAGCGCGCGTGCACTTCCTGATTGTTCACACTGTGGCCTGCGCGGATCTCCTGGATCATCCCTTCGTATTCGCTTGGATGGACCCATAAGCGCAAATCCCCAGCGGTACGTCCGATGGTTTCCCGGCGGGAAAAGCCGGTCTGCTTTTCGAACGTCTCGTTGACATCGAGGAAACGTCCTTCGGCGGTTGTCAGGATGGCGAGTTCGATCGGACTCGCCTGGAAGGCTTTCGCAAATTTTTCCTCCGAGCGGCGCAAGGCCATTTCGGCGCGAAGTTGCTGCGTGATGTCGCGAGCCATTCCGCGGACGATGGAGGCGCCGGAGGTATCCGTTTGAAGAACGTTGTGGTATTCCCACAGGTGCAGTTCGCGGGCTTTAGTCAGAACGGGAAGCAACCCGCGCGCAAAGCCATTTTGCCGGATTTCGGCGAGATATGCATCGCAGCGGGCGCGGGCCTCGGGAGCGACGAAGTCGCGGAGGGGTTTCCCCAGCAACTCTTCGCTGGAGTAACCGAGTATTTTGAGCGGTGGTTCGTTGACCTCGAGCAGGATACCGTCGAGGTCGTGGGCGCAGAGGAGATCTTGGGAATGTTCGGAGAACTCGCGATAGATTTGCTCCGCATCGCGAAGCGCCTGGGATTGGCGAACGAGTTTTTCCTGGAGAGAATGCCATTGTTCGCGGGATGTCAGGGCGATGATGGCGGGGAGAGTTCGGGCAACGACAAAGGCGGCTGGAAGAGAAGACGCCGCCGCCGCGAATTTGGCCGCGTCGGAGGCCCAATGGGCGGGATACCATTGGTTCAAGACTTCCGTGAGCTCCACGATCCCGCACGCCGCAAGGAAAATGCCCACCCAAAAGCAAGCGGAACGCATGGCATTGTCCCGAGGTTTTCTGAGGGACAAGAAGAAATCGAGGGAGAGTGCGAAAAAGGCGGCAACCATGAGGGCGTTGGCCACAAGGCGGAGCCAAAAGAGGGAGCTTGCAGCCTGGTGAAGAAAGAAGCATGCCGTGGGGGAGGGGAACACTCTCAAATGCATGGTGCCACCTGCCTATTAGTTTTCGGAGGAGGGGCTTGTCGCGCCGGGCGGCGTTCGAGGCTGGCTTGCCCCAGGGCGTCGGATGGGAAGCGGTCCGGAAACCGGGCGTCACGAATGGCTGAGGGGCGCTTTCGTGGACGCCGGTGTTTCGACGGAGCTCCGGTCGAATACAGGTTTTCTGGTACGCAAGGCACCACGTCCGCGGGGCGCTGGGGCGCAATTAGAATATACAAGTGTATTGAACCTAAAGTAAAGTACAGCTAGGCCGACGTACCCACGCTTGTGCGTACAACGGTCTGGACTTGGCCAGCCGCGGTTCCGCGATGCGGTCTGTTAGCACCCTTATGGCTGCTTTGCTCCGGCGAATATTACCTTGCTTGGTATCCCAAGCAAGGTAATCCTCTTGGAGGAAGCAAAGGCCTGTTTTTTGAGATGTTTCACAATGAAACATGAGAAGCAACATGGATTACTGTTTTGCGCCACATCCGGGGGAATTGACGAATGGTCCCATTGCGTTATCCCCATGAGAGAGTTTTCTTGGGTGTATGGCGAGGATTTTTTATTGTGGAGGCACGTTTGGCGGGATGGGCACCCTGCGTGCCATCGTTTCCCCCAGTGATCTTGCGGAGGTCCTGGAGCCCGGCGCGGAATTCGTGGGTTGTTCGTTCCCGGATCTAAGGCAAGAAACCGCTTGCACGGTCATTGAGATCTTGCTTGGGGAGCAAGATGCGAATCGGCGTGCAGGATTCTATCTCCTGCGGAGGGCGCCCGTCGATTTCGAAGGCAGGCTGCGCAGCTACTACGAAGCACAAGGAAGAAAGATCTAGGCCGGCTGCCGTCTCGCATCGCCGCGTGGAATGCCGAGTGATATCGCTCCATTTTGAAACGGCCTTCCGTTCTGGCACACCCAATTTGTTTCTTTTTGGATAAATCCACGCTTCGCGCGCCGGTAAGTCCTTTGTAGAAAGCACATCCCTGAATGGAGAACGCCATGCAGTCACTCGCTTCCGAGTTTCTGAGAGCTCTGGGGCTATTGAATGATGTTTCGCGGAATCATTGCCGTCGTGATCGGGTGTTTCTCCTTGTGGGCGATTGCGCGAGCGCAAGAAGTCGTGACAAGTACTTCCGCCGTCGCGGATTCAGAAGGGATGAGCCGCGGCTTGGACTTTAGCGAGGTTGTTGTTCCCATCGCGTCCGTGAAACTCAGACCTTCGGTGAAGATGGGACTCACGGGGAATTTGAGTCCCAGCCTCCACGTAGGTGCGGGATTTGGATCGGGGTTCTGCCTGGATGCCGAGTGCCGCTTTATCGCCACGAACTATCACGTCGCGATGCTGGCGGAAGCCCGAAAGATCAAGGGAGAAAAGGTAATCCACCGGTATCTCGGAACCGGAGCGAAAGACAACGGAGCGACTCCGAACTTTCTCCCCGGCTATGGTGTGCTGCCGTATGCCGTGGATCGCGACCTCGCGATTCTGGAGGTCGAGCGGCCTCTGCGACATCATCATGGAGCCGCGTACAGTTTGGACGAACTGGAGGCAGGTCAGGAGGTGGACATCTACGGGTATCCGAATGTGTCCATCAATCCGAAACGTAAACTGACAAAGATTCCTGCAACCTTCCGGGCTCCGACGACGTCGGGACTTCTCGCCTTTGCCTATGAAACCACCGGCGGCCGACCCTTGAACATTCACGGCGCGAGCGGCGGCATCGTTGTGGACAGGAAAAGCGGAAGAGTGGTTGGGGTGCTGAGCGGTACCTCGGACGGGATGGCGCTTGCCGTTCCGGTTCAGAATCTCGTGGATTTCGTGAGCAAAGCGCAGCCTTTCTTGGCGCAAAGGCTCTTCCCTTTGACGGCGACGACCGTCGTTTCCCCGGTGCCCGGGGATCTTTACGCGAAGTTCGTGCCGCCCCGTGCGTCGGTGCTCGCGCGCCGGCCGGAAGAGCCTCAGGAAGTTGTCTTGTTGCGGCAGAAGGCCGAAGCGCTGGCGGACGGCATGCGCAACTTCATTGCCGTACAGAGCTTCGCCTGGGGCTCGGGCAATCAGGACCCGCGCGCGGAAGCGGAGTACGAGGTGCAGGTGATCGACGGATCGCAGCGCTTTCGGGAATACCCCGATGGAAAGAAGGAATTGGAGCAGCCACCATATCCTCATCTGAGCGGGTGGGTTCTTCCGTCGGACCAATGGTCGACGCTGCCGAAAATGGTGGGGACGGAATATCGCTTGAAGATTCGGCAAGCGGCGGACGCGGTCGTCCGCAACAAGCGATTCAAGGTTTTTCAATATTACGCAAGCGCCGAAGACAACCTGTGTCCTTTTGCACCGGTGGAAGACTTTGGGTTCTTTTCGGTCACAAAGACGGTGGCGGTCGCGTGTTACGGGGAGGTCTGGACCGACGAGGGCACGAACATTGTGCGGATCTCGGAGAACCTGGACCTCTCGGAGAAACGGAAAGATTACCGGGGATGGGAGAGCTATCAGGTCGTGCTTACCTACGGCTGGGTCCAGCGGACGAAGGAGAATTCCTGGCTCGTTCCTCTGACGATCTTCACCGAAGCGCGCGAGAAGAAGCACGTCTACTGGTGCCGCGGTCACTTCACCGGGTATCAGATGTTTGACGCTCGCGCCAGGCTCCTTTCGAATTAGGCATCTCGAAGGGGGGAAGGAGTGGGGTCGGCGTGTCGCAGAGTTTGGCACGAAGGCTCTCTCGAGAAGGAGTGGCCGGGATGGTTCGCGCCTGAGAACCAGAGCGTAGCCGCGCGTGCCGCCCGACTCTTGGAAGAGGGATCAGCGCATGCGCATTCGACGTCGAGAAATCAAGGTGCAACCGAGCCGTTCCACACTCTTGATCGGTTCCCTGCTTTGCTTCGCGGTTTCGGTGGCACTCACGTTCATCATTTTCCTGAATGCGTGAGAAGGGAATAAAACTCCGCGGAGCTTTCTAATCCTGTGGGACATTGTCCAAGGGTCCGCGTTTGTCGAGCTGCCATCCCCATAGCATCGCAGTCATACCACTCCCTGAGCAATACTATTTGCTTGACAGGTAACTAATACTACTGTGTCATAAACGACGGCCGCCGCAGAACGGGCAATACGTCAACCGCCTGAGCAGGAACCGGGCGAGCCGGATGCGGAGCGTGGCGATCGAGCCCGGGTTATACCGTTCGGCGCGCACGCGGCGTGCCGCGAGGGAGGAACTCAGACGGAAGTTTCGCGGCGCGTAGGTTCAGTCGGCCGGCGCGGGCAGAGGGGGAAAAACGGCTCCTTTCCGCTACCAGGAAGCCGTAGGCGGCGATGCAGAGCGTGGCGTGATGATGAAATCCACGCCAGCCCCGACCCTCGTAATGCCCCAGTCCCAACTCCTGCTTTAGCTCTTCGTAATCCCGTTCGATGATCCAACGGTGCTTGGCCAATTTCACCAGTTCCGCCAGCCGGGTATCGGCGGGGAGCGTCGCGAGCCAATACTTGGTCGGCTCCCTCTCTCCCGCGGGCCATTCGATCAGCAACCATTCTTCGGGAGGCAGCTTGCTCCTCCAATAGTCTCGATGAGCAACCCGCACGCGCCGGGCGGCACGACCAGTTGCGGGCAACCGCCCAGGAATTCGAAGGCACGCACATGCGCGCCGATCCACGCGGCCAGTTGCTGATTCTCGCTGGCTTCCGCGTAGGTGTAGTTGCTGGCGCCGAGCATGGCCACGAACAGCGAAGCTTGGCGAATTTCGCCGGTGTGCGGATCGTAGATCGGGATGGTGGCACCCGCCCAATCGACGAACAACTTCTCGCCGGGACGATGCTCCTGGCGCAGCACCACATCGCGTTGCTGTTTCCAGCGCTGATAGAGATAGCAGAAACGGCCATAGGTGTAGCCGTCCGGCTGCACCGCTCGATATTCTTCCCACAGCAGTTGCCGAGTGGTGTGCTTGTGCTGCTGCAGTTCTTCGTGGATATGCGCGAAATCAGGCACCGGCTTGTCGCGTTTTGCGGAATCGCTGCCTTTGCCGGGATCGACGGGAAACAGTCTTGCTTCCAGCTCGCTCTCGGACATTTCCGCGGGCAACGGCCAGCTCAGCCCCGTCGCGGTAAACCGCTCCAGATACTCATGCACCGTGCTCTGGCTGACGTTGGCGCTACGGGCTACCTGCCGCTGCCCCAGCTTCAGATCAAAATACAACCGCAGGACTTCGCGGGTCTTGCGCATGGACACTCGCTTTCCGGGCACCTTGGTCTCCTCTCGGAGCCCAAACTACCCCCTCGTTGGTGTCCAGCGCCGCCAAACTCTTTCCTGCCTGCCGCAGGCAGGTCCACAGACAATTCCTGTCCATCCCGATCACCCTTCCTGCAAGTCCTGATCACTGATCGGCTTGGCCCAGGAATGGTGATCGCTTTCGCGCAGGAACACTGATCGGAATCAGCCAGGAATCGTGATCGGAATTACCCCGGAATGCTGATCGCCTTCGCCCGGAATCCGCAGGTTTCTCATTCACCCCGAGACCTCTTCCCCACTGTGGTTCGTAGGAGAAGGGCCAGACGTGTCTCGCGCTTACCCGTTCCTGCACGAAGTCCTCGAATTACTCCCTAGCACCGCCGTTTGTGCAAGCAGAACGTGGAAAAGCTTCCGCTTGAGACGGTATTCTGCGACGAGCAGGCACGGAGCGGGCAGGGGGTGGCGGGATTCTGCTGGGAGCACGGCTTGTGCCAGTTCCGATGTCTTGTTCGCTAAGCCGTGGTGGCCAAATCCCCGTTCTTGATACCCTTTATTGTGTGACATACTCATATTGACGCATTTTGGGGTATCAATCGCTTTCCTGTTCTGATGTATTATATTGTATCAACCATGAAGAATGAGGCAAAAAAGAAGAATGTCAAGCCTCTCCGGCAAAAGGCGCTGCCTGCAGAGCTGCGCCAAGCCCTGAGGCAGGCTCGGGAGGAGCACGGCTGGAGCCAGAGAGACCTAGCGGGTCGTCTCAGCGTCGGCCAGAGGCATATATCCGGCATCGAATCCGGCAAGATCGTGCCGCGCTATGACACGCTCCTTGAGCTGGTCCGCGCCCTCGACCGCGACCTCCTTATGGTGCCCCGCGCTCTTGTTCCCGTGGTGCAGTCCCTTGTCCGCGACCACCTTAAAGACCAGCCAGGTGAAGGCGAGGAACGCCCCCTTTACGCCGCCGACAGCGACGAGGACAAGGCGGGGGAGCCGCGCGATGAAGTTTGATCCGAAAACACTGAACGCGCTCTCGGTGCGCCTACACAAAAAGCACATCGGCGTCATCACCCGCCTCGCGGGCGACCGCCAGCTTTTTGCATTCGAGCAGGAGTATATAGATGACCAGAAGCGTCCGACTCTGAGCCTCTCCTTCAAGGGCAGCACTGGCGGACTCGTGACACAAACGCGCCCCACGGCGCGCCGCGTACCACCGTTCTTCTCTAATCTTCTCCCCGAAGGTCCCCTGCGCGACTATCTCGCCAAGCGCGCGGGCGTCAATTCCGAGCGCGAATTCTTCCTCCTCGCCGTGCTCGGCGCCGACCTTCCAGGCGCGCTTGTCATTGCACCGCTTGAGGGTCAGGCGCAGTGGTCAGAAGCTCATCATGATCATGGCGATGAGCACAGCGAGCGCGACAGCGAAGAACCGTTGCGCTTTTCTCTCGCGGGAGTGCAGTTGAAATTCTCGGCCGTCATGGAGGCCTCTGGCGGCCTGACCATTCCTGTGGACGGGATGGGCGGATCGTGGATTGTCAAGCTGCCTTCAGCCCGCTACAAGGCGGTTCCCGAGAATGAATTTGCCATGATGGAACTGGCCCGCCGGGTCGGCATCTCCGTCCCTGAAAACAAGCTCGTAGATATAGCGAGCATCAAAGGACTGCCCGAACAAGCACATACAGTGGAAGGCCGGGCGCTCGCCGTGAAGCGGTTCGACCGACTGCCGGGTGGGGAGCCTGTTCACATGGAGGATTTCGCACAGGTCTTCGGTGAATTTCCCAACGACAAATATAAACGCCACAGCTACGCGAACATTGCCGCTGTCCTGTGGGCGGAAATTGGCGAAGACGCCGTACTCGAATTCGTCCGCCGTCTCGTATTCTCCGTGCTGATCGGCAACGCCGACATGCATCTCAAGAACTGGTCCCTCCTTTATCCCAACCGCCGCACGCCCGTCCTGTCGCCGGGCTACGATTTTGTCGCCACGCTGCCGTATATTCCCAACGACAAACTCGGCCTGAGTTTCGGCGACAGCCGCAGCCTTTCTGAGATCACCCCAGACCAAATGCGCCGTTTCGCCGACAGGGCAAGAATTCCAGCAAGCCCGCTCTGGAAGATCGCCGTCGAGACTGCGCAGAAGACCGTCGCAGGCTGGAAGTCGCTCGAACAAGCGGACCTCCTCCCCAAGGACTTGCGCACTTCCATCCAAAAACAGATTCTTCGCGTAGCTGCCACGGTGAAGTGAGAGGCAGAGTCGGGGACGGGGAAATTCTCTTTTCACCTGCAGGAGATTTGTCTTCGGTTGCTGTTGGCCTGCGCGAGGATTTTTGTGGCCCCGTCCATTTGCTCGTGCTTGCGGTTTCGTCGTGAGCCATGCATTCGCCCTGGATTAGGGCATGATTGCCGCCGAGTTTGCACCGTTGTCTGGCGACCACCAACCTGATTGAAGGTCCGCAGTCGGGGGTGCGCAAGAGAACGGGAAACAGGAGCCGCTGGAGAGAGGGGCAGATGGTCGAGGTTGGGGAGCCGGCGCCGACTTGCTGACCGAGAAGAATTTCCGCAAGCTGTTAGGACATCGGGATCTGTGGACCTTGGCCGCGGCGCTGGGCCGGGAGAAAACATCCGTTACGCCGAAAGAGCACTTCGCGTAACATGCACCATGCCGCCGCCCTCGACCTTCAACTGCCAGCCGGATACCCTCAAGAACGGAAAGGCTCGGCATAGCGGCGGTTAGGAGACCGCATCGCTTGATTGCTGAACAAATGCTGAACATTAGCCTGAGCCTGCAAATGAGGCCTTTCGGCGCAAACCACGAGCTTATAACGCTAACAAAACAAACGAATGTCGGTCGGTGAGAACGGGTCAGAGTAAATTCGCAAACCGCCGCCACTGTTCAGCTTGACGGCCACAATGGGGAATGTTCGGGTTGAGTTGTTCCCCAATTGAATCTTGTCTCTATCCGACTCAAATTGTTGAATCCAAACAACAGGGCCTGAGACGATTTCTTTTGCTAAACCGTTGTCGTGGACTGGAGATGCGGGCGTAATGTGTTTTCTCACCCCTTCGGGAAAGCTCGGCTTAGCCGCTGCCGTGTAGCAAGATTCGGACGATAGATTAAGATCGGAATATTGTCCGTGTTTCGCGCCGACTGTTAGTCGATCAGTATATCTCTGGATTCAGGCTTGAACTAGAGGCTCTAGTCTCAATCACATGCAGTGGAATTGTAACTGCGGCTTCCAAAAGCTGCTACACTTCTAGTATCAATAAGTAAATACAGGCAAAGTGTAGCAGAATTGTAGCAGTAGACCGCCCAAAGTGGCCTAAAATGAGGCAAGTCCAAAAACTGGAATCGCTGCTATCTTACGGCTGGTAAAGGGATTAGGTCTGTTTTCAGCAAGATAGCAAGTTACCGGTCCAGCTTTCAAGACCGCCGGTTTCAACCGCTCACCCACTCCTCCGTTTTTAATTCTAACGTATTCTGTGAGTTAGCAGCGATTTTGCTACACAAACCAGTAGTACTGCTGCATTCTGGTGCAGAGTGTAGCAAAATTGTAGCAGCACGGGGACAAGCGTGAACTCGGCGCCCTTGCGGAGGAACGAGCGGCCAGTTCCAAAGAATAGGTTCTTGACAAGTTGCTGCGTCAGAGTGGACCCTCCGCGAAGGCGCCCGCCTTCCATATCGGCTTCCGCAGCGATTTCCATCGCGTGCCAATCGAATCCGTGGTGCTGGTAAAAGCGCGCGTCTTCCGCGGCGATGACGGCATGCGGGAGATCAGGCGAGATCTGGCTCAGAGGAACGAATTCGTATCGTTCGTGATAGGGCTTGTGGTGAAGCCAAGCCTCCAAGCGGCGCTCGAGGCGCACCGCGGTGGTCGGTGGATTGATCCAGCGGGCTGCCACAAGAGTCAGCGCAGCTAACGACCAAAGAAGCGCCACTCCGATGAGAAACCATCGAAGGCAAGATCGGAGAGGGCCTTTCCGAAACGGGGAATTGGGGCGTGCGTCTGGGTTTTCCGCCACGTTTTAGAATAATCGCTTCGGCTGGATCGACAAAGTGCCGGATAAGTTCCTTGTTGCCGCAGAGCTCTAGATTTGTTTCTGGTCAGGATTGGGGAGCATGCGGTCGCGGATGATTGCCGGCAGATCGTGGCAGGCGGCAATGAACTGGCGAAGCGTGCGCCGCGTAGGCGGAAAAGAATCAAACTCGCCGAAGGAAAGGCCGTTCTCAGCATAAGCGCGCTGAAAATCGGGGAATTTCAACAGCTCGTCCACGATGTCCGGGGAAACGGGTTTGTCCATTCGGGGGATGACCTCGAGGCCGCTGGAGTTGAAGCGGACCTGCCACTTGTGGGGAGGCGAAATCACGACTTCGCCGCCGATGAACTCACTCCAATGCATGTGATTGCGGAATGCCGCAGAGAGAAGACGGATGCGGTAGCCGCGCTCGCGGAAGATGCGGTAGGTTTTCTTGAAAACCGCCACGCCGGCCCATTCGAGATAGCCGGGATCGACGGTGATGTTTTCGAGTTCCGCCTGGACTTTGAGCCAGTCGTCGAGCCTGCCAACCATGATGGTGCAGACGGGGCCCATCGAGCGGATATCCTTGCCATCCCTTTCGCGGCGGGCGAGTCCGCGTTCGACAGCTTCCGCAACGGCGATGCACTGCGGGAGCGAGAAGCAGACCGTGGCGTTGATACTGATTCCCTGGTACGTGGCTTCTTCAATGGCGGGGATTCCGGCCTGGGTCACGGGGATCTTGACGATGATGTTTGGCGCGAGAGAGTTGAAGCGAAGCGCCTGCGCAAGAATGGCGTGCGAGTCCCGGTAGAAGCGAGGGTCGGTCTGAACGGAAAGGCGTCCGTTGACGCCGAGGTGCTGGCGAAAAACCGGTTCGAGAAGCTGGGCACCCTTGATGGAGATTTCCTCGACGACTCGCCAGGCGATCTGGTCTTCCGTAGAGGAAGGCATTTCCGCGATCAGCTCGTGGATGCGGTCTTTCCAGAGGTGCATCTCTTTTTTCAGGACCTCGCCCACGATAACGGGATTGCAGGTGGCACCGACCGCGCCGTGTTCGAGAGCGTAGGTAAGCTCCTGAATGGAAGCGGAGTCATTCCAGAGACAGGTGGGAGTCGTCTGGGTCATTTCGTGGAGAGGGCTCTTGTACTTGACGAGCTGCGGCATAGGAGTCTCCGATGCGATGCGCGGCAGAATGCACGCCGGACAATACGGTACCGTTCTTCACCAGGGAGTGTCCCAGTGGCAGGGGACGGCGGCGCCGCGCGATGGGGGTAAGTATACACCCAGAAGATTCCGAAGGAGGCGACCCCGAAACGTTTTTTACTGGGCTTTTTATGGTTCTTGTATCTGGACCATTCAAGCACTGCGGATTGCATCCGTTCCACGCTGAGCGACGCAGTATCATTTTGAGCTGCGGTTACGAAGAGCTGTGCCCCAAGCGGGCGCGACGAACGAACAAGCAGTATGACGCAACGGAATTCCCACGATATCCAAAGATCGCGCGCTGCGGTTTATGATGTCGCGGGCTTTAAGCCGGGCCGAGCAATATCGAAATGTTTCGGCTAAACTGTAGAGGAAACGCCGAGCCCCTTGTCCCGTTAAAGTTAAATACATACGCTTGCGGCGCAGCCAGGAAACGGCGCGACGGCTGCAATTCCGGAAAGCGCTTTCGATAAGGGGGAAGCGGGCAGCGGTTCCAGCGAGGGAAGCGAATTGAGGGCGAGAGCAAAACGAGCGAGGCGGCACGTCACGATTCGTGAAGTGGCGAAAGCGGCGGGGGCTTCCGTCTCCACGATTTCGGCGGCGCTGAACAATTCCGATTACGTCAGCGCGGAGATGCGGAGCCGCATCGAGGAGGCAATCAAGGAGCTCGGATACCGCCCGAACGACCTGGCGAGGGGGCTCCGGCTGCAGAAGACGCACACGATAGCGATCGTGGTTCCCGATCTGTCCAACAATTTTTATATCGAAGTCGTGCGCGGAGCGAAGGATTATTCGGCTTCTGCAAATTATACCGTGCTCATCGGAGATTCGCGGGAAAGCTGGGAGGAAGAGCGCAACTATTTGGATTCTTTCCACAGGCGGCGAGTGGACGGAGTGGTGCGAGTTCCGGCGATCGATGCGCCGTCAGGGAAAGCCAGAGCCGTACTCGGGAATCTGCCGGTCGTGTACGCGGATCGCTTTCCCCTGGAGAGAGACCCGCACGTGGGACGAGTGGGAATCGACAACCGGCGCGCGGCAGACAGCGCCACGCGGTATCTGCTCAGCCTGGGCCACCGGCAAATCGGAATTATCACCGGCGATCCGTCGAGTGGAACGTCGGTGGAGCGGCTCGAAGGGTTCCTGCAGGCATTACGCAGCGCGAAGATACGACCGGACCGTTCGATGATTCATCGGGGCCACAACGACATGGAGAGCGGCCACTTTCACGCGATGCAGCTTCTGACGGGAGTACAGAGGCCGACGGCGATCTTCTGCACGAATAACATGATGGCGCTGGGAGCGCTGGCGGCGATTCAGGAGATCGGGGCGGCGTGTCCGGAGGACATCAGCTTGTTGGGATTCGACGATTTTTACTGGGCCACGCTGCTGCGGCCGAGGCTTACCGTGGTTCGCCAGCCGGCAAGAGAAGTAGGGATGATCGCGGCGCGCATGCTTATCGACCACATTGAAGGGCGACCCAGCATTCCGACGCCGGCGCTCCTCGCCACGCAATTGATCGTGCGCGATTCCTGTTGCCCTCCGAAGAAGGCCTAGCTGCCGCAATGAAATGAGAAGTCCTTTGGGCCCGGCGAGAACGGCCTCGCAGCGGAAGCGTTCAAATAAGCCGCTTTTTATTGCGCCGACGACTCCGCGCTCGGGGACGCAGCGCGGAACGGCCACGACGCGCTCGCTTTCGCGCGCGCGAGGTATGCGGCCAATCCAAAAAGTAAAAGAAGGAGCGCCGTGCCGAGGTACTGGCGCTGATCGGGCGTGGCGGCGACGTAAATCCAGCCGACGAGCGCGACGATGGCGGGCAGCGGATAGAGCCACATTCCGTACGGACGATGAATCTCTTTGCGATAGAGCCGGATGGCAAAGACGGCAAAAACCTGCGGAATGAACTGAAAGACGATTTGAGTGATCATGAGCGCAGACAAGAGGCGTTCCAGAGAGAACCAGCACAACGGAATCGCCAGAGCGTTAATCGCGAGAAGAGAGACGGTGGGGAAGTGGCCCGTGGGGTGAACGCGACCGAAGACCTTGAAGAAATTTCCTTCGGCGCCGGCGGCATAGAGAATCCGCGAATAGCCGAGGCTCATCGTGAAAATCCCGCCGAGAGTCGCCGCGAGAATCAAGCCGGTCATCACGGAAGCGGCACGGGAACCGTAAAGTTTGCCGATGAATTCAGAGACCACGGCGTGAGACACGGCTGCTTCGCGCCAGGGAATGGTGCCAATGATGACGACGCTCATCAACAGGTAGAGGACGGCAACGGCCAGGACGGAGAGGACGATGGCGCGGGGAATATTCTTCGTGGGATTCTTAACTTCGCCTCCGAGATAGGTGATGTTGTTGTAGCCGCCGTAGTTATACATGGCGATGAGAGTGGCGTTGGCGAGGCCGAAGAAGAAGGCTTTGGAAGGATGAAACGCACCGGGCGGAAAATCGAAGGCCATCCTGGTGTTTAGATGAATCAAGCCGGAGCCGATGACCCAGAACATGGCGATGAGGACAACGGCAAGCATCGCCACCGAGAGACGGCCCACAGTGCGAATGGGGCGATAGAGGAGAAAGACGATCAGTACGCAGACGGAAGCGGCCAAGGCGCCGACGCCGGCGTGATTCAGGCCAGGGACGAAATAGTGCGCATATTCGGCGAAACCGACGCAGGCGGCGGAAATCGCGAGAGGAGCGACAAAGATGGTTTCCCACAAGAAGAGGAAGGACATCATGCGGCCCCAGGAACGGGGATTAAAGGCTTCGCGGAAGTAGATGTAGGACCCGCCGGCGCCGGGCATGGCGGCGCCGAGTTCCGCATACACCATTCCATCGCAAACGGAAAAGACGGCTCCAAGAAACCAACCGAGGATGGCCTGGGGGCCGCCCATTGCGGAGAGGATCACGCCAATGGTGATGAACGGGCCGATGCCGATCATTTCGAGCATATTGACGGCCGTGGACTGGAGCAAACCCATGCCACGGACGAGCTTTGCCGAAGGGCCTGCGATCTCCGGCGGGAGAGAGGGAGTAGAGTTTTCTGCCAATTCAGGCGTCCTGGGTGGAGTCAGGGATTCAGCCAACGAGCGGGCACTATAGCAGCGGCGCATAAAACGAGCAAGCGAAGAAAGCGGGAAAAATACTGAAACGTTTCGGCAGGCTTTCCAAGCACGGCGACGGCTTGAGGGCAAGGGGAGCACGCCGCCGATCGGAAAAGTTCGCACGAAAGT
>Ga0209810_1002680_pt1 | contig 20624 bp, 17 predicted proteins | sample Coa_R1_7_FD_187159 | JGI IMG/M metagenome (GOLD analysis project Ga0209810, IMG submission 187159) | Surface soil microbial communities from Centralia Pennsylvania, which are recovering from an underground coalmine fire - Coalmine... | ecosystem: Environmental > Terrestrial > Soil > Unclassified... | reverse complement strand
CTTGCTCCTCATGATGAGAATATCCTCCAAAGCCCCCCTGCCTCCTCTGTAAACAAAGAGAACAGGATAGCTCAATAGAGGACATTTCTACTTTGGTAAAACCGGACATTATCATTTTGGGATTACAGAGCGCGGGGCGGAGCGCGGGGCGGAAGAAGGGGCGATGATTTCTGGATTTTCGGAAGAGGAAGGCGCCTTTTTTCTTTTGATCGCCAAAATCAGACCGAGCAGAAGATTGAAGCCGGCCAAGAGGGCCATCGGCCAATCGAGGGGAGAGGATCGCGCCGTGATCAAGGCGATCAGCAGAAGAACGGACGCGCTGCCGATGAAGAGCTTTAGGTTGACCCGTGGAAAGATGAAGGTTAGTAAACCGAGCAGAACGGTGGAGGTGGGATTCATCAGCGCACCGAACGGTGATCCCCAGAGCCCGGAGAGGCCGAGGAAGATGAATTGGCCCGGCTGCCCTCCTTGTCGAAATGGATAAACAAATCCCCAGAGGATGACAGGCAGCACGAGATAGCTCCACCACCGGACCTTCCGAAAATCAAAATCATTCTGAGGGGACTTCGCCTCGGAAAACCAGAGAAAAATTAAAAGACTGGTCAGGATAAAATGCAGGCCGGAGAGGCCGAAGCTCATCCCCGGAATCCACATCGGGATACCTCCTTCGACCATCCGAGCGAAGGAGGCCGGGCCCGATTTCCCAAGCTGCACCCAAAGCCAACCGAAGGGAAAAAAGAGAAACATCCCATAGTGAAAGGTGACAAACCACTCGAAGGGAGAACGAAATCGGTTTCCAAATAAGGCGAGGCGATTGACCAGAATCAGATAGGCCAGGTGAAACATCGGGATGAGCGGCTGCATCATGTCGAGATATTCGCTCAATCCCTTGGCTAAGTAGGCGTCAAACAGCATGGAATCCTCTTTGGAGAGGTGATCGGGCGCAGTGCCCTATGCAAGTCGCGCCATGACCCCCCGATTGACCTCGTTCACCTTTTCTTCTCCCACGAGGAGGCGCACCAATTCAAAGGCAAACTCCATCGCCGTGCCGGGAGAACGGCTGGTCACCCATTTTCCATCGACGACCACCCGCGCCTCGGAGTAATCGACCCCCGTCATCCGCTCCCGGACGGAGGGATGACTCGTCACCTTCCTCCCGGTGATCAGACCGGCCGAGGCGAGAATCGACGGGGCGGCGCAGATCGCCGCGATGTGCCGCTCTTTCGCCATCGCTTCCTTCAAGATCCGCGCGACACGATTATCTTTTGCAAGATTGTTGGTGCCGGGTTGCCCACCTGGAAGAATGATCATATCGTAATCCCCGCCTGCAACCTTCTCGATCGAAAGATCGGCGAGCACCTTCACCCTTCGAGAACCTTCAATCGGCCCTTCGATCGTTCCGGCGGCGGTGACTTCGACGCCGGCGCGCCTGAGAATGTCGATGACGGTCACCGCTTCAATCTCTTCGAATCCCGGCGCTAAAAGGATTAAGACCCGTTTCATGAAGACCTCACGCTATGCTGAAGCACCTTCAGTGCATCGACCCCTTCCTTACAATATCCGAGCGGCAGCCAGCGGCAGGCCCCGCAGATGGCGTCCAGGTCGCGCCCACTGATTCGAATCGCGATCCGCTGCAGAATCTCTCTCCAGGGACGAATCTCCCCTTCGGTCATTCCAAGTCGCCCGATCACCTCTCGATCCTGGAGCTTCATCGACTCTTCGAAGCCGGGCCCTTTGAGACGGCAACCATCCGAATGGCGATGAGGACACGCGGCGCAAATGAGATCGGTTTGGGCAACCACCTGGACGGCGGTATCCGGATCGTTCGAGAGGCGGCGATGAATCGCCTCCATGTTTTCGACAAACGCGGGGCTATACCCCTCTCCTCGAAAACCTTGCAGACAAAGGAGAGTATGACCTCGAATAATCAGAGGATGCTTTGTCGGATGATTCGACATGAAGAAAGTCTATTCTTTGAAAAGAAAATTGTCAAAAGTTTAGTAATAGAGAAACTCGGCATACAGATTCCGGATCCCGGCAAGATGTCTTTCTTGATCCTCAAGATGAGAGAGGAGAAGCGAGCGGAGCGGCTCCGCTTCAACCTGCTTGGAGGCCTCCTGATATTCGTAGTAAAGATGCTCCTCTTGTTGATAGAAAAAGTCGAGCAGATCATGCGTTTCATCCGAAGGGGGAGCGGCCGCGACGGGAGGGGGCGCCTGATGAGAGACCGCGCCGCTCTGCTCCAGAGCCCGCTCCAGCGCCTGGATGTGCTTCCATCCTTCCCCGATCCATCGCTGAATTCTCTCCCGTAAGATCGGAGGATGGAGCAAGGGGAGATAGGTCGCGTATGCCTGATGCAGAGACCGCTCATCTATTACAAGCGCTTGCAGAAGCGCTTGGGGCATGTCATTCATCGGTGTGTCCTCTATTCTCCGACGGCCCGCCGAGGCCCCTCCGGAAAACCGATATCGATCGGGCGGGGCTCTTCCGTCTTCTTCGGAGCGCCCTCTCCATGCACAATCTTTCGAAGGGTTTCTCCCTCGATCACCTCTTTTTCAAGAAGAAGCTTCGCCAGCGTTTTTAATTTGTCGCGGTGTTTCTCCAGCAGATCGTAAACACGGGAGTAAGTCTTGTCGATAATTTCTTTGACCTCTTCATCAATGTCCTTCGCAAGATCTTCGCTGTAGTCCTTGACCACGGGAGCGCCATCCATCGGCATCATCCGGCGGGAGCGCTCGAAGGAGACCAATCCGAGCTTCTCGCTCATTCCAAACTCTCGAACCATGCTCCGAGCGATGTCGGTCGCGCGGGTCAGATCGTTCTGCGCGCCGGTCGAGACCTCCCTGAAGGTGATCTCCTCAGCCACCCGTCCTCCGAGGAGAACCGCGAGCCGATCGAGAAGTTCACTCTTGGTCATCAGATACCGATCCTCCGTCGGGAGCTGAAGGGTGTAGCCGAGGGCCGCGATGCCGCGGGGGATGATTGAGATTCGATGAACCGGGTCGGCGTTCGGCACCAGTTCCGCTACAAGGGCATGCCCCGATTCATGATACGCGACATACTCCTTCTCCTTTTTGCTCATCACCCGCTTCTTTTTTTCCAGACCGGTGGTGACCCGATTTATCGCCTCTTCAAAGTCAACCATCTCAACCTGATCTTTATTATTTCGCGCCGCCAGCAGCGCCGCTTCATTGACGACGTTGGCCAGATCGGCCCCGACAAATCCGGGAGTGCGGCTGGCGAGCAATTTGATATCGACCTTCGGATCGAGCTTCACATGGTGGGTATGGACCCGGAGAATCTCCTCCCGCTCGCGGACATCGGGACGATCGACTAAAATCTGACGATCAAAACGCCCGGGCCGTAGCAGCGCCGGATCGAGGATCTCCGGGCGATTGGTCGCCGCCATGATGATGACCCCTTTTCTCGGATCAAATCCATCCATCTCGACCAAGAGCTGATTCAGCGTCTGATCCTGCTCCGCATGTCCCCCGCCGAGCATCCCCATTCCGCGTGCGCGTCCCAGGGCATCGAGTTCATCGATGAAGATGATGCAGGGGGCTTTCTCCTGCGCCTGGGCGAAGAGATCGCGAACGCGCGCCGCACCGACCCCGACGAACATCTCAACGAACTCCGATCCACTCATCGAGAAGAAGGGAACCTTCGCTTCTCCGGCCACCGCTCGCGCCAAGAGGGTCTTCCCGGTTCCGGGAGGGCCGACCAGCAGCACCCCCTTCGGGATCCGACCGCCGAGGCGCTGAAACTTCTGCGGCTGGCGGAGAAACTCGACGACCTCCAACAGCTCTTCTTTCGGCTCATCGGCCCCGGCCACATCGTTGAAGCTGACCTGAACATCTTTTTCGGCGAAGACCTTCGCGCGGGCCCGGCCGAAGGTCATGAATCCCTGACCGCCCCCTCCCCCCGCCATCCTTCTTGCGAAGAGGCTCCAGATGAAGAGGAGGACCGCCGCCGGGAGCACCCAAAACAGGACGAGATCCCTCAACCAATTGCTCTGAACTTCCCCCGTGATTTTGATATTGTGATCTTCCAGATCCGAGATCAAGTTGGGATCGTCTACGCGGACCGTACTGAAATGGTCCTCCTTGCCGTCGACTTTGGTCCCCTCGATGGTGTCCCGGGAGATCACCACCTCCTTGACTTTTCCCTCTCGGACAAGGCGCTTAAAGTCGCTGTAAGAGGTCTGCCGAGCTTGAGGGGAAAAGAAGAAGAACGGAAGAACGGTGATGATGAAGAGAATGATAAAAAGGGTCCAACTTGGAAATTCTTTTTTTTGCGGCATCGATGCCTCCAGCCAGAAGGGGAAAGAGCGATACATCCCCCTTTTTGGGAATGATTCATTATAACATAGATCTCCTAGACAATTCAGGGGCGGCACCGTCCAATCGTTCACGACTGGATTGTTCCCTTTTTTCCCATCAGTGATCTTCCGATCTCATTCCTCTCCGCAATTCCGCCCTTTCCGAATCCCTTTTCGATATATTTCAGCCGACGCTGTGCAAAATATTCATAGTCGGTTTATCCAAGAATTGGAATATGCCAGATTGCATCCTTCCTCTCTCAGTGATTTCGACGGGAAAATGCGTTCCGCAGTGGTCTATGAATTGCACTCAGCCTCCTCCTTGGGAGGGGGAATATCGCGCCACTGAATATCGACTTAGGAGGACCGTATGCCAGAAAGAAACAAACAGGTCAGAAAGAAGAGACCGGCTGTCCCACCACAGGGCCGGAAAAAAGCATCTCCGCGGCGAAGCAAGATCAGCGCCCGGATCAAAAAAGCAACGCCGCAGGCGAAGAGACTCCTAAAGCGGGGCGCGAAAGCGATCGAGCAAGGGGTGCAGGTCATCAGCCAGCGAGCGGAATCGTTGGGCAATACCCTCTTAAAACGACTCCGTTCATCTTAATCGGAAGGAGACTGATTATGAAACGATTGATTTTGACCCTCGGCATTTTCTCCGCGCTGGCCGGCGGCTGGAGTTATGCCGCGGAGACGCATTCATCGGCGGCGCCGGACAATAGCGAGATCAACAAAAGAGACCAAGATCCCTCCGCCGTGACGCCGGAGAGCCAAAGCTCCGATCGTGCGGATATCGAGACAACGCGAAGAATCCGGAAAGAACTTACAGACGATGACTCTCTTTCCACCCTCGCGAAGAATATAAAAATCATCACGCAGCAAGGGAAGGTCACCCTGCGCGGACCGGTCAACAGCCCGGATGAAAAAGCGAAGATCGCCAAGAAGGCGGAACAGGTCGCCGGGGCCGGTAAAGTTGACGATGAACTGGAGGTGAAATCCTCCACAATGAGATAAAGGAGAACACAATGACGAAGAAAGCAGTCGTTGGAATTTTTGATAATCCGTATCAGGCGGAGAGCTGTCTGAACCGCCTCAATGCCTCGGGATTCCTGCCGACCGACGTCTCGGTCCTGACCCCCGACAAGGAAGGGGTTCGCGATTTTGTCCATGAAAAAGCAACCAAGGCCCCCGAAGGGGTTGCAACCGGCGCGACGACCGGCGGCGTCCTCGGCGGCATCGCCGGTTGGCTCGTTGGAATCGGGACACTCGCCATTCCCGGCGTCGGCCCCTTCATCGCCGCCGGACCGATCATGGCGGCCCTGAGCGGTGTCGCGATTGGCGCCGCTACCGGCGGAATTGCCGGCGGTTTAATCGGACTCGGCATTCCTGAATACGAGGCAAAGCAATATGAAGCGAAGGTGAAAGAAGGGGGAATCTTGATCTCCGTTCATTGTGAAATCTCCGACGAAGTCCGTCTCGCGAAGGAAATCTTTCGAGAGAGCGGCGCGCGGGATGTTTCGACCACCGGAGAAGAAGGGGTTTCTCGAAGAGAAGTGGCTTAGCGTCGATTGACGAGGACTCTCTTTTGAGAAAAACCGGCGGGCCGGGAAAACCTGGCCCGCTTTTCTTTTAATAAACAGGGGTCGCCACGTCTTCGATTAAGAAAGAGAGCAATCCGCTGATCACCGAGAGGAGGAGCGCGCCGAGCACCGCCGACCAGAAGCCCGACACGGAAAACCCTCGAACCACTTTGGCGGTCAAGGCGAGCATCGCACCGTTGATGATGAAGGTAAAGAGACCGAGGGTTAAAATATTGATTGGAAGGGTCAAGATGAGAAGAATCGGACGGATGATCGCGTTGATAATCCCGAGGACCGCCGCCGCAATCAGCGCGGGCGCAACCCCATCGACCTCGATTCCCCGAATGAGATAGGAAACTAAGATCAGCGCGCCGGCATTCACCAGCCACCGAATGAGAATCCCCCGCATGACCGGCGTCTCCTCTACTTGGAAGCCTGTTTGAGATAGATCTGCGCCAGATCGACATAGTTGCGCGCCGACTGGAAGAGAAAGGCGCTCTCTTCTCCTGTCAGCGGCCGCTTCACCCGCGCCGGGACTCCGAGAGCCAACGAGCCGGGGGGGATCTTCACCCCCTCGGTCACCAGCGCCCCCGCCCCGACGATCGACCCCTCGCCGATTTCAGCGCCGTCAAGCAGGATCGCCCCCATGCCGACCAGCACCCGATCCCGCACGGTGCAGCCGTGAAGGGTCACCCGGTGTCCGACGGTGACATCATTGCCGATCACGAGGGGATGGGTCTTTCGGGTCACATGAAGCACCGAGAGATCTTGGACGTTGGTTCGATCGCCGATCCGAATATAATGGACATCCCCTCGGACCACCGACCCGAACCAGACCGAGCTATACTCCCCCAGCTCCACATCGCCGATCACCTGAGCCGAGGCCTCGATGAAGACCGTGGATGGAAACTTCGGATATTTGTCTTGAAAAGGAAGAATCATCGTCGCACCGGAAATAAGAAAAGAATAACATGCCCTTTTTTCTCCTGGCAAGCACTTTGTGAAGCGGCCCGGCGTTGCATTTCGCGGTTTGGAAATGACAAAAACAGTTTTCTTTCTCGACTTTATTAGCGCGTCCTCTTTTTACAGGAAGGGTCTTCAATTATGACCCGAATTTTGATATAGTAAAACATCCGTTTGACCTCCTCTCCGGAAAACGGACCCGACTTCAGATCGATTGGCACTGCTGACCTGCTTCGAGGCGAGCCGATCGAACTCCACTTGGATCTCAAACAGCGGCGCTAGGCGATATTCTAAGATATGGTCTTTTATTTTTACGAAGAGGCGATGAAGGGGGTTCCCAAGATCTCGGTTGACGGACTCGTCCCCCAAAGCCACCACTTAAGCCATTGGAGAGGCAATCAGACGCCGCCGCCACTGAAGGCCGATACCTCCACTGAAATTGTTCTCCGCTACTTGGCGCATCCGAATCAAAAGCAGTTCTTCCCACAGGTCAGCATCATCACCAACAACCATTTCGACACCGACGGCCTCCTCTCCGTCTGGACGCTGCTGAATCCGAAGAAGGCCGAGCCGATGGCGGGACGCCTCATCGCCGCCGCGGAAGCGGGGGATTTCTCTTCTTTTTCATCGGAGGAGGGGGTGCAGATGAACCTGCTCATTGAGGCCCTCGCAAGCGCCGATGAGAGCCCGATCCATACTCAACTTTCGGCCTACCCCGGACCGAAAGAGGCCTTCCTCTATAAGACGATTCTCCCGATGCTCCCCGATCTCTTTCGCAGAAAGGACGAATACCGCTCCCTTTGGCGGGAGTCGTACGACAGCATCATTCAATCGATGGAGCTCTTCGAGAAAGGGATCATCGGCGTCGAGGAGCACGAGGCGGAATCGCTCTCCGTCATCATCGACGAGCAGCGGCCGGCGCGACAGGCGATCGATCATCATTGCCAGGGAAATCTTTTCCTCGTAATCGAAGATCGGGAACGGGAAGAGGGAGGGTTCGGCTATGAGCTGGAGTATCGCTACTACGCCTGGGCCGACACCGTCACCCGCCCCCCCATTCAGCCGATTCCGATGGATCTGCTCGCCGAGCACCTCAATCGTCATGAAGGTCCTCGCCAAGGAAAATGGATGACCGGCGGATATGCCGGCGCGTCGATGACCTCCGCCTTAAAATTTACCGATGAGTCGGGCCGGCGATATCTCAGCCGGCTTCATCCCGACCAGGTGATTCGGATGGTCCTCACCCACCTCCAGTCGAGGGAGATCGACTCGAATTAGCAACAGCACCCAGGACGTGGTTCTTCTTTGATCCTAAGGAGATGATCATGGCCACCCAGATCTTAACCGATGATGATCTAAACTCCTCGATGGTGGAATACCCCGGCGACGGGGCGCCACTCTCCGCCTTCCTCTGCAGGCCGAAGCAAGCCGGCCGTTTGGCGGGGCTAATCCTCATTCAGGAGTGGTGGGGCCTCAACGATCACATCAAGGAAATCGCTCAGCGCTTCGCGAAGGAGCGCTTCGTCGTCTTGGCGCCCGATCTTTATTCCCGGTTCGGTCACGTTGTCACACAGAACGGCGCCGAGGCGGCCAAACTATCGAATGCCCTCGACCCGCAGCAAACCGTGGCCGACCTGATGGAGGCGGTGCGGTATCTTAAAGGACTTCCGGAAGTCGACCCCGACAAAATCGGCGTGGTCGGATTCAGCATCGGCGGCTCCTTCGCGCTCCGGCTCGCCTGCCGGAGCAGAGAAATCCGATGCGCCGCCCCCTTCTACGGCGAGATCCCGACCAACGACGAAATCGAAAAACTCGCCGCGCCGATTCTCTACATCTACGGAGATGAAGACGGCTGGATTCGGAAAGAGGAGGTTCAGCGGCTGAAGGATTGTCTGAAGAAGTTTAAAAAAACCGGCGAAGTAAAAATTTATGCCGGCGCGCCGCATGCCTTTTTTAACGACAGCCGACGAGAGGTCTACAATCCCAAAGCGGCCAAAGATGCCTGGAAGCGGACCCTTGCTTTTTTCGAAAAACAGCTGCGATCATTCTGAATACAAGGAGTCGCCATGATCAATCCTGAGCGGATGACCGATCACTTCCTCAAAATCGTCCGAATCGACAGCCTCTCTAAAAAAGAGAAGGCGGTCGCACTCGTTCTTCAGAAAGAGCTTGAGGCGCTGGGGGCCAAGGTGGAATTCGACGAGGCCGGCAAAGCGGTCGGCGGCGAGATCGGTAATCTGATCGCCCGCATTTCGGGGAGCGACCCATCGCGACGACCGCTCCTCCTCTCGGCCCACATGGACACCGTGGTTCCGGGAGAAGGAATCAAACCGATCGTCGAGGGGAAAAAGGTCAAAAGCGATGGGACAACGATCCTCGGCGGCGATGACAAATCGGGCATCTCGATTATCATGGAGGTCCTTCGCACCCTTCGAGAAAAGAGAATCCCTCACGGCGAAATCGAGATCGCCTTCACCATCTGCGAGGAGTTCGGACTCCTCGGCGCAAAACACCTCGACTTCGGACGGCTAAAAGCGCGCGACGGCCTGGTGCTCGATTGCGACAACGTCAACATCCTCTTCACCCGATCCCCCTCCTCCGATCGCTTGGAGTTCAAGGTACATGGACTCGAAGCGCACGCCGGCGTCTGCCCGGAGCGCGGGATCTCCGCCGTTCAGATTGCGGCCGATGCGATCAGCCAAATGAAGCTTGGACGAATCGATTCGGAGACCACCGCCAACATCGGAATCATTCAGGGGGGCGCGGCCACCAATATCGTTCCAAACTATGTCTATATTAAAGGCGAATCGCGCAGCCACAGCGAGGAGAAACTGGAGGCGCAAACCGGACACATGCGGGCATGCTTTCAGAAGGCCGCGGAGAAGTTTTGGGTCGATCTGGATGGAAAACGGATCACCGGCCGGGTGGAAGAGACGATCTGGCGCGACTACGACCGGATGAACGTTCCGGAGAGTGCCCCGATCGTCCAGGCGGTCAAGCGCGCCGCGAAGGCCCTCTCCTATTCGGTCGAGACAAAAGCGACCGGCGGCGGCTGCGATGCGAATGTCTTCAATAAAAAGGGGATCACTGTCGCCAACCTCGGCACCGGGATGCATGACATCCATACCGTAAAGGAGTGGCTGGCGATCGACGAGATGACGCAAGCCGCCGCGATTGTCTTGGAGACCGTTCAGGAGTGCAGGTAACCACCGCCCCCGATTGAGCCGATCGACCGCGACTCTAGATCCTAGAAGAGAAACCGCAGACCCAACGAGACCGGCACCGATTGAAGCGCTCCGGCCGCCCGATCGGGCTTGCCATGGTTTTCATATCGCGCTTCAAAGAAGACGATAAAGCGGGTGTAGGTCAGAATATCAACCCCGCCCCCCACTGCATAAGCAAATTCCAGGCTTCGATCTGCATTGTGAACCCCATTTAAGCTGGCGCCGTTAAATTGGGTCACGCCGACATCGGCCCGCAGATATGGATTGATCCCGCCCGATTCTTGAGGGAGCGCCGCGCTTAAAAGATATCCCTTCACTCCGAGGTAATACGAAACGGTCCTCTGGTCGTTGAATTTTCCGTTGATGATGCTGCCGGAGACCCTCTTTGCCTTATAGGTGTCATCGGCTGCGCCAAGATGGATGGCGAAGCGGGGCGTGGCCCGATAGGAGATCTCCAGCATCCCTCCCAGGCCGTGGTCATAGAGGTCCGACCACTTTAACCCGCTTTCTTCTTTTCCGATCGGAATGCTGTATCGGAATGCCGCCGAGAGATCAAATTTCTTCGCCGATTCCTCGGCCCTCCCCACGGCCGGACTCAAAAAAAGAAACAAAAAGAAAAAAACAACCATCCCGCCGCGTGATTTTCTGATCCAACCCTCTTCCACAGACCGCCGCCCGAACCTCCACCGCTCCGCCATATCTCCTCCCGACGAAATGAACACCCCAAGTAAACACAGCCGGAAATAAAAAATCAAGACGAAAGTCAATTTGGATGGAAACCCCTTATCGGAATATGACTCCGGCAAAACCGCGCCCGCAAATTAAACCTTAAATAAAAAGGGCTCCATCTCTGGAGCCCTTTTCTGAATCTAATTTTACTGCGACACGATTTAGTGTTTCGCAGGCGCGGCGGTCACCGCGGCCACGGTGAAGAGACCCTCTCCCTCTTGGGAGAGCTTAAACTTCGCCCCCGCCGGGAATACATCGCCGAGATCCCCCGCGAAGAGATCCTCGATCATCTTCTTCACAAAATCTTTCCCCATCTGCGCCGCGCCGATTCCCAACCCCTGCGCCTTCGCCTGCTGCATATTCCCGAACTCCAGCTCCTTGCTTCCGCCGAACTCCGCCGGAAGGGAGAAGCCGTCGAAAACGATCCGGGCGCTGTTGAGCGGCTCGATCAGGCCGATGAGGGTCTTGGCCACCTGATCCGCCGGCAGAACTTGCGCCGGTTTGATGTTCGCCGCCTGCGGGAATTCCCGAAGGGTCTCGTGCAGTTTCACCTTCGCGTCATTCATCATCAGGTACGGCTCGATCTCGATCAACCGCTTGCAAATATCATCATCTCCCGCGAGCTTCTTCGCCGACTCGATGATCTTGATATGCATGATCGGGAGCTCAAACCGCTCCAACACCGGCCGCTTGCTCTTCTCGTCGAGACGAAGCCAGCGGAGCAGTCGGGTTTTGAGGCTGGGGATCTCTCCGAAGAGCTTGTCGGCCAGCTTCGCCTGAATATCGGCATGAAGCCCCTTCCCCTCGAGCAGCTTCTCCATCTCGGCCTCGACCTCGGCATCGGGAATGAATCCGGAGATCGCATCGAGGGTCGTCTTCTGAGCCTCCAGACGAAGTCCGGTGAAGTTCACCTTCACCATTTTGAGCAACTCGGCGCGGGTTTCCGGCGTCTTAAAATTCCCGAGCAGTCCGAGGATGTTCTGCTTTTGGAGCTCATCTTGAACACGGTGGAGCAGCTCGAAGAGCTTTCCGAGCCGCGTCGCGTCGGCCGGAAGATTCCGGAGCGCCTCCCTCGCCTGATCTTTGTCGAGGGCGGTGGTCGATGAAAGCCGGGTCTGATAAAGGTTGAAGAGCGCCTCCCAGACCTCGTTTTCGAGCGGGATCGACGTCTTCTCCTTTCGGGCCACCTTCGCACGGGAAGCGAGCGAGATCGCCGCCTCTTTCCGAATATTCTCGCTGGGACTCTTCAGCGCGCCGAGCAGGATCCGGATAACCGGCTCGCTGCTCGGATAGCCGGCGACCGGCCCCTCTTTTGGAATCACCTGAAGCAGGGCGCGCAGGATGTGGATCTTCGTATCATCTTCTTTGGCCCTTTCCGCGCCGGCCAAAAGAAGCTCCAGCCCCGATGGGGGATACTTCCCCTGAAGATACTGCGCAAAGACCAGAAGACCTTCCTCTCCCCCTTTCGGGAGCATCTCCATCAGCGCGGCATGGACCGTATCATTGTAGGAGAAGTAGCTGAGGGTCTTGTAGATCTCCATCCAGACCGGGTTGTGGCCGTCCCCTTCTTCCTTCAGCCGCTGAATCAGCAGGTCGCGGAGCTTTTCTTCAAACGCCTTCCGCTCCTCCTTTTTCTTCTCGGTAACCAGCTGGATAATCATATTTCTCAGGAGGATCGCCGTTTCGAGGCGAATCTCTTTTTGCGGGGAGGAGAGGAGGGAGGCGATGGAGCCGATGGTTTCGGGATTGAAAGGGAGCCGCTTGAGGAGCCGCATTTCGAGTTTCTGAATCCATTGAACCGGCTCTTTCTGAACGATCGGTATCAAAACAGAGACAATCTTCGGATCCGGTGCCGAGGCGCTATAAACCAGTTTCTCCACGGTCGATTGCCGCACCGCATCCGGCGTCTTCGCCGGGTCTAGCTTTGTTTCCAATTCCGTCACCATCCGATCCCCCTGTAGAATGTTCCAATTAAAAGTGTTCTAACAAAAAAGTCTGTAATTTTCTTTTATAACCCAACTGCCGTCGCCAATTCAACAAGAAATCGTTAATTGGGAAAGGATCGTTATTCGTTAATCGTTATTCGTTAAACATAAAACAAAAGAAGTTAACCTTTTTTGGGTTTTCACGTTTAGCAATTAACAAATAACATTTAACGTTCTCTGGGGTTTTCACGTTTAACGAATAACGATTAACGATTCACGATCTTCTTAAGGAATTGTCCCGTGTAGGAGCGGGTGACCTGGGCCACCTTTTCAGGGGTGCCGGTCGCGACAATCTCCCCGCCCCCGGTCCCCCCCTCCGGGCCGAGGTCGATGATCCAATCGGCATTCCGGATGACATCGAGATTATGCTCGATCACGACGACCGAATTCCCCGACTCCGCGAAGCGGTTTAAGACATCGAGGAGCCGTTGAATGTCGGCAAAGTGGAGACCGGTGGTCGGCTCATCGAGGATGTAGAGGGTTTTTCCGGTCGGTCTTTTGGAAAGCTCTTTGGAGAGTTTTACCCGCTGCGCCTCCCCCCCCGAGAGGGTCGTCGCCGACTGCCCCAGTTTGACGTAGCCCAAACCGACCTCCTGGAGGGTGACCAGCTTGCTTTTGATCGAAGGGATCGCCTGGAAAAAATCGAGGGCCCCTTCGACGGTCATGTCGAGAACATCGGCGATGCTCTTTCCGCGATAGAGAATATCGAGCGTCTCCCGGTTGTAGCGCTTGCCGCTGCAAACCTCGCAGGTCACATAGATATCGGGGAGGAAGTGCATCTCGATCTTGATCACCCCGTCCCCTTGGCACGCCTCGCACCGCCCCCCCTTGACGTTGAACGAGTAGCGCCCCGATTTGTAGCCGCGCATCCGCGACTCCGGAAGCTGCGCGAAGAGGTCGCGGATAAAGGTAAAGACCCCGGTGTAGGTCGCGGGGTTCGAGCGCGGCGTCCGCCCGATCGGCGATTGGTCGATGTGAATCACCTTGTCGATCTGATCCATCCCATCGATCCCGCGGCAGGCCCCCGGCTTCTCGCTGCTTCGGTAGATCTTCTGCGCCAGGTTTTTATAGAGAACCTCCAGGACCAACGTGGACTTGCCGGAACCGGAGACGCCGGTCACGCAGGTGAACAGCCCCAGCGGAATGTCGACCTGGATGTTCTTCAGATTATTCTCGGTCGCCCCCTTGATCTTCAAGTACCCCTTCGCCTCCCGCCGGCGCGGCGGGAGAGAAATAGACCGCTCCCCGGAGAGATATTTCCCGGTGAGCGATTGGGGATGGTCGATGATCTGCTTCGGCGTTCCTTGCGCGATGATCTCCCCGCCATGGATGCCGGCGGCGGGGCCCATGTCGATCACCCAATCGGCGGTCTCGATCGTCTCCTGATCGTGCTCGACCACCAGCACGGTGTTGCCGAGATCACGAAGGCGCCGCAGGGTGCTCAACAGCCGGACGTTGTCCCGCTGGTGGAGCCCGATGCTCGGCTCGTCGAGGATATAGAGAACGCCGACGAGCGACGATCCGATCTGCGTCGCGAGCCGAATCCGCTGACCCTCGCCCCCGGAGAGGGTCCCCGCCGCCCGATCGAGCGTGAGATACTCGACCCCGACGTTGGCGAGAAATCCGAGGCGGTCCCGGATCTCCTTCAAGATCCGCTGCGCGATCACCCGCTCCTTCTCGGTCAGCTGCATTTCGAGAATGTATTGAAGCGCCTCCTGGATGGAGAACTTTGTCACATCAGCGATCGATTTGTTGGAGATCTTGATGGCGAGGCTCTCCGGCTTGAGCCGATTCCCCTTACAGGCGGGGCAGGGATTCATCCCCATGAACTCTTCGATCTCGGACCGGATGTAGGCGGAGTCGGTCTCTTTATAACGGCGCTCGAGGTTCGGGATCACCCCTTCGAAGGGGCGGCGGAAGAACTCGCGGCGGCCGTCTTTCTCATAATAGAAGCGGATCTCCTGCGAGCCGGAGCCGTAGAGGAGAATTTTCTGATGCTCCGGCGCGAGCTCCTGGAAGGGGGCGCGCAGATCGAAATGATAGTGATCGGCGAGCGCCTCCAGCATCTGGTAGTAGAACATCGAGCTTCGCCGCTCCCAGGGACGGATCGCCCCTTCCCGGAGGGAGAGCTGCTTGTTCGGGACGACCCGGTCGGGATCGATGTCGAGCGTTGTCCCAAGCCCGTCGCAGGAGGGGCAAGCGCCGTGGGGCGAGTTGAAGGAGAAGATCCGCGGCTCGATCTCCGGATAGCTCACCCCGCAATCGACGCAGGCGAGGTGCTCGGAGAAGAGAAGCTCTTCTTTGTCTTTGAGGAGGAAAACGATCCCCTCCCCCATCTTGGCCGCCAGCTCCAGCGAGTCGGCCAGCCGCCGCTCCAGCCCTTCTTTCATCACGAGACGATCGACGACCACCTCGATCGTATGCTTCTTGTTTTTATCCTGGATCGGGTGCTCCTCCTGGGAGAGGTCGATCATCTTTCCATCGACCCGGACCCGGATGAATCCCTTCTGACGGATCGCGAGGAGCTCTTTTTTGTATTCCCCTTTCCGTCCGCGGACAATGGGGGCGAGGATCTGGATCTTCTCCCCCGCCGGAAACTGCATGACGGTGTCGACCATCTGCTGGATCGTCTGCGCGGTGATCTCTTTGCCGCACTTGTAGCAGAAGGGGCGGCCGATCCGGGCGAAGAGGAGGCGGAAGTAGTCGTAGATCTCCGTGACCGTCCCGACGGTGGAGCGGGGGTTCTTGCTGGTGGTCTTCTGTTCGATTGAGATCGCCGGCGAGAGCCCTTCGATCGTATCGACATCGGGCTTGTCCATCTGCTCCAGGAACTGCCGGGCATAAGCCGAGAGCGATTCGACGTAGCGGCGCTGTCCTTCGGCATAGATCGTGTCAAACGCCAGCGACGACTTCCCCGACCCGGAGAGGCCGGTGATGACGACGAGCTGATCGCGCGGAATCTCCAGATCGATATTCTTGAGGTTGTGCTCCCGCGCCCCTTTGATAATAATTTTTTGGTCTTTCATGGACCTTCCAGTTGAAGGATAAATTCGAACCTGCGATTTTAACATGCAGTTCGGGTCAGGTCAATGAAGGCGATTGCGGAGTGGAAGAGCAGTGTGGAGGGACTAGTTTAGAGATTGTTCAAAGAACGAAGGACATGGAATGGGGCGTTGCCCCAAGCCCCACGACGGGGGTTGCTTGCCCAACCCCCTTTCGATTCCTAAGGGACACCAAGGGGGAACCCCTTGGAACCCCACGGTCGAAACTCGCACACTCACAGAAGAGCCCTGTGATTGTGCTTCAGACAGTCGACCTTCTAAGGTAGGTGAAACGTCTGGACAGAAGTAACGCAGGAGTGCGTGAACGACATAAGACAGTCCCTCCAAGCGCGCAGGCTCTTTGCTCTTTTTCTATATTTGCTCTTTACAAATAGAGGACTCTGTGGGCTGCTGCGCCCGCAGCGCAAGGGCCCCACTGGGGGATGGGTGGAGCGAGGACGTAAGCAGCCCACTACAAATCAAAACGTTCCACCTACCATATCAGGTCACCATTGTCTGAAGCACAATCCGCGGTGCTCTCCCGCGCGTTGTGCAAGATGTGACCGTGGGGTGCAGGGGTGAAACCCCGCTGCCCTGGGAAGCCGAAGGGGGTTGGGCAAGCAACCCCCGCGGTCGGGTGTGGGGTGAAACCCCACGAGGCAAACATAGAACACCAGATTACTCCGCGAAGCGACTCTGACCACAGCACTTGAACACACCCTATCTCTCTTTCACCACCGCTTCAGCTCTCTCTTCTTTCCCATCTCGGATAAAAAGAATCGAGATCCGATCCCCCGGATTAAGCGTTTTGAGCAACTCAGAGAAAGCGCGCAGGTCGTTGATCGGCGTCGCGCCGATTCGAACAATCCGATCCCCCTTCCGCAGCCCCGCCTGATCGGCAGGCGATCCGGCCACCACCCCTTCCAACTGAACCCCTTCCCCTTGATAACCGAAATCGGGAAGGGTCCCGAGGGTCACCTTTCTTCCGGGAGCTTGCGGCGGCGCCTCGCCGGCGCGCTGCTGCGGGAGAAGCGAGGTGAGCGGTCCCGGCCGGGAGGTCAGGTAGGCGGTCGCTTCCTTCAGAACCGAGGCAACCTTGATCAACCCCTCCCGGTCGATTTTATCGGCGGTGTCGAAGGACGATGGTAATCAACATTGGCGCCGCTATTGAGCTGGATTGCCGGGACGCCGGCCTCGACAAAACTGACCTGGTCGCTCGCCCCGAGATCCTTCGGCGCAGGCTGGATCGGAATGCCGGTGACGAAGCCAATCCCGTTAAAAAGATGAATCCACTCCTCGGCCGAGCCGGTGCCGAAGACGATCAGCTTATTCGGTCCGAGCCGTCCGACCGTATCGAGATTAAGCATGCCGATCATCTTCTCCGGCGGATGGTTTTTCGAGTGGCTGACGAAATACTTCGACCCCCGCCTTCCCGCCTCTTCGCCGGAGAAGGCGACAAAGATCACCGTCCGCTCCGGCGGACCTTCTTTCGCAAGCGTCCGCGCGAGCTCCAGCAACACCGCCACCCCGCTTGCATTGTCGTCGGCGCCGGGGTGGATCTTCCCCTTGTTCTCTTGTCGAACATCGGGCCAGCCCCGCCCCAGGTGATCGTAATGCGCCCCGATCACAACACTCTGGCCGACCCATTCCGGCTTTCGTCCGGGGAGAATCCCGACGACATTCTTCAACGTCGCCTCCCCTTCCGGATCTCCGCCCCGCTCCTTCCAGCGCTGGAAGTAACTCTCTTTCTCATCCCCTCCCGGCTGCAGCCCCGCTTCTCGGAACTGCGCTGCGAGATAGTCCGCCGCACGGTCGAGCTCCGGGGTCCCGAACCCGCGCCCCTGCAACCCCTCCGCGGAGAGAAAACGAATATCTTCCATCATTCGGGCATCGGAGAAAGCAGGGGGAAGCGACGCCAGCGCCGGCCGAGGGGCGAGCTTGGCCCGGTCGACCTTTACGAGCGCCCCCTTCTCATCGGGGAGAAAGCGGGTCATCGGCGAGTCGACCACCGGCCACTGCCCCTTGACGACATTGGCCGGCTCGTCTCCTTCAAAAGCGAGATAGCTGTAGGGACCGTAGTGCGGAAGCTTACGCGCCAGGCCGGGGAGGGCCGCGGGCCGGTCGGTGGCGATCCAGGTGAGCGAGCGAGCGGGGTTGTCCGGATGCCGCGTGGTGAAGACGAGGCTATGATTCGGAATCGGAATGGTGACATTGTTGACCTTCAATACGGTCTGTTGGACGCCGGCCCCTTCTTTCGGCTGAACGGCGCCGATCTCCAGGTGGTAGTCGGCCAAGGCGCTTACCATGTTCATCTTAAACCGGTTGTTCCAGCCGAAGAGCCAGACCGCCCGATCCGAAGGGAGGGCGGCGACCTCGCTGTCGAGTTTGATCTCGACCTCCATCGACTGATTCTTCTTCCAGCTCTGCGCAAGCTGTCGATACCCCTCCAGCAGCTCCTTCGAATCGGCGGAGGGGAGGAGGATCAATCCCTTCTCCGCCCCGAAGGCGAGCGAGAGGGCCGCCGGGATCTCGTTTCGATCAAGCCGCCGGAAGAGATCGAACTCCGGATCGACATCGATCCGAACCGGCCGAGCCGGAAGAGAAATCGTGAAGGTTCGCTGCTTCGATTTCATCTCGACCGTCATCTGATAGGCCGCTTCCCGCCCCGCCACCGTGACGGCAACCGGGACGCGCAGCTGATAGGCCGAACCGGCTTGGGTCTGCTCCAGCGTCGCGGTCAGGAGATATTTGCCCTCCTCCTGTTTCACCGTCGTCTCGGAGAGTTGAACGACCGGCGCGCCGGGGCGGGTGACCCACTGGTCGAATTCGACCTGAAGATCCTTGCCTGTGGCGGCGGAGAAGGCTTTCTGCAGATCGGCAAAGCCGGCCCGCTTGAATTTGTTGTCGCGATAAAATTTCTGAAGACTTTTGATAAAGAGATCGTCCCCCAGCTGCTGGCGGAGCATGTGGAAGAACATCATCGTCTTGCCGTAGCCGACCGCTTCGGTGGCGGCGTTATGCCGTCCGCGGAAGGCGGTCAGTGGAAAGTCCTTCGCTTCCGCCACATAATCGGCATATTTCTGAAGCGACGCCCGCCGCGCCTGCGGCCCGCCCCCCCGCTGCTCCGAGATCAGATGATCGGCCAGATAAGCGGTCAGCCCCTCGCTCCAGTTGCCGCTGGGGAAGTCGACGTAGACGCCGTTCCCCCACCAGTTGTGGAGGATCTCGTGCAGATAGGAGGAGTGGAGGATGAAGGGGAGACGGATGACTTGGGATCCGAGCAGCGTGAACGACGGCATCCCGTAACCGGTCTCCCAGAAATTTTCGACGAGAGCGAACTTTTTGTAGGGATAGGGACCGATCAGCTTTTGGAACATCTCGATATACTGTCCCGTCACCCCGAGATACTTCTCCGCCAGCTCCGGATCGGGCTTTCGGAGGAAGGCGAGCGCTTCCACTCCACCGCCGGCACGACGGTACTCGGTCGCCGGCCCGCCGACGAGGTAGATCTCCTCCTGCGGCTCGGGAGACTCCCAACGGACCTCGGTTTTGTTTTCCCCCTTCTGCTGTTTGGTCCGCTGTCCCTGGCTGACCACCTCCCATCCCGCCGGGGATTGAACGTCGACGGCGAAAGTCACCAGATCGTTGTTGAACCAGGGATACCAGAGGCTCGCCGACGCCAGAAAAACCCCTTCGGGCGAGAGGGCCCCCGGCGTCTCGGAGAAGCTTCTGCCGTACTCCTCTCCCTCTTCTTTCGGGTGGTCGATCTCCCCCTGATAATTTAAGACGAACTGCCGCAGGCCGGCGGGGAGGGTGACGCGGTACTCCTCGATCGGAACCTCGACCCCGCTCCCCTCCGGATCGATCCCGAGCATCGACTTCGACGGCTTTTCTTGCCGGACGATCTTGATCCCCCGCGTCGGCGAGGCCGGCGCCAGGCCCTCATGAAGAAGAAAGGAGATCACACCGTCTGAAACGGCCGCTTCGGGGAGGGTGATCTTGTCGGTGACGGTGATTCGACGCTGATCGGGTTGGAGGGCGATCTTGAGATCGTGGTGGATCTCGGCATGGACGAGGACCGGGAAAAAAATCAACGCAAGGAGCGGAACAAATCCAAATCGCCTCATCAGAGCCTCTCCAAAGTAAGTCCCTCCCGCCATTAAAGGATTTAAGTGGCCTTGTGTCAAGGGCATTTAAAAGGTCGATTGCGGATTTCGGATTTCGGATTGCGGAGTTAAAGAACCTAGCATTCATGTCGTGTGGGTTCTGCATCCCAAGCCTTTTTCCGAAAGAGCCTGCGCGCTTGGAGGGGCTGTCCTGAGTCGTTCACGCCTTCCTGCGTTCCTTCTGTCAGACGTTTCACCTACCTTGCTAGGTCGGAGCGTGTTCGAGGGGCGATCCGCGCCGCACTTGCGCGGTCGCGCCGAGTTCGACCGTGGGGGTTCCAAGGGGGCTTGCTCCCCTTGGTGTCCCTTAGGAATCGAAAGGGGGTTGGGCAAGCAACCCCCGTCGTGGGGCTTGGGGCAAAGCCCCCATTCAAATTATCTTAGTTTCGGGTAGTGGGTCAGTTTGATTTTGTCATTCCCGAATGTTTAATCGGGAATCCAGTGATTTAGGTTCTAAGAGCTCTAGACATAATGGCTGACAGTTGAAAAAAAGGACCTGCCCCTTGTCAGCATGGGTTATATTGGGATGTTGCGTTCTTCCAATACAGAGCCAAAAACAAGGAGGCAGGTCATGGAGAAGTCTATCACGATTGTTGGTCTGGATGTACACAAAGATTCCAT